>Ga0190283_1000408_pt1 | contig 22751 bp, 11 predicted proteins | sample 48691801_MG_FD_161669 | JGI IMG/M metagenome (GOLD analysis project Ga0190283, IMG submission 161669) | Hydrothermal vent microbial mat bacterial communities from Southern Trench, Guaymas Basin, Mexico - 4869-18-0-1_MG | ecosystem: Environmental > Aquatic > Marine > Hydrothermal vents >...
TACTTAAAGGTTTCCTCAAATTTTAATTCTAATCTGGGAAGCCTTATTTATAAAGGTGCTACGGATTCTCCGTTCCCTAAGAGCCGGTTTTAACTGTTTTTTACAGCTTATGGTCTGAAAAGATGCTTTTAACATTCTGATAATAAACGTAAATCTCAAAGATAAGCAGTTCCGGCCGAACGTGCAGGTTCAAGCTTTGTGCCCTTTGTGCCCCCTTTGTGCCCTTTGTGGTTAAAAAGGTGCGATGCAGGGCTGATTTCAGGCCTCCCCTGAAAGCGTTATAATCAGCATATTTATGAACAGTAATCATTTCATCTCAATATTCTTTTCAAAAAATATCAATATTTGCAGCATGTTAAGTTTTGCTGTCAAAAAAATTCAATTAATAACGGCTCTTATGTAAATGAGAACTCGTGAATCCCTGCTTAACAATGGTTTGCAGATTAAAAACAAAATTTCGGGAAACATTTAAGTAATAGATAAGAGGGGGAATGAATTTACGAGTTGCTGTACTATAGTGAGGGGCCTGGGTTCGGACACGGAAAACCCTTTGAGTTTTAGGACACAAAAGTATCCATGATCTCAACTTTCAAGCCGATTTCCAAATCAGGTTTCCCTTTCTGCACACTGGCGGAGCTGGTCCCGTCTCTTCTGACAGATTCGATTTCCAGGATCACGTCCCTGTCTGTCGCCTGGAACCGCTGCCCAGGTTGGACGCCCACGTTGGCCCCGATGTCCAGAATGACGGATTCATCTGTTATTTTGGAAATTCTGCCCCTGAGAGGATAGCGTTCCCTGAGCATTTCCAGGAGCTTCGCTGACAGCCTGTCCCGCTGGAGATAGGGGCTTTTATCGCTTTCCAGTGAGACATGGAAAAAACCGATATTTTCCGAGGTTTCCGTTTCGGTCAGGTGCATGATCATTTCAAAGCTGTTCTGCTCAAGAAAGAGAAAAAGTTTGACAGCCCAGAGGTCCGGATTCAGTTTGTTTTTAAGCCGCACCCATTTCCCTTCTGACAGTTCGATTTCCTTTTTTATCTGATCCAGGCTTCTCCGATTCATCAGCCTGATCCTGGGATATTTCTCATGAATAGTTTTCTGAACCCCGAAAGCCCCGAGGGATTCACCGGGCTTATCCAAATTATGATGAAGCACCGCCATTGTGACCCGCTGAGAACTCCACTCATCAGATGGAGGCGGAGGAGCAGTATGTGCGGCAAATGCGTTCTGAATCCTGAGCAAAAGGTTCACCGAATGTTTCAGCACGGTGTCTTTTTCATGCTCCGAGTTTTTAAAGGACAATTCCGAAGCTTCGTCAACAGCCTGCTCAAACAGTTCAAGGAGTCGGAGAATTTTTGGAAGGTCCGGACTTGGCGGAAAAAGGATATCCGGAATGACGTTCAGCAATAATCCTGCCGTTGCCAGACCAGCAATCCACAGTGCTGTGCGACGGTTTATCGCGGGTGGTTTCTTTTCAAGCCCAGGTTCTGGTCTGACAACAACCCCGAGACTCGAAATCTTCAACTCAATGCGCTGTTCTGTCTCATTCGGGCCGAAATAGCTGAGACACGGATCGCCGTACAGGATATAACTTGCCCAGGACGTGTCCTCCCCGGTTCTGTCTTTCTCGCCCAGTCTGATCCTCGCCAGCCGCACTGCCTCGCCCACCGTCTTTCCGGAGAGCAGATGCTCATAAAACAGACAGGCAAAACTGCGGCTCGGGGCATCTTTGACTTCCCACGAAGTCCCCAGATAATGCCTGACACCTGCCCGCATAAACGCATTGGCCAGATCAAAGGACGCATCACCAGCACTCTCTCCTGAATCTTCCCATCTGTCTGTGCGGGCAGACTGGCACGCATTGGAAAATACAAATGCCGGCATGGCTTTTCCGCCTGCGATATCATCAATATCCCGGGCCGTGAAACGCCCTTCTGTCAGTTCCCATCCGCTCTGTCCCGGATGCTGGGGATTATACACCGCATGACCTGCAAAATGGACAAGATCATATTGCCTGATCCTCTCCCTGATTTCATCCGCCAGAATTTCGGTGTTGAGCTCCGCAAATACCCGCTCGTCATCCAGATTCTTACGATCCATGTATTCACAGATATTTTCCCCTTCCGAATCCGCTGCATCAAGGTCTCCGCCCGGATTGCTCAGTATCCACATATCCAGCGGAGGATCCAGGGAGCGTTTCTCAAAATGCAGGGCTTTCTGATGTGTTCCGGACATGCGCCCCATGCTGAACCGCCTGCAGAGAAATTCTCCGTGCAGGTAAAGCAGCTCCCACGGAATATGAACCAGGTCCGCGTCAATTTCCAGGGTCAGGTATCGGGCCTTGGTGGTCAGCAACCTCATCTGAATATCCGGTGTCAGAAATTCATCGCAAAGCATCTGACCCATTTTCCTGATATCCTCTGACAAATTGGGGCCGGGTTTTCCACGGGCCGGGGCGTTGCTGTGGTTTATTCTCTCAATGATTTCAGTCCAGCCGGTTTCAATACCCGCCATCCGGACGGCTGTGTTTTCATAGCTCCACATCGGATAACCCGGGTCCCGGATGCCGATTCTGAGAGTGTGTTTCTCGGCTGTGAATTCAGAATCTGTCATTTTTCTCACTGATGCCTGTCTCGTCAAGTCTGAATTGAAAGTGATATATCTGTTTCTGATTCTTTCCGTACCAGATGAACACCAGATGATAATTACCGAAAATCAGATTTTCAAAAAGTACATTTTCGTGCTGCAGGGGACGCGACACATCTCTGATCCCCTCCTGTTTCAAAGTGATCCGGACGTTTTTTGCCTTGTCATCCCCTTTTGTCACCCTGACCTTCATGCTGGCATTTTCATCCGCTGTTTTTCGGATATATATCTCGGCCTCAAGATCATTGAGTGTCTTTTTGTGATAGGCATAGTGCATGGGCAGTTCCCGGTCCGGAGCCGTGTCTGCCGCAGATCGGACCGGAGAGAACGCTTCCCGGGATTCAAAATATGGAAACCAGGGCTGGACCGCCAATTCAGAAGGGACAACCCTGATCCATTCACACAAAGCTGCGACATCCTCTTTCAGACGATGCTTTAACTGCTGCAAAATTGTTCGGGACTCTTTCTGGAGAATCGGCTCGGGATCGGGAATATCCTCGTCTGCGATAAGTGAACTGGCAACCAGGAAATCCTGCCGGCACGCGTCACACTCGGAAAAATGCCGCTCTGTCAGTTCCCTGTCTTCATCCGTAATACGGCCTTCGATATATCTGGCGAGCATTATTGTATCTATACATGATGATTTCATTTTTTGTGCCTCCTTTTAACTCCCTTATATGCAGAGAAGAACATTTTCTTATCTTTGCTCTCCTTCAATTTGCCTCAGCAAATCTTTCAGATGCTTCACACCCTTGTGCCTGATCTGATAAATGTTATTTTCTTCTTCCTGCATTTTGGAGGCAATTTCCGGGACCGACAGTCCGTCAGAAAAAAGAAATTTCAAAACGAGGCACTCTTTGTGAGGCAGTTTCTCCATGCAGTCCAGCGCACGGTGCAGTGACTGTCTGGCTTCAAGCCGCCGGATTTCATCCCGCAGTTCAGGTACCTTTGTCATTTCATCAAGCGGCATCAGGTAATCTCCTCCAAATACCCCCGGCCGGTCTTTTTTTCTCACATACATTCCCACCGTCCGACTGGCTATAAGCTTAATCCAGTTTTTGAAGCTCCGGCCGCCGTCTTCCCTGTACAGCCTGAGCTTCCTGCATTCCCTGTCAAGAAGCTCGGCAAAGACCTCGTTGCGCATATCTTCGATATCCTGTTTTGTGAACGGCGCGTTGTAACGGACAAATGCCTCCCGAACCGTATGATAAACCATTCTCCAGTAATGCTCAACCAGCTTCTCCAGCGCGCGGCAGTCTGTCCACTCATTCTCAAGAGCCTTAAGCTCTTCTTTGCTCAGTTTTTTCATTGTGTCACAACCCAGTTTCCGATGACAAGTTCATCTTTGTTCCCGTTGACAAGCTCGATACCACATTTTCCGCTCTGGTATCCTTCGGCGATAAGGGCGTCTCCGATAAATTCGGTATCCGTTCCGACCACAAGGGGCCACTCCATTCTGACAGTCTTTTCCATAAGCACCAGCACCCGTTCCCCCTTACGGATGATTTTGCCTTTTACAAGCGGAAAAGCAGTGTGAAATTTTTCCGAAAGCTCCGCTGCAAGGGATTTCAATACCGGAAGATCAGCCGACTCGCTGTATATGTCAATATATTTTGGGGTTACATATTCCTCATTCAGTATCTGAGAGGTCTGCATGTCGCTCACCTGGGCTACGATCTCAATGCCGTTTCTTGTTTTGTGGACATAGCCTGAGAGCATGAAACGCACTGCTCTCTCGGCAGCTCCGGGATACAGCTTCTCTGAAACACGGATATGAAACCGCTTTTTTGATATCAGATGACTTAGAAAAAGGGAGCGGAACAGATTTTCAAGCCCGGGTTCAGCATCATTGACAGTCAGCATCTTAAAGGCATTGGTTTTGAATGTGCAGCGATACTCAGGTCTGAGCGGCTCAGGAACTTGGCGGAGGATCACCATCTCATGGATTGTTTCCGCACCTGATTCATCCTGTGCGCGGATGACAATCTGATTTTCTCCGTTTCTGAGTCTGAGGGAGTGATTGAAAAAAATGATCTGCCCGGGTTTCCTGTGAACCGGAACGCCGTTTATCAGTATTTCTTCAATCCTCCGCTTTCCCCTGACCTGTCCCTGAAGCGCGATCATTTCCTCAAAGACCGGGTTCTGATCCAGAGATTCGTTCAGAATGATTTCAGGGCCTGGATTCTGGGGATTGAGACCCGTGATCATAAAGCCGGCACCGTCTGTGACAATACTTGGGGAATGCTGTGCGAGCATCACCCGGAGATTCATCCTCTGTGCTGATTCGCGGATCATCTCCGGATGGATATTCGCCTCTGTCTGATTTCCCAGTTTATCCTCAGCCAGCAGAACAATGCTTTTCTGTCCGGACTCAGGTGCCAGGGAAAAGGGTGATTCCTTTCCCTGCACGACAATTTTCTTTTCTCCGTTCACTGTGAGGGAAATTTCGCCGGATTCATCATAAAGATATCCTTTCACTCCCGCGGCAGGGTCCGTTTCGGTGAGGATGATGGTCGGGCCTGACCTGTCCGCATAAATGGTTATCTGACGTTTCTCCTGTCCTCCCATGAGATTTCTGGCAATGATATCAATGTCATGTTTTCCCTCATTCAATACCAGAATTTCTTCAAAGGAAATTTTCCTGCCGGAAAATTCTATCTGGATGGGGATGCCATCCACAATGATTTCAGAGATATATTGTTCATCTTCTGCGATTCCTGACACCATGACCGAATCCGCTTTTGTCCATATAATGTCGGATTTCACAAAAATCCGGGGGACAGAAACAGCGATTTTTTCCCGCTCCATGATATGTTTGCGGACTTTGTCCAGATAGTGAGATGCTTTTTCGGACGGATAGTGTCTGATGGAAAGCTCCAGTTCCGATTTGGCTGTATCGTAATCTCCCAGCAGATAATAAATCAGCCCTTTTTCGCGATGGGGAAAATAGTCCATAAGGCGCATCCCGTATATTTTTGCCATCCGCTGATCTTCAAAGCGCTGCTTTTCCGCTTTGTTCAGATCCGTGAGTGCCTGCTCATAAAACTCACCTTCTATGCAGGAAAGGGCGCGTCTGTAATAATCAAACCATTCATATCCGAATGTGCCGTCAATTTTGCAGTAGTCTTTACCATTTTTTATGCAGACCGGCCTGGGCGGCATACATCCATATCCACAGAACAGGATAAAAAACAGGATCACGGACAAATATTTGATGATGGATTTTCGCTGATTTTTGTACATCTGTCATATCCCTCTGGAAGACAATCTGAAATTCATTAAAGATTGTCAAGGCTGAAAATTTGTATTTAAACAAAAATTTATAAAAAATCAAATAAAAAAACGGAAACTATAATCTTAATATGCAGGAAAGATTTTTTTCTTATATATTTTTTTTCAAAATGACAATTCCCTGATTATCTTACTGAAATATCTCGAAAAAAAAATTCATTTTCATACTCAATGGACTCTGCCAAAAATATCATGACCGCTTTTGAACCTGTTCAGCCAGATTTGCCCATTGCGTGTGGCAGTTTCAGTTCATTAAAGAATCATCTTTATTTTTTCATAAGCTTCGTGTATTCTGAAATTTTTTTGCAAACGCGAAACATAAGGCCGGAGGGAGTGCTGAAATGAAATTTTAGCACCCACACACAGTCAGCAGATGGAAAATCTTCCGGGATACTTTGTTGTAAAGAAATCCCGGGTATTTTTCACCTGCTGACAATGATAAAGGAATCTCAAAATGGCAAAATCAGATATAGACACAATCAAATCTGTTGTCAAAGCCCATTGGCCTGTCACCACACCGGGGGCCAAGGCGAAAAGGTATGTGGGGGAATTCTTTGATCTTACACGGAGAGGCAAAAAGATCACGGGGAAAGTGGAGGGAAATCACGGAATCTACACTGTCTCCCTTGAGGTCAAAGCTGAAAGGCTTTCGTCCGCATGCAGTTGTTATATCGGAGCTTATGGAAATTGTCATCATTGTCAGGCTCTGGGGTTCACATTCTTACAAGATGCCAGAGCATTTAAGGCAACCCGGGCCAAAAGTCTGAAAAGTGTCCGAACACCTGAAGATTTAAACAAATATCTCAATGGTGTCACCCTGGAGAAACTGCTCAGTGAATTGAAAACCAAAGGGATTACTCAGAAAGCCTTTGCGGAGAGTATTGGCATGAATTCCCGACACCTGACCTCTGTTAAATCGTGTGAACTGAGAAATCGTTATTACAACGAACTGGGAGCAATAAAGCTGGCCTGCCTGTGGTTTTTGGAACATATTGAAAATAAGAAGTGATGATTCCGGGACAAACAACTGTAGGGAAAGCGGATAAGAAAAGGAAAAAGTCCTTCCTTTTCTTATCTGTCGTCCCTGTCATCTTCTATAGAGGCTTTAACATAGACAGATTAGTATTCCTTGCTGTTCACAACTTGCATGATGTCAAGAACGGTAACGCACCCGTCATTGTCCAGATCATAGAACGGTTCATACCTCTGTTCTCCGTCACAGATATTCCAGAGCACGGAAACCGCTTCGATATCAGCGTCGTCAATCACGCCGTTTCCGTTGAAGTCATACGGGCCTGCGGGAGATTCACCCGCCTGTCCCACATCCATTCCGAATCCGTCGCCGGTGTCGTAAATTGTCATATTGCTTACAAGGGTTTCATGCGCTCCGAGTGTGACGGTTCCGCTCTCTTCGGACAGAGTGCTGTTTTTTCCCGAATATTTTCTTACGCTCAGATGACCGGTTTCGTCTGCTGCCCCGCGGATAACGAGGCGATAGTCACCTGTTTCCAACAAAGGCAGGGAAATGGTCTGGCTCCCGTCATCTCCGAACTCAGGGCTGATGCCTGGAATATTGCAGCCTGCGGTGCTGCATTCCCTGTCCTGTGCATCATACAGAAGCAGAGCAGCTGAGGCATCAAGGGTCAGGGATACCCATTGTTCCTCAGAATCCTGCACCGGAGTTTCAATGTGTTCGACAATCAGCCTGCCCAAATCTGTCTCTGTTCTCCAGTCGAACCAGCCCCTGTCATCCCGTTTTCTCCTGCCTTCTTTCTCCGCGCTGACCAGCGAATCCAGCCCTGGAACTCCTTCCGTTGTCACGCCGGTGATCTGGATGATGAAATCATTATAATCGTAGTCGTTCTCAGAATCGTTCAGATCAACATCTTCATACACAAAAGCATTTCCCAGGCCGTTGACATCCGCCATCTGACCGATGTGCATCCCGTAATCCGAATTCGCTGATATCAGAGAAAACAGAGGGCGTTTTTCAGGAACATCAGTTTCCATGTTGTCATAAAATTCCTGCAAGGTGCCGTTCGGAATGAGTATGGTTGCAAAGCGATCTCTGGGAAACATGTTGAAGCGTTTCACGCCTTTGTAACGTCCTCCGTTCCGCTCGCATTTCTCACCGAGAAAACCTCTGTACCGGGCACCTTCTTTTCTGTCTGAAAGTATCACATAACCCGTCTCAGTATCTGATAATGCCCGTTTTGCCGCTTCCCCGACAAACGCCTTCATCGGAAGCAGCTCCATTCCGGCAAGACTGAAGATGCCGAGTTCGCCCTGATAAGCGCCGCCGTCGTACAGCCAGTCAATGACAACGACCCCGTTGTCTCCCACAGTGAATACGCCTCCTTCAAATCTGGGTCTGGGAGGAAGCGAACTTGGCGCAAAATTATCAAAAGCAATACCGGATGCTGAACCTGAAAACGAGATTCGGATGGCGTGAATATCCGGAGTCTCATGCTCGAAAGACCATGTATGAAATTTTTCGTCCGAACTTAAATCATCGGTTCCCGGAGGACTGCTCATCACATCAATGACATCATCTTCGCCTGAACGATACGCTTCTCCCATTGCCTCAGCAAGCCATTGCCCGGCAACACTGTCGCAGCTTCCGTCAATATCCCAGATATGGGCACTCGCGGCAGACACAGGAGAATCATAAATAATGATGAGACTGAAATCAGATGCGTCCGTTGTCAGAAAGAAATCGCCAGGCAGAGACGCATACCTGCGACTGACTGTGTCATCGGAATCGAAGTCCCGATCCGAATCTTCGCCGCCTGTTTTTCCAAGCACCGGAAAGGCATCAGCATCAGGAAAACCGTCCTTATCCGTATCCAAGCGGAATAAGACACCATGCGTAAGCTGAAACTGATCGCCGATCTCCAGCCCCTCCGAGGGCAATGTTTTTGGAACGGATTCAAAATCAATAAGATCGGACTTCCCGGGATCTGCACCAGCTTCATATTCCTCAATATTGGCGTATCCGTCTTCATCCGGGTCTGCCCAGGCATCGTCAGTCAGAGGATCCAGGTTATGAGCGATCTCCCATCCGTCTTTCATGCCGTCGCCATCGGTATCCGGGTTATTATGATCGGTCTCGTACTCTGCCTCCTTTGCATCTGAAATTCCGTCATTATCCGAATCCTGCAACTCATCCTCAGAAGCTTGCGAAGAGATGATCTTTATGTCAGCCCCTTTCACAAGTTCAGGATCGCCGGAAGAAGTCACTGTGAGATGCAGCGTCTCCGATGCGCCCACAGCAGAAGGCAGCATGACATTGAGGGAGAGTTCTGTCTTGCTGAGTGCCTTCACCTTAAATGTCTGGTATGAATGGACATTCAGTTCATAGCCTTTGGAATCTGTGACTTTCACAGTGTATGTATCCTCAACCGGGCTGTTGTTGAGTACGAACAGGTCAAAAAAGACGATTTCCTCTGTTTCTCCAATAAGGATTTGCCTGGGGACCTTTATCATAAAATCATAGAGGATTTTGGGCGGACTGACGACAAGATGGGGCGTGCTGATGATTTCGGAAAGCGTCACGCCTTCATCTAACAGAATTGTGTCTGCAAAAATATCCACCTTTGCTGCCTGCAACGCCCCTTTTGCCACGCCTCGGAAATCAAGCACACTCCCCGGGCCGACAGCGAGAGTTATCTCACTAATTGCGGACATGGCTCCTGCATTGAGATTGCGTAAATCAAGGGTCCAGTTTTCTCCGCCGTAAATTTTGATGTTTTCTGAATGCCACCTGGCTTTGCTGCCTGTCATGGCGATGGTCGGATCCCAACTGAATGTTCCTCCCTGACCGCACCCCATAATTGTTCCGTTCTGAATCGCAACGGGTGCGGAAAAGACGATATTACCGCCTTTTCCCGGGTATGGCGAACAATGTCCGTAATTCGCATCTCCGCCCGTGCCGGTGGATATTCTGGCACTGGATGTGTTGATAAGCAGGGTATCTGCAAGAAGAATCGCATTGCCGCCGTTTCCGCCATAAGAACCGCCGCATGTCGTGCCTGATCCGTGGGGTGTGGATGCATTTCCGCCGTTTCCGCCCCCAGTTCCAGGGGAGTCAGAATAACATTCCGGGCCGATAATTCCCTTGTTGGTAATCGTATCTCCATATATCTCAACAGACCCGCCGTCTCCGCCCCGGGCAGTCCAGCCCTAATGATTTCCGCCGCGGCCTCCCTGGATATCGCCGCTTTGCGCGTTGAAGAAGGTTCTTTTGCCTGTCAGTATGACACTTGTTCCTGGTGCGCCGTCTGCACCGTCTCCTCCCCGGATTTTTCCTCCGTTATAAATAAAATCGCTCGCAGTTATCTTTATTTCTGCTCCCGGGGTACTCGTCAATATCCCGGAATTACAGATGCTCTCTGTCCTGATCTCTGCGGACGAATTGATCACTACTGTATCGCCGAAGTTGATCTGAACAATATCATTCCATCCGGGAACCCTTGCTGGTGCCCATGTATTCGGATCGTTCCAGTCTCCGCTTCTGTCTGACCGGATGGTCGGCGATCCGCAGTCTATGCCTGGTATTTGGATCGCCATATAATTCTGGCCGGGACCATCTTCTGTTACGTCGGTGTAAGTGCAGTCTGAAGGCACAAAAGTATAACCTGCTGTCTCCGGTTTCACTATTCCTGACCAGCCGACTTCCACCGTGATACTGTAAAAGCCGTTGCTGTCTGTTATTACGGTGCCTTCGGGACCGCCTTCCACGGCAACACCTTCGAGTGCTGCGCCGTCTGATGTCAGAATATGACCTGAAATTGTGAAAGTAAAAAGGCTTCCCGTGTAATCCTGATCGGGCAGGTCAGTTGTTATGTTATTGTAGGTGCGGCTCGGAGGATCAAAATTATGGAGTGGAATTTCCGGTGTCGCAGTTCCTGACCAGCCGACATCCACTGTAATACTGTAAAAGCCGTTGCTGTCTGTCTCGGGACTGCCGGGCAGACCGTCCAGCACAACGCCTTTCATGCCGGTTCCGTCTGAATGGCGGACATGGCCTGAGATCAGCGGATTGACACTCTGGGCCAGTGCTGTATCAGCGATAAAAAATATGGCGGCGATAATGACAAGCCGCAAGAAAATTGTTGCGATTTTGATAAATTTCATTGGTCTTCTCCTTTTTGGTTGAAAAGATATCCGAGGTTCTGAAAATCTCGGAGGTTTCTCTGAACCGCAATTTATAATCTGTTATAATCTGCGATTCAGCTCCTTTTTGTTATCTTATATGCAGAAAGGATTTTTTTCTTATACTGATGATCAATTTTTTTTATGATTGGCCCTGATTATTCAAACCTTTAGACCAAATTATTATTAGATATTATATGATTGATAATCAGCATGGTTTTATAGCTTGTGCCGATCAGGCACAAATAATTTTATATCAAGGTGAGATATTTTATATCAATCTGACAATAAAATTTATTTGATTGGATCGGAAGATTTGAATACTGCAAGGGAGCAAAACGGAAAAGCACCCGGTCAGTTAAGTTCATCATTCCTTAAATATATAAGGGGACGAGTTTATGAATGCTGCAATAATAAAAAATTGTATTGATTGATTGATTGACATATCTGTGCAGATTTATTATATGACTGATAATCAGCATGGTTTGACGGGTTGGACAGATCAGAAGAAATAATTTTACATTTAAAGTGAAATATTTTATATCAATTTGCTGTGTACAGGACAAAAATTGATAACATATTGATATTATTGAAACCGGGCATTCCGGACAAAGCCGCATAACTGTCTGGAATAAAAGGTTATCCGAAAATGTGGAACATTTTTTGTCCTGTACACAGGAGCGAAACATACTTTTAGGAGTCAGACATGGAGCTGAAAGATTTTCTTGATTATGATGTAAATAAACATAAACAATGAATTTGAATTTCAGGTTTACGGATGGATTTCAGAGTCTGTGATTGTTTGGTAGATGGAGGGAGCATAAGTTTATGAATAAAATTTGTCCAGATTGTAAGACAGAAAATGATGACCCGGATTCAAACTTTTGTGGAGAATGCGGCAAGCAGATTACGATCAAAAAATGTCCCAAGTGTGGTAAAGAGTTGCACAATCCGAAGAAGTTCTGTACAAATTGTGGCCATAAGTTACGATTTTGTCCAAATTGCGGGAGTGAATATCTTGAAAATGAGTTATATTGTGGAGAATGCGGATATAAGCTTTCTGATACTCCAAAAAAAATAGGTGAAACAAAGCCTGTGTCAATAGAAATTCCGGATGATACTCCGATAGTTTCTGAAAAGCCTCCAATTCTTCCGGCAGTCAAAGCTCAATTTGAAAATCGAGCCAAGCAGACTGAAAATAGTCTTCAGATGCTTTCGTGGAATTTCCCGTCTTTAAATTTTAAAAGAGATTTTCTGAATAATTTGGATAACGGAATAAGTTATAGGAGAAAAAGAAGACTGCAAGAACTCCGGGCTAATTTCCTTAATTTTATCAACCGGCCAGAGCCGAATTATACCCGGTCACTTGAAGAACTTCATAAAATGATTGATGATATCCCTGATAATACTGAAGTATCGTTGAATATTGCTTTCTGTTATCAGAAAATGGGAAATATGAATAAAGTTTTTGAAACTCTTATTCAAGCAAGGAATGTGAAACCAGATTCATCTGATATTTTGAAGAATCTATTGGGAGTCTCTTGTTTATTAAGATTTTGGGGAACTTTTCTGGATACTTTAAGGTCTTATTATAAAATTGCCAAAGATAACGATCCTGACTCCCACTTGCTCTTTGATTTTGAATTACGATTTGGTTTTTATGAAAATGCCTTACAAACTTTGAAGGATTTATTGACACTTTCCGATTATACCATATCATCTTCTCTTCCTGATTATTTGACATTAATGGCTGTTCGATGTCTTGATGACAAAACTAACAGCGTATTCTTTAAAAAAATAACTGACTATCAATCTGATATTAATACCCTTGTTAGTTTACTGGAGTCAAAGGTAAAAAATAGGGAAACGTCCGAGTACCGGGCGGGAAAAATAGGAGACAGCGAAGCTCTTCATACTATCAGACAAAAAGATATTGAGATGAAGTCGTTGCAGTTGTACGATTCACGGCAAAAACACCTGCAAAAGAACCTCCTTTTAGAAGCAAAAAAGGTTTGCGAAGAGATAGCACAATTAAGGCAGGAACAAAGAACAAAGGAAAGTTACCTGTACGAGGGATATCTGATAGAAATAAAACGACTTATAAATGCAGGTGATTTTGAATCAATGAAAAAGGCTGAAAACTTATGCTGGTCAATCCCCTTGAAAGAACGTCCAGAGGGATGGAAAGAAGTCAATGATGAACTGCTTTCAGAGAGAAAGCGTTATACAAGATACTCAAAAGTATCCATAAATCCACCCTTTTCAAAAAAGAAAAGGCCAGTTGATAACATTATGAGGAAAGCTGACAAGCTTGCTCAGAAAGATCCAAACTTGGCTATTAGCTTCTTGATAAAACATGAAAACGAATTTGTTGATCTTGCAGACAAAATCAGAAAAAATAACTTGCTTGGACATTCTTGTGTCCGTATGAGCAAATTTAAGAAGGCTATGGAATGTTACAAGTTTGTTCTGGATAATGCTACACAAAAACAGCAAAAAGTTGGCGCATTGTTGGCCATTGCTCTTATCTATCGCAAAACGAGCGATTATCAATCTGCCATAGATTCGTTGAACAATATCGCAGGTATTGATAGTTCCCGAAAGGCGCATGTTGAAACATTGCTTGCCAAAATCAAAGAAATTAAAGAAGATCAATCCATATCTGAGGAATCACAGATCAACGATAAAATTGAAAAGGCCAGCAATCTTTTGGATGATGAATTGCTGAATACCAGCCGGCTTTTTAGCCTAGGGGCTCCTCTTGACGAAGTCAGTAATTTTCTGGAAATAGAGATTGAGCAAGCAAAAGTTGAGGGGCTGACCCAGAAAAAGATTGAAAACAAAGAATTTAGCCCTAAAGACATCGAATATCTGCAAGGAAAAGCGTCTGAGTTTGTAAGGGGAAATAAGCCCAAACCAGCGGCAGAATATTTTCTTTCCGCTGTTAAAGTGCTTTATTTCTTAGAAAGTGAAGATAATGATCATATAGCGAAAAATTTAAAAAATTATTGCGCTGCTAAGGGAGATGCTTTTATTATAGAAAATACCAACTGGGATGTTGCACGGACATATTATTTCGAAACCTTTCGATTTTCCACTAACTTTGTTTTTTCAGAAAAAGAATTTTTTGACCCGAATGAAACACTGAAAGCAAAGTCGGAGATTAAATTATCCCAATTTCTATCTACTTTTCACCGAACAAAAGAGGCTTTTCTTGGAAAGTCGGATTGGCCGATTTACAATCTTCTGGATATTTTGCAAAATACAAATAAAAGGGCGATTATTTCTGCTTTGAACGGATTGATTTTGTTGGCATCTTATAATCCCGAAGTAGGACGCTATCTTCTTTTTATGGCAAAGCATAAGCATGAAATATCGGATAAATTATGTCATTATTTTTCAGAAATTTTTAATAAGGAAAAAAAAGATAAAGCGAATTATGAATTTTTGGAAGAAATGATAAATTTAGGTGTCAGTCAGATCAGAGATTTAACACAGAGACTGATGAGTCGATTTCAATTTTTTGATACCAACCTTTCCAGTTTTGCTCAATTGCGGGAAAAAACGCCTCAATTTTTAGATGGAGAGGAACCTTCTTTTAAAGCTCTGGGGGTAGATTTTCATGGAACAGACAGCCACTATTTTCAAGAAATGAAGACCATTCTTCGGTCAATAGAGAGCTATGATTCTGTAGAAAATTTTGACGAAAGGGAATCTAAGTTTCTGACAGCACTTCAGTTCATAAATACTCTGATAGCTGATATTGACAAATCTCCTACTTATTGGGGACGTGCTTATATGCTTCCTTTAGTTCAAAAATGGAAATATCTGCTTGAAGAAGATTTCAGAAGAAGAGATGAACAAGCATCTCCAAAATTACTAATTGAAACCGTAGAAAGGGCGGAGCCCAAAAAAGAGATTTCAGATATTCATGTTTTAGTTTCCAACAAAGAAGGTACCAGAACTGCTTCCGGTATTAAACTCCATATTTTACCATCTTTGGAAGAAAGTTATAGTCCTGTTAAGGCTATCTATGAAATTGGTTCCATTCGTATTGGACAATCAATTACAAAGGTGATCAGTATCAGACCGATCACCGATGAAGGCCGTCTAACTTTGAACTATCAGATCAGCTATGACAGAAAAGGAGAAGAGGTCGTTGAAGAATCAAGAACTATTTCTGTCTCACTGGCAGGAGAATCATTTGAAGAGTTCAAAAACCCTTATACCACTTGGGCAAATGCGAGCATTGTAACAGAAGAAAAAATGTTTAAAGGACGCACTGCTTTTGTTGATGAAATCTTTGATACCCTGAAAACTGTTGGAAAAAATAAAACAATCGTTATTCATGGACAAAAAAGATCAGGTAAGTCTTCTATTTTATATCATGTGGCCCGTAAATTTGAAAACGACCCTGCTTCAAATTTTCTGCCAGTTGAACTGGATATGAATTCATTGACGACGAAGCTTGATGAATCAACATTTTTTCACACTATTCTGACGAGTTTTGAAGCTATCCTCATGGAAATGCCACAGATACCGAGTCTCCAGATGCTCTCGGAAAATCCGGTTGTACTCTTTATCAATTATATGAAAAAACTCAATCAATTACCGCTAATGAGGAATTGCACCCCATTATTAATTATTGATGAATTTACTGAGTTGTATTCGATGATAAGAAAAGAGTATATTAGTGAAAATTTTATGAGAGCATGGAAGTCTATTATTGATAAACACTTATTTTCCGTTCTGTTGGCAGGCACAGATGACATGCCGGATTTTATAAGGGAAAATGCCAATGCGTTCGCTGCTACAACTTTGGAATACGTCGGTTACTTAGATGAAAACGGGGCAAAAGAGTTAATTATTGAACCCATATGGGATAGTAAGAAAAATACGAGCCGACTACAGGAAACCGCCGTTAAAAAAATGATCCGTTTGACTGCCGGCAACCCTTTTTACATCCAAATATTAATGGACAGATTGGTCATTTATATGAACCAAAAACATATCAGCAGGGCTACCGTAGCAGATGTTGATCAGGTGGTTGAAAACTACATCAGGGAACTACAGCTTAGTGAGGCACCGGTTTTGTTTGAAAATCTGACTTCATTTTTAACCAGACAAGATGGGCAAACCAAATTGGAAAAACGGGTACTCCAAATTACAGCCTACATTACTATAAATCAGGAGTTTGCCAGCAAGCAATCCATTTTACAAGAATTCGGCATTAATGAGCATGAAGATGTTGAAAAGATAATCAATCATCTTTTAGTTCGAAATGTTTTGGAAGCACGGTCAGGTGTTCAGGCTTACAGAATACAGGTTGAATTGTTCAATCTCTGGTTAAATGAGAAGATGCCTTATGTGAGACGTTCATCCTTAGTGAATCCTTATATCATTGGCGATCCTGTCACAGGAAACAATTTTTATGGTCGCCAACAGCAGGTCGATCAGGTTTTACAAAATATTTCGCATAAATCTTATCTTTTGGATGCTGAATGGAGAACAGGGAAAACATCTCTTCTTTACAAAATCCAGCATGAACTCAGGTTGATAACATTAGATGATCATTATTTTGTTCCGGTTTTTGTTTCGATTGATGGATGCTCTGAAGATAATATATGGTATAGAATTGCCGAAGGTTTTGTGGACACTATTAATAATCATCCTGACTTTCAAATTGATGCGTCGGAAAATTTCTGTTTAGATAATCCGTCAAATTATAAGTTAAGACAATTGAAAACCAGTGTGCTTGAAATAGTTGATAAGATAAACAGCCAACATATGATTAATGGAAAAAAAGTGAAATTCATCATCGAGATAGATGAGGCCCAGCAGATTAATGACTTTGGTGGACAGGTCAGATCTGATTTACGAAATTTTTTAAGTCAGGATTTAAATATAAAGCCACACCTGAATTCTATTATTGCAGGTTATAAGATTGAGAAGAGGTTGGCGGAAATGAGTTCTAGTCCATGGACAAATTTCACGATGCAAATTCATCTGGAAGGCTTGTCTGATAATGATTTCAGTTCATTAATTGTTGGTCCTATAAAAAAGCAGTATGGTGATCGTTATCAATTTGATCCCTCAGCAGTCGAAAAAATATCAGAATACAGCCAAAGGATTCCGTATGATACGCAAGTTTATTGCAACCTATCTTTCGACGAGATAATTGCAAGAGGAGAAAGTGTAGTTACCGGAGAAATTGTGGAAAGAATAAAATCTAAAGCTTGCTCACAAATTGCCAATGCAACCTGCGGAGTAAGAGGAGATGACAATGCCTAATCCTTTTCAAGTTCAAAGCCCGGTTGTGGGCGATGATTTTTATGGGCATCAAGATATCGTATCCGGTGTTCTTGATGAGCAGCTAAACCATGTGTGGATTATCGGAACAAGGCGAGGCGGAAAAACATCCATACTCAGGCAAATTGAGCATGTCGTCCAACATAAAGAAAATTATTCAAAAAAATATATCCCAATTTTTTGGGACATGCAGGGCGTTGCCGATGAGCAGGGATTGCATGAAAGATTTGTTGAGGGCCTTTGGGATCTGAATAAGGATAAATTTGATATTTTAGGAATTGACAGGAATCAGGCTGATAATATGAGCCTCAAAGATATTTTTCATAAGATCGGTCATTCCGTCACAGCAAATAATATCCAAGTTCTTTTTTTATGCGATGAGGTTGAAGCATTAGTTGAAATTTCAAAGAATAATGATCAGATCATCTCAGTTTTACGTTACTACTTTCAAAGTAAATGGAACAAAACCGTAATCGCAGCTACAGGAGCATTATGGAATTTAAAAGAAAATCTCAAAGATGTGTCTCCTTTTCTGTCCGGATTTACTCCACCCAAATATGTTCTTGGTTCGCTTTCTAAGACTGAGTCGTTGTCTTTGATACGAAAAATTGAAGAGTGTGATAAAAAGTTATCCATATCTTCTTGGGAAGAAGATATTTGCCGATTAACTAACCAGATTCCCTTCTATATCCAATTAGTCTGTATGACTATATGTGATTCAGAGTTAAACGATTTTGAAGAAATAAAACAAACAGTCTTTAATAACTTTGACTTTAATGTGGTTTTGGAAAACGATCTGGAAGGGTTGAACACTATTGAAATGTTGATTCTTCTTCAAATTGTTGAAAATCCGGGAATCAGATTAGATGAACTTAAAACCAGGATTTTGAAAGAGATTGATATCGGTGATATTCAGGATTTTATCAGAAATCTGAAGTTGTTGTCTTACATCGAAGAAAGAACCGAGCAACGATTTAATGTTCCAAACCATTTTTTGCAATTATGGTATAAAGAACATTTGCGAAAAATAGTTGAAAAACGTCATCCTCATTCTTTTGCAGAAATTTTTGAACATTTAGGTGATGTTTATACCATAAAAGGCGATTTAAGCCAAGCGATTGAATCATATGAAAAGGCCGTAGAAAAGGAACCTGATTTTGAAAATTATAGTGATCTGGGAAGAGTATTGTTTCGTGATAGAAAATATGATAGGGCAATTAAAAATTTGGAAAAAGCTTTGCAGCTTAAACCTGATGAAACACGAATTCGTCTGAATTTAGGCATTGCGTATAATTTTAATGGTGATGATGAAAAATACAAAGAGCATTTCATAAAAGCATTTGAATCAGATCCGAAAGTTGCCTTTGACACTTATGAATATCTGATGAAAAAGATCACAGAAGTCAAAAAGCAAAAAGAAAGAGCAAAAGACCGACTCATCCAACAATTTTCCCACACCCTCCGAAGTTCCCTGGTAGCGGTTCAGGCTGCTATCCGAAATGTCATAGATACCGGCAACCCGAACAGGCTGGAATCAATCCAGTTTGAAATTGAGCGTGTGGACAGAAACCTGGCCCTCTTATCCCTTTCGGCAAGGAAGCCTGAGCAGCTCAGAAAAAAGATCATTTCGAGCCTTTCGGAAACCGGGTACAGTCTGAGCAACGTCCTTTTCTCATCGCTCATCTCCTCCCTCAGCCTGGTTCTGAATGATCCCGAATACAGAGAATACGTTCTAAAACGGTATCTGTCAAATGTGAGCGGCATACGAGCCCGACATACAGAGCGATTCATCCACTTAGATGAACATGAAAAAGAAAGGCTTCTGACTCATTGGAAAGACGGAGAGTTCTGGTTTGACGAAAAGGAGAGGCAGGAAATTTATTCAAAAAAATGGGAAACACTTTCAGGAGATGAGGCTGAGAAATTATACCATAACTGGCTGAATAATGAGCTTATCGGTGAACTTGAAGGTATGCGACGGAAGCATAGCCTGACCGACCTTATACAGTGGTTCGAAGAGAATTTTATGTGCACCGAATTAAACATTGAGTCGGAAATATATTTTGAGACGGACAAATCAGAAGGTGCCATGTTCCACTCGTGGATATTTTCCGAAATCTGTCTGAACTGCCTCAAATATGGGAAAAGCGGAGGGCGCTTCAGTATTTTCATGGGGGAAAAAGCGGAACAATATAATATGTGTTTCAAAAACGAAATCGCCGGGAGAAAAGTGTTTGCCCCTGGTTCACAGACCGGTCTGGAAGTTCTGGCTATTCTGACCGAAAATATGGGAGGAGCATTCAGATATGGGAGGTCAGAACTGGACAACTTCTATGAAGTCATCATTGAAATTCCGAGATGGGAAGGAGATAATAAATGAAAATACTATGGGTTGAGGATTTTGAAAATAAGACCACGAACGCCTATCGTGCAGGCAAAACAAAGGAGTTTTTCGGGGAATTTGTGGCCGGTATCAAAGACAAACTCGACAGACTTGAAAAAAGCAAGGATACAGATCCGAATAATTTTATCAATGTCTTGGCAGACAATAGTGACTCTATTTGGTGGCGAGACGGATTCCTTTCCGGACTTCAGACCATTGTCGGAGATAATTCTGACGGGCCGTTTGACTTTGTTGTTTTGGACGCGCATCTTCCTCTCGAGGATACACCGCTGCTCTCAAAAAGTGATATCTCAGAAACAACCCGGCTTGCGATAGAACATTTTGAAACGAAAAGGATTATGCCGGATGAAGATATCCATGCAGGCTTCAGACTCTATTTTTTTCTTGTGGAGCAGTCGGGTTATGAAATTGATAAGATTGTGTTTCTTTCAGCACATGCAGATCAGGCGGAAGATATTAAGGAGTATTTTAAAATCGTCAAGGCCAGTCCTCCCAGTATATTTGTGAAAAAAGCCGGTACTGATATGAAAGAATTTGTCAACCTGCTGAAAATATACAGCAATGACAAATACATCATCCTGAGAAGATCGGTTTACGACGGGTGCGCTCACCTGCTTAACAATATCAGCAGTTATCCTTTCCGTTTTAACGAATTCATTGACGGCCGGCGTCAGAAATTTGGTGAAGCCGAGATTCGCGCCTATCTGGAGAACCTGCAATCCTTCCTCGCACATCGAGTTTCGCTGTTTGGCCAGAAACAAAAAGGTCCGCATCTGAATGCCTTTATCCGTGTGTTGCTTCATCAGTGGGATGACAAGGCCAGATGGCAGAATATGTATGCCCAGACCGACGGAGACAGGGAGGCGCAGTCCATTTCAAAGATAGTGAAAAACGTCAGGAACTGGTCCGCACACTCGAATCTGTTTGAAGATGCCGACGAAAAACTGGCGACTTTTCTTTTTCTCGTCAATATGAGAGTCATGTTCGCCCTGCCTGATGATATTCTGTCTTATGAGAGGCAGGCGTTGAGGTTATATTCCGAACCGCTGAATGCGGACGAGATGGCAGGCATCATTGACAGACGGGAAATCCCTCTGGCCAGGACTTATGAAAAGATCAAAAAACTGTCAGTCAAATCTTACAGGGATTCGATTTACTTTGAAAATATGCTTGCGAATCTGGGGAAGTTCAACAAAATCGAGGAACTGATCAGAGGCAGACAGATTCGGGAGAGTATAAGCACCCTTATTTTCCGGATGTTCTGGCATGTGCTGTCCCCGGCAAAACTGAGCAATGTGAAGCTAGCACCCGACAATCGGCGGGGCGGAGAAAACGTCGGTGTATGGTACAGATTTGATCTCTGTGATTATGGCAAGGAGAGTGAAAATTCCTTCATCTTCCAACTGGCCCGCCATATATACAAAGAGAGCTTTTAGGTTCAGCACTCCAGAATGTTCCTGATCTGTAGATGAAGTGGTCAGCAGTTCCAAAGCTTTTTCTCTTATGCCTATCATTGGGCTGATAAATCTGATTAAAGAACCAGCCAAACACCGCCATTCAGAGGCCCGTAGGGTCGGCATGTTTGTAGAGCCAGTTAGACACCGCCATTCAGAGGCCCGCAGGGTCGGCATGTTTGTAGAGCCAAATACCGCCATTCAGAGGCCCGTAGGGCCGCCATGTTTGTAGTAGAATGACCGGTTTGATATTTAATGCTACAAACATGCCGACCCTACGGGCCTCTGACCGGTTTGATTTTTAATGCTACAAACATGGCGACCCTATGGGCCTCTGAACGGTTTGATTTTTAATGCTACAAACATGACGACCCTACGAGCCTCTGATCGGTTTGATATTTTATGCCTGTGTACAGGATAAAAAAATGACTGGGTTAAAGAAACCCGGTTTTTTCCTGCGGCTGGGAGGTCTGCCCGTTTGAGGAAAACCCGGGCTTCTCGCCCATTCCCAATTTTTTGTCCTGTACACAGGCTCCTTATATATAAAAAATTCCGCCTTGCGGCTCCATTTTTGCACTCCGGAACGTCCATCCCTGCTAAACCAAATCCCTATAGTGCCTGACCACATAAATTTTGACAAGCGCGCTATATAAAACAACTTGTCAAAACTTATTTGGTCGGGCACTACATTAGAACCAAGCATATTGAAAACTAAGTAATCGTGATCAAATATCAAACAAACAAATGTCCAAGAATGTTTGGGTGTGTCCCAGCATGAGCAATATCGGGATAGTTGGTTCAGAATTCATTGGAGTCGGATCATTACTGAGGCAATAATTTTCAAATATTGATTGACAGACAATATTTTCTGCTATATAAATTTATCATCTTATTATCTGATATCTGACACTGTGAATTTTGGAGATTCCTGTCCGATGCCCCTGCGGGCAGAGGCGCAGGGAGAGGAGAAAGAGAGGGCAAATGCAGACATATCTTAAAGAAAGGATCGGAAAACCGGAACTTTTCACAGGCAGGAAAGAGGAACTGGCGCATTTCCTGAACTGGATTGACAGAACTGAAATGGAAGTATCCCAGAGCACGGCGATTCTCTCCCGGAGAAAGACCGGCAAGAGTGCTTTGCTGGAAAGGCTGTACAATCTTGCTTTTGACAGAAATGGCAGGGTGGTCCCCTTTTATTTTGAAATTAAGGAGACCGACCAGTGGCTGGGCGATTTTGCAAATGATTTTTTTCTCAACTTTGTCTATCAGTATATGGCTTTCAGAACCCGGAAACCGGAATATATTGAACAGCTTCAGACAGGCGGTCACGAACATGCTTTGAAAATCGCCGAGAAAGAAGGGTTTGAGTACCTGGCAGATACGATCAGAGCGGTCCTGCGTCTGACAAAAGAGGATAACACTGACCGGCTCTGGAATGTTGTGAGAGATGCCCCCCGGATGATTGCCCTGCATTATGACGGGGTTGCTGTCCAG
>Ga0190283_1000410_pt1 | contig 22628 bp, 25 predicted proteins | sample 48691801_MG_FD_161669 | JGI IMG/M metagenome (GOLD analysis project Ga0190283, IMG submission 161669) | Hydrothermal vent microbial mat bacterial communities from Southern Trench, Guaymas Basin, Mexico - 4869-18-0-1_MG | ecosystem: Environmental > Aquatic > Marine > Hydrothermal vents >...
GCATCTATATGATTTAATATCACTGTATCGACCTTGTCTGTTGAGAGTACCTTGCTGATTTTGCCGGCTATCTCCAGGGAAGTATAATAAGCTTTTATCTTTTCTTCATCTATGTAAAAAGCAAAATCATAATCTGAAAGCGGTCCAGTTTTCCCGGATACCCGGGATCCAAATAAATACACTATTTTCAGACTGTGATACTTAATAAAAATTTTTTTTAGTTTTTCTAATTGTTCCTTTACCATGCTTTTAATTCTACTTAATTTTTTATTTAATGACAAAGATTTATAGTTGAAAGATATCAGCCTGTCTTTAGTCAAACATTGAGAAACTTAGCTGAATCATCTGACTTAAATATACACATTATCAATACCCTGGACATATTTTGAACTTTTAGTCAGGGTGAAGGGGAAGAAATGTGATATTTTTCCTGCTTTATGATCAAGATCCTTGTCGTACTTTATCTCAATAATAATATTATTGTGATCTGTGTGGCGGTATAAAAAATTATTTCTTAGCGGGCGTATATTATAATAAGACATCTTCTGGTCCAATGTAAGGCGGAACTTCCCATCTTTTGTAATAAAATAATGGCGGTAATACCTGTTTACCAGAACCGGGTCCAGGTCGCGCAGATAAAATCTTATTTCATCAGAGAGATGGCCCCCATTTAAAAGTCCCTTAAAATAATTGCTATTAAAATCATCATCCAGTGAAAATGGGGGGAAGCTGTAATATTCTTTTATGCCGATAGATCCGTCTTTTATCTTGAATTCCAGAACCGGTTCTTCCACTTCTCCCATAAGGCTGCCATACCAGCGTATTCTGGCTTTCCGCCTGTTTCTGGCCCCGATTACATTTTCATGATAATAGGTCATATCTTTTGTATCCAGATAGATATTATTAATATATCTCGGAGGATAGGGGACAGTGAAGATAGAAGGATGTGATTTGATAAGGGACATCACATGTACCGCACTTAAAACATCAGTCGTAAATTTTCTTTCACAGCGGTAGCTGTCATTCATATTTTTTTCCATATCCTTATCCGTGGTCAATAGATCACCAGATACCTTTATTATCAAGGAATGTTATATCGATCCTATCTGATAATCTTTGCAGTGCCTCCCGGGCCGCGCCAAGATCCTCCATCTTTCTAAACTCGACTATAAAAGACATCTCCAGAAGCTTATCATTCTCATCAAATCTTAAGAGCCTCATTTTCGGGCAATACGGCTTTAAAGCATCCTGGACCTTCTCAAGACTTATCTTTGAGGGCGGAAATGTTGTTATATTCAGGTGCATATTGGCATCTGCACGGTTTCTTCTAAATAGTCTCATAAGACCCAGTATTATAATAGCTACCGCAAAAGCCACAGTAGTTATAAGTCGCTGGTTATCACCAAGCCCTATGCCGAGACCTATTGCAAGGAATAGATAAGCCAGTTCTTCAGGCTCCTTTATTGCCGCTCTGAACCTGACGATGGACAGAGCGCCGACCAGGCCGAGTGACAATGCTACAGAAGAGCGGACGACCAGTATAATAAAAGTGGTTGTAATGGTAAGAAGGATAAAATTAGCTGCAAATTTTCTACGGTTTGAAAGTGATGTTCCCCAATATATATAGACAAGCCCCAGAATATAGGCAAAAAGCGCCGACAGCGCAAGATTTATAAGGAATGTCTGCAGATCAGGAAGTTCTGCACCAGAAACAAAAATACCATTTAAGAATTCTTTCCAGTCAGTATCCTCCATCTGTGTTATGCCTGCCTGCCTTTCCTGGGTGCCGGCAGCTCCCTCTTGAGTGGTTTCCACGGCTCCCGCCTGTTCCTCTGTTGCTTCACCCCGGGTTCCTTCCTCCAAATTCTGGTCCTCTTCACCCCCTGCTGGAAGAATTTCGCCAGTGGCCCTGATCGAGAGTTCATCGATCTCAAGTGAGTTCTGTCCTGGAACAATAAAACCGATCCCTCCGGATATAAGCGGCTCCTGATCCTCAGCAGTAAATACGGTCTGGTCATTTAAAATGACTTGATGCTGCCGGCCATCAAAAGATACTTGTATTGTATTCCAATCATCGATATTAAAATTGTCCAATATAGTAGAACCCAGTTCTGTTTCCTCTCCCGGTTTACCTTTTATAAGAGCCATTTCACCCTGCTGGCCCTCGATGAAAATATTGAGGGAATAGGTACCTTCATCAGTTGAATGATAATTGAGGACTATATGGCCAGGTGAACCGGTACGCATTTTTAAAGAAAATGACGGGTTTGGCCAGTTGCCGTTTTTGAAAATGAAATTCCCCGGGTCGATCTGGAGCACTCCATCAGATATAAGGACATCCTGGGAATGCTCATAACCTTCCATAAGCGATTCTTCAAAATTATCCGAAAAGATACCTTCTTCCTGGGCAGTTATCTGTGAACAGAAAAGGAAGATCGACAGAACAGCAATAGTAAAGACGATCATACCGGTAATAGTTTTTTTAAACATCTTTCACCTCATCATATAAAAATATTATTATTTCCTGGATCATTATAAAATTCATATATTTATTCATGCCGGACCATTTAAGATCCAGATTAGTATTATTCATTCGCTCAATATGTCTTCAATATATTTTTTTCTCTCGCCAGCACGGACGGAAAGGTCTTCCCAGCTATTATTAAAATCTTCTATATTAAACCATGCAGCATCCCCATAATAGCTCTTGTCGCCAGTTCCCTGACTTATATATGGCAGGATCAGTTCATGATAGTCCCTGGTTTTGTTATAGATCTCATCATAATTAAAAAATTCCTTCATCAGAAGATCAAGATATGCAGAAAATTGGCGCCGGTATCTTTCAACTTTAAAGACATTTTCAAAAAGAGGGGCCCTTTCAGAAATCGTATTAACACCCCGCTCAAATACCGGCATAGACGGGTCATCGCCCCAGGTAAGATCCCATGGTATCCATTCAAACCTGCCGGTAACAGGATCATTAAAAAGAAAAAAATTATTGCCGGTATTAGGATAGGAATCCCAGTTCATCGTAAGTGTTATAACTGCCATGTATCTTAGATAATTGTCGACATTAAATATTTCTTCAAGAGCTATTGCAAAATCTTCCGGAGTTGCATATTCTACGCCGTCGATCACATAGCAAAGGTTTACAATATCACTGTAATCGGGCTGCTCCAGATTGTTTTCCTTGCCATAGGCATACTGTCCGTTTTGAGTAGGGTAATCTTCAATACTATCGCCATAATAAGCCAGATCCATAGGTCCCCTTTGCGCATGGCTGGCTTTATAAAGGTTACCATCTTTACTGTCTCTGCCGAACCTATTACTCAAAAATTTACGATCCACTCTCTCTATCATGGAATAGACTCCCCAGAATGCAGGTGGCTGTGCATCATCGATAATGTCTATCCATATCTCAACAAAACAGATATGTCCCGCCGGAACCCCGGCAAAATGCATCATGTCATATGACAATTTCTCCTGGAGCATGGAGGAGTCACCGATATTGTTTGTGAAAATAAGCTGTTTTAGATTATGGAATTCCTGGTCGGCTATATATGCATCAGTATTTATCTTCCACGGTTTTTTATCCCCGGATTCCCGCATGGAAAACTGCCCTCTCATGCTAAAACCTATATCATCAAGTACTTCCCCGAAGACAATAACATCTGCGGGGACTTCATACTTTGCCTCGATATCGCTCCACATGAGCTCCCAATCGGATTCTCTGAGTTTGATGTCTATCCGCCTGACCTGGCTATCATCAAAAACGGTCCAGTAATCGACGCTGCTTGAGCCGGGATGGCGGACATTTACCGGTATGCTTACGGTATCTGAAAGACCATTATCATCAGTGACCCTGAGGCTGACATTGTACACGCCATTGGAAAGGTAACTGTAGTTTGTATAGCCTCCAGTGTCAGTAGCATCAGTATCGAAACGTCCATTTCCGTCAAGGTCCCATTCATATTTGATCAGGGAGCCATTTGTGGAGTAGCTGTCATAAGCGCTGAAGTTTACTGTAAGCGGGGTCCAGCCCTGTATGGGCATGTAGCTTGCTATTGCCTTTATGGTCCCTGAAGTCTGCAGATCTTCATATGCCATGGCTTCTTCTTCTGTTATTCCTCCCCGTGGATATAGAAATAAAGTAAGTGATATGGCTACTACAATGAAAAGAAAGATCAGCAAGATCTCGAATATCCGGTAGGGGCTATTTTTTAAAACCTTTTTTTGCATACAGACATGTATATGGTCTGAATAACCACAGATAGTGAACAGTTGTTTTTAATAAAAGCTAACAAACTGTTTTTTATTATAGATAACTATTTGTTAATATGTCAAAAGATAAATAGAAGCATACCCCTATAAAGGGGCGGCATCCAACATATATAATGGGACACAGCACATATCCCCGCTGTAAAGGAAAACACAGATTCTTTTTATGAGCCACTTTTCGTTTTACAAAATACATCCCAAAACAACGGCGAAAAGAAGTGGGAAAAGTCGGGGCGGACCCCTCCGGCACATAGCCTCTTCCTCAACGGGGACATCCCGCTCCCTAATGGCATAGCACTTTCACTCTTGGTCCAGGTTTGAAGGTTGGTTGTGTTGTTGACCAAAGCGTTCCATTACTTATATGAAATACCAGAATAATTTCCAGATATTTGACAAATCTAATTAATAGTAATACTATTAACATAATAGAAATAGTATTAAATAGACTAATAATAGGACCAGTCTATAGGCAGTCTCTATTATTTTTATATATAGTTAAACGACCATTCAATAAAGACATTCTATAAATGAGTAAAATAAAAATAATATTAAGCTTTGTTCCGATTGGAACAAAACCTTATAGCCCCTAAACTATGCGGCTAATGGTGATAGGGTAATTTATAGTTAAAAATATTTGGGAGCCAATTTTTTGGCTCCAAATACAGTATCACAATTTATTTAAGACATTAAAAAACAAAACTATTAGAAAGGTTAAGCAAATGAAAAAAAGATATATTGTACCACTTATAGCATTATTGATTATTATTTTTTCAATATCAGTAATTGCATGTAAAGCTACCAGCCTTGAACAGAAACCATTTGATAGATCTAAAATAACTTCCTTATCCAAAGACGAAGAGGTAAGAGTGGGAGACATAGTCTGGAAGGTGGATAATGTTGAATATTTGGGATCACAGATACCTGGTGAGTTCGGGGATACTCTTGAGGCTACATACGGAAGATTTATTGGGATTGAGTTTGGCGTAGAAAATATTGGGCAAGAAGTTAGGACGATCATTGATTTAAAAATAATTGATAGCAAGGGCAGGGAATTTCCCATTTGTGCTGCAGCTTATGGTTATCTTGGAACCAGTGAAGCCTGTCTTTTAGTAGATGTGTACCCGGAAGCCAAACAAACTTTTTTTGCGTCGTTTGATGTTCCGCTGGATTCTGTTGACCTGATTCTTGAAGTATCAGACCTGGACTCTCCTTCCGGGGAGAAAGCTTATATAGATCTGGGAATATAAAATATATTGACAGAAGTATAAATATTTATTAAGGGCTATCGATGAAGAAGCTTCCGGGCATTCTGATTTTAATTTAGTTCAAAACACGGTTCGCTCTGGCAGAGATGATCTTGATAGGATCCTATATTTATTGTCAAAGCTGAGAGAGGGAATGTGTCGTTGGAGATAGTTAAATTTAGCCTGTTTGACTTATTTTTACCTGGCTCATTTTAACAGGACTTTTTGGCTCCTCTTTGATTCAAGCTCGGTTAAAGCAATTTTACGTATGCGGACAGATTTTGGGGTCACCTCGACAAGTTCGGTGTCATCAATATATTCAAGAGCATTATCCAGTATAATAGTCTTTGGAACATTAAAATGTTCCATGCCGCCGTCACCCCTGGAGCGCATATTTGACAACTGTTTTTCCTTGCAGGCATTTACCCATATATCTTTATTCCGGGAATTTTGCCCTACTACCTGGCCCTTATATACATTGGAGCCTGGACCATAGAACAATGTGCCCCTGTTCTGAATATTGGTGAGACCGTATAATCGCGTCGTTCCGCTCTCGCATGCGACCAGTGAACCCCTGTCACGCTTTTTCCGCTCACTATTATCCGCCTGGTAGCGGTAGAAAAGACTATTCATTATACCGTGCCCGCGGGTATCAGTCATAAATTCCCGCCTGTAACCGAATAAACCGCATGTCGGAATTATAAATTCAAGATATGCTGTCCCTTCTTTCATTTCCATTTTCTTCATCTGGCCATACCGGCTTCCCAGTTTCTGTATCACTGTACCCGAATATTCTTCTGGTACTGAAATAAAAATTTCTTCATAAGGAATATATTTTTTACCTTCTATGATCTTAGTGATGACCTGCGGCTGCGAGATCTGCAGCTCATAACCTTCCCGGCGCAGTCTTTCAATAAAAATAGCTAAATGGAATTCGCCCCTGCCGGAAACGATCCACCCGCCTGATGGATTATCTTCCACCTTTAATGCTACATCATTTTCAAGCTCCCTGTAGAGCCTTTCCCTTATTTGTCTTGAAGTCGTAAACTGGCCCTCACGACCCGCAAAAGGGGATGAGTTGACAGAAAAATTTATTTTAACAGTAGGTTCCTCGATCTCGATAAGTGGCAAAGCTACCGGATTGTTTATATCCGCTATTGTTTCACCGATCATAATATCTGGTATTCCCGCAATTGAAATAATCTCCCCGGTTGCTATTTCCGGGGTCTCAGTCTGTGCCAGTCCCTGGAATGTCATCAGTGAAGTCAGGCGGTGCTTCTCCATCTGGCCTTCGCGGTTTATCCTGATGACTTCCTGCCCTTCATCGATTTTACCATTATAGATACGCCCTGTTGCTATACGGCCCTTATAATTATCCCAGTTTATTGAAGTCACAAGCATCTGCAGGGGCAGATCTATGTCTCCATCAGGTCTGGGTATATAGTTTATGATCTCATCAAATAATGGCGTAATATCCTGCATCAGGTGCAGATGGGGCTCCAGACCGGACTTGCCCATTCTTGAGGATGTGTAAAGAACGGGAAAATTTGCAGTTTCCTCATCAGCTCCAAGACTTATAAAAAGGTCAAAAGTATCATTTAGGGCTTTATTTATGTTAGAATTCGGTTTATCTATCTTATTTATGACTACAATGATCTTATGATTAAGTTCAAGGGCTTTTTTCAAAACAAAACGTGTCTGCGGCATGGGTCCTTCCTGGGCATCCACAAGCAGAAGCGAGCCTTCCGCCATCTTTAGGACTCTTTCAACCTCGCCACCAAAATCGGCATGGCCCGGAGTATCAATAATATTGATCTTTGTACCGCGCCAGACAACAGAGGCGTTTTTCGAAAAAATTGTAATACCCCGTTCTCTTTCAAGTTCATTACTGTCCATTATGCAGTCCGCCGAAGCGACTTCTTTGTTTAACTTTGTTTTGGATTGGCGGAGCAGGGAGTCTACAAGGGTAGTCTTTCCATGGTCAACATGGGCAATAATCGCTACATTACGAATTTCCATGATTATCAGGTCTCACATCATTCCTGCCGGATAGCACCATTGGCTATTGCCGGATTTTATTTATTAAAATATCCTTTATGGCTTATTAAAGCTTTAATACTTTAAACCTCTTCCCGCATAATTACAACCTTTATTTCAATCAGAAAAATAATTTCGAAAAATATTTATATTTGATATAATTACCATGATCCTTGAATATTGGGAAGTTTTAGCAGGGACTGAAATTTACATCCGAAAGAGTGTAAAAAGTAAATCATGTGCTAAAAGGGCCCGTTAAAAGTTCAGGGAATTATGCCCCGAGGTGTTAAGTAGCCTAAGGTCGTAAGATTATGGTGAAAAATAACTCGGGGTTTTTATTTAGCAACTCTCTTTTGTTTGATAGTATTTTAATTAAGGGCTACTTGTTACCTGCTGTTATCTCTCTAAATTAAATATCGTAAAGCTTAGAGAAATGAGATTATTTGGAAGGAGGTATACATGCAAGGTAACAAACTATATGTAGGAAATTTTAGCTATTCAGTTACTGATGAACAATTAGAAGAACTTTTCTCCGCACATGGCAAGGTCCAGTCAGCTAAAGTAATCGGAGATAAGGGTTTTGGATTTGTTGAGATGTCGAGTACGGAAGAAGCTGAAACAGCTAAAGAAGCTCTGAATGAGACAGAGTTCAGCGGAAGAACTCTAAGAGTTGATGAAGCTCGTCCACAGAAGCCAAGAACTGATAGAAGATATTAGACCGTGATGGAAAATGGACCCTGCCTGCGGCGGGGTCCATTGCCAGGATGAAAAAGCCAGTGAGTAAAATTCTACGGAAGACGACATTAAAAATATGCAGCCCTGAGAAATTAATCAATTAGCTTTATTTCTTTTGCAGATCTTGTGCCTTGAAACTTTTTCAGCGTTTTCCAGATCTTTCTTTATCTTTTTATCACCCTTCAGTTGGTCCATTAGCAGGCTTATGAGAGTTAAAAAGTTTTTTTCTAAATTTTTATTAATGCAATAATTGATCCAGAGTCCGTCCTTGGAATAAGTCATCAATTCTGCATCCTGCAGCTTTTTTAGATGGGATGATATGGTTGACTGCGAAAGGCCTATGACTTTTGTTATTTCACATGCACACAATCCGCTTTTATGAAAGATCAGACAGATTATCCTTAATCTATTTTCATCAGAAATAGCTTTTAGGATTTTTATAATTTTTTCCATTAAGTACTCCGTAACTCCAGGTCGGCCGGTTTATAAAATAAAATTAAATATATAACCTGTAATGATAATGCCAGCACCGACTATTCCGGCAAATATCAAAATAAGCTTTGTTTTCATTACCCTTTTTAAAATTAAAAATTCAGGGAGTGAGAGCGCCGTAACTGCCATCATAAAAGATAGGGTCGTTCCAATAGCGACTCCCTTTTCTGCAAGCGCGCTTACCAGGGGAATTACTCCTGCTGCATTTGAATAAAGAGGAATTCCGATTATTGTTGCAACAAAAACGCCGTACCATTTATCGGCACCGGCATATTGGGCCAAAAAATCTACAGGAACATAACCGTGTATAAAAGCTCCAATGCCGATACCTATCAAAATATAATACCATACCTTTTTGATGATCTGCCCTGTGTAGCCATTTGCATAGTTCAATCTGTCTTTCCATTTCATTTTCAAGCTGTTTTCAGCAGGATTTAACTTGCTTTTAAAAACAAAATCTTCTACCAGGTTTTCAACTCTTAACCTGCCGATTAAAATACCTGAAAATATTGCAATAATAAGTCCGCTTCCTATGTATATTAATGCTACTTTCCAGCCAAAAGAGCCTAAAAGCAATATAAGGGCGATCTCATTTATCATCGGAGAGGATACGAGAAATGAAAATGTTGTTCCAAGAGGTATGCCTGCATCCATAAATCCTAAAAATAAAGGGATAGCGCTGCATGAGCAAAACGGTGTAATTATTCCCAGAATCGCAGCAAGAAAATTACCTACATATTTATTCCTGCGGGAAAGTATCCCCCTTATTCTTTCAGCTGACAGGAATGTCCTGATTATTGATACTGCAAAAATAATTACCGCAAGTAAGATAAATATCTTTATTGTGTCATATATAAAAAAATTGACTGCCGATGCAAGCAACTTTTTACCGGTAAGATGAAAAACATCATAAGTGAGCCAGTCAGCCAGCAGCTGCACAGGATGAAATATGCTCATGGCCCACTTACCCGTTTCCTTTGATTTTATTCCTTACAGTTTTTAGATCTGGAACAAAACCTGACAGTACAACCGTACCATCAATTACAAGTGCCGGAGTTTGCATAATGCCCATCTCAACCATTTTTTGAACATCAGTTACATACTCGACCTCTGTTCCAGGAGCCAGCTCTTCAAGGGCCTGTTTGGTTACCTTTAACAGATTTTTACAATTGGGACAACCGGGGCCCACTACTTTAATTTCCATTTTTATCATCTCTCCTTATCTTTTACCTGGTTGATTAAAATTTCTAATATATCTATAAATGTAGATATATAGATATATAATATATATTTATTTTTAAAAAGCAAGTTATTTTAAACAAAATAAATTTGAAGTTTGCTTAAACGGGCTTATCGGCGGACCGCTGAATTTCTCATATGAATTTACTATAAATTTAATGTACAATAGACCATAAGGTTAAAAGCTTATAGGGGCTACAATCTTACATTAAATACCAATAAGGCCGAAAGGCAATACATCTGCATCATTGCTCCTGGTATTGCGGGAGACGTCTGAAGATATATTGTATCAGGGAAGAGTCTGGAAAAGATAGAAACAGGATCAAGAATAGAAGCATACAGCAGAGGGAGATATAAAAATGAGTATTGAGTACTGGTATATGCTGCCAGTATCGATTTTGATATCGACCCTGGCAATGGCTTCAGGAATTGGCGGGGCTACATTTTTTTCACCTTTATTTATGCTCGCACAGGGGCTCCCGCCGAGTGTGGCCATTGGAACCGGTCTTATAACAGAGGTTTTCGGTTTTGCAAGTGGTGTTTCCGCTTATGCAAGAAAAAGACTTATTGACTATAAATTATCTTCTTCACTGCTTATGGTCACAATCCCTATGGCGGTATTGGGGTCATATTTATCGGGAATAATCAATCCAAACATACTAAAATTGATTTTAGGCGTAGGGCTGATCTTAATAGCTATAAGTTTCTTCAGGATTCCCAATCCAGAGGTAGTCCAGTATCTGGATGATGCGATCAGAAAGGATTATGGCGGAGAAAAAGCAAAAAGATGCATTGTCACATCGGAAGGAAAAAAAATATGCTATACAGTATGTAACAGGTTGGAAGGAAGCCTGATCGCAGGTCTTGGCGGACTATTTGTTGGAATGGTCTCTACAGGTCTGGGAGAAATGGATGAATTCTTCCTAATGAAAAGATGCAGGGTTCCCAGCAGGATCTCAATTGCTTCAAGTGTCTTTATAGTCGCATGCACCGTACTTGCAGCTTCAATTGTGCATTTTATCCGTTTTTCAAGGATGGGCGGGGATACTTTTAGTACAGTACTGAATATAATAATATTTACGATCCCCGGAGTAATAATCGGGGGTCAGCTCGGACCAAGGATCTCCAGCAAGATCCCCCAGAGAGTAATGGTGATAAGCCTCGGAGTGATATTCATAATCGTTGCAGTAATAACTTTACTTGAAGCAGCCTTAAAATAATAAGAAGCAAGGATCTACTATTTGAAAATTCCCGCACTGGTGTGGAAGGGAAGCCTACAGTATTTTAATTTCGAACACTATCTGGAGGAAAGAAGTAGCTTATTCTTTAAAGATTAATAACCTTGACTACTATATTCAATATGCATATAATTGTATGCATATTGAATAAAATAATTTTGCCTAAATGAAACTATTCACTAAAAATAGAGCTAAGCTCTTAAGCTTATTTTTTACTAATCCGGATAAGTCTTTTTATATGCAAGAAATAGGAAGAATTCTAAATAAAAACCCCGGTGTATTTCAGCGTACTTTGAATAATATGACTTCAGAAGGTATTCTGGTAAGTGAATATAGAGCTAATTCTCGCTATTTTACAGTAAATAAAAATAATCCCATATATAAAGAATTAAAAAGTATTATATTTAAAACTATAGGAATAAGCGGAAGCATAAAGCAAGCATTAGAAGAATTGAAAAACTTAAAGCTTGCATTTATTTATGGATCTTATGCAAAAAACCAGGAAAATTACTTATCTGATATAGATATAATAATTATAGGTAATCCGGATGAAGAAATTCTGATAAATAAATTAGACAGCCTTGAAAAAAAGCTTCAACGTGAAATAAATTATAAGATATACAGCTATAATAATTTAGAAAAAGAGATTACAGAAAAAGAACCCTTCATAATAAATATTTTAGAAGATAGAAAAATAATGCTAGTAGGAAGTGAAAATGAAATACCAAAGATTTCTAAAAGATAATCTGATTAAAAAAATAAAACCAGATTTCAAACAAATTACATTCCAGTTAAGACGTTCACAAAAAGATATAAAAGCAGCAGAAGCAAACTTGAATATTGATCTGACCTGGTCTTTTACAATTGCTTATCATGCAATGATCAGAGCTGGGGAGAGTCCTAATGTTTGCGGAAGGATATTTACCAACAACAAAGAATACTCATAAGACAATAGTAGAATTTACAAAACTTATTTTAGGAGAAGAATACAAGGAGGCTGCAAGTAAATTTAATAGAATGAGAAGAAAACGCCATGATTTTATTTATGATTCCAAAAATCATATAACAAATAGTGAGGCAAAATCTTCAATAGAAACTGCTAAAAAATTAATTAATAAGATTAGTGTTTTTATAAAAGAGCAGAACCCCCAGAAGAAATTATTTTAAGATAATATATTATTTGTCACTTTTTCAAATCATAAAAGTTTAAAGTATCAGATGGTAGACCATAGGGGACGCGAACCACGGTAGGTTTGGCAGTATTTTAATAGATAAATAATAATTTCACAGAACTTCTATTATATGAATATCTGGTATTGGATCCAGGAAATAAATACCAGATATTCACTTCATATATTCTTAAGACTTGATCTCTAAAAACAGATTGGCCATCTCAATAGCGCCAAGTGCGGCTTCCCAGCCCTTATTTCCTTTTCTTGCACCTGCACGGTCAATAGCCTGTTCAAGGCTATCAGGGGTTATTACACCGAATGATACCGGAATATCCAGGTCAAGGCTTATCTTCGCCACGCCCTTTATTGCTTCATTGGCTATATACTGATTATGCATAGTATCGCCCTTGATCACTGAACCCAGGCAGATTATTGCATCGTATTTTTTGGCAGAGGCCATCATCTTGACCGCAGACGGTATTTCAAATGCGCCTGGCACCCATGCAATATCGATATTGTCTTCGGGGCAGTCATGTCTTTTCAGGCAATCCAGGGCGCCATCAAGAAGTTTGCCGGTAATAAACTCATTAAATCTGCTGGCGACTATGGCGATCTTTAATTTTTTTGCATCGAATCTTCCTTCATAAGTCTTCATTTTTTCTTCCTTTCCGTATGATTAAAAATATTATTGCTTTCATATTCATGATCAATCAAGCAGATGATCAAGCTTTTGCTTCTTTGTGCTTAGATATTTTTTATTATTCTTATTGGGAACTATTTTAATCGGTATCCTTTTAGTTATCCTGAGGCCATAACCTTCAAGACCCACGATCTTTTTTGGATTATTGGTCATAAGATGGATAGTCGACAGGCCAAGGTCCGATAGGATCTGCGCTCCTATGCCATAGTCCCTGAGATCTGCATCAAAGCCCAGGTGCAGATTTGCTTCCACGGTATCCATGCCTTTGTCCTGCAGCTCATAGGCCTTCATCTTATTGCATAATCCTATGCCTCTTCCCTCCTGGGCCATGTAGAGGATGACTCCCCGGCCTTTTTTATTTATCATATTGAATGCAGTATCCAGCTGATCCCCGCAATCACAGCGCATTGAACCGAATGTGTCTCCCGTGAGGCATTGAGAATGGACCCGCACAAGGATATTTGCCCCTCCGCTGACACCGCCCTTTATAAAGGCAATATGGGTCTCATTATTGATAGTGGACCTGTATGTTGCCGCTGTGAACTCTCCCCATTTGGTCGGCAGGGTTACCTCCGCGACCTTTTCGATCAGCTTTTCTTTCTTCTTCCTGTACCTTATGAGTTCTTCTATAGTCATTATCTTGAGTCCCGAATCCCTGGATATACTGATAAGGTCGGGAAGAAGGGCGACCTCGCCATCATCCCTTATCACCTCGCTTATTATCCCTGCAGGAAAAAGTCCGGCAGCTTTTGCCATATCGACAGCAGCTTCAGTATGCCCGGCACGGGTAAGTATTCCTCCGCCGGATGCTTTTAGCGGGAAGATATGTCCCGGTATCGAAATGTCTTTGGGTCTTGTTGCGGGATCGATAAAGGTCTTTATGGTGACTGACCTGTCTTTTGCAGAGATACCGCTTCCCTTAATGGATTTTGCATCGATCGAGACTGCAAGGGCGCCGACATTTGAAGAGGGATTATTGCTCTCGTAACTCATCATGGGGATCTTAAGTTCATCAAGCCTCTCATGGAGACATGGCAGAAATATCATTCCCCTTGCACGGGTTATGAAGAAATTTACAGAAGCAGCTGTAACTTTTTCCGCAGCCTGGAAGAATACCCCTTCATTATTACGGGACCGGTCATCCACTATTATTATTATTTCCCCCTTCTTTATATCCTTGATGCAGTCTTCGATGGGGGAAAAAGAATGTTTTTTATACTCAGATGAAACCATGTTTTTCTAATTTCTCCTTTAGTATCCTGTCTTTTTCACTGGATGTTTTTTGATTTTTATTATTAAGATAATTAGCTATATATCTTGCAAGCATGTCTACTTCAATATTTACAGAACTGCCGGCATTCTTACTTCTGATTATCGTATTTTCAAATGTATAAGGTATTATTACTACCTTAAAGCTGTCCCTGGCTGCTTCTGTCACAGTAAGGCTTATTCCATCTACCGCCACAGATCCTCTTTCTGCTATAAAGGGAGCGGCTTCGGGTGGAAGTTCAAAGGTGATCTCATAAGCTCTTCCGGTTTTTCCGATACTGGTTATCCTGGCCGTGCAGTCTATATGACCGCTGACAAAATGGCCGCCCAGCTTATCGCCGGGAGCAAGCGAGTCTTCCAGATTGACCCTGTCACCCGTCTTCAGTTCCCCCAGATTTGTATGGGCAAGAGTATTTGATGAGACATCAAAAATAAAGCTGTCCCTGTCAAAGCTTTTAACTGTAAGGCAGACGCCATTAATAGCTATAGAGTCACCGGTTTTTATATCTTTTATAAGTACAGATGAGCTGACTTCAAATTCAATATCCTGCACCTTATCTGTAATTTTTTTTATTATCCCGGTCTCTTTGATGATCCCTGTAAACATCAGACACCCTGCCTTCCGGTCTGTTTACTATTATTTATCGGATATGCAGCGACCATAAGGTCGCTTCCCACTTTTTTAAAAGATGAAAATTCCAGATCCGTGCTGTCGCTTATATGGTCATTTTCAAGTTTTGAAAACATATTATATGGGCTGTCGCCGCCGATTATTTTTGGAGCCATAAAGATGATGAATTTATCTATAAGATGCTTTGTAAGAAATGAAGTAAGGATGCCGGGACCTGCTTCAAGCATTACAGATACGACGCCGTATTTATTATAAAGGATCTTTAATACTTCTGCAGGGTCCGGCCTGGCACCGGAGAGAAATTCAACAGATACTTCGCTGTCCTGAAGTTTTTTGGCTTTTTTACCGGTACCGGTCTTTTCCGTGCATTTATCTGATGCAAATATTATGGTATTTATATCACGAGCCGTCTTTATAATATTGGAATCCATGGGGATCCTTAGATCAGTATCAAGGACCACTCTGTAATACTCATGGTGAGCCCCGGCGAGGTAGCTTTTAAGATTATCCTCTACGGTCCCCCCGGGATCTGTCTTTGGAAACAGTGCGGGGTCATCAGCCATCACTGTATTTATACCGGTCAATACGCAGCCATACTCCATTCTCATCTCCTGGACCATTTTCCTGGACCGGATAGAAGTGATCCATTTTGAATCGGAGGTCCTGGCTGCAAGTTTTCCATCAATGCTTGAGGCTATCTTTGCACAGACAAAAGGAAATCCGCTCTTCATATTCTTAAAAAAGATCTCATTCTGGACCGCTATTTCCTCCGGGAATAGTCCGTCCAGTACTTCTATCCCTGCACATTTAAGCTTTCTTATGCCGTTTCCATTTACCTCAGGATTTGGATCCACTGAACCTATGATGACTCTCCTGAACCCATTCCGTATAAGTGCATCAGTACAGGGAGGGGTCCTGCCCTGTGTGCTGCATGGTTCCAGGGTCACATATATATCAGCGTCTTTGACAGGGACATGGCTGTTTTTTATCGCATCTATTTCGGCATGGTCGGCTCCTGCCTTCCTGTGATAACCTGTAGAGATCACTTTTCCGTCTCTTACTATCACTGCCCCGACCATAGGATTTGGCCTTGTTGTCCCGCGGCCATTCTCAGCAAGGCTGATAGCCTTCTTCATAAATGACTTATCCTGTTCAGTAAACTCTTTCATGTTCAATATACTGTAACGGTCAATATTTTTTACAAATAAAAAAAGCCACGGAGAAAACCATGGCTTATATTAAATATAAGTCAAAATCTTCTCCCATCCAGACTTTAACTGTCGGTCCTGGAGTCTCACCAGATCAGCCTGCACCAGGCAGGGTTGCGGACTATTACCGCCGGTAGGGGATTTCACCCATCCTCGAAAATTTTTAGAATCTAAGATCTAAATTTTCAAAATACCCTTATAATATTTAAGGATATACTCTTTAAGTAAAATAAATTATATCAGGAAGAATTTATTTTTCAAATACGATCCAGGCGTAAAAATAAATTCCATTTGAAATTAAAGTTTTATATATTAAAATAAGTAGGTCTATGGATACAAAGACAAACAGAAAAATAAAGATCTTATGCAGCTGCGGGACCGGAGTGGCTTCATGTTCCTTTATTTCTACAGAACTTAAAAAATTTCTGGCAGGGCACGGGATAGATGCTGAGATAATAGAATGCCGGGTCAGGGAAGTCTATGATCGTTATAAAGATGTGGATCTGATCGTCAGCACATCACAACTTCCACCTAAAATAGATAAGCCGAGGATCAGCGGGGTCCCGTTTTTGACCGGTAACGATCTTGACGAGACTAAAGAGAAAATACTTGGACTGTTTAAGAAATAGATCATTTTAAAGAAATATCTGGTCTTCATTTATGTTATAATTTCATTGTTAGATATTGTATTCAATTGTTTTAGACAGGATATTAATATGTCAAAAAATGTAAAAATATCTGCCTCGATCTTGAACAGCAATTTTGCCTATCTTGCTGATGAAATAAAGAAAGTGGAAAAAGTTGGAGCAGATATGCTTCATGTGGATGTGATGGATGGAGTATTTGTTCCCAATATAACCATGGGTCCGCCCATAATAAAATGCCTGAGGAAAAATACCAGACTATTTATGGATGTTCACCTGATGATAACCCGTCCCGACAGGCTTCTTGACAGTTTTATTGAAAGCGGAGCTGATTCCATAAATGTCCATGTTGAGGAATGCCCCCACCTGGACAGGACATTAAACTATATAAAAGAGGCCGGTAAAAAAACTGCTATTGCCTTAAACCCCTCAACCCCTCTTTCGACCGTTGAGAATGTGCTGGGACTTGTAGATATGATACTAATAATGACCGTTAACCCCGGCTTTGGGGGCCAGGGTTTTATAGGTGATATGGTCTACAAGATCCAGAGGCTAAAGAAGATGATAGAGGATTACAGGAGGCTGACAGGAAGACATGACATAATGATAGACATACAGGTAGACGGGGGCATAAACCTTGACACTGCCCCAAAGGTAGCCGAAGCAGGAGCTACTGTTCTTTCTGTAGGTACTTCCATATTCAGGGCGGATGATCCGGTTGCATATGTGAAAAGCCTGAGACAAAAACTGACCCTTACTGCCTGATCCGGCCGGCACCGAAGGAGCAGAGGACATCAATGATCTCTTTTTTCGTTTTCATATTTCTAATCTCTAATACGAGTTTCTTGCATTTTACAGGATCCATCCTGTTTGTATGGTCCAGGACTTCCCGGTATCTTTTTAGTTCCACGCTTATGCCATCAGCTCCCATTCCCACAAGGATCGGGAGAAATTTGGGGTTTGCCGCTATACCGCCGCATACAGTGACTTTTTGATTTTTCTTATGGCAGACTTCAATGATCTGGCAGAGCAACTTTATGGTAATGGGATGCAGGAGGTCATCACTTCCATAGGGTCTGTACGACTGTCTTGATCCTGCATAAACAAGAGTCAATAGATCATTTGTCCCTATGCTTATTGTATCTGTATGGCTCAATATATCTTCAAGTGCATAGACACCTGCAGGGGTCTCTATAAAAGCACACAGGCTTACCCGGGATATTATCCCGGGACCAGAACCTGCAAGACTCTTTTGTGTGGACAGTATTTGTTCTTTTAATGCTGCCATTTCTTCAGCTTTTGAGACCATGGGGAAGGCCAGGATAAGTCTGCCATATTTTGAAGCTTTGACCAGCGCCTTCGTCTGGGCGCTGCAGGTCTTTCTGATAAGTGATCTGGCCCCGCTTTCGGTAAGAGTTTTTTTTGATATCAGGTTTATGAACGCCTGTTTGTCTCCACTGAGGTCGAGGGTCCGTATCGTGACCGGTTTTCCTGGAAAAAGCTTAAGTATATTGCTATAGGCTTTAAACTGTTCATCAACAGTAAGTCCGGTATCTCCATTCAAAAACGATAGTTCTGTCCTGAAGAGTCCGATACCGGCGACCCCCATAGAAGAAGCCTGTCTTGTCTCTTCCAGTGTATTTATACTGGCAAGAATGTCCGGGAGTCTTTTATTTTTTTTCTTAAATGAACCGATCCTTTTTATGCTGTCCCTAGAATATTTTTTATACTTTTTATCCATTTCCCTATCGGGCTGGATGATAAGCTTGCCATTAAAACCATCAAGTATTGCTCTCTGTCCGCCAGCGATCTCATCTACATTCTTTTTGATTTTTATCAGATAGGGGATCTTTAGTGATTTAATAAGAATTGAAGTATGTGATTGTGTATTTTGTTTTTCGATTACTATTCCCCTGACCTTTTTAAGGTCGACTTTTGCAAGGTCTGTGGGAAACATCCTCCTCGATACTAAAATAAGGTCCTCATCCTTAATATCTACTCCGGTTCCGGCCCTATCAGTATCTACAATTTTCAAATTAGACACCAGTCTATTGTAGAGATCCACAAGGTCATAGGTCCGGTTCCTGAATTTTTTCTTATTGTTTTTTCTTAATAGCTCTATTCTTTCATTAAATATTATTGATACCGCAAGATAGGCAGAGATCCTATACTCCCTGATCAGGTCCATAGTCCTATTAAATATATTTGAATCCTTGAGCGCCAGTATCTGAAAATCGATTATCTCGGAGAATTTCCCACCGATGTCTTTAGATAGCTTTTTTTTCGCAGACACAAGATCTTTCCTGGACTGTTTTAATACCTGTTTGAATTCTTTAACCTGACCCTCAATATTTTCATTGCCGCTGATCTTCTGGTAGAGATTGTCCCGCAGCACCTTTATTCTTCCGATATCTTTAAGGTCAAGATCATAAAATTCCTTGGATAATTTCTGGAGAAGAGTCTTTTCTTTTAATGGCTCAGAAGAAAACTTGAATATTTTTCCGGTGGCTATCCCCCTGCATACCGCCAGTCCCTTTAAAACTTTCATTTTTTTATCCTGCTCCAGTCCTGAAAAAATCTTTTATGGCTCTTTCCGCCCCGGCCTCGTCTTTCCCGTCTATATTGATGGTCAAAGTGTCTCCCATTTCGGCACCAAGGCCCAATACTTCGGTGATGTTTTTTCCATCTGCGGCCGCTTCCCGTGACGATATTGTAATAGATGATCCAAACCGGTGGCATAGCCCCACCAGCCTGGAGGCGGGTCTTGCATGAAGTCCCTCTATATTATTTACCTTTATCTCTACCGATCTCATTATTTACAAAAAACAATATGTTTAAAATCTAGAACATTTTAATATATTGGTTATTATTTGTATAATTATGTTTAGAGATGATATATATTTTCAATGTAATATCGAAATATAAGACAGGGAGGATCCATGACAATATTAAAAAGGGTTAAAAATTTTCTGGCGCCGCTTCCTGTGGTGCTGGTCACAATGCGCCTCAGGGATAATGACGGTACAGCTGATAATATTATCCCGATATCATGGACAGGTATTGTGGAGTCTGCGCCCCATATGATAAGTATCAATATTTCCAGGGGGAAGTATTCATGGGAAGTAATAAAGAAGACGAAACAATTTGGAGTTGCAATACCGGGAGCGGGCAATATAAAGGAAGTGGACATCTGCGGGACCACCCATGGGGACAAAGCAGATAAATTCAGCCTGACAGGGTTTGAAAAGATGGATGCCTCTATTATTGACGTACCGCTTATAAAGCAATGTCCGGTCAATATGGAGTGCACGCTTGAAGATATAATATCATTTAAATCCCATGATATGTTTATAGGGAAAATAGAAGCCACTCATCTTGACGACAGCTTTGCAGATGAGGATGGAGAACCTGATTTTAAAAAGATCGATATTTTATGTTATGCAAACGGTGATTACTGGGACCTTGGCACAAAACTTGAAAAATTATTTTTTACGAAGACTAAAAAATAATTATTTTATATAAAGATTGCAATAATGATTCATTGGGAGGAAAAATGAAGAAATTACTATTATTCATGATGGTGTTGCTTACAGTTATATTCGTCTCCGTCTCACCTCTGTGGGCCTTTGATTCTAAAAGCGGAGATGATGCAAGCATAAGCACAAGCCTGGATGATGATCTCTATATCTTTGGTTCCGATGTGCTGGTAAGTGAAAATATAGATGGGGATCTTATAATTGCCGGCGGGCGGATCGAAGTCTCCGGCGATGTCTCACAGGATCTGATGGCTGCCGGCGGAACAGTAAACCTTGGTGGTGATGTTGGGGATGATGTAAGGGTATCAGGCGGTATCCTGACAATTTCAGGAGATATCTCAGATGACCTTATTGCAGCAGGGGGCCAGATAACTGTATCAGAAAAGACTGATATAGGCGGTTCAGCAGTGATCACCGGAGGGACCATTGATTTTGGAGGTAATTCGGAAGAAGGAGTGATATTTAATGCGGGAAGCATTACGATTTCCGGAAAAGTAAAGGGGGATGTAGAGATAGGAGAGGTTGAAAGCCTGAAAATAACCGGTAGTGCCGAGATCACAGGCGACCTTATCTATAAATCCGCCAGCAGGGCAGATATCTCGGATGATGCGATCATAAGCGGAGAGATAAAGGAGACTATTATTGAAGCACAGGAGGAAATAGCGGCTGCCGGTACAAGTCCCTGGGCAGTTTTTATAGCCACTTATATTGGTGGAAGGATAATCGCATTTCTTGCAATTTTTGTCCTTGGAATAGTGCTTCTTCTTGCTATACCGGGATTCTTTGAAAGATTTACAAAAAGGATGAAAAAGACCCTGGGTTATTGTGTAGGTTCAGGAGCAATTGTCATATTTGGTGTTCCCATAGGTTCGGTCATTATCTTTATTATTTCAGTAATACTATTTATAACGATTATCGGCTCAGGACTTGGTGCAGTTATAATGACATCTAATATTATAATGCTTATTCTTTACGGGATCCTGATCTATACAAGCACAGTATTTCTATCATTCACACTTGGCAGGGTGGTCCTTTCAAAGACTTCACTCAATATGAATAAATATGGCTGGAAGGTGCTTGCTTATCTTATAGGGCTTGTGATAATAATGATACTTTACAGCATACCTTTTGCAGGATGGCTGATAAGATTTGCCGGAGTCCTGTTCGGTATGGGAGCAATGGTGCTTGCATTAAAAGATATTCTATCACCAAAGAAGAAATGACCTGATATATAATTAAATAAAAAATAGTCCTGTAATCATAAGCAGGACTATTTTTTATTATATAATATTATTTTCTATTCAGTAGTTATGGCCTCTGTCGGGCAGCTCTCTATTGCCTCTTCTATGCATTCTTCATCATTTTCATCATAATCATTTTTGGTGACTTCAGCTACATCATCATCTTCATTTAATTTAAAAATATCGGGACAGGTTTCTTCGCATAGTCCGCAGCCTGTACACAGGTCAACATCGATTAATACTTTCATGGAAATCCTTTCTACTTAATATTGTTTTTTATACCCCTTTAATACAACATTGTAGAGTAATATACAAAATTTTTTTGGCTATTTCAATAATAAATTCTTAATATTTTTAAGGGCAGCCAAAGTAGTTCCCAGGTTGATTATTTTCTTAGGGACCGGGATCTATTGCGGCCCATCAAACCCGGGCAGATCACCGATACTTTTATTGTGGAATTGTGAATATTTTAATAAAATCTTGGAGTGATTTATTATTAACTTAAGAGGACCATAGAGTGAGATCACTTAATACATTAAGAAAATATATAATACTGAGCAAGCCAAGGCTTGTCTATCTTCTTTTCTTTACAGGTTTTGCGGCAATGGTGATCGCTGGTTCATTGTATGGATATGACTGGCTCAAGATAATAGTACTATCAGCAGCCATAATTCTCGGAGTAATGGGCTCAAATGCAATGACTAATTTTGTTGACAGGAAAATTGATGGGATAATGGACAGGACAAAAAAGAGGTCAATACCTTCGGGAAAGATAAAACCCCGCGATGCACTTATTTATGCAGTCTCAATGGTAGCAGCAGGAATCATCATGGCCGGTATAATAAATATATGGAGCGGTGTTTTTATTTTGCTTGGTTTTATGGACAGTGCAATAATATATAATGCGCTGACTAAAAAAAGAACACCCTTAAACATCATACTGGGCGCCCCGGCCGGGGGACTG
>Ga0190283_1000415_pt1 | contig 22520 bp, 11 predicted proteins | sample 48691801_MG_FD_161669 | JGI IMG/M metagenome (GOLD analysis project Ga0190283, IMG submission 161669) | Hydrothermal vent microbial mat bacterial communities from Southern Trench, Guaymas Basin, Mexico - 4869-18-0-1_MG | ecosystem: Environmental > Aquatic > Marine > Hydrothermal vents >...
GTAGCTCGTTCCGACCCGGAACGAGCAAAAAGCAAAAAACAATTTTTTTGCAAAATTTTTAGAAAATAAAAAATCTCGCTTCGGGTCAAGTAGCTCGTTCCGACCCGGAACGAGCAAAAAGCAAAAAACAATTTTTTTGCAAAATTTTTAGAAAATAAAAAATCTCGCTTCGGGTCAAGTAGCTCGTTCCGACCCGGAACGAGCAAAAAGCAAAAAACAATTTTTTTGCAAAATTTTTAGAAAATAAAAAATCTCGCTTCGGGTCAAGTAGCTCGTTCCGACCCGGAACGAGCAAAAAGCAAAAACATTTTTTTTGCAGACAATTTTTAGAAAAATAAAAAATCCTCGCTTCGGGTCGAAGCGAGGTACTTGGCAAAAACATTTTTTTTGCAGACAATTTTTAGAAAAATAAAAAATCCTCGCTTCGCCCGGCATCCGCCAGGTTAAAAGGTCGAAGCGAGGTACTTGGCAAAGCAATTTTTAAAATAAAATTTACAATTATGAAAAAAATATTTTTTATCACAGCAATATTTATATCAAACTTAATTTTTGCCGGCACGATAACTATCGGACAAGGTCCCGTTCTCGGCACGCTCTTCGGCGAAGACACTTATTACGAAGAACTGATGGATTGGACAGGTGACGACCTTCGCGGACTCGACCCACAGGGCGACGCGACAAACGTATCGCCTGACGACGGTTATTACTGGTCGCGCGACCTTATCGCCGCGTATTCCCGCCTCGAAAATAACAATCTATATTTTCGCGCGGATTTATTCGACCTTGCCATCGGCGCGGAAAACGGAAATATGGATTTATATATTTTAATCGACTGCGCCGCAGGCGGAACGACAAACTATCCCGACGGCTTGTCCGGCAGCCCCGCCACTGTTCAATGGGACTTGGCAATGTGCGTTTACGACGCTGTCGGAAATACGACTTTAAAAAATTCTTCAGGAATTAGTCTTGGAACAAACGACTATCTCGGTCAGTATTTTCGCTCTGACCTTGACGGAATTGAAACAGGCATAAAGCAAAGTTTACTCACATCACTCGGCTGGGACGGCAGCTCGGCAATTAATTTTGAAATAGTTACCGCGAAAGATTTTGACGGAAATGTTCTTGATTCATCCGGCGCGCTCAGCACAGGAACTGCTGAAACCAAGCGCGCGAAATACGCCGCGATTCTGCACGCAAATCAATCTTTAAACAAAGTTGACGGAATCGCGAGCCACATTCATCACGAAAATATTTTCGGCGACCTCGACACAGGTTTTAGGCGCGCGCTCGAAACGCACACGATGTTTAACTTTCCGGCAAATTATCATTTAAGCGGGACTCTGCTCGCCGCAATGCAATGGGCGGTTACTAACTCACCAATGCACGACGGGCCCACTTTCATTAACGACCTCAAGGAATTTGTTGATGACGACCAGAATGACGGCAAGCCCGGCGCGCTCATCGGCGGCGTTTTCGCCGAGCACATTATGCCGTATTTTGAAGGAAATTGTAATAAAGTTACAATCGACCTTTTTACAGATATAATGAGCAATTATTTTGACCTTATGCCGAGCGACGTAAAAGTTATGCATGTGCCGGAACGCGTTATTCGCAGCACGACGACAGGTTACTCTCCTCTCGACGGCAGAACTTTTGATGAAATTTCTTCCAGCGATTATACGGCAACTTATCTTGACGAAGTTAATCATTTGCATTTTTGGTTTTACCCGAGCGAGTCGCCATGGGCGGGTTTCAAATCCGGCGAATCAGGCATTGATTGGACTATCGGCGAAGCAAATTATCAGCACAAAATTCATAAAATTAACGGTGTTTATTGTTTTATGATTAATGACCGCGAAGATAATTTAAAATTTAGGGTGCAGGATGACGGATTGAGAATCGATACGCGATACACTCTCCTCGAAAAAGCGCGCGCGGCTGACCAAGCGCAAATCACCATCGTCTTCGATGACTGGGAAGCTTACGCGGGCCGCTCGTTTACCGACCAGTCGGGAAACAATAATTACAAACGCTGGAATAAAACGGCGCGCTGGATTGCAAACCACCCGTGGATAAAAGTTGTAACTTTAAAAGAAGCGCTTTCCAATGCGCTCGCCGATGAAGCAAACTGGGTAATTGACCAAGGCACAGTTACAAACAAAGAACCGTCAACTTACGAATGGCTGCGCCACGCTTGTAAAGATGCGACGACAAATCCGAAACAAAGTTATGACAACTGGTATTACGGAACAACTTTCAGCGGCGGCGAAGAAGATTTTTATAATTATGTTCCGAAAGTTATAGGCAGCACGGCGCTCCCGTCGGGAAGAAAGCACGGCGACCTGAACACTGCCGACTCGCTTATGTACGACGCGTGGGACGCTGTTGAAAAAATGCCTGCCGGACGGCTCAAAAAGCTCGCGCAGTTTTCTTACGCGGCTATGATTTACGAAACGGCTTGGCACGACGAAGACCAAACTGATTATCAGGGCTCCGGATACAAACCGCCGTGGCCCAGCGATGACACAACTTACGATGCAATTAGCGGCTGGGCGCTCCGCCTGCAAAATCACACGCGCGACGTCGGCGTTATTGCCGAAGCGGCTCACTGGGTTACAAATGTTCTCAGCAGCACATTTGGAACAAACACAATTACTTATCAAACCGATTTGGACTTTGACGGTGAAGACGAATATGTTATCGCGAATAATTTAATCTTCGCCTGTTTCGAAAAATACGGCGGAAGATTGATTAAAGCATTTGCAATCGACTGGTGCCCGGAAATTAATGATTACGACGCGAGAGAAATTATCGGCTCGCCGGTCAGTAATCCAAGCGACCCGACCGAAGCGGAACTCGAAGCGGGAAATTCTTATTTTAACCGCTGCTCCGGTTTTCGCGACGCGGGACAAGTTGACACAATTTACACCGTAACTGCGACAGCCAACGGTTTTTCCTTTTCTGCCGGCGGAATTTCTAAAACGATAACTTTGCAGTCGGGGCGCGATTCGCTCGACGCGTCTTACACAGCTTCCGGCACAACTTATGTCCGCTTCGGTCTTGTGCCGAACAATCTTGACCTCCTTATGAAGGGGCAGACGGTTATTGAACCTGATTCTGCTGCAACTTATTACGGCTTGATAAACACAAATGCCGGCGGCAGAGTTTATGTAAAATGGGATTCGGCGAGCGCGGCACGCAACGCCACTCCGCTTGGCGCGGGATATTTAAACAGAGTTCAGCCATTAACCGAGCAGGTGGAAATTTCCGGAAACAATAATTTTTCCGTTTCGCTCGCCGCAAGCAAAGACAACGATGGCATTCCCGATTCTTATGAATTAGCAAACGGATTAGACCCAAACATAGACGACGGAGAAACCGCACGTTACAATTATTTAAGAGATTCGCACACGATAATACCGGAACCGGTTGGCTGGTTGATATTTCTTTTTTCTTTTTTGATTAGAGGCAGCAGGGAAAAATAATTTTGTCATTAAAGTCTTTTCAGTCTTTTCTAATAACCAATAAAAATGATATAATAAAACAATGAAGAGTTTCTTTTTTACAATAATTTTTTCTTTTACGCTCTTCGCTATAAATTTCACAGCGCCAAGCCTATATGTTGAAAATTTCGGCGCGGAAGTTATCGGCGGAACAGCCACTTCCTTTCGCGTCTGGGGACCCGAGTGCACAAACATTTATCTTACCGGCACGTTCAACAATTGGAATCCGACAAATCTTCCTCTCGCTCTCGACACAAATTTCCCAAGCGATTTCGGCGGCCCATACTGGTCAATTGCGATCGACGGAGTTCTTACAGGCGAAATTTATAAATTTATCATAATTAACGACGAAGGAAAAAAAGTTACGAAACTTGACCCGTGGGCCAAAAACGTTGATTGGGCGCAAGGAGGTTCTGAAGTAATTGATCTTGGAGAAGACTGGACGCCGTTCACCCGCCCGAATTTTAACGAGATGGTTTTGTACGAACTTCATCCCGGAACTTTTGGCGACGGCTTCAACGGAATTATAGAAAAAATTGATTATCTGAAACATCTTGGCGTGAATGTAATTCAATTAATGCCTTCCGCGGAATTCGGTGGCGAACTTTCCTGGGGATATAACCCGGAAGGTTTTTTCGCGCCGGAAAGTTCTTACGGAGGATTTCACGGTTGGAAAAAAATGGTTAACGCTCTTCATTCTAATGGAATAGCCGTACTGAACGATGTTGTTTACAATCACACGAGTGGCGGAGACTTTATCTGGCAGTGGAACGGAAAATATCATGAATACCCGGAGGGATATGTTTGCGGGAAATGCGGACAATATATTTTCGAGGACGGAGGAATGTTTTATTACAGCCAATATCCGGAAGGGTCCGGCGACTATTATGCGCCCTGGAATGCCTGGCATACTTACTGGGGCCACAACCGTCCGAATTACAGCAAGCCCGAAGTCAGATGGTTTATCCGCAACAACGTGCTTTACTGGCTGAACAATTTACACGCCGATGGTTTGCGCGTTGATTCTACTATCACAATTCGACATCTGCACTGGGACAAACAAGAATACATTCCCGCGGGAAATTCATTGCTGAGATGGTTTAATCAAGACCGCGCGGCTGACGCTTTCATGCTCGCGGAAGATACACAAGACGATGAATACATTACAACCCGACCGCAGAACGGCGAAGGCGACGGTTGCGGCTTTGACTCGCAATGGGACAACCCATTTGTCCACTGGTGCCGCTGGCTGGCGAAGACACCGAACGATGCCGACCGCGATATGTATAGCGTGCGTGACCACATCACGGAAGTAAATAATAATCGCGACATCGCTCTCATTAAATATGTAAGTTGCCACGACGAAAACGCCAACGGAAAGTCCCGGCTTAACGTTGAAATTGATTATCCGGCAGGCACAAATTACTGGGCGAAAAAGCGTGTAACAATGGCGGCGGGAATAGTTATGACAGCTGTCGGCGTGCCGATGATGTTTCAAGGCGACGAAATTTTAATGGATAAATGGTTCAGCGATGAAATCCCGCTCGACTGGTCGCGTCTTAACACCTTCGGCGGCATTAACGAATGTTATCGCGGGATGATTCACTGCCGCAGAAATCTTTACGGTAACACAAAAGGGTTGACAGGCTCAGGCTGCTACTTTTTTCACATTAACGACAGTGCAAAAGTCGTAGCATTTACGCGCTATTATAACGGTGGCGGCGCGGACGATGTGCTTGTAATTATCAACTGCTCAAATACTGCATTTACGGATTACGATTTAGACGCCGGCGCTAATTCTTTTTTGAATTGGGACTGGTATCTTCAATACACATCGAACAGAAAATGTTACGATTGGCAGTTCGGCGGCAGCGGTATCGGCGAGGAAGCAAAAACGCACGTCAACGACGGACATTTTTATCTCGGTCCTTACTCGGTGAACATTTACGGGCTTGGAAAGCTGCCGGCGCCGACAGCCGATTTCGTCGTCAGCGAAACGAACGGAATCTTGCCGCGCATTGTCAGATTTTACAACCGCTGCACGAGTTTACCAAGATGGTATCGTTGGGACATCACTGCCCCCGGCGGTTACACAAACACGATTCAGCCGAACCCGAACCCCGCGATTTTAATTACAAATCCGGGTCCTTATGACGTCAAACTTTTTTGTTATCTCCAGCAGGACAACACGACCCAACTTTCTGATTCAATAACAAAGACCCAGTTTTTACATTTTGTTCAGTCGGGCTGGATAAACGGAGCTTATATTCCAGGCGATGTCGGCCCGGGTTTTCTTGGCCCGCTTGCTTTCGCTGTTCAGGACACGGAAACCGACTGGACAGGCTGGGACACACTTGCAGCCGTTCGAGTTTATACGAACGATAATGGCAAAATGCACATAAGCGTTTCCGGATCTGCCGGGCAGGATTCGGCGATTGTGGTTCTGTTAGATACTGATTCTGAAATGGGTTCAAACGTTCTTCCGATTCGCGGGGGTTGCACGGAAGTGATAAGAAACATGGCCGGCATGACTTTTGACACGAATTTTTCGCCTGACCACGCTTTTGTCATTAAGCCCGACAAAGGGCCGAGTGCGAAAAAAGCTCATCTTGATTACAGCAGTATTTTGGATAATGCGAATGACTATCTCGGCACAATTTCCGGTTTTTCGTCCGGCGCGAGCCAGTTTTCAAACGGCGCTTGGGAAGTGGGGTTCTATAACGCGGAATCTGCAGGGAATTTGTCAGGCAGCGCCGCGGAAAATTTTGCTTTCGGGCTTGAAGTCGTCGCGCCTTATTCTGCATGGGACATCTTTACTACGAACTTGAAAGTTCAGGTTCTGCTGACAAGTTATTCCGGAAGAAGATCGGCCAACCAGTCGCTTCCGGGCGTCGCCGGAAACACTTCTTCAAATGCCGCAAGCGGATTGTCAAAAGATAAAGATTATTCAAAAGTTTCCGGCAACCAATTTGTTCAATTTGGGATAGATTCAGGCATTGAAATTAATCACGCGCCTGTTTGGAACCATACTTCTGACCAATCATTTATCGCGGGTTCCGTTGCTGACTTTTTTGTCAGCGCGGTTGATTTAGACGGCCATTCTGTGTCCCTTTCCTGCAGTGACGCGTCGAATTTTACAGACCTTGGTTCAGGTACCGGACATTATCAATGGGCTACCGGCGAAAGGGATGTTGGACAATACTATTTAAATTTTTATGCCGAAGATTCCACAAGTTTATCAACCACACAGGAAGTAAGTTTATACATTTCGCCGCAGGGATTGGAAACCAACATTATCTTTGACGGGATGAACATTACATCGGACTTTTCCGGAGCCTTCACTTCCCTTTTTCAAAATACACCTCCCCTGGAAAACTGGGGAACAAACGACTATCTTGCCGGATTAAGGGTGATTACAAATTCCCAGCAGTTTATTCTCGGGCTTTCCGGCGTTGTAAAGTTTAACAATGGAAACGGAAACAACGGTTTAGCCGTCCTTTTTGACACAGACCCTGATGCCGGGACAAACGTTATGCCGGACCTTGCAACAACAAGTTTCAGGGCGCAAAACATGGCGGGAATGACCCTCGATACAAATTTTACGCCGGATTATGTTTTGACAATTGGGCTTGAGCAGTCTCAGCCCGCCGGCACTTCGTGGGCAGATTTCAGCAAGCTGGTTGGAGGCGGCAACAACGATTATCTCGGCGAACTCGAAAACCCGGTAATTAATTACGGTACGCTTTATTCTTCAGATTATATGATAGGCTTCAAGCTTGAGCCCATTGACACAAATTTGAATTTAGCTCCTTTGGCCGACACAGGTTTAGAAATTGCTTTTAGATATTCCAAGCTCAACGTCAAAACAAACTTTGTCAAAGTTCAAGCTGTTGAAATTGATAATTCGGGGAAATATTATTCTAACCAAAGCCTGCCACCGATAAATAATTTTTTAGAGTACGATGGCGGAGAATGCTCGGAAGCAAGGTTTGACCTTATTCCAGGCGACCAGCACCTTATGGTTTCTATTCCTTTGATAACGAATTTCAATTATTCGCCGGTTTTAGATTACATAGGTCCGAAAACAGTTGTAGCCGGCGAAGAACTTTTTTTTACGGTTACAGCGACCGATGAAGGCGGAACGGTTCCTTTGCTTTTTGCAAAGGATTTGCCTCCAGGAGCAACGTTTGTTACCAACGGCTCTTCCGGCGCCTTTGCCTGGCAGACGATTCTTGCCGACCTCGGCGATTATTATGTAACTTTTCGGGCTTTTGACGGGCAGATGGCCGATTCGGAAACTGTTCATATTAAAGTGGCGGAAGACAAAATTGACTGGTGCAATCTGCAATGGCCTTATTCGATTTCTTCGAGCGCGACAATGCCGCCCGGAGACACAATTTACGGCCGTGTTCGCGTGCCGGGAAGAACATCTGCCACGGGCGAAGTATCAGAACTTTCCGCCCAGCTTGGTTATGGCAGCGCGGGAGACCCGCCGGACAACTGGACATGGGTTGACGCGCAGTTTGCTTATGACAAAGAAAATGATATAGACGAGTACAAAACAGTTTTTGCCGCGGAAGACCAAACAGGAACCTATTATTACGCTTTCAGATATAAATATACTCATCAGGGAAGCGGATGGGTTTACGGAACTATTTCAGGAGGGCCGGAAGATTCCGTTAATATTTCCGATGCCGGAGTTTGGACTGTCTTGCCTCTTGAAGATAAAATTACAGACGCAAAGCTGCAGTGGCCTTACGAAATAATTACCGCACAGGGAGAATGGCCCCAACTTATTTACGGAAGAGTTTATATTCCCGGGAAAACCAACAGCAATGCCCCGGCGGAAGACCTTGATGTTCATGTGGGTTACGGCGCCAACTTTGACTCCTTTGCATGGGTTCAGGCGGATTTTAATACTAATTACGGAACTTATAACGAGTTCCAGTGCCAATTAAATCCGATTTCCGAATTGGGATCGTATTATTACGCTTATAGATTTACGTATCATTTAACAAATATAATTTATGGGTTGACAGACGGAATGTACGAAACTTACGAAAATTCAAAAGCCGGTGAATGGACAGTTGTAGTTCCGGAACCAACGATATTTTGGATTTTGGATTTTGGATTTTGGATTTGGTGTATAACTAAACGTTTATACTTTAGCGAGGAACAAAGCTAAACAATTGTTAATTAAAAGAATTTATTTTTTTTTGCCTAAATTATATAATAGTCTAAAAATGCAAAAAAATAGAAAATGAAAAATGAAAATCAAAAATCAAATTACATCCCCCTAACCCCCTTCCCGCCCAAGGCGGGTCCCTCAGTGGCGGGACAAGGGGGACTAAATTCTAATGGCGTTGCCCTTGTCGCGGTGCTTGCAGTCCTGGTTGTGCTTGCGATTCTTGCCGCCTCTTTTGTGGCGTTTACTTCTTTAGAGCAGCGCGCCAGCGAAGTTAATATAAACAAGTTCCAGGCGGATATGTTCGCCGAATCAGGGCTCGAACATTTTTTAAGCCAGCTTTGGTATGACTCTGTTGCCACGCCTGCATGGGACAGCTTGGACGAGCCCTGGAACAGTTCTTTCGTGCCAAGAACAAAAAATCCCCAAAAGGCAACTGATGTTGACGGCCTGACCAAAGCAAAATTAGGCGGAAGCGCTTTTGACGCGCGATGGAATTATGTTCATAACCCTGATGGTTCGCTTGCAGGAAGATACGCGATTCTTGTTGAAGATGAAACAGGTAAAATTAATGTTAATTCTGCAGCCGCGCTTTCGGAAAAAATGCAGAATGAAGGTGTCGGTACTTTTGAAAATCTTCTTACGGACGGCAAAAAAAGAGGGTTGCCTTTCTCGATAAAATTTGCTAAAAATATTCTCAGATACCGTTATGGAAGAGACCTTTCTCCGGGACAGAGAGATGTTGATGATAATTTAACTGCGTCTTCCTATGCTGCTGATGAAATAGACAACAACGCCAACGGAATTGTTGATGAAAAAGATGAAGGAATAGACGAACAGGAAGAATACAGCAGCGAAAACCCGCGATGGGACGACAGAGTTTTCCCTTCTATAAACGATGTTGTCAATATTTGCTCTAAAGGCGAAGTGAAAAACATGACTCCTTATAAATATTTAAAAAGGCATGCTACGGTTAATTCAAAAAGTTCTGAAGTGTATTGGGATGATGAAGCAAAAACTTTTATGCCGCGGATTAATTTAAACACAGCAACAAGAAAGCAGCTTCACAAAGTTTTCGCTCGCGCAAACGCGAAAAACACTTTTACTTCCGCCGGCAGAAATCTGAGAATGCTTGTGGCTAACACTTTAGATTACCGCGACGAAAACCACGTGCTTAGCACCGTCGGCAGCGAATACGGTGTGGAAGCAGTATGCTTTAATGAAGTTATGGCTAATGAAGGGAGTTATTCTATGGAAGCTGAAGGTTTTCAGCCCGACAGCGGCTTTGACAGATTTACTTATATGCACAGGTTTGGTATTTGGTATAACCCGGATAAAGAAGGCTGGCAATACGGTTATAAAATTAAAAGGTTAGGATTAAAAGGCGGACCTGCTAACGTGCTTACTAACGGAGTTAAAGTAAAGGTTCCTAACACTATAGAAGTAGAAATAGACGATGAACCGATAAGGCCGGTTATCAGGGACTTTAAATACAGAGACTTTCTGAGCATAAAAAAATCTCTGGGAGGTATTCCGAGAGACTTATGGAAAAACGGCTGGCTAATGGTTTTCCAGGGCAAAGACGCATCGCCGGAATATATTTATTACCCGATTATTGGAAATGAAGGAGATGTCCTGGCCGTTGGCTATGACAACACCGCCGACTATACTTTGGAAAAACTTCAAGCGGTGGCCGATCCCGAAAACAGGTATAACTCTTGCAGAATAGACAACTTATGGCGGAATCATTATGCCGCCTGGTGCGTCTTCCCGAGAATGAATGATTTGTTCTCTTTTCCCACACAATATGACGAAGACATCAAACCAAAATCCGATTTGTACTATTACCTTTATGTAGGCGAGCAGAATTTCGAAGAAAATGTTCCTGTCCCTGACGAATACCCATTCCAGGGAGTTCCTGATTATCCCTATAAAGGTTATAACCGGTATATGGACGTGGACGGCAACGCGACAACTTATTCTCAAAGCAAAATAGTTACTATCAAAGAAAAAGACCTTAAGGGAAGCTCCATGCAGATTCCCGGCGGTAAAGATAAAATTGAAATGCTGAAATGGGCTTACAAAGACGGGAAGCCTGTAAGAGCTAAAAACGGATTTATAAATATGGTTGTCGGCACGGGAAAAGACACGGGATATGTCGATGGAATGAAAAGGCACGGAAGGACTAAAGGAACGGATTCAAGAACGGCTTTCCTGAACAAAAATTGTTTTGATGTTGTTTATATCATGAGACCCGATATTATTGAATTAATTAACATTAGCGACAAACCTATTTCCTTAAGAAACTGGAAGGTTGTTATCAACACAGGTTCTTATGCCGACCAGGTTGCTTTAATTGAAGATGCGGTGCATTACAGCATGGCGAAAAGAGGGAAATTTATCGACCCCAACCCGGCAATTGATCCCGGCGGTTATTTTTATCTTTCAAACAAACGCGATATTTTTTCAATAGAATACGGCGGGTATAACAACGAAAATTACGGAATTAGCAGTTCTCAACAATACCCGTGCTATGAGCTTCCCGATTTTTTGTGGGGTGTAAGATATGAAATAACAGGTGTTCGCGAAAACAGGTTAACGGTAAAAAACGCCCGCTGGAAAAAAGACCAGATGAAATTTGAAATGATTGAAATCCAGCCGAAGAGAGTGCCAAGTAATAGAAACGGAGCTTACGGCATGAGAAAATCCGTTTATCAAAGCGGAAGGAACACGCTTGATGCCCAGCACTTCATCAATTGGGAAATTGACGGTGTTGAGGTGGGCGATGACCTGCTTATTCTTGGCATGCCACGCCAGGGCGGATTCCTTTCCATGACCCTTAAAAACGAATACAATCAGATTGTGGCAAGAACAATTGACTATGGAAGCGTTGATATCCAGGACTTGAACAACTCAACCGAAAAATACGACCCTACTCATTACAACTGGGTTAAAACAAGGAAACCGACTTTTGGCGGAAACAAAAGAAAAGCTGAAAATAAATCTTACAGGCAATCATCCTTAAGTAAGCCGCACATTAAAAATAACAGGATGAGTTCCCTTGGAGAAATCCGGAAAGTCAGGTCGGCAGACGATTGGGAAAATATCGGCGGAGCGGAAAATGGCGCGAAAATCTTAAAATCTATTGGCGATTACTTTACCGTTTCGGGCATCAGGCTGGACCCCGAGGAAAAAGGAACCCACATTAAAGGATGGGTTCCCGCTTTCGGGCAGGTGGCTTACTCTAAAAGAAACGGCGCCGTCGCCAAAGATGTAAGCTGGGAACCCAACATCTGGGTGGGCCATACCTTAAGAATTCTTTCGGGAAATATGAAAAGCGAAAAATTTCCCGTCATCAGCAGCACGGAGAATTCCTTAATTACCGACGGGTTTTCTACACCGGGAAGCAAACAGTTAAAAGTTGCTCCGGGAGATGAGTTTTCAGTAGGCCCGGGCTATTCCACTTCTATGTATTATTCAAGAAAAAATAACGAGGAAGGAATTTGGGAATGGCAAAACCAAAACCTTGAAAAAAGAAAATACGGGCTTTACCTTTTCGGGCTGAATGATTCTATCAGGACTACCGAGTTCCTTGAAGAAAATTTTAACGCCAAGATGAATGTTTATGTTTACAATTTTAAAGAAAATAAATATGACAAATTGCCCCTGCTGAGCGAAAAAGCTGAAGAAAAGGGTAGAAAAGATATTTACGGAAAAGGCGTTGCCAGCGGAAATTTCCAGTACGAAAAAAATGACGGCGTCTTCTGCGGTATGATTTTGCCGGCGCATATTTCCTCTAAATACGGCATCCGTTTGAAAATTGTTCCACATAACCTTGATAACAAAAACGGCTCGGGATTTGCATGGTTTGATTACGCGTATCTTGCTCCCGGACATGTCCGCGGAAAAATAAATATTAATACTGCTTCCGCGAGAGTGCTCAGCTCGCTTAACGGAGTTACTCCCGAGATTGCCAAAAACATTAAAAACGGAGTAGTCTCCGGCAGCAAAAACAGGATTAAACATTATAAAAATATAACTGATATTTTAAATGTGAAAGGAGTTGCGCCGGAACTTTACGGCAAAATCTGCAACCTTATAGAAACCAGAAGCGACCAGTTCAGAGTTCAGGTGCTCGCGGAAACTTTAAGCGATGTCAATAAAGACGGAAAGTTTGATCAGGAAGCCGGCGACAAAGTTCTTGCTCAATCAAGAATAGACAAAATTGTTGACAGGTCTAACTTAACTGATAAAGATTCAAAAAACAAAACTTTCTCTTTTTTGAGGTGATAACTCAAACTAACTATTTAGTCCATTATGTCCATTTTGTCCACTAAAAAATTCAATTTATTGTTTCTTTCTCTCTTTTCGTTCTCCGTTTTCGCGGCCACAGCGCCCAGCCCTTTTGCCGGGCACATGGGTCCGGTTGCAACTAACGGCGGCGCCTCTTTCAGAGTCTGGGCGCCTCACGCGGAAACGGTTACTCTTATGGGAGATTTTAATTCCTGGAATTGGAATAATACTCCGCTTGCGCCGGATGATATTTCTTCAAACTTCTGGTCAATTTTCATCAGCAATGTTGCTTACAATTCCGAATACAAATTTGTGGTTGGGGGAAATTACCCAAGGCCAGACCCGTGGGCAAGACAAATCGCCGGAGAATATGACAACTCTATTCTTAAAAACACTTCTTTTTCATGGTCGGCTTTTTCCCGCCCGCCCGATGCGGAAACTGTTCTTTACGAACTTCATGTCGGAACATACAGCGGCGGCGAGTTTTCCGACATCGCCGCAAAAGCCGAATATTTCCGGCAGCTCGGAATCAACGCCGTCGAACTTATGCCTCCGGCAGAATTTAACGGTTCGCAATCCTGGGGATACAATCCGGTCTGCCCGTTCGCTCTTGAATCAGCTTATGGCGGTTACGATGAATTCAAAAATATGGTTGACGAATTGCACAAAAACGGTGTTGCTGTTTACATCGACGTAGTTTACAATCATATCGAAGGAAACGTGCTCTGGAAATGGGATAAATGGAGCGAGGGCTCGCACACATGCACCATTGACGGCGAAACAGGCGAGCACGGAGGAATTTTTTATTATGATTGGAAGGGCACGCCGCCGGAAAGATGGTTTACCCCCTGGGGGAAAAACAGGCCGAACTATTCGCGACCCGAAGTTACAAACTATTTCACTCAAAATGTTCTTTTCTGGCTTGATGAAATGAACTGTGATGGGATAAGAATGGACTCAACCATAAATATGCGGACAGTCAATAACGGCGGAGACGGAAATATTTCCGAAACTTACCCTTTTCTCCGTGACCTTAATAATACTATGGACACGCTCCAACAAACTGCGGTCATGGTTGCCGAAGACCTTCACAGGTGGGACGGCGTAACTGACAAAAGCGGTTCCGGGCTTGGTTTTGACGCTCAATGGAACGATTATTTTGTTGACACTGTCCGCGATGAAATGAAAAAAACAAATGACGCCGACCGCGATATGAATAATCTGAAAAATTGCGTGCAATCTTACGAAAACGGCAGGGCGTTTTCCACGGTTAAATATTCCGAGTCGCATGACGACGCGGCTAACGGCGCGAAAAGATTAAACTGTGAAATTGACGGTAACCTTACAGGTGATTCTTATTACGCGAAAAAACGCTCTACTCTCGCCGCGGGAATTACTCTTACTTCTCCGGGCATTCCTATGCTTTTCCAGGGACAGGAATTTCTCGAAGACGGTTTTTTTGCCGACAACGATCCCCTCGACTGGTCGAAACTTTACGAGTTTGGAGGGATTTTCAGACTCTATCGTGATATAATTCATCTTAGAAAAAACAGTTTTGGAGCAACAGGAGGGCTCACGGGGGCGCATGTCAATGTGTTTTATGTTAATAATACTGATAAACTGATGGCGTACCACCGCTTCCAATTCGGCGGCGCGGGTGATGATGTAACTATCCTCGTCAACGCAAGCGTGTCGGCTAAACTTAATGTTTCCATTGGGTTGCCAACTTCCGGAGACTGGCACTGCCTAATGAACTCCGACTGGAAATCTTATGACAGCAGCTTTTCAAATGTTGGAAAACAAACCGTAACGGCGCAATCGGGAGGAATGAACGGGCTTCCCTATCACGGCGATTTTGATTTTCCGCCGTATTCTTTTGTTGTTTACAGCCAGCAGACCTCGCCTGCGCCTGTTTGTGATTTTTCCGCTTCGCCGACAAATGGCCGCAACGGTTTGAAAGTGAGTTTCCTCGACAAAACTTCCGGCGTGGCGACTAACTGGCACTGGGATTTCGGCGACGGAAATACAAGCTCTGAAGTTAATCCGACACACACTTATTACAACGGCGGAATTTATTCTGTTACTTTAACTGTTGCCGGGCCACAGGGTGTAAGCAGTAAAACTTATTCTAATCTCATTTCCGTTATTGAAGGAAATTGGGTTGACGGACAGAACATTACCGGTGATTTTGCTAACGCGGAAACAGAAGTCTTTCAGGACACCGTTACCGACTGGGCAGGCTGGAACTCGCTCCTTGCTATGCGCGGATTATTGACTCCCGACAAACTCCTTCTCGGAATATCAGGAAGCATAGAAGCACAGTCAGGAAACGGGCTTGTTGTTTTTATTGACGTTGATAATGCAACCGGCGAAAACTGGCTCCCGCCTACTCTCGATAATGTCGCCTGGAGAATTAGAAACATGACAGGCTTGGTTTTTGACACGGTCTTTACGCCTGACTACGCAATTAACGTCAGCCTAACAAACAGCGCACTCCCGTCAACCGCCTGGGTGGATTTTTCTAAACTTAACGAAAACGATATGGATTACTGGGGAGAAATTTCCGACCTTGGAACAAGTTACGGCTATCTCAGCAACAGCTTCGGCCAGCTTGCTTTTTACAACCAGGCAGCCGCGGGTTCTTCTCTTTCTTCGACAGGCGCTTTCTCTACAGGTTTCGAATTGAGTTTGAATCTTTCCAAAGTGGGCGGGACAACCGACATGTGCTGGGTCCAGGCGTTGATAATCAGCTCCAGCGGAGAATATTCTGCGAACCAGTCTTTAAAACCAATTCACAACGACACAAACAGCTACGCGGTTGCCGGCTTAACAATAAACAAGCGTTACAACCTTGTTCCCGGCGAGCAGTTCATGATTCTTGGCGTTCCTGAACATGGAATAATAGGGATTATTGGATTTCTGAGTTGTTGGATTTTTGGCAGGAAAATTTTACAAATCTAATGCCATGTCAACAATGAAAAAACGTAAAAATCAAAATTAGATGTAGCCCGTTTGTAGCCGCGGCTTGCTAGCCGCGTTTGCAGCCGCGGCTTGCCAGCCACGTTTCCGGCGAAATCGGTTAATTCTGAAACGCCGATAGCAATCGACGGCTACAATTTTGCCGACACTTTTTTTAGATAAAGAACGCCATCCCTGACAATAAGAAGGTCACTCTCTTTTTTTGTCGAAAACCTGTAATAATTTGCCGCAATAAGTCACAAAATTCTCAAGAAATTTCTTTGTGTTTTTTTGCGCTTTTTTGTGGCAACTAAAATTCTTCTGGCAAAATTCTACGCTTGCAATCAGCACTTTTTGTAGTTTACAATCGCCATTTTCTGTCGATTGTCGAAGATGTAATATGTTAAGTTTAAGAACTAATAACAAGTCAAAAACTATTTAGTATAGTGTCAACAATGAAAAGTTGGCAAAAAGAATGCAAATCTTTTGTAGCCGACCTCGCTGAGGTCGGATTTATGGTCGATGTTTTTGCAAGTCTTAACAAGTTTAGTTCTTATCTCCGACCTCAGCGAGGTCGGCTACAACAAACGCAGCTCATCGTGCATTCTAATATTTCGCTTTTACGACATTACAAGGTCGACTATCTATAAGAATTAACAAATTTAAAATAAACAAATTTGATTTCAAGAAGAAAGGAAATGGTGGGGCTTACTGTCCGCCGCTCGAACCTTTTTTGAGAATAATATGGAAGTCAAAGAATAATCAGTGAAATAATATTGCTACCCTCATGTAAGTCGTTTGCAGGGGAACGCGTGGGGACCGATTCATAAGCGCCGCCATCGGCGAAGCTGCCCTGCTAATTTTTGCAAATTTTATTACCCCGCAGGGCAGAACGCCGAATCATCCCCCGCCCCGCCAACCTCCCGCCGTCAAATCCCATATCTCTCCGATTTTATCGGAGAGCCCGCGATAAAAATCTTCAACCGAATTTAAATTCTTGTCGCGCCTTTTTTTATTAAGGTGTTGAAGATTTTTCTTCCGGGTTGACCCCCCACCGCCAAACCGCCCCCTCCCGGCGTCCCGCTCACCGCCGCCATCCCGCCCGCAGTTTTCGCAATGTTTTCGATACAAATTTATCAAAAAGTTTAGCGGGCGGGACGGTGGCGAATTCGCGGCACGTGCAGGCGGCTAATTTTTCACAACATTTTGGCCGCCGCCTGCAAGAAAAAGAGGTTTTCGCTAAACTCTCGCAATTAAATTTTCGTAAAACGCTTTTCGTTAGGTTTATGCCACAAAGCTTATCAAAAGAATTCCGCCAAAACAGCGAAGTCCTAAATGTTTTTAACTTTCGCAGTCGGCGAAAATACACCGATAGCGAAAAAAACATTTTTAACAGACATCGCTGCCGCCAAAAACAATACAAATTCAAAATACTTTTATTTTTTCCAAAAAGAAAAAATAAAATAGCCCTAAATATCCTAATACTCGAAGTTTTTGTATTTTTTAAGAAAAAGAAAAAAATACAAAAATATCTCGCCGGATATTTTTAACGAGCAATGCACACCGCCAAATTCGCAAACAGGTCTTCACTTCCGCAAAAAAGTTTCCGAAAAGAAAAAAAGACCCCACCCAACGTCGAAGTTCTGAATATTTTTTTTAGTAGTCAGCGGAATACGCCAACATCTCAAAAAATATTCTTAACAGACATCGCCGCCCCACCCTTAAAAAAGAAAAAAATATAGAAATTAATTTGACCGGTTATGCTTCTTTTGGTATAATGTATTTGTGAAAAGAAACAAACTTATAAAACATCTAAAAAAACATGGTGTTCATTTATTACGTGAAGGAAGATCCCATAGTATTTATTCTAATTCTCAATTTAAAACTCAAATTCCAAGACATAGAGAAATAGTTGACGAATTAGCGCGTAAAATCTGTAAAGATGTTAACATCCCTTTTGTGAGGTAATTATGAAATATAGAGCTATAATAAAACAGTCAGATGGATGGTGGATTGGCTGGTTGGTTGATTTGCCGGGCGTCAATGCCCAAGAAAGAACAAAAAATAAATTATTGGAATCATTGCGAATCGGAGCAGAAGACATGCTTGCCACAGAAATTCCATACGAAGATAATGCATTAATGACTTCAATAACTATTCCTGCGCCAAAATGGACAAGTAAATATGTCTAAATTATCTAAAAAATCAATCTTTAAACAAAACTCTTGAAAAAATATGATATAGAAAATTGAATTGTAGGAGTTCACAACTCTTGACCGGCGCATGCCTGGTTTAGCGTGTCTTTACTTATAAGTAATCACGTTTTAAAAATTGTGTGCTCTTAAAATTTATTAAAAAAAATCATTTGCGTTTTACGCTGTTTCGTTCCATTCGAAAATCGCCAGTTTTCAAATGACAGAAAATTCATTTGTGGAAACGTGCCCGAATGGGCGCGGCTTCTACTGTGTTCCGTTATGGGTATGCTTGTACCTCGTAGGTGACACGGATTAGAAGTTCGCGTCTTTTTTTATTTTAAAAATGTAGCCTAAATCTCTGATTTTGATTCCTGCATAAACCAATTAGACTTCAAAAAATGAAGCAAAACAAACGACATAAACTGTCGATTAGAATTAACGAAAAATGTTGATAAGAAATAGTGTTAATGGTATTTTTAAATATTTTTTTAACAATTTTGCAAAAAAAATAATCGGCTTGCGTATATATTTGTGAAATGAATAAACTTTTTTCACATATTTGTCACCAAATCCCCGAACGCAGTTTTCTGTGGTTGTGGAATCCTCCGTTGTTGTGCGCAAGATGTACCGGAATATATAGTTCGGCAATAATCGGTTTAATTGTTGGAACAATGTTGAGAAAATTAAATTTTAATTTCAAAGTAATTTGGATTATGTTAGTAACTTTACTTTTTGGAATTGAAGTATTCATAGAACAAGTTTTAAATATTGATCCTGGAAATTGGGTTCGATTTGCTTTTGGAATAATATTTGGATTTTCTATAGGTTGTATTATTAGCAATAATCTTTGCCAAATATTAAAATCTACTAAAAATGCAACGAATTAAAATTATTGTGTTTTTTTGTTATCGCCACAATTTTGTTTGCCACCGAACCAATTAACGCCACACCATTAGCTGCTCCTAATGTTAAGGTGCTTAATTATAATAATGCAACGCGAACTTGTTCGATAAAAATTTTCTGGAAAAAAAATCCGGACGCTGTAAAATATGTAATCCAACGGGAAAAAAGAAAAGGAAGATATTCACAAAAAACTGCAGCTAAAAGTAAAAATATCGGAACAACATATAATACTTACTATATTGACAATGTAAAGGCGGGAGCAGTTTATGATTATCAATATATAGCATATAATAAAAAAGGCCGCGGATTTAATTATAGTAAATGGGGTAGACTTAATTTAAATCAACAACATCTTATTGGAAACGCCGGACTACAATCACAAATACGTGGTCAGAAAAAAGTAGTTTATAAAGCAAACATTATATCATTACCGGATTTAACTACTGAAAATTTTTGTCACTTTTTCCCAAAAAAAATTAATCACGGTGCTACGCTAACTATCAATAATATCAAAATTAAAAATAATGGGAAAAAAAACGCAGGTCCTTTCAAAGTAGTATTTTATTTATATAGCACGCACAATTCTCTGGATCGTCAATATTTTGGTGCCAAATATATCAAACGATTAGACAAAGGAAAATCAAAATTCATTTCCATGAAAATTGTTATTCCTAAAAATGTTAAAGCTGGTAATTATTATATTGGGTGGAAAGTTGATAAAGACAAAGAAATAAAAGAATCTAACGAAAATAACAATTCTTATATGCAAAAAAAATCATAAAAAACAAAGAATTTTTTTAATATGAAATGAGGTTAAATATGTATTTGACAGGAATTGTAAATGCTTTTTATATATTCTTAACATATACGTCAATATGTTGGCTAATATGTTATTCTATTTTCGGCACATGGCTGAAAGTCAAATTAATTCGCAAATTTTCTTGTCAAAATAACAAAGAAGAACTTCTTTACAAGCCAGTTATTATTTCAAATATTGCCTATAGCATTCTTTTTATAAATCCATTTATGCTCTTTGTGGCATTTTGCTTTGGCTGGTGGTTTATTGTTTTAATCTTAATAATGGGAATAATATTAGAGAATTTTTTGTGGCGAACAATATCAAATTTAAAATATTTTCATTTTTTGAGATGGCGTCCTTCCTGGAAAAAAGCAGTTTTAATCTCCATATTTGTTCACATTTTTACAATTTTTGCAACTTTTGGTTTAACATATTTAATATTGTGGTTGATTTATTAAATAATAGTTGAATTTGCAATTCGACAGATATAATAATACTGATTTTTAAAACTATTTTTCAACTATCATTTGTTTACAATTATTTTTATGCAAACTAACTTTATTTTAGCAAATAATAAAATCTAATATTTAAAAATGTAAAATGAAAAAAATGTTTTAATATTATTCTTAATATTTTTGACTTCCTCAATAAAATTTGCAGATATGCATTATGTCTCAAAGACCGGCGAACATATTTTACCGTTTGATTCATGGGCACACGCCGCAACTAATATTCAAAACTGTAATATTAGCAAAAATTCGGTTTCTGGTGATGAGGGTGGCATATATTGTGAAGGTGGTACAATTCAGAATTGCAGAATTAGTGGAAATTCAACTGCCGAGGGTGATGGAGGTGGCGTTTGTTGTTGTGGGGTTGGGTTTAGGTATCGTCAATTAAGCAATTATAATATCTTTTTTATTGAGAAGTATTATGAAGGAAGGGGTCAGAACAGCATAATCATTAGAAATTCAGCAAGTGTATAACGACAATTAGACTTGCTGTCCAACAATAACTACACTTACCGGAATATTTTAACGAAATATATCATAAAAAGCAAAAGTTTAATTATTTTAAAGTCAGGTTATTATTATTAGATTAATTAATTAATTTTTTTCTTTTAGATTTTCTTTTGCGTGTTCTAATCTGTAACTTTCTACATTCAATTCAATAATTATGCTGTGATGAACAAGCCTGTCTATTGCGGCTGTTGTTACCATCGGGTCTTTAAAAATCTTTTCCCATTTTGAAAATGTATTTAAATTTTTATTTTTCGTACCCTAAAAATAAAATGTTTATGCTTCAGGTTGCTTTTGGGCAGTCAAAATATTATTCCGACAACTTGAGCGAAAATGTAAAACGTGGAATTCGTCAGAAAATCAGGCGCGGCGAATGGCCGACACGTGCGCCTTTCGGTTATGTAAATAATCCGAAAACAAGAAACATAGAACCGGAACCTTTAAAATCAAAAATTGTCAAAAAAATGTTTCAAGAATTCGCAGAAGAAAAACATTCTTTTGAAAGTATGCGTAACCGGCTTGCTCTTTGGGGAATTACAAGCAGAAATGGAAGCCCGGTTAGTAAATCAAACGTCCAGCATATTTTAACAAATAAAGCTTATATCGGATTTATTGTTAACAACGGCGAAACTTATCCGGGGAAATTTCCCGCGCTTATTTCGCAATCTACTTTTAACAAAGTGCAACAACTTCTCAAAAAGCGAGCGCGACCGGACCGGACAAGAAAAAATTATCATTTTCCTTTTACCAAACTTTTCAAATGTGGAGAATGTGGCGGAGCTATCACTGCGCAATTTGCTCACGGAAATGGAGGAACTTATCGGTATTATCGTTGTACAAAAAAATATAGCAAATGTTCACAGCCATATTTGCGAGAAAATGTTTTTGCCGAACAATTAAAAAGTTATTTTCAACAAATTGCTTTGCTGGATGATTGGGCTGAAAATATGCTTCATCAAATTGAAATTTGGAAAGACGACAAAGAAAATTCAACAATTAAAATTGTTGAAAATCTTGAAAACAAGATTTTAGAAATAAAAAATAAACTTGATAAACTTGTTGACGCGTTCCTTGACGGAACGATTGACAAGGAAATTTACCTTGTCAAAAAAGATGAATTAATTCAGAAAAAAGCTATACTTTTAGAGAAAAAGCATAGTTTTAAGCATGGCGGTAAAAGTTGGGTCGAACCATTGATGGAATTTGTGAAAGCCGCTCACAGAGCGGAAAAACTTGCGAAATCCAACGATTTTGATAAAATAAAATCGTTTGCGGAAAAAATCGGAACGAACCATCATTTGCTTGACCGGAAACTCCTTTTTGATTTTAAGAAGCCTTTTGATTTAATTCCTCATTTTATTTTTTCAGAAAAAAATAAAAGTTGTAATACAATTAAGAATATTCGCTCAATCTCTCAACAATCTGCACCGGATTTGTCGTCCACAATCGACAAGAATTGTCGATTGAAATCGCCCATTATCACAGGAATTGATAAAATTTCCACTTTTTCAGTCGGCGGAAAAATTCCGCCCGATTTTTTATCAAAAAACCGCCTCAATCGACATGGAATGTCGATTGCAATCAACAAAAAACGGCAAAAGAAAAGCCCTGAAAAAAGTTTTCAGGGCTTAAACTCTATTTCATCTGTTTTTGTAGAAAACAGCGAAA
>Ga0190283_1000417_pt1 | contig 22435 bp, 15 predicted proteins | sample 48691801_MG_FD_161669 | JGI IMG/M metagenome (GOLD analysis project Ga0190283, IMG submission 161669) | Hydrothermal vent microbial mat bacterial communities from Southern Trench, Guaymas Basin, Mexico - 4869-18-0-1_MG | ecosystem: Environmental > Aquatic > Marine > Hydrothermal vents >...
CCTCCATCTTCTATGGATACATTTTGGGAGAACTCATATCGTTCCAGCAGGGTTTGTATCGCATGAATCCCCACTCCCTCATCGGTAAAGAGAAGATTGCCCACGCCCAAGACCATGATATGATTTTCATTCGAATTAGTCATAATATTCAAAAGTTCAAGGCACTATATAGTAAGCCCCTCCCTTTCTTCAAGACATTTTTTCATTTCTGGCCCTAATTTTCTCAGGTTTGCTGTCCCTCTGCCCGGCCAAGGGATTGAATGGCATCTGAGAGCAATCCCTTCATCTCCCTGTTCGATTCAGGATCAAGAACGGCCACACCGAAGCTCACCTTGATGTGGATCGGTTCCGATTCAATCTGGCCCAGAGACTCGGTCAACAAGGTTTTCATACGATCGCAGAGTGCGTGAGCCTCTTCACCGGCGGTGTGGGTTAACATGGCGGCAAACCGGCTGGAATCGTAACGACAGAGGAAATCTGCTTTCCTGGCATGCTGTTTAAGCAGTCTCCCCGTCTCAGCGATGAGTCGATCACCAATTCCGTGACCGTATCTGGAGGTTAGGTCGGAAAGATTGTCTAAGCCCAAGACAAAAACGGAAAGGGTCTCCTTATACCTGCGGGATCTGGCGATTTCTTTTTCCAACATGCTGACAAAAAAATCACGGGTGTAGAGACCACTCAGTGCATCGGTGACTGTTTCATCTAAGTAGCATTTTGTGATGTTCTCCAAACGATCGCACAGTATGGTCATCAGGTTATAAAAGAATCTGTGTGCAGTTGGGGGATAGAGCCATTGAAGTCGTCTGATCATCCGGTCATTGATCTGGAGAAGCTCACCCGCTCTTGAGGCAATGACAGTGGCGGATCTCTGGCAGGACCTGATCATGCCCATCTCTCCCACCACATCCCCTGTTTTCAAGGTGGCTATGATACGTTTTGAGCCCTGATTTCCATTCTTGAGATCTTCTTCAGCAAGGTCCACAACCTCTAATTCGCCTGAAATAATGGCATACATGGAGTCGCTCACCTCTCCCTTTTTGAATATAAGGGTTCCACCTTCGTGTGTTCTCAAGGCCCCTGCCATCAGGATATAATGAACCTGCGTGCGGGACAGGCCTTTAAAGAGAGGGATCCCCTTCTGGGGGTCTTTGCCCAATTTCAATTTGAGCAAGTCCCAAATGGTCACCAGCTCCACATGAAGCATCAGGGAGGGGAGGAGAATGAGATCTGCCACTAAGGCCGAGAACATTGTGATGATCATCAAGAGACCGAAAACTGCCGTGGGCTTGAAATGAGAGAACATCAGCACGGAAAAGCCGAGACCGATAGTTACGGTCGTAAAAATGATCGGTTTTCCCATACGGCGAACAGTGTTACTCAGGGCCTTCTCTTTATTGAGGTCCGCTTTAAACTCCCTATTATAGCTCACGAGATAATGGATGGTATCATCAACGGCCAACCCGATGGCAATACTCGCTATCAGACTTGTTGCCATAGATAGAGGGATTCCAAACCAGCCCATCACGCCAAAACTGACGATAATGGGAAAACAATTGGGAAGCATCGCGATGAAGCCAACCTTGTAAGAGATGAAAAGCAAAAACATGATGGCGAAAACAAGGATCAAAGTCAGAAAGAGGCTCCTGACCTGGCCATCAGAAATGAGATGGCTGCTGCGGGAAATGACAATACCGAAGCCGGTCACCTGAAAGGAGAATTTGCCCGAAAAATGCTTACTGAGATAGTCTTTTATCCGGGCCTCGGTAGACAAGAAGTCGATGGAACTGGAGATATGGGTCCTCAGCATGATATTTGCCTTGGAAAAGTCCGCATCCATGAACCCCTTTAGCATATCGTGGCCTAACATTGTTTTGAAGCTATTAACCAGCATACGAACCTCAAAAGGTTCTTCGGGCAGGGCGTAAAATTCCTGACTGTATTGGTTGGTGGCGAAATTAACCAATTTTAAATAGTCAACAAAAGAGATGCTCTTGTCCACACCCTGCAAAGAATTAAGAAAGCTTTGAAGACGGGCGATTCTTTTTAGGTGATCCGGATTTTCAAAGTACCCCTCCTGGCCGCTGTCAATAACCACATTGATGGGAAAACTTCCAGACATATCCTGGTAGATATCTTTGAAATGTTGGGCCACAGGAGTATCCTCTTTGAAGAATCCCACAGGGTTTGTTTCAACCTTGATGCGTGAAACTCCAACCATTCCTACTAAGGCAATGATCGCTATCAAAGAGAGGGTAATCTTCTGGTGACGAAGGTTCAGCCTGATAATTGCGGAAAGGACCCGATCTAAAAACTGATCCAGGTTCGAACCATGTTCATGTTTTCTTTTTGGAAAGGGGAGGAGTCCCATAACAGCGGGAAGGAATGTGAGTATGATGATGAGCATGGAGAGGATGCCAAAACAAGAAAAAAGCGCAAATTCGCGAATTTCGCTAACCTTGTTGATTAGCAATGAACCTAAACCAATTGTCGTGGTGATAACAGCAAGAGAAGTTGGAAATCCCAACCTGCTAAAGCATCGGAAGGATGCCTCCCGGGGTGCGGTCGATTTTTTGATGGAAGAAAAATACTCCGGGAAGATATACATGCAGTAGGCCGTTCCCACGGCGATCAGGAAAACAGGAACGATCATGGTCAATAAGGAGAGTGGGGTTCCTGTCCAGGCCATAAGCCCAAAGGTCCAGGTAAGGGCGATGAGGACGGCGCCTGAAGGAATCAGTACCCCCCGAAGGTTTCGAAAGAACAGGAAAAGGATCAGGGCAATGAGGGAAAAGGTCACCACAGGCAGGGTCAGGAAATCCTGTTGTGTGAATCGTGCTAAGGCCGATGAAACGATTGGCATACCAATCTGGTAAAGGGAAAATGAGACCTGGTACTCGTCAATCAGGTCCTTTACACCATTTATGACCTGGTCTTTCTGCTTTATATCCTTGAGTATGAGAGTGATAACTGTCGTCTTTTTGTCTTCGGAAATGAGGTTCTTGTGGAAGAGATCGATGTCCGACACCACACCTTCAAAATCTGAAAGATCCCACTTATCTGTGATGTCCATGGCCTTTCTTATGCCAGGGAGACTGATAACCCTTCTTATCCCATTGATTTGGGAGAGCGACTGGGCCAGTCGGTCAATTTGCCGGAAGGTCTCTGGATGAAAAATAGCCTTTGTTTTGGCTACGACCAGTATAATCTCTTCACAGCCAAATTCCTCTTTGAACTGATAGTACTCCAAGGTTTCGGGAAGGTCCTCGATGGTGAGGTCGTAGATCGATGTCTCAAATCGCAAAGAAGGGATTTGTAAGGCAAAAATAAGCGTAATCAGGGTAATCAGGAGAATAATCCGGATGGGGTGATATATTATATATTTGAGGCAGGATTCCGGACGTACTTTTTTGAGCAGGTGTGGCATCTATATATCCCCATGGAAACGAATTCTGATGCCGATAAAATAGCCCCTCAGCCCTCTTCAGTCAAGAGGGTCTGAAGGGCTATTTGTAAAACATACTCTTACAGAACTTTTACCTTATAGACCTGATTGGAATCAGGATCTATCACATGCACGGCGCAGGCGATGCATGGATCAAATGAATGGACAGTTCGAATAATCTCCAGAGGATTCTTGGGATCTGCGACCGGTGTTCCTATAAGAGCTTCCTCCACAGGACCCAGTTTCCCGTTCTTGCAACGTGGTCCGAGATTCCAGGTGGAAGGCACCACGTACTGGTAGTTCTTGATCTTCTTATCCTCTATCTCGATCCAGTGACCGAGAGAGCCCCTGGCCACATCGTTCAGGCCGTTACCCTTAGCGCTCTTGGGCATGGTCCAGGATGCACAGGTTTCGGCGTTCCCCTTTTTCAGGTTGCCCACAAGCTCCATGATCCAGGGTTCCATGGCATTCCCGATCACAAGAGTTTCCAAGGCACGTGCTGCAGTTCTGCCGAGGGTGGAGAACAGGGCCGCAGCAGGAAGGTTCAGCTTTTGCAAGGTGCCATTCACCACATCAACGACATCCTTCTTCCCATAACCATATGCCACAAGCGTCCTGGCCAATGGTCCGACTTCACAGGATGCAGCATCATAACGCGGGGCCTTGATCCAGGAATATTTATCCTCAGTGTCGTATTTGGGATCACCTTTAAATGGATTGGTCTCGCCTTGATAGGGATGTTTGGCCCCATTACCCTTATACCATGAACTGGTAACATGTTCCGTGACCTTTTCAGGTTTGGCCATCTTGACGCCTTTTATATCGCGGTTCATGATTACACCGCGTGGCAGGAAGAGACTCTCAGGCTCTTTGGCCGATTGAGGGAGGTCACCCCAGGCCAAGAAATTGGTGGTCCCCCCGATGCCGCCCCAATCTTTGTAAAAAGGCGCAACTGCGAGAATATCAGGCACATAAACGTTTTTCACAAAGTCCTGGGTTTCTTTCCAGAGATAGAGGAACTCTGCGATTCGATCCGGTGTCAGATCTCTAACGCAGGTTACTCCACCCACACTCAAGGCCTGGAGATGGGGATTCTTGGCCCCGAATATGGCGTGCATCCTGGCCGCCTTGGCCTGGAGGCGGAGGGCCTCGATATAGTGGGCCGCTGCCATCAGGTTCGCTTCAGGGGGTAAACTGTAGGCGGGATGGCCCCAGTAGGCATTGGCGAATGGGCCCAATTGCCCGCTGTCAACAAAGGTCTTGATCCTCTGCTGTACCTGCTTAAAATAGGCGGTGCCACCCTTTGGATCATTGCTCACAGTGTCTGCCAGGGCCGCTGTCTTCTTTGGGTCGGCCTTCAGGGCGTTGACCACATCTACCCAGTCCAAGGCGGAAAGCCCGTAAAAATGGACGATATGGTCGTGCTGGAACTGGGCCCCATGGAGCAGGTTTCTGATGATACGTGCATTATCAGGGATTTGAACGTTAACGGCGTCTTCAATTGCCCTCACCGAGGACAGATAATGGGTGTAGGTTCAGACCCCGCAGGATCGCTGTACAAAAAGCGGGGCATCACGGGGATCACGTCCTTGCAATATAATTTCAATTCCCCGGAACATCTGACCGGAACTCCACGCGTTTTTGACCTTGCCCCCCTCCACCTCCACTTCGATGCGAAGATGGCCCTCTATCCTGGTAATCGGATCGATGGTAATTCTTTTGCTCATGTTATCTCCTCTCTTTTCTTAAGAGTTTTTGTTTCGATTCAAGACCAAATCGGCCCCCGCCTACTCGCTTTCTTCAAAGACCTACTCGCTTTCTTCAAAGAATGGCGTCATTTTGTCCCAGAAACCCGGTTCACTGCAACCGATGCATGGGTGTCCAGCCTCTATTGGCCAACTGGTTCCCTCGTTAAACTTGGCGATGGGGCAATTGTTATAGGTGTCCGGTCCCTTGCAACCCATCTTGTACAGGCAGTAACCCATTTCAGCCTCTTTTGAGCCGAATTCCTCCACGAATTCATCGTTTTCGTAATGGGACCTTCTGGGGCATTGATCATGAATTGTCTGCCCGTAAGCAAAAATCGGTCGCCCGAGATCGTCTAATGCGGGCAGTTTGCCCAAGAGAAGGTAGTTGACTATGGTCCCTACCAGGTTGATGGGATTGGGCGGGCAACCAGGGATATTGAGTGTCTTGATCCCTAAGGCATCCCCGACACCCTTGTACCCACCGGGATTGGGTTTGGCAGCCTGTATTCCACCAAAGGCCGAGCATGTCCCAAGACAGATCACCGCTGCCGCCTTGGGGCATACATCCTTGGCAATTTCTAAAAAGGTCCGGCCTGCGATTTTCCCGTAGGCCCCGTTGTACTTGGTGGCAATGGCCCCTTCCACCACACAGATGAATTTACCGTTATATTTCTTAACGGCAGAGTGGAGGATATCTTCGGCCTGATGACCGGATGCTGCCATGATGGTTTCGTGGTACTCCATATCGAGAATCTCGAGGAGAAGTTCGTCGATCCAGGGGTACATGGTTCTGAGAGCAGCCTCTGAGCAACCGGTGCATTCGGCAAGGTGCAACCAAACAACCGGCGGCCGCTGCTTGGGCGCTGCAAACACCTCGGCTACCTTGGGGATAAACGAAGAAGAAAGACCCATGGTAGCGGTAAGCATACCACAGAACTTCATAAAGTCCCTTCGTGAGACCCCCTTCTTTTCCAGTCTTTCGTAAAACACCTTTTCCTCTTTCATTCGGCACCTCCCTTATGCTGGTTAATAATCTGTTTAGGCTTAATGAGGAAGAAATATGAAAAATGATAAGATCAAATTTAGGATTGAATTAAACCAATTTTTTACAGGAAATGGAATGGGGCAGATCCCCCATTTTCATATAAGTATAAATTCTTATATGGGGGATCTGTCAGACGTTTTCAGTCGTTGATCGAAGTGTATCCCTTTTTTAAGGCATATTTAGTGAGTTGTGCAGTACTCTGAATACCGAGTTTCTTTCTAATATTAGCGCGATGATGCTCTGCGGTCCTTGGACTGATAAAAAGAAGTTCTGCTATGCCCCTGCTCGATTTTCCTTCTGCAATCAGTTTCAATACCTCTCTTTCACGCATGGTGAGACGATCGAATGGGTGTTTAGAATCTTTCGTCCCTTTCCTGAGAAAATCATCTGCCAGTTTGAGTGAAAGAGTGTGAGATATGTACCGATCTCCTTGTAGGACCTTGTTGATGGCGGTAAGGAGTTCTGTATCAGAATTCTCTTTAATCAGATAGCCGTCTGCCCCGGCCTTTATGGAATGCTGCACATACTCCGTATTATTGTGCATAGTCAGGATTAAGACCTTAATATCGGGACGGATAACCTTGACCTCGCGGGTTGCTTCTATACCACGCATACCCGGCATGGAGATATCGAGGATCACCATATCGACAGGACGATTTTTCAAGAACTCGAGAAGTTCTAAGCCATTCCCCACCTCTCCGACAATCTTGAGGTCATCTGATTCATCAACAATCCTCTTGATACCCCGCCGGAACATGACATGATCATCTGCTAACAAAATATGGTAGCTTTTCATCGTTAACCTCCTTTATCTATTGCATGTTTCCCAACCTAATCCCACCTTCTATTGGATGGGACTCAACTATTTGTGGATACCTCTATTGGCACAGAAATAGTAATTGTGGTCCCAATATCCTTCTGAGATGATATCTCAAAAGAACCTCCCAACATCTTTGTGCGCTCATTCATGGCTGCCAAGCCAAGACCCTTTTCGGTGGAAATGCGGCCCATAAAATACTCCAGATCAAAACCTACCCCATTATCCTTCAGGATGAAAGTCAAAATATTTTTTATTTCACCTTTCCTCGCAAATATCCATATCCGGGTGGCCTTTGCGTATTTCACTATATTTGTAATTGCCTCCTGAAAAATCCTGTACAGGGTAATTTGTGCCTCTGGAGAAAGTAGAGAGTCGATATCATCCATTTCAAATAATAGTTCAATATTCATATGCCGCGCTGAACTCTCTGCCAGCCAACGGAGCGCAGAAGATAGGCCAAGGTCTTCTATTATGCGAGGGCTCAAATCCCTTGAAAGCCTCCGAACATTTTCAATCATCTGTACGACGTAGTCCGATATCCCTTTACATTCATCTTTCAGCTCTGTTTGATCCTGCGGAAGCGTCCTTTTTATGGAGCCGATCTTCAATTTCAAGAGGGAAAGAGCCTGCCCTAACTCGTCGTGCAGTTCCAGAGCGACCCGCTTTCGTTCTTTTTCCTGGGCCCGGATCAGAAGGGTAGACATGTGTCGAAGCGTCTTTTCCGATTCACGCAGCTCTCTATACAATTCCTTGCGCTCGGAAATTTCTACCTGCAATTCCTTATTAATCTTAGTAAGCTCTACCGTTCGTTCCTCCACGCGTCTTTCTAACGCATCATGAGACCTGTGGAGTTTCTCCTCCATTTTCTTTTGTTCAGTTACGTCAACCATGAGTCCGTTCACAGACTCTGCGCGACCCTCCTTATCGACAGTCCCTCTCGAAATGGAGCGGATCCAACGCCACTCCTTTTTTTCGGCGTGATAAACCCGCGCTGTTTCATCGAACATAAGTGTTTCAAACGCCTTTTGGTTGGCTTCGACAACTCTTTTCACATCGTCTGGATGGATCTTGTCAAACCACGTCTCAAATTTCATTGGATCTGATACACTTAAGATATCTGTGATTGATGGGCTCACGAAGACCACCTTGAGCCGAACAGGGGACTGTTCGTCTATGGTCAGTCGATAAACCACAAAATCGTCAGCGTTTTCCATTAAGGATCTCAGGTGTTCCTCGCTTTTCCTCAAGGCATCCTCAGCCTTCATGCGGGCGATGCCGGTCCCAATCTGGGCGGCAACGGCTTCAAGGGACGGACGAGAAGTCAGAGGGATTTCTTCAAGGCTCCCGGAGGTGAGATTTATGCAGCCAATCACTTGATCCTTGTGCCAAATTGGTATAAATGCAAAGGCACACAGGCCTTCGAACAAACCGGGATCTCCGAGGAGAGTCTCTAATTCTTGATATTGGGTGTAGGTAGGCTTACCCGCCATCACAAATTTCGTCTGGGGTGAATCTGCGTCATAATGAGAAACTGTCCTGACAAAATCTGGTGATAATCCCTTGTGGATGACAAGATCCAGTGCCCCGGTTTTGTCATCAAAAAGGTAAATCCCACCGCTATTCAGCCCTGCCATGTTTATGGCCGTTTCAAGGCACTCTGTTAATCCCGTCTTAAGGTTGGGCACTGAGCCCAGGGCCATGGCCAAATCCCGTTGTGAGCGCAGAAGTTTCTCCATCTGCTCAAGTTCTGTGATCTTGGTCTGCAGTTTCCGGTTGGTCCGGATAAGTTCAACTGATTGTTCTCTAAGCTGTTCTTCCAGCTTCTGGTTCGACTTTTTCAATACTTCTTCCATCTGGCTTTCAGCCATTTAATGTGATGTGAGATGCCAATGAGTCCAATTGCACGCGGCTTTCCTCAGGCCGTTGGATCGACTTATATCGAAAGTCCACCCCCATATCCGTGCGCACAAAACGACCCGGAATGATTTTCTACAAGATAAGCTTGTAATAATATCTTTTGTCAAGAAAAAAGGGATGTCCAATCTGAAGTCCCCTTTTTCCTTCCTTTTGGTTTGTAGGTTTAGTGTCTCGGTTTACTGAACGACTCAATCGCTTCCTAATTCTCAGGGACATCCTTTCATATGCCATACAATCAGCTGAGCGTAAACGATAAGCCTTCTATTCAGACCCTTTTTCAGGCCAAGGGTAAACGCTACACCCAAGAGTGAAAGGGCCGTGTTTATCAGTAGACGAGAAAAAATTACAAAACATGCAAGGGGGTAAGGCCCTAAGTTCCATTTCCTGAAAAAAAGATACCTGGAACGATAGAACATGATCCTGGCATCTGCCCTGACACTTACGCTTTTTCCCTGGGCATGGAATATTCGTGCAGCAGGAACAAAAAAGATTTTCCATCCGGCCTTCTTGATCCTGTAGGCCCAATCTGTTTCCTCAAGAAAAAAGAAATATCGATCGTCAAGGAAGCCTATTTCATCAATGGCCTTTTTACGGATTAGCATGCAGGCCCCAATGCAGGAGTCTATTTCAATCGGCGTTCTGTATTCTCTTCTCTTGCTCGGAAATCTGCGCGGTAACAGGAGTCTAAGTAAAGTTTCATTTGATACCAAAGAGAGGAGGGAGGGAAAATGTGCTATCGAATTCTGCTTGGAACCATCTGGATTCAATAACTGCCCGCAGGCAATGGCTGCCTCTGGATTTCCCTGCATAAAATTGTGAAGTTCGGTGACAGCGTCTTTAGTCAAGACCGTGTCGGTATTGAGCAGTAGTGCATAGTAACCGCACATACGCTCAAGGGCAAGGTTGTTTGCAGCGGCAAAGCCCAAATTTGTTTGGTTCTCAATGATTTTTATGTGTGGATATTTTTCTTTGATTGCCTCCACACTTCCATCGGAAGACCCATTATCTACTACCCAGATCTCGAAATCGATTTCGTTGACAGTCTGGTAAATGGAGGCGAGACATTCAATCAAGAGGTCTTTAGTATTCCAGTTAACAATGATAAATGAGATATCCAAGCTAATCCTCCCGATTTACCTCGCTGAGGGGAACTAATTCAAAATCCAGAGGGGTATCTAATCTGAATATCGCGTCTGGCACTGGTTTGTTGAAGACCATTTGCCCTATCTCAAGGGCCAATCGGGCGTTGTCCTCTGGGCTATGCATCTCTATTTCTTTAGCGTACCGGATACCACCGTTATTTTGGAAATCCGCAAAAGTCATTTCGGTGTTTTGTTGACAGAAAGCGACCCTGTGCGGAAGGTCGCTTTCGGGATATAGATCAATGACCTGGATGTTATTTCCTTTTTGATTTAACAGGGTTATCTGGTTGCCTTTTGTTGATAGGACACGGTTGTATTTGAGTAGTACCGGATAAGCCCTTGCAAGGGTCCAGAGAAGTTCAGGACTCAGAGGTACTGGTATTAATCTCGACAGATCGTGGGTTCCAATCTGGCCGGAGTATAATCGTTTGTCAGTAAAAGAAAGTATTTCAAGGCTTGAACCCATTATCAGGATGTGAAGCAGGGGACGGCCCCAGGGGTGTGTTATTTCTATCTTGATTTTAGATGGATCTCTAATCGCAACTATCAAGACTGTTGCATCTGATTCGGAACCTTTGATATCGAGAGTGAGCGTCCCTGAAGAAACGAGGGTGCGAACCGCCACCCCCTGTTCTTTAAAGACGGAAATAATCCCAGTAATGGTCTGGTGGTCGAGGGGGAGAGATGGGGGAGTAATCGCGACCCGGGCACAGCAGCTTAAAAGAAGTACAAGAAGGACCGAAAACAGCCTTGTGATAGAGGTTTTTTTTTGTTTGACGGTGTTCAATTTTTTTTCTTCAAAAGCTCTTTCACCCCGGTTATTTTCTCTTTTAACTGTTTTTCTTTGGGATGCTTCAGGGAAAGGGCCTTTTCATAATAGAGGAGGGCTTTTTCGTATTTCTTTTTCTTGAGGTAGGCGTCGCCGAGATGCTCGTTTATGGTAGGGTCATCCTTTGTGAGAATTGCTGCTTTCTCGAGATAATGGATAGCTTTGTCATATGACCCTTTCTTGTAATAAACCCACCCGAGACTATCAATTATATACCCGCTCTCAGGCTTTAGTTTCAATGCCTTTTGAATCAATTCTATTGCGTTATCTAATTTGATTCCCTGTTCGGCATAGGTATACCCTATATAGTTGAGAGCATCCGCATTATTCGGCTCTATTTCAAGGATCTTTCGCATCTGCTCAATACATAATTCATTGGAGCCGGTTTTATCCAAAAGAACTCCTAACCGAAAAATAAGATCTACGCTCTTATCGTTTATCTTGAGTCCCTCTTTAATAACTGTTATGGCCTTATCATACTCCTCTCTATTTTCATAAATGGATGCAAGCATCAGGTAGAGCTCAATCTTGTCCTGCTCCAGGGCAATCGCTTTTTCAAGGACCTTTATGGCCGCATCATATTTTTCCTCTGTAATAAGAAGGTGTGCTATCTGAATCTGGGCGCTGACAAAGTATTTAGATTCTGACTCGATTTGTCTCAACTGTTCCAATGCCTTTTTGATATCCCCCTTTTCTTCATAGGCCACAGCGAGATAGTACCTCGATTTATAATCATTGGGCCAGGCATTAACAATCAGATCAAGTTCCGCGATCGATTCATCGATTTTCCCCTGTCTCAGGTATATGAGGCCAAGCGCCTGCCTCTCAGGCGCTCCCGGTCTTGATTGCTCCTTGATCTTTTTCACATGCTCTGAAGCCTTCTCTTCGAGGCCCAACTTGGAATAGAGAGTTACTAACCTTTCTCTGGCAGGGATATTATCGGGATATAATGCCAACAATCTTTCATAGGCTTGAGCGGCCTCCTTCTCTCTATTGGTCATCTGATAAATGGTGGCTTGATCAAAAAGGGCAGGCTCCAAGTTGCTATTAAGTTTCAGCGTCTCGTCAAAGGCCTTCTCTGCCTCCTTGTAGCGACCCATTTCCAGGTTGATTCTCCCGCGGTAATAATGGGCAACAACTAATTCAGGATTTTGCTCGATCAGGATGTCCAAATGGTTGAGGGCGCTTTGGAATTGCTTCTTTCTGACCAGAATCGTAGTCAATAATAGTCTTATACGCTGGGTCTTCGGATCCAGGCCAAGTATTTTTTGGTATTGTTCGATTGCAAGATCATCTTTGCCCGTAAGGGCGTATAAATCTCCCAATAATGCTATGCCCGTTATACTTTCCGGTTCGAGAACGACGCCCTTGCGTGCATAGGCTAAAGCTTCAGGGTACTTACGCAACTCCTTCAGGAGCAGCCCCATTTTTCTGTTGAGATAGGCCGATTGCGGGTCTTCTCTAATCGCAGACTCAAGATACTTTTGTGCGTCTCCATAATTACCCCGGGACAGGGCGATTGAGGCCTTGGTGAAATCCTGGTACGCCTGCTGGGTCTGATCCTTTTTCATAACGGGGGTATCTCGGTCCGGTTGTGCGGGCACCGGTTCCTTTTTTAATACGCCGGATGTAACCGGCGCGCATGCTGCTACAAATCCCACGATAAAAAAGAGAAAAAGAAGCGGGGCCGATTTCAAATACCGCTGTAATAACAACCTTTGAGCGGTTAAGCCCTGTCTGTTGATGTTTGTTTCGGGTTCTTGTTTCATGATCCCTTATGCTCCAAGATGTAAGTGTCTAAAGTGCCTAAAGTTGAAAGCGCCTAAAGTTAAGGAACTTTGTGACATTTCAGTCACTTCTAACCAGCTATTTTAAGAAGTCAGAGTATTCTTCCTCAAAATTGGGGATTTTTTCTTTAAGCCATTTCTTGATGTTTTTTATAATCTTTTCCTGGATCTGGCGAATTCTCTCGCGTGAGATATGGTATTTATCCCCAAGATCTTGTAAAGTTAAAGGTTTTTCCGCCATAATCCGGTTGTCGAAGATATCGGCTTCTTTTCCGGAAAGTGTCTTACGGAATTCCCCAAGACTTTTTAGAAGTAGTTTCCGGCTTTGATCCTCGGAGATTTGTTCGTCTATAGCTACCCCAGGATCGGGTAGGAAGGCATCAAAGGACTCCCTCGAATCGTCTCCTCCCACAGGTGAGCTGAGAGAAACTTCCCATCCCCCTAACCGTTGAGTCATTTCGACGACTTCTTCTTCTTTGACATCAAGTCGTTCAGCTAACAACTTCGGCTCAGGAGCAAAGCCTTGGGCGATCAGTTTGTCTCTTTCTTTAGCAAGATTGAAAAATAATTTACGCTGGCTCTGGGTGGTCCCAATTTTGACTAACTTCCAGTTATCCATTATGAATTTCAGAATATAAGCCTTAATCCAGAATGAGGCGTAATAGGAAAATTTTATCCCGCGATAAGGATCAAATTTTCTTACAGCTTGCAAAAGCCCTAAATTCCCTTCCTGGATCAGATCTAATAGATTTTTTGTCCAGTATCGATGAAAATCCATGGCGATCTTTACAACCAATCTCAGGTTAGCAGTGACAAGCTTGTAGGCAGCCTTATCGTCATTTTTTTCCCTGATCTTTATTGCTAACTCTCTTTCCTCTTCTCTCGAAATGAGGTCATAACGCTTAACCTCCATAAGGTAAATTTGTAGCGGGTCAAAAGGGACTAAAGCTTTATCTGTCATCTGAACCGCTGGAACAAGCCCCACCTTTCTTGAAGCCAGCTGGCCCTTGCCTGTCCTGGTCTTACCCTTCTTTGTTGCAGATTTCTTTGTTGCTTTTTTCATAAATCAGGAATTCCTCAGCTCACAATGACCTTAACATATCTTTTTTTCCCTGCCCTCAGGAGCCACGAATCGTCCTCTGAATCCTCTAATGTGATTAACTGATCAAAGGCCTTGATTTTTTGGCCGTTGAGATATCCTCCTCCCTGGGCAATAAGCCTGCGGGCTTCGCCCCGGGATTTGGAGAGACCTGAGTCTTCAAAGAGGATATAGGCAGGGATCCCTGCCTCAAGTTGTTGCCGGCTCGTTCGATAAACGGGCACAGATCCTGATGAGGCAGATTGATCCGGTCCGAATAGTTGTCGGGAAGCATTTTGTGCCCGATCAGCTTCTGTTTGGCCATGGCACAATTTGGTGGCCTCATAGGCCAGGACTTCTTTCGCCTTTCTGATATCTGAACCCTCTAATCTACGCAGCCGTCTGACTTCATCCATAGGGAGAAGGGTAAAAAGAGACAAAAACCGTCCTACGTCCTCGTCATTTTGGTTGATCCAATACTGGTAGTATTCATACGGCGTAGTCAATTCCGGATCAAGCCAGATCGCCCCCTTGTGCGTCTTACCCATCTTTATGCCCGAAGAGGTTGTCAGCAGGGGAAATGTGAGACCGTGAATGATCTCGCCCTCCATACGTCTTGTCAGGTCCGCCCCTGCCAGGATATTCCCCCACTGATCGTTTCCACCCATCTGGAGACGGCAATCGTAGGTCTTGAACAGGTGCCAGAAATCGTATGCCTGCAGCAGCATGTAATTGAATTCAATGAAATTGAGTCCGGTCTCGAGTCTGGCCCTGTAGCTCTCCGCGGTCAACATCCTGTTTACGCTGAAGTGTCGACCAATATCTCTCAGGAAATCGACGTAGTTGAGGGGGGTCAGCCAATCGGCATTATTCACCATAATCGCCTTTCCGTCCCCAAACTCGATGAACCTTGCTAACTGCTTTTTTAATAACTCGGCATTTTCGTTTATCTCGTCACGGGTCATAATGGGCCGCATCTCGGTCTTCCCGCTCGGGTCGCCAACAAGGGCGGTTCCGCCTCCAATTACTGCGATAGGTCTGTGGCCGGCTCTCTGCATATGCACCAAAGACATGATGGGGAGAAGGCTCCCCACATGGAAGCTTTTAGCCGTTGGATCAAAACCTATGTAGCAGGTTGTACTATTTCTTAACAGACGCGACACACTTACCCTGTCAGTAACCTGCTCAACAAAATCCCTTGCCTCAAAGATGTCTAATACATTTTCCACTTTAATTTTCTGAAATGCTCCTTTCATATTCCTTTGGAAGATTCAATCTAATTACCTGGCCCTGTTTCCCTAAATCCGCCATTTTTTTACCGTCAAATTCAAGGTCAATCCCCCCGGCGTTACCGATCAGCAATTCAAAACCCTTTTTTGCCTTCCATTGAGGCCGGCTTTTAGGACCAAGAACATACTCTTTTGGTTGTTCGTTATCAATACGTACCCTGATCCATGTCCTTTCCTTGACAATGGCCTTTAAAACTAACGCCTGCCCGTCTGTTTCGGTGGGCAGGGGAGTCTTCGTGACAGTTGTTTCGGGTTCAATGCTGCTAATTGATTTATGAGAGGATACCTCTTCCTCTGGCATTGGCTTTTCCTCTGCTAATTGTGGGCCGGCTGATTCCAAAGAATCTCTTTTAGATGCCGGGGGTTTTTCTTCCACAGGCGCAGCTCTTTTGGGCTTGGAGATATCCGCAATCGGTTCCTGTTCATTCAAGGACACCTCTGCCTTTTCTTTCCGGTCATCCTGAAGCTTCCTTGACTCAATTAGCTTATTATCTGACGGGGCCACTGCCTCATGGTCAATTATTCCCTCCATGCGGGTTGGATCTTCCATCCAGGTGTAAAATGCGAACCCCGCAGCAGAACAAACAATAATCAGGAAAAGGTACAGAGACAGTTTTTTTCTCTTATTAACCGGAGGCATAACAGGCCCAGGAGTCTCGTGGCGCCGAGGGGTGATCTCCTGATAGAGGGCAAGAAGGCCATCTTCCGCTAAACCAAGGGCACGGGCATAAGAGCGAATAAATCCTTTTACAAAAGTAGGCGAGGGAAGATGATCCCACTCTTCGTTTTCTAAGGCCTCAAGGAAGTGGGGTCTGAGTTTTGTTTGTGCGGAAATCTGGGCATAACTGAGACCCATTTTTTCCCTTTTATTCCTGAAGAGGGCGCCGAGTTCTTTGCCAGATGGAAATTCCCAGTCCCTGGTTTCCTCATCTAATGGGTGGTTTTTGCCTCTGCCCATATAAGTTCCTGGATTGGATTAAAAAATAATTTTTATATATGACTTTTTTCTCAACTCTTTGATCCAGGCGGAATACCTCTTGTCAAGCTCTTTTCGATAAAGGATTGTACGAATGGCGTTTTGAACCTGCTCGAGAGATTTTTCTCCGCCCCCATCTTTTTCTTCTACCTTGATTATCTTGATACCATAAGGCCTAATAATCGGTTTACTTACTTCACCGGCAGATAGATCTTTAATAATCTCAGACATCTCTGGATTAAGCTCGGACATCTTGAATACACCAAGGTCACCTCCCTCACTTGCCCCGGGCCCATTGGAGAATTTCCTTGCCAGATTGGCAAAATTCTTGCCCTCTTTGATCATTGAGAGGATATCCTGGGCCTTTTGGTAAAGAGCTCGGGCCTCATTTCTGTCGGCCGGATCCTTTTGCTTGAGAAAAATGAGAGCAAGACGGACTCTGCCCTCGCTGGTGAACTCATCCCTGTGTGTGTTGTAGTACTCCTCGATTGCTTCTTCCCTGAGTATAATCTTTGACTTCACCTCATAGTTGATCAGTTGTATCCTTTCCAATTCTTTTTTAATAGATTTCCTGTACGATTCATAGTTGCTCCCTTGCGCTTTCAGTTCGGCAATTAGGTCTTTCTGGGTTAACTGGTTATCTGCCTTTACCCTTTCGATAGCCTGATCTACCTCTTTGTCAGTTACCTTGATTTCTAATTCCTTGATCTTTTCAAGGCCAATTTTCTGATCAATCAGGTCGTCCAAGACTTTTTGGCGGGTTTTAAGATAAATCTCTTCGGACTTGTTCTTCAGTTGTTCGGATGGCATTCCCGTAAGCGTCTGCATCATGGTGTTCAGCTCATAGAGGGTAACTACCTCATCGTTAACAATGGCAACAAGTCTGTTGCAAATCTCGCCCGAGACCGACGAGTGAAATAATAAAATGCTCCCGGTAAAGAGGAGAATGAAAGAGGCGATTTTTTTTAATTGCTTCATTTGGTCCTGTAACCTGTTTAAGATAGCACCAATTTGTTCAACATGTCTTGATTAACCTCGACTTTAAAGTCAGATCTGAGCTTTTCCAACCATTTCTTGTAAAAGACCTCGTGCTTTTGGCGGATAAGTAGTGCTTCTATTTCGTGAATAACTTCCGGAAGTCCTTTAACGCCAGCAGGCCTGCGGGACATTACCTCGAAGAGATGATAGCCAAAGGAGGTTTTGATAATAGGACTGATTTTGCCACTTTGCAGTGAAAAGAGGGCATCTTCCATCGATTCGTCTAAATGGCCCCGGGCTACCCAACCAACTTCACCATGGGCCTCGGCCTCAGGGGCTATTGAATATTTCTTGGCAAGTTTTCCCATATCTTCCCCGGCATAGATGCGGTCGCGCAGGGTCTCTGCCTCTTTTTTTGATTTACAGACTATTTGCCGGAATCTTAACATCTCCGGGGATCTGAATTCATTTCTGTTCTTTTGGAAATAGATCTTTATCTCTTCATAACTTGGTGGGGCGATTTTTTCTAAAACAAGTTTGATAACTTTGCCCACAAGGAGCTGATTTCTCAAGCGATGCTCCCACAGCGCGGAATCCACATACCCCTGAAGCAGCACTTTACGAAAGGCATCTTCTGAGTATTCCCTCTTGATCTCGTTTAAATTCCTCTGGAATTCATTTTCAGAGATAGAGATGTTGTTTTGTTTCCCATATTCGATGACGAGATAGTAGTCTATGATCTGTTCAATTAGCCGGGTTTTTATCCCCCTTGCATGCTTAACCGGAACAGGCATCCCGCCACCAATGAATTCCATCTCCTTTTTCAATGCGTCACAAGAGAGGTGTTTCGAGCCTATAATCATTACCGGGTCTTCCCTCCCATGATCAGACAGGCCGCAACCGAGAGGGAGAAAAATCAGGGTCAAACAAAAAAGACAATAAAGGCTATGGATCAAAAACCTAATTTCCCCTCTAATCATCCCGTGGGTCATTTGTTATTGTCCGATGTTTGGTTGCAATTCCAACCCGCCTATTCCATAACCCCAAACTTTCTATATTAACAGCAAAGCTAAAAAATTCAAACATGTTTTTTTCAAGCCCCTAATGAGCCAAGCCCAATTTTCCAGGTATGCCATTTGACCGTTCTGCCTTGAAATCAAGCATTTTCACTACCTGCTCAATTTTTGGAAAATCGTCCGGGAAAGAGAAGGTTCCGGCGTAGATTTTCAGCTTGTTGTTCGGTAAAAGACGGAATTTGTTGGGCCTGGCGCTTATCATCCTAATCAGATCTTCCGCATTTACGCGCGTTTCCTCGGGTAAGGTCAAAATAAGGCTGTTACTTCCCATGTCTAACTTGCTGATTCGAAGTCTTTTCAATAACAGCCTGATTGACATCAAACCGAATAGATTGACGACTTCCTGTGGTGGAGAACCGAAACGATCGAGTATCTCTTCGGTGATCTCTTCCAATTCTGACTTTTCAAGAAGGTTAGAAAGCCTGCGGTATAGATTTAGTCTGACATCTGTGTCCAAAATATAACTCTCTGGCAGGTGTGAGGGGATATCTATATTGATTTCCGGGTTTATATCATCCTCCCATTCCTCGCCTTTTAATGCAGTAACGGCTCGTTCTATGAGTTTGACATATAGCTCATACCCAACCGCGGAAATATGCCCCGACTGGGAAAACCCGAGGATATTGCCCCCGCCCCGGATCCTGAGGTCGTGCATAGCAAGGTTCAGACCAGCGCCCAAGCTGGAAAAATCCATGAGGGCTTTCAACCTCTTTTCCGCGTCTCTTGTGAGAACTGAGTCGTTTGAAATAATTAAATAGGCGTATGCTTTTTCTTTGGCGCGTCCTACCCGGCCTCTTAGCTGATAGATTTGAGCCAGACCGAGACGATCTGCCTGATTGATGATAATGGTATTGGCAGAAGGAATATCAAGACCCGATTCGATTATAGTTGTGCAGACGAGGAGATCGATTTCCCTTCGTAGGAATCTCATCATGGTCTCTTCCAGCTCTTTTGACTTCATCTGGCCGTGGGCCACCGAAATACGTGCTCGGGGAACCATCCTTCTCAGTTGATCAGCCGTATGGTCGATGGTGCGCACCCTATTGTGGACAAAGAAGGTCTGTCCTCCCCTCTCCAGTTCAGACTCTATGGCCCGGATAATAAGAGGCTCGTCGTAGGATGATAGATACGTCTCAATGGCCAATCTGTCCTGGGGCGGGGTCTCGATGACACTCAGGTCCCTAACCCCTATCATAGACATCTGGAGCGTTCTTGGAACCGGGGTGGCGGTTATGGCTAATACGTCCACCAAGGCGCGGTATTTTTTTAATGCCTCCTTTTGCCTGACACCAAACCGCTGTTCTTCGTCAATAATCAGGAGTCCCAAATCGGCGAATTTTACATCCCTCTGAAGGATCCTGTGTGTGCCTATCAACACGTCTATCCTGCCGGATCTCAGTTTGCCGATAACCTCAGCCTGCTGGGCCTTGGTCTTAAAGCGACTGAGAACCCCGACTTCAATGGAATAGGGCGACATCCTCTTCTTAAAGGTTTCGAAGTGCTGCTCGGCTAAGACCGTCGTGGGCACAAGAAAAGCCACCTGCTTTCCATCCGCCACAATCTTGAATGCGGCTCGAATCGCTACCTCAGTCTTCCCGAAACCCACGTCTCCACATATAAGACGATCCATCGGTTGTTCCGAGACTAAGTCTTCCAAGACATCTTCAATCGCTTTGATCTGGTCATCGGTCTCCTCATGTTCAAATGTGGACTCGAATTCGCGATAGTAATGGTCAGGAGGAGAAAATGCGTGTCCTTTTCGATATTTTCTCAAGGCATAGAGCTCTACAAGCTGTTTAGCGATCTTTTTGACAGACTTTTTGGCCTTCTGTTTTGCTATGTTCCACGAGTGGCCCCCGAGCTGATCCAGCTTCGGGTTTCTTTCACCGGCCCCGGCATATTTCTGTAGAATGCTGACTCGGTCAGCCGGGATATAAAGCCTCGAATTATTGGCATATTCCACAATGATGAAATCATTCATTTTATTGGCGATCTCCATTGCCGAGAGCCCGCCATACCGGCCGATTCCGTGATCCTCATGCACAACAAGGTCCCCTGCCTTGAGCTGGCTGAAGCTGGACCACGAAAGTGCGCCTTTGCGCCCGGTTTTTTTCTGTCTTCGCATGGCCCTCTTTGGACCGAATATCTCATCTTCGCTGACCACATAAAGACCGATGTCCGGCCAGGTAAAACCCTGTGGGAGTCTACCCAAACAGAGACTCAGCCCTGGCGTTTCAGGTACCTTATCCCAGCCCTGGGCCACGCTTGCCACCTGAACATCATAATTTCCCAGGATTTCTCTTAAACGGTTGGCCTGCTGCTCTGTACTGCTGGTTATTACGACCCTTGATCGGGTTGCAAGCCACGATGCGATTCTGTTGGCAAATGGGGCCATGGATACCCTGCCCCTGTTGGCGAGCCTGACCTCCAGGTTCTCCTCCAACTGGAAATGGCCCCGGATCTCTATGGTTTCTAAGGCCTCTGTGGTTTTCCCGGGCATTCCCTCCTTATGCAGGTTCAATTCACCTATCTCAATCCGTTGATACTTTTCAAACTGCTGTGCGATTTCCTCGAAGGGGACAAAGACACCTTCCATATCAGGAAAGGGCGCACCTTTCCCTGCCGATTCTTCTTGGAATCTCTCTTCGTCTTTATGAAATTTCTTCTCTATCTTCCGGCCGTCAGACTCCATACGGTGTGGATCAAAAAGGGTGATGATCCCGTTTTCAGGGAGATATTCGAAGAGAGTGTCGAGATGGGGATAAAAATGATTGAGCCAGGCCTCCTGCCCTGGGAAACCCATCCTGTCTTCCGGTTGTCTTGGAAGCCGTCCCATGGACCTGGCCCGCTTAACGCCCTCTTCATCCATTATGATTTCCACGGCAGGGAGAAGAATCATTTCTCTTGAATGGTTCTGCGATCGCTGGCTGATAGGATCAAATTGACGAATCGATTCGAGCCGGTCCCCCCAAAACTCCAGGCGGAGAGGGAGGGGATAAAGGGGTGAGAATATGTCGATAACACCCCCCCGAACAGAATAATCTCCCCTTTCTTCCACCAATGATGTGCGTTGATAGCCGTTGATTTCGAGCTTTGTGATGAGGGGGACTCTATCAACATCCTCCCCTGCTTCAAGGTATTCTAAAGAACTGAGGAGCGATTCCTTTGGCATGACCCTGAAGCAAATTGCTTCGAGAGAGGTAATGACAACAGGATTTTTGTCAGACATCAGGGCATAGAGCGCATTGATTCGCCTGGTGACCAATTCCCGGTGCGGGCTGAGCCCGGTCAGGGGGGACATGTCATAGGGGAAAAACTGATGGAGCCTTAGGAAGGGAGAGGTCTCCTCTGTTTCCGGAGCGCCCATAAAGAACCGGAGCTCTTTATAAAGCCGTTCGGCGCTTTTTCTTTCCGGGAGGATGACGAGACAGGGTCTGTCTAGATCGGCCAACACCTCAGAAAAGAAATAGGACTGTGCCGATCCTGAAAGACCGACAAGGGACATGAGCCCTGAGCCCTTTTTCAGCCAGTTTTTAAATTTAACAAGATCTTGGTTTTTTCGTGCAGACATGGTAGCGGTTAGGGTATCAAATGACGCATGATTCCAGTAGGAAAAGGGTCATGGAATCGGTATCAAGTTGAGCGGGTAGACCAAGGGGAAAAGCCAGGTTTGTCGGGCCGTGTCCTACGGAAAATCCGGTTGTCAGAGGGATATCCAGGTCAGACGCCAGGGTATTCAGCAGATTATCGATGGCAGAGTTATCGCCGCACTCGATAAATTCGCCCCCTATCAGACCGGCAATCCCTTTCAATTGGCCAGTCAATGCGAGATGGGTCAGCATGCGGTCTATGCGGTATAGAGGTTCCCCTCTATCCTCAATAAACAGGATAGAACCGTCAAGCGATGGGAGGAAGGGGGTCCCTATGAGGTGGCAGATAAGACTCAGGTTGCCCCCAATCAGAGGTCCCGTGGCCCTCCCTGCAATGAGAGGATTTCCTGCCATGGGGCTGAATGAAACCGGCTGATTTGATGAAATGAGACGGAAAAGGCTCTCCCGGCTGTTGTCATGAAGGGCGGACAGCCCACGCACCATGGGTCCGTGAAAAGTTACGAGCCCGGTCTTCTTGTTTATGGCCATCAAGAGGGCGGTGATATCGCTGTAGCCTACGATTATCTTCGGATGTTTCGTGATCAGATCATAATCAATCTTATCAAGGAGCCTCAAGGTTCCATATCCTCCGCGAGCACAAAAAATGGCTTTTATCTCCCTGTCCCGGAACATGGCATGGAGGTCTGAAAGTCTGGCC
>Ga0190283_1000418_pt1 | contig 22413 bp, 24 predicted proteins | sample 48691801_MG_FD_161669 | JGI IMG/M metagenome (GOLD analysis project Ga0190283, IMG submission 161669) | Hydrothermal vent microbial mat bacterial communities from Southern Trench, Guaymas Basin, Mexico - 4869-18-0-1_MG | ecosystem: Environmental > Aquatic > Marine > Hydrothermal vents >...
AGTTAATTTGATTCACCATTCACCATTCACCATTTTCATGCAGGGTATAGCAGTGGTAGCTTTTCTGGTTCCACTTGACTTCACTCCGTATATCTGCTACATTTTATTTAGGAGGTAACCAGATATGCGTGGATCAGAAGGCGGGAAAGCATGGGGTAAGACTCAAAAAAGAATTGCTCTACAAAAATACTACAATAACCCGAACATATGCAAAAAATGTCCCGCCCCTGCATCCAGAATGAACATCTTTGATTATTGATATTGAATAAGAATGTTAGGATGTTGTTTCCGTGTATTTAGCTCAAGTAGCACTATAATAAAACAACTGACAAACTAAGGAATGGATACTAATGATACAGGCTGACAGAACAATAATTGCCGATGGTCTGATTAAAATGATGGAACCGATTATACGGCGTATTGTCAGGGAAGAACTGGAAAGAATGGCGAAAAACAGGCCTGAGATATTTTATGTTGAAGCTGATATGCCTCTTTATGAGGATATGCTGGAAATAAGAAAACGCAGTAAGGAAAAAAAAACGGAATGACAGGGCATATTCTATGAAGTAGCATGATTTCTGATGTAAAAAAACATCAATTGGGGCGCAAAAAGCCGCGTCCGCTGAAGAGTGCGTTATAGCCCAATTCCGGGGAATAAAAACAGGAAAAATTCCTGACAACCGATCTTATAAGCAGGAGTTTAAATAAAAAGAACTGCTAAGAAGATTTTTGCAACGGAGCGTAGAAAGATGCGCCCGCTGAAAAGCAATGATAGCCATGAATTTCATAATGAAACATTATGCAAAAAAAGTAACCCCTCAAGTTAAACTTGGTCAGGTCCAAAGGAAAAACAGGTGGGATGTCACGCCAAATTATTACAATACGCCTCAGAAATATCCGGTATTTGATAAGGAAAAGCCGGGGAAGGGTTACAGACACATAATCAGGAAACAGGATTTATTCAAATTTACTGAAATCGTGCCTGAATGGGACAAATTAGCTAAAGGCTTGAGGGCAGTAGTGCTTTCAGCCGCTGATTATTATCAACTGGGATGGCACAATAAGGGGGTTGTCGGAATATGTGCGTGGGAGAAAGAAATACAGTGGCATGACTGTTCAGATGAATTCTATGAAGAGCATAAGGGTATCTTTGAGAAGCTGAACATAGAGTGTTCGGAAAAAGAGACTGGCTATTTTATAGAATTTGATGAAGCTTCTGCCAAAGCATTCCAGTTGATTCATATTTTCATCCACGAACTTGGACATCACCATGATCGGATGACCACAAGGTCCAAACAGGCTGCGGTGCGCGGCGAAAAATATGCTGAAAACTATGCTAAACGATTTGAAGATATAATAATAGAGGAATACCAGAACGTATTTAATTTTTAACAAAAAAGGACTAACAATACTATCAAGCATCAAAGAAATGAAGAAGAACTGGGAAAAAACTTGGGAGAATGATTTTCGAATGCGCGATGGCAGTCAAACGCCCCAGAATCCCGCCTTGTCCCCGCCATAGTTTTTGTCATAATTTGCTGACAGATTGGAGATGTGTCATGTCATTTAGCGATTACAGAAAATATACAGCTTTCGACTTGCGGAAAATGTTTCGTATGGAGATAAAAAATAACGAGGATTTATTTTATGGCTTTACACCAAGCGGGAATGATTATGCTGAGTTACAGACCGATGTCACGAAAATAGCCTCACGTCTGAGATTATCAAAATTTGATAATGAAGCGACACGGGGAAATCTGCTCGTATCACGCATTTTATGGAAAGCGGGTGAAGTGTATTGTCTGGGGGTTTTTTTTGAACCCGCGGTTACACTTCATCAGGATGTTCCCCTCAAACTTCCTCACCCGCTGAACGGTACTTATGACGGAGCGTTGAGCCTTGATGAGATTGATTTTGTGTCACCCATTATCTCCGTGGTTGAAGTTAAGCGAAGTAGTCTTTCTGAGGGGTTGGGGCAGTGCCTCGCAGAGATGTATGCCACATTGCACGCCTTCCAACAGAAAAAAGTATATGGCATTGTCACGGATGGTGAGGTGTGGGAATTTCTTCTTTTGGAAGGCCCTGTTCTTTCAGTTGATGCCCGAAATTACTATATCATGTCTGTTGCTGATATTGTTGACCGAATTGGCTATATTGCGACTTCGTTTAAGTCATAAAGGTGGAAAAATTTACATTACTTATAAATGGTATGTGGAAAATTTTCCTTATATCAAAACTGTTATAAGTATAGCTGCCTTTATTTTGAAAAAAAAAGTCCTGTGACGACGATGAAATTACAGAAATTGTTATATTATTGTCAGGCATGGTCACTTATATGGGACGGGAAGCCTCTGTTCAAAGAGCCAATTGAGGCATGGGCCAACGGCCCGGTGATTCGTAAGCTGTATGATATGAATAAGGGAAAATATGAGATTGATCTCTCTTTTATGCAGGAATATGGCAACCCTGACAATCTTGCTGATTTCCAGAAAGAGACTGTGAAAGCAGTCCTGCACTACTATGGAGACAAATCACCTCAGTGGCTGATTGATATAACACATCTGGAAATTCCCTGGCGGGAGGCGAGAAACGGCCTTGCTGACAGGGAGAGAGGCCATGAGGAAATCAGTCTTGCATCCATGGCTGAGTATTATGAAACGGTCTATAATGAAGGGGTGGAAATCCGGGTATAAAGTCTGTATTATGGGAAAACGCAGAGATAAGAAAGCCAAAACATTTAAGCAACTGTCAGGCAGTTTAAAAGTTTCCAGGATATGAAATACAACTATTACAATTTTAATGAAAAACAGTCTGAGATAAAAGAATCACTGCTTTTAACAGATGATCTTAAAATTCGGATTGACAATAAAAAAATTCTGCAAAAAGAGTGCTGGACTGTTGTTCTGGAAAAGCTGCGTGTTGACTGGACTTATGACTCCAATGCGATTGAGGGCAGCTCCCTGACAAGGGGCGAAACCCTGTTTTTTCTGAAAGAGGGGCTGACTGTCGAAGGAAAGCCCTTTAAAGATTTTCTTGATGCAAGAAACCATGCCGAGGCCATTGACTGGCTTTATGAGGTGATAAAAGACAGGCGTTCCGTGACCCAGGGATTTATAAAGGAAATGAATGCCCTGCTGCTGTCAGGAGTAAGATATACCCCGGCCATAGATGAAAGCGGTCAGAAAATCCGAAAACCGGCCAGTCCGGGAAAATACAAGGTTCTGCCGAATCATGTTCTCCAGACAGACGGAACCATTCATTTTTATACTGACCCGATTCATGTATCTGATGAAATGGAAATCCTGTGCCGGTGGATTAACGAAAATATTGAAAACAGACATGCGCTTATTGTTGCTTCGACAGCTCATTATAATATGGTGAGGATACATCCTTTTGACGACGGGAACGGTCGGGGCGCAAGGATTCTTATGAATCTGATTTTAATAAAAAAAGGATATCCGGTTGCAATCATAAAAAATGAAAACCGTCGGAAATATCTTGAGGCACTGAATCAGGCTGACAAAGGTGATATTTATCCTTTTTTGGCATTCATGGCAGACTCACTGATTGAAACAGAGAATGTTATTCTTGAGGAATTGCGTTTGGCAGAGATACTGACTGGAAAATTCTTTTAAGAGTTTAAAAGGGAATCTGACTAAGAAAAAATGAGTTATATTTTAAAGCATTTTGATACTTCACTCATAAAATTTAATATCACATCAGGTGGCATGGAGGGCTTATCTGCGGAAATTATTGAGAGTTATGGAAAATATAAGTTACTTTTTCCTATTGACCTGGAACTTACAAATATCGGTCTGCTGAAATGGCTCAGAAGACGGATGATCCCCAAAAACAGGGCTTATGTCCAGAGTTTTCTTGCAAAAATCGGACTTAATGTAAATGACACCAAAGGCATTATTGACATTTGCAAAGGTTTGTCACTTAATGACTGCTACTGGGTTGCTGATGAGACTTTCAGCGGCACTTTTGATGAGTACAATTTATATGACAATCGTTTCGACCAGACATTATCGCTGATTGCCTATACAGGTTATGGACATACACAGGAAAGTGAGTTTGTTTCCACTCCGGAACTGACCACAGACGGTATGCTTCCCAAATGCTGGCGCAGGATGAGGGACGGAAAGATAATCCTTTACAAGACAGGCTCTTCCGGTGCTGCAAATGCAGGAAATGAGCCGTATTCCGAGTTTTACGCATTTCAGATCGCTGAGGCAATGGGGCTGAATGCCGTAAAATACAATTTGAACAAATGGAAAAAACAGCTTTGCTCCACTTGCGAATTGTTTACAGGCAAAGAATTCTCATACATTCCGACAGGCAGAATTGTGACAGAAGGCGGATGGAAGGCAGTTACAGACTATTACAAAGCCCTTGGTGAGAAATATTATGCGTCGCTTGCGGACATGCTGATTTTTGATGCTGTCATCTGCAATGAGGACAGGCATTTCGGCAACTTCGGCCTGGTTGTGGATAACAGGACAAACACAGTCGCAGGCACAGCACCGATATTTGACAATGGTTTGTCTCTTTTCAACTATGCAATGGAAGATGACTTACAGGATGTGGAGGCTTACGCCAAAACAAGACTGATGGCAAATTCACAGGATTTTCTGACATTCGCAAAAGAAGTGATCACCAAAGAGCAGAAGAAAAAATTGCAAAAATTGATAAATTTCAGATTCAGAAAACATACATCATATAATTTGCCAGCATCCCGTCTGAAAATTATAGAGATATTTGTTCAAAAAAGAGTGCAGGAACTTTTAGTTATACCAGCCTCGTATTCGGAGGAAAAACAGAATGTCATTTCATGAATACAGGAATTATTCATCTGCTGAACTGGAAAACAAAATTTCGGGAAACCTTTAAGTATGTAGCAAATATTAAAACAATTCAAAGCAATATGTGGAATTTTTTCCATATATCAAAACTGTCAGATAAGGGAGTAGTTGTATGAGTATTTTAATAAAAACTGTTCGCATCGCAGGCTTTCGGGGTTTAGAAAATATTGAAGTAACGCTTAAACAATCCACGATTTTGACAGGCATGAACAATACCGGAAAAACATCTTTTCTCAAGGCGTTGCAATTGGCTTTGGGTAATCGGCAATTTGTCTCGCAGGATGATTTCTTTATACAAGGAAGTTCGGTCTGCGAGAAGATAATTATTGATCTGTTGATTGTTCCTATTAATTGTGATGGTAAACAGTGTGAATCTTTTTCAGAAGATTGGGAAATCCTATTAACCACTGATAGAATCCGAAACGATGATACAGGCAATGCTTTTGTTTCATTTAGAACAATTATAACATTTGGTATGATAAAAAACAGCTATAAGGCTCAACAGTTCATACAGCAGGATTGGCCTGAATTTAAACAGGATGATGTTGACTGGTTCGATGTTGAAAATGGCAAAAGGACAAATTTTCATTTTGATGAAGTCCCGTTTTTTTATATGGATGCCCAACGAGATATTCTGGAGGATACAAAATTAAGAAGCTCTTATCTTGGCAAGATGTTGTCCAAAATTGAATATTCAGCAGAGGATATTAAGGATATCGAAGATCAGATCAAAACATTAAACGAAAAGGCAGTCAGTAGCAGTGATATTTTGTCCAATATCAGGACAACTTTAAAAGAGTTGGATACTGCAATGGATACCCGCAGTGAAGGGATAGAAATCACGCCTTTTACCAAGAAAATCCGTGATTTGAATAAAGGTTTAACAATTTATTATACTGACAGCCGTGACAGTTTTTCTATGGAATATCATGGTATGGGAACAAGGAGCTGGTCTTCTCTGTTGACGTTGAAATCGTTTATTGCTTTGCTCTCGAAAAATGCTGAAACAAAGAAGTCTGTGTTTTTTCCTGTCCTTGCTATAGAAGAGCCGGAGGCCCATTTGCATCCTAATGCCCAGAAAAAGTTATTTGTACAGATAGATGCCATAGCAGGCCAAAAAATTATTTCCACTCATTCACCTTATATCGCTGCAACGGCCAAGTTAGACCAGATACGAAATTTTTACAAAGATGAAATTGTGACTTGTGGCAGGATAATGACGGATAGTCTGTCAGAAGAAGAAATCAGGAAAATATATCGGCAGGTCATTAATACGAGAGGGGAAATATTTTTCTCCAAACTACTTGTATTTTTTGAAGGAGAAACAGAAGAACAGGCACTACCCATTTTTGCGCAAAAACATTTTGGCAAGACATCTGTTGAAATGGGATTGGATTTTGTAGGCGTAGGCGGATTTGGAGGTTACCTGCCATTTTTAAGATTTGCTGAGGCGATGAATATTCCATGGCTTATCTTTAGTGATGCAGAAAACACATCAGATAAAAATATTAAAGGCAATGTGCAGCAACAGTTTTCAAATTGTGGCTCTCCGAAAAGTGAAAGAGATTGTATCGTTTTTATAGATGATGGAAATGATTTTGAGAAACAGCTAATCAGTGATGGTTTTGGTGATGAAATTAAAAAAGCCATCGCTTCTTCAGATGTTTATACAAATGAAAAGCATCGGGAAGCAAAAGAACAATATCGGTTAACAGAAATCCAAGGTTACGATGACGAAAAGTTATACAATGTTATTACAGCCAGTAAAACTCAATATGGCCCCGCCATAGCAGAGCAGATTATTCAAAGCGAAAAAGATTTGCCTCCAAAGGTAATTGAACTGTTTCACAGGATATCTGCTATTTTGAAAATAGGGAGACAGAAGCATGACAACCACAATTGAACTGTCCGAAAAGCAGAAAAAAATTGTCTATTCTGAAAATGGCCCAATCTATGTAAAGGCTAGTGCGGGTAGTGGTAAGACAAGAGTTTTAACGGAAAGGATCCGCCATTTACTGACTAAAACCAACAAAAAAGTTCTTGCCTTGACATTTACTAATAAAGCAGGAGAGGAGATCAGGGAACGATTAGATGATATATCTGAAATAGAGAAACGTATTTTTGTTGGAACTTTTCACAGTTTTTGCCAGACCATCCTGGAAAACCACGGCAACCTGATTGGCCTGGCGAAAATGCCTCATATTTTTGAAGATGAAACAGACAGACTGGAATTGGTTGGGCAGGCGATTAAACAGACACCATCCTATGCAGGCAAATACAGAACACAAAATGAAAAGGAGGGAAAAAAGTACCGCTATCGTGTTTTGAATTTTATTTCAGAAGTGAAACGGAAGTTGATTGCTGACAGTGAACTTGAAAAGCATACTGATGATGAAGATATCGTTTTGCTATATCAAAACTATCAGGATATTTTGCATACCCAAAACGCAATAGATTTTGATGATTTACTGTTGCTCGCTTATAGCTTACTGGTGAATTATCCTAAAACAGCTGCTTTGTATAATCGAAGCTTCTATGCTATCTGTATAGATGAAGCACAGGACCTGAATAATGCCCAATATCAACTTTTGCTTTCTTTAACTAATGATGAATTTGCCAATATCATGATGGTGGGAGATCCAAATCAATCCATTTACCATTTTAACGGATCTTCCCCGGACTACATGGATAAGCAGTTTGTCAGTGACTTTCAGCCTATTATTGTTGAACTGAATGAAAATTACCGTTCGTCAAAAGCCGTATTGACATCTGCAGAAAAAGTTGTCCCTGAAGCTGAATATATTGCAGAAACGGTTAAGGAAGGGGTTTTTGAGATGAATGGTTTAATAGACGAAGAAATTGAATCGCAATGGGTTGTTGATAAAATAAAGGAATTAATCGCTTTAAAGAAACATAAAGATATTGAAGGTGAAATTGCCTTTGAAAAAATAGTGGTGCTTGCAAGAAATAAATATATTTTTAAGCAATTAGAGATAACATTAAAGGAGAACGGCTTACCGTTTTATTACAAAATGACACCGGGTGCGATTCAGTTTGAATCTGATTTAATGAAAATATTCGACCTTGCGTTAAGAGTAAGATTAAATCCTCAAGACAGGCTGCATAAGCAACGATTGTTTGCCCGTCTGAAAATCGAAAAAACCGGCAACATGAATCTGGATAATGTAATTTTACATATATCGGATGATTTGAATAAAAATCTCATCATATTGGTCACAAAATTAAGCGATGACGGAAGTAACTTAATACAGAAAATAGAGAAGTTTAAGGATAATCTGAGTATTGAAGACGAAAATGAAAAATATATGGTCTTCAATGATATTGAAGAGTTGCTTATACATTGGCGTAATTACGCGAAGAATACAGATAGCAAGTCATTGCATCAGTTTAAAAATGCCATGGCTTTGGGTAAAACTCATCCATTGACACAACATTCTGGCATCACATTGAGTACGGTACACACGATGAAAGGTCAGGAATCTGATATTGTTTTCGTTATTGGTGTGGATGATGAAACATTCCCTGATTATCGCGCTGTGCGAAGCGGTGGCATTGAAATGACACAGGAAAAAAACAATATGTATGTTGCCTTTACCCGCGCAAAACGCTTTTTATATGTTACATGGCCAAAAAAGAGAATTATGCCCTGGGGTGATTATAAAAATAGAAGAATTTCACGATTCCTAAAAAGTTTTCAATAACTAAAATCATCTAATCCGAAAGGGAGAATTTGCCCATTGAGCATCTTTGAAAACAGGGCACAGAGAACCGAGGAATCTCCGGTCTCCGCGGCCCCTCTGTGCCTCCTCTGTGTCCTCTGCGGCTTTTCAGCTGCCTGAAATTGCAGAGAACCACAAAATCCGTCAGAATCAGGATCATTTAAACATGAGTTTCTGACATAAAAAAGCACCTCCGTCCCACCCAAAGTCACAAATCAGGGAAAACAGCGTTGGAAGCTGCTTAAAGACAATACAGTACAGAGTGCTTCCAAGCCCGAGGTCGCAGGTTCGACTCCTGTTCCCCCCGTCACCATCTTATGGGGGGATAGCTCAGTGGTCAGAGCGTGTTGTTACAAATTTGTCTTTCAAATTATTCCAACGCATTTTCTCATACAAGCATCAAACATCGAGCATCAAGCGGGAGGATCAAGAATGACGCTGAAAAAACTTGTTTCAAACTTACCTTCGGAAAATCAGATGACGCTGAATCTGGAGCATATCAGCGACATTGAGAAATTTAAGGATGCCGTTATCGCGGTGATGAACACCTCCGGTGTGTCAACGGGTCTTGGAACGCACTACAACACCAAGTAAGAGGAAGCAGAAGCCCGGAAGAACGCAGGCAAGGCTCTGTTTGAAATGGATCGCGGGATTTTTATGATGATTCACACTCTGGAGGGTGTCACAGACAGTGCCAGGAAGACGGCGATCAGGGCGTTGCTGATGAACAACTGGGAGAAGTATGGGGCTGGCTCCTGCCTGACCCGGGAGAAGGAAATGGAAGGCGTGTGGTACCTGACGCGGTCCCTGCAAGCCAACCGCGTATTCAAAGCCTTCGGGGAAGCCAAAACAGACATTACCAAAGGAAATATCCTGCCGCCTGAAGTCCTTGAAGGAATTCGCGGGATGTATCACAAGGACGTGTCCCAGAAGCAGATACTTGAGCTGACCAAAGACACATCCATGACGGAGAAGAAAAAGAGTCTGGTTCAGAGGAAGGCGAAAAAGGAAAAGGTCGAGATCGCATTCAACCCCATGTCACGAACTGCGACAGAGCTTTACATCCTTGCATACTCGGAAGGCATGACAGCCGAGATTTGGGATGCGCTGATGCGAAAAGGCAGATCCGGCGCGCAGCAGTTGCCAGTGCGATTCGGGAAAGTGGGGATTCTCATGGATGACTCCTTTTCAATGTCCGGAACATGCGAACAGAAGCTGCGCCCCATAGCAATCTCGCTTGCCATGAAGGATGTGCTGATGAATATCGCGGAATCTTCTGTCATCAGGACAGCTTCGGGCAGGAGAATAAGCAGGGAAAAGCCCATTCCCAGGCCGGTGGGAAGAACCGATCTGTCCCTTGGGCTGACGGATCTGCTTGAAAGCGGCGTGGATGCGGTATTCATCCTGTCAGACGGATATGAAAACGCGCCTTCGGGCAGAGTTGACGAGGTCATGCATCTCCTGGAACACATCGGGAACAGAACGCCTGTATATCACCTGAATCCGGTTGTGGGAAGTGAGATCGAAAGCGGCCTCAGAACTTTAAGCGACAGAATCCCGACGATGCCGGTAAGCAATCCCCAGGCACTCGCGCTGACGCTGACAAGGGCCATGATCCAGATGGATGTGAAAAGAGGAATTGAAGCATTGGCGGCGATAACGCTGCCAAAAATAAAACAAGGCGCATCTCTGCCTTTCAGGAAAAAGGGGGTGGCATTAAATGCTTAATACCATTCAGGATGTTATGAGAGGATTAAAACCGGAAAGCCCTCAGACTGTGGGCAACATGACCGTCATCCCGCTGATTTCCGATATCGTGGATGACGCGATTGCTTCTCCGGAGGTGCTGGAAATGGAAACCCTGAATTACGGAACTGTTGTCGCGTATAACACCGGAACGGCTGAGGAAAAAGGGCTGACCATTTCTCCTTTGGGAAATATGGTTATGACCAATAAGGCCGCCCAGAACCATGCCCTGCCGAATATGAAGATCATCAGGAAAGGGAAGACCGTGACATTCGACAATGCCGCATGTGTTCAGGAAACTCAGGGCGGACTGATCGGAAGGGACAGATATCGCATCATGCTTCTCCCGCTTGCCATCCGGGAAGATGCCATAGACAGACGCAAGGGGCATGATTACTCAAAGCTCTGGAATTTTCGCGATTTGCAGGCCGCGAAAATTCCGACTAGGGCTCCATTTCCGCACTCCGTCCGATCTGATCTTTAAAATCGGGCCAGTGATGGAACTGGCATACATCCGGTGCTTAAAACGCCGGGCCTTTGAGGGTAAAGGGTAGAGGTTTGATCATTAATAATATCTGACTGAAGGAGGCTTGAAGATGAATTCTTCCTGCGTATTGTTGAACGGAGACTACACCTTTCTTTGTCTGCTCGACTGGAAAAAGGCAATGAAGCTTGTTTTCGCCGGAAAAGTAACTATATTGAAATACTCGGATAAGTTAATCAGAAGCGTCAGCGGCGTTTTCAGAATGCCGACGGTTCTTGTGCTGATGAAGATGGTGCGAAGCGTGTATAAACGCAGAGTGCCGTTCAGCAAAAAGAACCTTCTGCTCCGGGACCGGTCTGCCTGCGCCTATTGCGGCAAATCAGGGAAAACCCTGACCATTGACCATGTGATACCTAAGTCCAAAGGTGGCAAAACCAATTTTGACAACTGTGTCGTGTGCTGCCAGGGCTGCAATCATCGGAAGGGCTCCGGAACCCCGAGACAGGCAGGCATGCGTCTGATCAAACGCCCTTATCAGCCCACGATATCCGAGTTTGTCAGAATCAGGCTGGAGCAGTCGGGTGTTTATGACCTGCTTGCGGATATCGGCATCTGTTAGTCAGAGATGAGGCAGGAAACTTTTTTTGCCGGACGGGGTTGCAAACCCCGTCCGGCAAGCGGCATCTGTTAGTCAGAGATGAGGCAGGAAACTTTTTTTGCCGGACGGGGTTGCAAACCCCGTCCGGCAAGCTCAGAATGAATGTTTCGGACGGGGTTGCAAACCCCGTCCGGCAAGCTCAGAATAAATGTTTCGGACGGGGTTGCAAACCCCGTCCGGCAAGCTCAGAATGAATGTTTCGGACGGGGTTACAAACCCCGTCCGGCAAGCTGGCCCCTTCGTCTAATGGTCAGGACATGAGGTTTTCAACCTCAGAATGTGAGTTCAATTCTCGCAGGGGTCATCCATATATCAGGGAGCGTTGCATAATTGGAATGTCTCGGCTATTTTTAACTTTTGGAATTTTCTGCAATTTTTCCATCACAGCCTCCTTATTTTCTTAATACTCTGCTCTGCAATCCTCTCATCCTTCATACCAGTAGCCGGTGTCTATTTTCAATCTGGCATGCCTGATCTTTCTGTCACACAGATTCAATGAAAGTTCCCCGTTAAACGGCAATATCTCATAGGCATTCTCTTTTTCAGCATCCGGATCGGAAGCGTACAAAATATTGACGGAAACATCCCCGTTCACAAAAACATCGGCTTCTGAATTTTTTATCTGTATGGATCGGATTGTCAGCTTCCTGATTTCCTCATAATCGGCATGGACAGAGAGCGGTTCAACGAGGTGCTGCCCTTCGGATCGGAGATATTTGAAAAGCCCGTCCCTGAGCCAGTCAATGTCTATTGCCGCTTTTTTGGGGGTGGCAATGGTGACCACCCGGAATTCATAACCTAATGACTTGGCTGTCTCATGGAGATTCTCAATTCTGTTCAGGTCTTCCCGGGCAAGGGGTGCTGTGGTGATTTCAAAAGCAATTGTTTTCCCCCTTTTCTCAACGACAACATCAAATTCTTTGCCGCCTGCTTTCACATTTTTTCTGGCCGAGAATTTTTTGTTTCCATATACCCTTAAAAGTTCCTCAATCTTCGCATCATAAAATGCTTTTACAAAATATGATTCAAATTTCCTTTTCATAACAATTTCTATATCCATTTCAGTTTAACAATATCTGATACTCTCGAAAGAATCAAATTGGGTCTGATTGTACCTGCCTCAATGAGAAAACAGGTTTCTGCATATATTTTTAATATATCATCTACTCCGCCACCCATATTTATCTCCATGTCAAAATACGGAGCGTCGCCATGTAAGGATTGCATGTCCAAATGAACAGACTCCAAATATATGATATTTCTGTCATTGGGATATACAAATCCTTCAAGGTAATCCAAAGTCGGTTTTACAATATTGTGGACATCTATGGTGCTGCATTCATGGTTGAAATAAAAAATTCTCAGCCATAATTTGTCATCGGCTGAAAACTTGGGTTTGCCCTCTGTAAGGAACTCGGAAAAAACGCATTGTCCCGCCTGTGCGGGATGCAAAAAACCGCTTCGCTTAATTTTTGCACTCCTTGCGAACTTTCATGGGGTAATGCGGTTTTTCCGGGTCTGTAAGTCCGTGATGTTTTAAAATTTTGCGGATGAATTTTTCGACCTTTCTTTTTTTTTACTGCCTTCAGATTTACATTGGGAATTAATGGCTTGACACCCTTCTGTTTTCTGTGCAGTTGTTTTACGCCGCTGGTCAAAGGCAAAAGTATTTTAAAAATGTCTTCTGACACGAAACTCCTTTCTCCGCTCAGGACTGCTTTTACAATTATTTGTTATTACAGATATTTTTTAGCACAATCCGGAAATAATTCCGAATGAATGATGCCTGTTTTTGCCAGACGGAAACACAGCGCGGTTGATAAACATCCGAAACCGTATCTGATGCTCCGGATCAGGTTGATGGATGAAGCTTCAGGAAAATATTTTGTGGGGCAGCTGACTTCGGCAATTGTGTAACCGAACCATACAATCTGTGCAAGCATCTGGTTGTCAAACACGAAATCATCGGAATTGAGTTCAACAGGCAACTGCTCCAGAAGTTCCCGGGAAAAAGCCCTGTATCCGGTATGATATTCAGAAAGCTTTGCCCCCAGAAAAATGTTTTCCGCAAAGGTGAGGAACCGGTTCGCCACATATTTCCATGAGGGCATTCCGCCTTTCAGAGCATATCCTCCGAGAATCCTGGACCCCAGCACACAGTGATAAAGCCCGTTTCCGATCAGGGAAGCCATGGCCGGGATCAGTTTCGGCGTATATTGATAATCAGGATGGACCATGATGATAATATCGCCGCCCTGCTCAAGGGCGATCCTGTAACAGGATTTCTGGTTGCCGCCATATCCGAGATTTTTTTCATGAATATGAACAATCGTGTTCGGAAGAGTTCTGGCAATAGCCACCGTTTCATCATGGCTCATGTCATCAACCACGATTACTGTGTCAACAATCTCCTGGGCCATCACCTCATTGTATGTCTTTTGCAACGTCTGGGCCGCATTGTAGGCAGGCATGACAACGATAATCTTTTTACCTTTAAACATATTTATCCTTTGAAAAGCAGTTTGGTGGCCGGACGGGGTTTGCAACCCCGTCCGCAACAGTTGTGCGGTGCTGAGAACAACATAAATTATCAGTAAATGGTTTTGCCGGTGGCCGGACGGGGTTTGCAACCCCGTCCGCAACAGTTGTGCGGTGCTGAGAACATCTGGTGGCCGGACCTGGTGGCCGGACGGGGTTTGCAACCCCGTCCGCAACAGTTGTGCGGCGCTGAGAACATCTGGTGGCCGGACCTTGTGGCCGGACGGGGTTTGCTTGTGGCCGGACGGGGTTTGCAACCCCGTCCGCAACAGTTGTGCGGTGCTGAGAACATTTCGGACGGGGTTGCAAACCCCGTCCGGCTCTGTAACCCCGTCCGGCTCTGTAACCCCGTCCGGCTCTGTAACCCCGTCCGGCTCTGCGTTTTGCTGAACAGGGCAGAAGATGTATTTATTCGCCGCGTGAACCGGCTTTCGTCACAAACGGAGGCCGGCGTCCCACCAGCGACTCCAGCATGATGAGTTCCGCATCAGTGTGATTGAGCATCGGGGCTTTGCCTGCCTGTGCGGAAACGCCGTTTATTCTCACTTCTCCCCGGATTTCCCGGATACCTTGGGGATACGTTTCCCCACCCACTGCAAGGGCGTGTCGGATAATGCCTGACATGCCTGTGATGCCAAGGGCACCGCCGGCCAGTATTTTGGCCAACACAGCACGTCGGCCCGGATTAAACAGTTTCTCTTCCATATTCATATTTATTGTCTCCTATGTAAATCGGTAAGGGATAGGGCAAGTGGTCCCTGATCCCCTGATATTCATCCAAACCATTTCTTCAGCGTCGTCCTCAATTTTAAAAATGCCGGATCGTCACAGCGGTTAAAACTCACCTTCTGAGCGATCTGAAAGTACAGAGAAGAAGAACGGGCTTTCTTAACAATTTCCAACGCATTTTCAACAGCTTCCTTAGGCCGTCTCGGTTTGGTCTGTCCCTCTTTCAGAAACCCTTCTGCTGTCAGCCAATGACGCAAACCAGGAGACTTTCTGCTCCAGCCGAGGATTCTGCTGACATGAGGGGAATCGCTCCATATCCAAATTTCCAGTTCCGGATTCAGGACAATGGCAGCAGAACGGTCACGCCATCCGTTTTCTGCAAGACGTTTTTCAACCGCTTCTTCAAGCGTTTCCCGGGAAGCTTTATCTTTGCCACAGCCCTCTCTGTCAAAAATGACAAGCGCATAAGCATACCGTTTTATGAACGCCTGCAGAAAAGAATGGCTTTGCCGAAGGCAGGCAGGATCATGTCCGGGATGAACTCTGATATCATAAGTGACGGGGCGTATGTCAAGCGACTGATGGCGATTCAGAATTCCTTTGGCAGAAAATTCCATGTTTCTGTCCGCCACAAGCACGATGATATCCTTCTGTTCAGCGTATGCAGTCATCCGAGTACTCCCGCGGCGTAAAGAACACCGAGATTTTCCTCTCCTTTCCAGTCCCGAAGCTCCGGATGTTCACTGCCCAAAACAATATCGGTCGCCCCTTCCTCATCTCTGGCAAAACAAAGCACTTTGTCCGGTCGGACAAGACTGAGGATCACGGGAGAATGGGTGGCAAGCAGAATCTGGGCGTTGTAAACCGAGGAAAGGGACTGCACCATTGTCTCCACAGCACGCGGATGAATTCCGTTCTCAGGTTCCTCGATAAGGTAAATCCCCTCAAAATCGGTGAGATAGGCAGGCAGTGTCAGTGCCAGGAGGCGCAGGGTTCCGTCAGACAGCATCCATGAGGGAACTTCCGTGCTTCCCTGGTAACGGATCGTGAGATACCGATGCCTGTCATCCTCCCGCTCTTTCACAAGGATGTCCTCAATTTCAGGGAGAGCGGTCTGCAAATGCACAATCCAGTCTTGGAAGCGTTCGGGATCGCTTTGTCTCAGGCGGGAAATGACCCAGGGCAGATTTGAGCCGTCCGGTCTGAATCCCCTGGTCTGTCCCGGAGGACTGGCCCTGCGGATAAGAAGGCCGTTGAGAACAAGCTGCTGAACCCCTTGGGTGAGAAGCTCTTTGAGCCAGGTTGACGCGGGAAAAAGAGAGGTGTCCTCAGGAAGGTTCCCTAAAGTGGATTTGCGGGGCCCCAGCCTGAAAACGGATTTTCGATTCTCTTCACCCTGATGCACTTGGGGATAATATTCGTCATTTCCATGGGGCGTCTTACAAAAAATCCGAACTGTGTCAGGGAGAGATGTTTGTATGGTTTCCGGAGGCACAACGCGCTCAGGGAAAATTTCTCTTTGTTTTCTCAGGACAGACGGCTCCGGTCTGAGAAGGCCGGTTTCAGCCAGAATGGAGATTTCATCGTATGAATTCATCCCTATGGAAACCTCATACCGTATTCGGCTGAATTGCTGATCCGCCAGCCTTTCACGAATATCGCCAGGAAGTGCGGCCTCAATAGCCAGTTCAAAACAATATCCGGTTCTTCCCCATACGAGATCATAAAAATTGGCGGTTCTCTCGGCGACCGCTGCCTCAGGCCCCTCAGACACCAGACGGCTGAGAAAAGAGATCACGTCCAGAAAGGTGGTTTTTCCGCTGGCATTGGGACCGACAAGCACATTGAATGAGGAAAGCGGTCGGCTGCCGTGTTTCAGACAACAATAATGGAGTGTTTCGATAAGAGAAATCATGGTTCATTATCCGTATTTTTCAGCCTGCGATGTGCCGAGGGAGCCGCAGGCTGCTTTATTTTCAAACGCCATCAAAGATTGTCCACTGAAGGGGACAGAGCAGGCCGGCAGTGGTTATATGAAAGTTTCAGGAAGAACTTCATTGTTTTTTGTGACCAGCCATGACCGTTATTTCAAAATTGTCAATAACAGCAAATGTTTTCAGTCTTGATAAAAGATACGGCAATGTTCAAGGATTTTGTCCCATTTTAACTGCACTGACGAGTTACTGATTATTTTTCTGAAAGCAACATAAATTGTCAGTAAATGGTTTTGCCAAAAAAGTCAATACAATTAAATTCCACTTGCAAAAACGCAGGAAAAAGATTAAATGATTTTGTCAGAAAAGTCAATATAATTAAATTTCACTTGCAAAAACTCAGAAAAAAGATTATACAGTCTTGTTGACAGGAAACTGGTCTGTGAAAAGGCCGTCTGCAAACCTGAACGGTCATGGAAAGAAGGAATTCATTTATCATTCTTTTGGAATTTTTGGAAAAACACTTAAAACAAATTTGGAAAGGAGTTTTAAATTATTATGGACATTCAACCTGTAAATCCCTCGGAAAGAAATCTCGGAGGTGTTGATTATTTTCTTTTGTGGGCAGGCGTGGCAATATCACTGGCCGAAATATGGGCGGGCGGCTTTCTTGCCCCCATGGGATTCTGGATGGGCTTTCTGGCAATTATTCTTGGGCATATTATCGGCAACACATTCATGGCCATGGGCGGGATCATGGGATCAGATCATGGCATCATGGCAATGGTATCTGTGCGGCCCTCCTTTGGCATCCGAGGCTCCAATCTGGCCGCGGTTCTGAACATCATCCAACTAATCGGGTGGGCATCCATCATGCTTATTATCGGGGGCCGTGCAGGTGCCACGTTAGGGGAATCTGCAGGCGGAATTTTAGCCCTCAGCCAGTTCTGGATCGTTATCATCGGACTCGGAACCCTGATATGGGCCCTCTGTACTGGAAAATCCGCCTGGAAAATCATGCAGACCACCGCGGTGATTGCATTGCTCCTGGTGATTATGGCCATGACCGGGGTGTCGTTCAGGGAGTTCGGAAGCGAGGTGCTGGCGGTAAAACCAAAAGGTATGCACTTTATGACCGGCCTCGATCTGGTTATTGCCATGCCCATATCCTGGCTGCCGGTGGTGGCGGATTATTCCCGTTTTTCAAAAAAAACCATGCCGGCCTTCTGGAATACATGGTGGGGGTATTTTATTGTTTCATGCTGGATGTATGTTCTGGGACTGACCGCAACACTGGTGACAGGAGAGACCGACCCGGGAATGCTGATATTGGATCTCATGGGGAAAATCGGATTTGCCGTTCCCGCGCTCATCATGGTGGTTTTTTCCACCATCACCTCGGATTTCCCGGATGTTTATTCCGCGACCTGTTCCATGATGAATATCTCAGAAAAAATAAGCGCAAAAGCCTTTATGTGGATTGTGGGCATCTTTTCCATATTGGTGGCACTGGTTTTTCCCATGGATCACTATGAAAATTTTCTTCTTTTTATCGGAGCCATGTTCGTGCCGCTCTTCGGCGTGGTGCTGACTGACTATTTTCTCATTCGCAGACGCAGGCTGAATTTGGAGGAAATTTACAAAGTCGGCGGGGAATACTGGTATTACAAAGGATTTAATATCCGGGCCCTGGCATCATGGGCCGTCGGATTTGTTGTTTTTGAGTTTATTGCAATTATGGAATATCCTGTGGGGGCTTCCATTCCCTCTATGGCTGTTTCGGGAGTATTGTATTTTATCCTTGCAAAAGGGGAAAGGGAAAAGATCAGTGTCTGACAATTATGCGAAAATAGTCCGTGACAATCTGGATAAGCTTTACAAAAATTTTCCAGATGATGATCTGGCCGGGACTCTGCCTGCTGACCGGGAAGGAGATCAGTTTGTGTTTGAGGCATTTGGCGAAAAATGCCGGATTGGGCCGGAGGGAATCATCCTCGGCAAAGAAAACCAGGCTGGCGTGACCGGGATACTGATTTCCCTTTATGCCCTTCATGCCAGTCCGGAGCCGTATGTGCCAGAGCCGTTAAAGTCCTTCAGAGATTTCCCGGACAGCATGGCTTATGCGGGAGCATTTGCCACCCATACGGAACATATTCTGGTTCCGCATGTTGAGAAAATTGAGAATGCCTCAGAACGAATTATTCAGCAGCTTGGGGGCGAAAAGGCCCCTGAAAAGGTGGGAGGGGATTTTTCCTTTGTGATCCGTCCGTTGCCAAAAATATCGCTGTGCTATATTTTCTACAAGGCAGATGACGAGTTTCCTGCTTCGGCGACATGCCTTTTTTCGGGCAATGCCCTGACATTTATGCCCATAGACGGGTTGGCAGATGTGGGGGAATATACATCTAAGAAGATTATGAGTATTCTTGGGGCCTCAGAATCTGGTCCCAGAAAAATACAAACCTGATCAGTTTCAATTTTACCATATCTTTCCTGACATAAACACTCGGATGGGCTTCAAAGATAAGAAGGTGTGTGACGACTTTAACCGGACATTAAGGGAACGGCAAATATGATGCATTGTATGAAAAATATCTGCGGAAACTGGGATATTTGGAAAATAAATGAGAATCTGAAAAATCAGTAACGTAACTTATGATGATTCACAGAAAAAAATATGATTATATGATTATAGGCTTGACTATGCACACACTTTTAGTCTATAAGAGATTTTTGTCAGCCGGACATTCTTTATTCATACTGATTATAACGGTTTTAGAGGAGGTGCAATTCTGTGATTTGCTACTCATGTCATTCTGATCACTAAAACATGAAAACACCAAAATTCACTAAATTTCTTTCCCTGAGTTTGTCGAAGGGTCGAAGGGAAAAGGAACTTCCTGAAATATATTCTCCGGCTGATGTTTTGAAAGTCATTAATCACTGCCTGCGGCATTTTATGGGACACAATGAAAAAGATGAGCGCTTCGGCCATATCCTGAATCGGACAGGATGGGAAGTGTTCACTGCCCAAACTGCTTGCAGGCGAGAATCCCATTAATTTTAACAAAGGAGGACGTTAGCAATGAGAAAAATATTGATACTCGGCGCAGGCGCAGGCGGCACCATTGTCGCCAATATGCTCAGGAAAGAGCTGGCCGAATCAGAGTGGGAAATCACGATAATTGACAGAAAAGAGGAACACCACTATCAGGCGGGATATCTGTTCATCCCCTTTGGCATCTATTCCGAAAGCGATGTGCTGAGACCGAAAAAAGAATTCATCCCCAAAGGAGTTGAATTCGTTTTGGACAATGTGCTCAGGATTGACAAGGAGCAAAGAAGCGTGGAGACCGAAAAAGGCCGGTACGAATACGACTGGCTGGTCATCGCCACCGGATGTGATGTTTATCCCTCTGAAATTGACGGCATGACAGACGGATGGCGGAAAGACGTCTTTGATTTCTACACCCTGGGCGGCGCGGTTGAACTGCGTAAGAAGCTGAAATATTTTGATTCCGGGAAAATCGTCCTGAACATCGCCGAGATACCCTACAAGTGTCCCGTCGCGCCGCTGGAGTTTGTCTTCATGGCCGACTGGTTCTTTACGGTGATGGGTGTGCGGGACAAAGTGGAAATCGAATTTGTGACACCGCTCGACAATGTCTTCACAAAACCGGTTGCCGCGAAGACCCTTGCCGAATATGCCTCGAAAAAAAATATCAAAGTTACCCCCTATTTCGAGATCGCCCAGGTCAACGACAATGAGAAGACCATCGAATCTTACAAAGGGGAGAAAGTCGGATATGATCTCCTGGTGACCATACCGCCCAACATGGGGGACAAATGTCTGATCGACTCCGATATTTCGGACCCGGTGGGATTCGTGCCCACGGACAACAATACCCTGAAGTATGAAAAGGGTGACCGGATTTTTGTGGTGGGGGACACCACCAATGTTCCCACTTCCAAAGCCGGTTCCGTTGCCCATTACATGGCCTACACGCTGGTGGAAAACCTTGTCAGGGAAATTGACGGCCATGCTCCGCTACCCAAGTTCGACGGCCATGCCACCTGTTTCCTGGCATCAGGATTTGAGAAAGCCATCCTCCTCGACTTCAGTTACAAAGTCGAACCGCTGTCCGGCAAATTCCCGTTCCCGGGAATGGGTCCGTTCAGTCTGCTGCAGGAGAGCCTCTCCAACTACTGGGGAAAGATGATGTTCCGCTGGGTCTATTGGAACCTGATGATGAAGGGGCTTGATCTGCCGCTGGAACCTCAGATGAACATCGCCGGCAAAGTGCGGCAGACTGTCAGACCATAATAAGGAGGGGAAGATCATGACGAATGAAGAACAAATTCTTGAGCGGATTGAACGGCTGGAAAATGAGATCGCCCCCATGGCGAGAGCGGCCCGTTCGATGGGAGAACTCCGGGAAGAGCTGACACCCCGGGTCAATGAGGCGGTGCAGGCACTCATTGTGGAGCTGGCGGATGTGGAGTCGGACTTCCAGATCGAGGACCTGCTGTTTCTCATCAAAAAGGCCATGCGGAATGTCAGGAATCTCAACTTCACCCTTGATCAGTTGAAAAACTTCATTGATTTCGCACAGACCGCCGAGCCCCTGATGAAGTCCACCGTCCCCCAGATCATTTATTATCTGGATGACCTGGAAAGAAAGGGCCTGTTCCAAATGGCAACTGTTTTCATTGATGTGGTGACAAAAATCGGTGAGACCCACACAGCCGAGGATATGGAACAGATCGGAGACGGTATGGCGGAGCTGATCGGCATCCTCAAAAAACTGACCGCACCGGAAGCCCTGGCACTTTTGAACAATGCCGCGGATCTTCCGGCCAGCATGGACCTCTCCCGTGCAAAGCCTGTCGGCCCACTGGGCATGTTCTGGCGACTGGGAGATCCTGATGTGAAAGAGGGGATGGGTGTTTTGATCGAGCTTTCCAAAAGTCTGGGCGCGCTTAAAGGTATAGATAAGGAACCATGACCAAACAGCTTCCCCATTCCATGCTCCTGGCAAACTGAGCATGGCGGAGATGCTGTCACTTATGTTTTTTGTGTTTAAGGGGGCAGAATTTCCGGAGTTCCTGAACTTCGGAAGTCTCTGTCCCTGTTTACAGCCGGGAAGCCAGCTATCATAACTCAGCTTATCAGGAACTTCTGAAAAAGCTCGGTTCAGACTGCTGAATCCGAACCACCTGCGCCGGATTTGGCAATCCGGCGCGACTAGGCTCTTTTTCGGCGTGAGCAGGCTTTTTTTGTCAGAGTGAGCAGGCAGCACGGATTCGCCAAGTTGAAACTTGTCACCAAGTTCTGCGAATATCAGCTTGAGGGAACCTGAAACCGTTATAATCAGGCGGATTATATTTTGAAGAACACCAATCGTTTCGATATCGTGCAGGAATTGTTCAAGGATAACGGCAAAGAATAATGAGCCGAAAACAAGGAGATAAAAATCATGCAATATCCCCTGCAGGAAAAAATCGGAGACCCCAGTATTCTGGTTGGCCGGGAAGAAGAATTTAAAAATTTTGGCAAATGGCTTGCCTTCATTCCGAAGAAACTGTCCAAATCCAGAGTCATCCTTGCCCGCCGGAAAAGTGGGAAGACAGCATTTGTGCAGCGTATTTTCAATCAGCTCTGGAGCGAAAACAGAGAGGTGATTCCATTCTATTTTGATATTGCGGAAAAAAAAATATG
>Ga0190283_1000420_pt1 | contig 22403 bp, 10 predicted proteins | sample 48691801_MG_FD_161669 | JGI IMG/M metagenome (GOLD analysis project Ga0190283, IMG submission 161669) | Hydrothermal vent microbial mat bacterial communities from Southern Trench, Guaymas Basin, Mexico - 4869-18-0-1_MG | ecosystem: Environmental > Aquatic > Marine > Hydrothermal vents >...
GTGTGATATCCAGAGAAATCGGTTATTTCAATCAAGTTGAAGTCATCGTCATATTCAAAAGAGAGAGTACGAATTATTGGATCGTTGTTGGAGTCAGTAATTTTAGACAAGTGGCCGTTGGTGTATTCTAGATCAAGATATCGATCTGAAGCATCAATGACCTTGGTTAGGCATTTGCCGATATATTCCAATTTGATAGTGTTCCCGAAATCGTCTCGAGAACTAGTGACGCATTTATGGGTGGAGTCGTCAAAATAATATGTATTTTTATCCGATTGATTGGATAGTTTGTACTTGCCGGGTTCGTATTCTTTCAAGTGAGGCGGGTTGAATTGTGAGTTGATAGGATCCCACTCGAAAAGAATGTCCTTTTCTCCAAAGTGAACGATGATATCATCTTCGAGTTCTTCGTAGTACGTAGCCTCATAATTCCAATTCCATGCAAATCCAACACAACTATCACGATCAAATCGCTTGGAATCGTATTTCAACTTTATGCTCAAACCGGTATAAAGACCCGGTATATTTACGAGATTTCTACAATAAGATAATCCGCCATTGATAAGATTGACTTTGATGTTTGAAGGGCCTTGAATGCTGGTTGGGTAGTCGGGTTTGGGAGGTTTGGGTATAGTTGGTAGAGATTGGGACAAAACAGTTTTATCAGAAAAGCAGAATATTGAAAATATAACGATGAGTAGGCATTCTAACTTGTTGACACGCATTGTAATATACCTCTTCTCGAGCGAGATGGCTCGCCAGACCGTACCGGGGCAAACTCAAAAAGAGTAAGAAGCAATAAACAATAGGTATTCTTGTATTTTATTTGTTCCGCTGTTGTATTTATTCCACTACTCATAAAAAAATAGCAAAATGGAGTCGTCAATAAAAGAGGAAAAGGCGATTTTTTTAGAGGAAGTGACAATGCGAGAATTAAAAGTAAGTTAGGGAATAGATACCAAATAAGTAAATGCAGGGAATGACGATAATTTTTGCGGTTAGCAGCGGAGAGAAGAGGTTGATTGTTCTGAGCAGCGGTGAAAACATAATATGATAAAAAAGAAAGGGTATAAAGGGTACGTCGACTGTGTCATCGACGTTGCGGCGTTGTCTTGATGCCCCTCACGGGCAATTGATCGGCCGGAGCGATGATGAAATAGCCTGAGGCTATGTCGGTTGTCTGGATGAAAGAGAGTAAGTTCGGGAATCCAGATATATCGAGAATATCTGATGGAATTCGTGTTGAGACCTCAATTATCTTACGATTTGGTGAAAGCCTTTCTGATCCCCGAGAAAAAACGATTCAGCCAGTCGCCGAGCGGATTGTCGCTGATGAGGTACGTCCACGTGGACGCTGGCCCTCTTAAGCCCTCCTTGTCAATATCGATGCCGGCTTCCGTGATATCTGCGTGTAGGAATGTGCGCAAGATCTGCTCGGCGACTCTGTTCTGAAAGACGAGAAAAGCTTTCAAGGTCTCCCGGTGATACTCATCCAGCGGATTTTGCATGCTGAAACTGAAGAGGTAGGTTCCTTCTCTGATGTGAGCTATCGCGGCGAGGTGATCAGACCAGCAGCGGTCGATATGGTAGAGCGTGATCTGTTTGATCGCCTCGTTCACAACATCGTCGCCGACGCTGGAGCAAAGCTCGTCGTAGCGTTCCGTTGCCTCTGGTGCTCTTAGCTCGATCGGCGCTGCATGCTTTTCTTGCAGGATCTCCTGACGCCGCTCGGAAACGGTTTTACGTTGTTCCTCTACGCGTTTCGAGTACTTCCACAAGGTTCTCCTGATTTCGAAGTTCTGGCCTTCGATGATGCGCTGGGCCCTCTCGATCTCGCGTCCGATAACGGGATTGTCGATGGGGCTGTCTTGTTTGTGCGGTCGTTGGGATTCGGGGATGAGCTCTTGGATCCGGTAACGTTCGATCAGGTCGTCGGTTAGGCTGATGAAAAACCGGGATGAACCGAGGTCCCCCTGTCGGCCCGCTCGGCCGCGCAATTGGTCATCGATCCGGCGGCTTTCATGACGGTTGGTGCCGATGACATATAAGCCACCGAGTGCAATCACTTCGTCGCGGGTCGCCCCATGTTCCCCTCCGAGTCGGATATCCGTCCCGCGGCCAGCCATGTTGGTAGAGATAGTCACGGCGTACAGCGATCCAGCGCGTGCCACGATCCCCGCCTCGAGCTCGTCGTTGCGCGCGTTGAGCACCTGACACGCAATGCCGGTTTCTTGCAGAGCAGCCGCCAGCCGGTCCGATTCCGCCACGCTGCTCGTGCCCACGAGAATCGGCTGCCCCGTTGCATGCATGCAAGATATCTCAGCGACCAAAGCCCTGTGTTTGGCGTCCTTGTGCGTAAAAACGAGATCCGGGAGGTCTACGCGGGTGCAGGACCGGTTGGGCGGGATCACAACCACGGTCATATCGTAGAATTCTTCGAATTCGTCCGCGGCGGATTGGGCCGTGGCGGTCATCCCCGAGACCTTGGAGTACAGCCGGAGGAAATGCTGCAAGGTTATCGAACCCAGGATCTCGCCGTCCCGCTGGATCGAAAGATCTTCCTTAGCTTCCACCGCAGCCTGGAGGCCGTGAGGCCAGCGTCGCTTCTCCGCCACCCTGCCGGTGAACTCGTCCACGAGCTCTACCCGCCCGTTCCGAACGATGTAGTCCACGTCGCGTGCGAGGAGCACCTCGGCGTGAAGCGCGTGACTCAACTGGCTCAATATCTCGATGTTTTGCGGGTCGTGAAGGCTTCCGCGCCCCAGTATGTCCTCGACGCGGTCCAGTCCCGATTCGGTCAGATTCACAGTGCGCGAGTACTCGTCGGTCTGGAAATCGGTGGCGGAATCGAGGCCGCGCACGATGTCAGACAAGCGGCGAGGATCTGCAGGCGGCGCGGCCACGTTCCCGGCGATCACGAGGGGAACGCGCGCCTCATCGATGAGATTGGAATCCGCCTCGTCGACGACGGCAAAGTGAAAGGAACGATGAACGAGGTCCTCCTTCTCGAAACAGAGATGATCGCGCAGAAAATCGAAGCCTGCTTCCTTGGCGGTGACATAGGTTACGTCGGATGCATAGGCTCTCTTTCGTTCCTGCCGGTCCATGCCTTCCTGAACGAAACCCACGGTAAGACCCATGAACTCGTAGATAGGTCCCATCCATTCGGCATCCCTGCGCGCCAGATAGTCATTGAAGGTGAGGACGTGAATCCCTCTGCCGGTCAACGCGTTGAGGCACACCGGCAAAACGGCCGCCAGGGTTTTTCCCTCTCCCGTTTGCATCTCAGAAAGCTTCCCCGCGTGCAAAACCAACCCTGCGATAACCTGCGTATCGTATGGCCGCAAACCGATCAAACGCCAGGAGACCTCCCGAACGAGGGCAAACGTTTCGACCAACAGGTCATCGAGAGGAACGCCGCGACGTGCCCGAAGAGCGACGTCTTCTGCAGATTTCGTGAGCTCGCCCTCGTCCGCTCTGCGAAGACCATCCTCGAGCTCGTTGATCTGGCTTAAAATCTTCCGGTAGGATTTGAGGTCGAACTCGATCGTGCTGCCGCGGATACGATGCAGGAATTGCTTGAGGCGGCTGGTGGTCGTGTGCATCGGAGCATCCCCTTTTTGTCTGTCCTTCATCGAATCATCCTTGATTGAGTGCGACATCTCCCGGCTGTACACCGTGTAACGAGGGGAGGTCCCCGGGCTGCATTGACACAGATCTCGGAGCGACGCGCAACAAGATCCCTGCGCACGAGCATCGAATAAATAAAACTCAGGGTACAAGATTTCATGAGTACCTCCATGATCAGCAGACTTTCTGTCTCAAGTCCGTACCACGTTGCTTCTGGAGTGCTAACCGCAGTGGTGTGATATTTGGCCGAGAAAAAGCAATCACACTCGACGAACGACTGGTCACGCCTCACGCGTCCAAGTTGGCGCTGCGGCTGCTCACCACGCAGTCGCTGTTCACATGAGATAGGGACACTGCCGCCGCATGTGCCGCACAGCCGCAAAGGGCGTTGCTGCTACTGACAGGTGCGGCAATACAGTGCCCCACGCTGAGGAATGGGCCGGGGGAGTTTCTTCTACCTAATCTCATTCTTCACGGCCAACCGTAGCCCGGCCGCTTATTTCTGATTAATCCTCGAGCCGCTCGATCCGGACCTCGCCGTTGGATTCGGTGCCGCCGTCGCTACGTACGCTGGCCTTTACGGTGTAGCGGCGCCCCGCATGCACCTCATCGATCGCGAGTCGATAGAGATTTTTCGAATCCGCATAGCCCGTGATCCCAGGGTGCTCGTCCCGAGCGATGCACGTGCCATGCTCGAGCAGCTCGACCCACTCGATGTCGAGGCGGTGCTTGCCGTGGGTGTAGTGAAACCCGATCTGGTAGATACCACTCTTTGAGATCAGCGCGGAGACCTCGAATTCTAGAGTGGCGTACGTTTCGGTCGTCTGGCCCGCGCTCCATCTGCCGGCGATCGTATACCGATCGAGGGGACGGTAGTACACGTCGAGGATGTCGAGGCGCTCGAGGTGTGCCTTCAGGCGCTGCCGGAACTCCTCGAAATCCCGCTTGGCGGCAGGCGCATCGCCCTTCGAAGTTTGCTCGCGCGGCGACCAGGCCACCTCGGCCAGCGCACAAAGCCGCGGAAAGCCCATGTATTCCGCTTTCGCCGGAGTGGCGATGTACTCCGTCCAGAGCTGACCCTGCGTGCCCAGAATATGCTTGGCTTCCTCGGTGGTCAGCTCCTCCGGAACCGGCTCGAAAGCGTACACCTGTTCCAGAGTGAGGTGGCCGCCGATCGCCAGGGGTTCGCGTTCGTCGCGCGATTGGTAGTAGTCGAAGTAGGTCGAGTGAGTGGGGGCCATGACCACGTCGTGACCGGCCCTGGCGGCCTCGATGCCGCCTTTGTCGCCGCGCCAGGACATGACCGCGGCGTTGGGCGCGAGACCGCCTTCGAGGATCTCGTCCCACCCGATCAGGCGGCGGCCCTTCTCGTTGAGGAAGGCGTCCATGCGGCGGATGAAGTAGCTCTGCAGCTCGGCTTCGTCCTTCAGGCCAAGCTCCTCGATCCTACGCTGGGCCTCCGGGCTCTTGCGCCACTGGTCCTTGGGGACCTCGTCGCCGCCGATGTGGATGAATGCGCCGGGGAAGACGTCCAGCACCTCGCACAAGACATCTTGTAGAAAGAGGATCGTCGCCTCGTTGGCGTTGAAGATGTTCTTGTTCACCCCCCAGACGGTGCGCACCGGCAGCGGCTCTTTCACGTTGCCGAGCTTCGGGTAGGCCGCAATGGCGGCCTGGGCGTGTCCCGGCATTTCGATTTCGGGCACGATCATGATGCCGCGATCGCGGGCGTAGGCCACGATCTCGCGCAGGTCGTCCTGGGTGTAGAAGCCGCCGTGCCGTTTGCCGTCGAAGGTGATCGGCCGCTGCCGCATGTGGCCCACCACGGTCTCCGCGCGCCATGCACCTACCTCGGTCAGCCGCGGGTATTTCTTGATCTCCATGCGCCACCCCTGGTCCTCGGTGAGATGCAGGTGGAAGCGGTTCATCTTGTGCAGTGCCAGCAAATCGATGAACGTGATCAGAAACTCCTTGGGGAAGAAGTGCCGCGACACGTCGAGCATGGCGCCGCGCCAGCGGAACCGCGGATGGTCCTTGATCTGAACACAGGGTATGGTCCACTCCACGCCGGTGACAACGTTCTTGCTGAAGATCTGGGGTGGCAGGAGCTGCAACAGGGTCTGAAAGGCATGCAAGATCCCCTCGCGCCCCACGGCCGTGATCCGAATCTGAGCCGGTGTCACGGCGAGGATGTAACCCTCCTCCCCCAGACCTCGGATGCCTGGAACGCGATCGACGGAGATGCTGTTGCCGTCCATGGGATGCCTGTTCGTCACTTGCAAGTCGAATCCGGTGGCCGGCTCGAGCAGTGCGATGAGCCGCTGCTCGAGGCCCTGCGCGTAAGGTCCGGGCATGATCACCGTCTCCTCGTGCACTACGAAAACTCCCTTGAGGGGGGTGATGCTCACCGGCTTGGGAACAATCGCATAAGAGCGCTCGCCGGCGAGGCACGGCGAGATCATAGCGATAACCGCGATCGTAGCGGCGAGAAGAGCTGCGAAATACCGGACTCCAAGGAACGAGATCATGTCGTCGACCCTCCTGCTGGGCGTTAATCAGGAACGCTCGCAAGTATAGCAATCGGGTCCTGAGAAGAGGAGTCTGCTTCTCGGAGTATCAATCATCTCCTCTTAACGTGCTTTCGATGCGGCTGAGAATCGAGGGTAGTCTCCGTGATAACGGAGAAGACGTTGATCGACAAAATACTTGGGCACATCGCTAAGAAGGATCGCGCGCCGCCGGAAGGACACCCAGCCGCCTGATAGCCAGTTCCGAAGAGCAGCCCCTGATCAACGACGAGATCGTCACGCGCGTTGAGGAAAAAATATGCTTCGTTTTCGGGGGGCTGGTACTTTTACCCCGAAGGTGAGGTCGGACCGGTAGGGAGTACGCCCTTTTCGGCTTAGATGCCATTAATACTAGGAGCTCACCTCATTCCGGCCGGTTTAATCGCTCAGTTCGGGCAAGAAGAGAGGGCTTGAAAAAGAAGGAGCTCGAGATGCGCGGACTGCCACGGCGGTCAGCCACACCGCCGTGAAGCTCGTCAAAGAGAAAAAGCGGGGGAAGTGGTCCCTGAAGACCGCTTCCCCCGCAATGATATTCAGGTCGCTCCCGGCTGCTACTGGATGCGAGTATCTACGACATTCGTCGCTCGACCGAATTGCGCGGCCTGAAGCCAGACATTGACACCTTGGACCGCCGGGATCGAAAGGGTCCAACTGATCAAACCCATGTGATCGGTCAGCGTGGGCCCGGCACCTTTTTTGGGCTTGGTGAGACCGAGGGTCACGTCCAGCAGCGGCACGTAAGTGCTGCCGCTCCCGGCCAGGCTGTAAGCCAGATACGTGTTGGTGTTGGGGCTGCCGTGGATGACAGAGAAGGTGCCCGGCGAGCCCCCGATCAGTGGGTCAGGAGATATGCGCAAACTGAAAGCTCCGCGGTACTCGCGCAGCTCGCCGATGTTGTTGAGCACATAGAGCTTGCCAGCCGACACGGTAGGGATGCAGTGGGTTGCATCGGCTCCGAGATGGTCGTCCCAGAGATACTGGCCGGAATCGGCCGCGTAAGCATACAATCTTTCTCCAGATGTAAAATAGATCACACCGTTGTTCGTGACGATCGGAGCGTTGTTGCGTGTACCCGTTCCCAGCGAGTCGTCCCATACGATGCTGCCGTTTCCACAATCGAGAGCAAAGAGCGTATCACCGAGGCCGAGGTAGAATTTGTCGTTATAAACAGCTCCAGCTTGGCCATGGTCGTTGTGAGCCGGCAGAGGTGTCCGCCAGAGTTCTTGACCGCTGCCGAGATCGAGCGCGAACGCCCAGTTGCCGGAAGATCCGGCGTAGTATGCGAAGACAACGTCAGCTACGACGATAGGCGTCCTGACTCCCCAAAGAGCCCCGGCATCATATGTCCAGAGAACCTGCCCGTTGAGCGCGTCGAAGCAGTAGACCTTGTCCTGGCGAGCTGCCACGACTTTGGAGTTGTCTTCGGAAAGGGTGGGGGGACCGAAATTGTAGCTTGGATCGGAGTGGTTCCAGATCTCGGTTGTTCCCGTGTTTTCGTCAATCGCTTTGATGCCGTAAGGTCCGCCCCAGTAGGTGCCGTAGCCGATATAGACCATACCGTTGCCGACAGCGACGGGCTCTACCTCGGCTGGCACGGAATATTGCCATAAAACCGAGCCGCTCGATGCATCTAGCTTATAGATCACCCCGTCGTAGGGAACCCGCGCTGAAACGAAAAGCGCGCCGTCATGATAGGCTACCATTCGGAGATCCCTTGAAGGATCGTTGAATGTCCATCTAAGAGTCCAGGAATCGATATCGATGGAATAGAGGGTTCGATCGACACAGAAATAAGCGGCTCCGTCAACTATCAGTGGTAGATGGAAATACCCTTTGGGGCTCTGGCCGGTCGTTGCGTACTCACGCAACCTTGTCAATGGAGGGATCTGTTCTTCGATCGTTGAGCCCGTTCGCTGAAAATCGTGCTGGAACGTGGTCCAGTTATCAGACATGTCCAGGTAACGGATCGGATTCCACCAATCGGAACCGCTCGTGCGCTTGAGTCCGAAGCGGGCCCGAAAGTACCCTGCTGGAATATCATGAATGTAGTGATCCACGGACACCCCGTTGGCGTGCCTGATTCGCAAAGGTTGATAAAAGCGATAACCGAAAACTTCCTGGTGATCCAGATCGGTAATGGCTGTGAAGGGGGTGACACCTTCAAAGAGCAAGGTCCACGGGCCGGGATAGGTATAGTTGCCTTTCCGGACTCTACCGTTGTCTTCTACAGCGAATCGGTCGTTGGGAGTGTTATTGGATCCTCCCGGTTTCCAGGCATTGTACCACATACTGACCGGTGCATTCAGATCCCATTCGAGCGTGGCTTCGAAGTCATCGGTCCAGTCGAGGGTGATGGTCTTGCGACCGTAGTTGGTATCGTAGATAAATCGTGCGCCGAGATTTCCTTCCCTCTGGTAGAGCAGGCTGCAAGTTTCATCTGGAAGCTGGCAGAGCCCATTATTGGAACCCGACCAGGTCTGATCGACGATGTCCTGGTTCGATCCCGCCTTGAGACGCAGAACCGTGATATCGCCTTGATTGTGATCGATTTCCAGATACACAACCGCGTTATCGATCGTATGGCACAGACCCTGGCTACATAAAATGAGAATCGTAAAGAGCACGATGATAGACGATGTGATTCGCATAACTATCTCCTTTTAAAACAGGACGATTGGAACGATAGAAACAATGATACGATTCGATAGACTCTGATTTCGTTTTCTGATGCATGGGGATTAGAGAAACCAATTGTTTGAACCAATATTGAGGAAGCATTGATTTAGGTGAATGAAATTTCAAAAAATCCTGCAGGATAGAGATGGCGCGAAATAAGACTTGTTCTTGACCTTCAAATACTGATAGGATTTCCGAAATTGATTCGGAAACTCGCTCAATTTCAGTTTTCGACATGGTCAGGCTCAGTTTTCGACGTGGTCAGGTCGTTCATTACGTTCTGATCAAAATTCTTACAACGCTTGTTGTATATGTGTGGATTTTGATTATACGCCGTTTCACCGCTTTCCTGGGTTCCAAAAAGAGAGGCGTGAAACCGCAACGGATGCCATCACGAATTTTGAAAATATTTGCTTCTGAGTACTCGGGAGATGGATAAATGGGTGGCTTTTCGAATGATACGACAGCTCTCTTGAGAGCCGTCGTATCAGGAGATCAGAGGGCTAAGAAGTTGCTTTTTTCCAGGGTTTACGATGAGCTCCATGCTCTTGCACACGGATTCATGAAGAGTGAGCGACCGGGTAACATCCTTCAGACGACTGCTCTCGTCCATGAAGCCTATCTGCGTCTCGTACCGAACGGAAATGATCGATGGGTGAACAGGAAGCACTTTTTTGCGTCGGCAGCCAGGGCGATGCGTCAGATTCTCATCGATGAGGCACGCAAGAGGTCCGCGCAAAAACGCGGAGGCAGCCAGGGCGCAGTCAAAGATCTCGGAATGAGAGACGGAGAGCCCTTGATCGAGGATCCCCGAATCGAATTCGAAGATTTGGATCAATTGAGTCATACCTTGCAGTTGCTCGAGTCGAACGAGAGAGCTTCTATGGTTGTCGAAATGCACATATTTGCAGGCATGACCTTGAAACAGATTGCAGAGGTTCTGGAGACGTCTACCCCCACAGTCGAGCGTGTTTGGAGGTTTGCACGGCTGTGGCTCTATAAGAAAATGGTAGGTGGGTCTAAAGATGAAAGTCAATCGATTGATATTGATGGAAGAGCTCTTCGATGAAGTCGTCGAGCTCGAACGGGGGAATCGGGAATCCTATCTCACCGAGCATTGCGGCGATGACTTGGAGCTGAAGGCGGAGGTCCTACAACTCGTTGAGCTAGGGGAGGATCAGGGAGAGAAAATTGAAGCGATTGTGGATCATTCTCTTGGTGATCTTATCTTGCGCTGTATTGCAAGGGATCCCGGAGAGATTGCGGAGCAAGAGCCGCAGGCCGATCTTCCAGTCGACAAACTCGGGGAGTTCCGTCTGATCCGCAAGATCGGCGAGGGGGGCATGGGAGAGGTGTACCTCGCTGTCCAGGAGTCCTTGGGGCGGCGGGTTGCGATAAAGATTCTCCGGAGAAACGAGGCGTCGTCGATAGAATCGACAACGCGCTTTTGGCGCGAAGCGGAGGCTGTTTCCAGGCTCCAGCATCCAAATATAGTCAGTGTGATCGGCTGCGGCGAGGAGAAGGGATTCCGTTTTTTTTCTATGGAATATCTTTCGGGCCAGGGGTTGGATCAACGGTTGCGGGAGGCCTTGGCAACTGGCGAACGATTGCCGATTTCCACTATTCTCAGATGGGTCAAACAGATTTCTCTTGCTCTACACGCCGCTCATGGAGTTCAGATTGTCCATCGCGATGTCAAACCCTCCAACATTCACATCGCCGAAGACGGGCGCGCTGTCCTCATGGACTTCGGTATAGCTCGCCGCGTCGATATGACGACACTGACCGTGACAGGTGTTTTTCGTGGTACGATTCTCTACTCTTCACCGGAGCAGGTACGAGCCGGTCGCCAGACGATCGATGCCCGCAGCGATATCTACTCGCTGGGTGTCATTCTCTATGAAGCGTTGACCGGTCGTGTACCCTTCGAAGGCGAAACCGCGGAGCAGATCTTCAACCAGATCATGCATGATGAGCCGATCGCCCCCCGCCGTCTGCAGCCTACGATATCGCGGGAGCTCGAAACCGTCGTATCCAAAGCCATGGCCAAGACTCCTGAAAGACGTTATCAGAGCGCAGCCCTTCTAGCAGAGGAGGTTGATCGTTTGATACTGGGAGAACCAGTCTTGGCCAAGCCTCCTGGAGTGCTCTACCGAGGATGGCGGGCGGTTAGGCGCAGGCCGGTGTTGAGTACCACGGTGGCGGTAGCGTTGCTGGCTGCTTTGTTGCTTCTGTCCTATGTCTTCATGTGGTCTTTTCCCCGCATACGCCAGGAGAGAGATAAGGCCTGGCAGGCTCAAATGCAGGCTGAAACAGAGGCCGAAACCACCCAGGTAATCAACGAGTTCTTGATCAAAATGCTCGGCTCGCCGAGCCCTGAAGAGGACGGCCGCAACATCAAGGTCGTCGATATTCTGGATCAGTCCGCGGCAGATCTGGATGCTTCCTTCGATGGCAGGCCGGAGGTCGCGGCGGAGCTTCATCAGGTACTCGGTAAATCCTACTGGAAGCTGGGCGAGTTTCAGAAGGCCGAGATAGAAATGCGAGGCTCATTGGAGATCCGGACCAAAGAACTGGGTCAAGAGCATCCGGATACCAAGGTGGCATTGAATAATTATGCTACGCTTCTGTATGAAAGAGGAAAATACAAAGAAGCCGAACCGCTTTTGCATGAGGTGCTCGAGAATTTCAGGCAAGATGCCGGTGAAAGGGATCACCATACCCTCGGTGTCATGAACAACCTCGGTTTACTCAAACACATGCTGGGGCGTTATGAGGAGGCCGAGACGATGCATCGCCACGTCGTATCGATACGTCAAGAGATGTTGGGAGAGGAAGATCCCAGTACTTTGAAGGCGAAGCACAATCTGGCATTGGACGTCAAGGGAAAGGGCCGCCTGCCGGAGGCTGAAGCTCTCTTTCGTAAAATCATCGAGGCCGAGCTTCGAGTCCTCGGACCGGAACATCCGGATACGCTCGCCGCCATGGTGAACCTCGCACGAATCTTCGACGACCAGGGTCATTTCAATAAAGCTTGTTCGCACCTGCGCGAGGTCTTGTCGATTGAAGAAAGGATTTTGGGGGAAGATCATCCCAGCACTCTCGTGACATCGAGAATGCTCGGTGATGTTTTGCGCAAGCAGTCCAAGATTACTGAAGCCCTCGAGATCGCCAGACGAACGGTTCCTCTTATGGAAAAGGAGCTTGGTCTAGAGCACCCACAGACCCTCACCGCCATGACGAGCTTGGGTCTTGCGTTGAGAGAGGCGGGGAAGTTGGACCAAGCAGCAGAAATTCTCGAGCGCGTCGTAGATCTACGCATCGCAGTTTTTGGCGCTGGTCATACCGATACGCTGAACGCGATGATAGTGCTCGCTCGCGTACTGCTGAAAAGCAGCGACTTGGACGGCTGCGAGGCTCTCATCCGCAAGGTCCTGAAGATCCAGACGGATCTGTACGGAGAGAACCATATCAATAAGCTCGGTGCTCTTAATATGTTAGCCGTTATCTTCCGGAATCGGGGCAAGCTCGAGGATGCCGCCAAGACCTTCACCCAGATCCTCTCCATCGCTGAAGGATCGGACAATCGAAACGAGGTTAAACTCGCCCTGTTGCGCATAAACTACAGCATCGTTCTCCAAGAGTGCGGTGACGTCGTTGCAGCGGAGACTCAGTTGAAGACAGCCCTTGAGCTCATGAAGAGCAATCTCGGCGTTGAACATGGTTATTCGCAGTCGTGCTTGAAGGCCTTGATCGATTTTTGCAGGGCAAACGGAAAAAATGAGGAGGCCAGCGGCTACCAGGCGTTTCTCACGGAGCCAGGGGAGTGAACATCCCTTTTTTGAATTCTTCAGAGCGTTCTCACGGCGAGCTTGAGGAGGCGGGAGCTGATTTTCAAACCGCACTTTTTGGCGACCGTGTAATTGATCTCGAAACCTAGCTTGTTGTCTTTCGTGGCCAATAACCGAATCACACCTCCCTGGGAGAGAAAACCATCGGCATCGCTCACCGATAAAACAGCGTGTTTCTCTACGATGGCGAGGATCTTTTCGAGATATTTTTTTTCCGACGAACAGACGAACAACAACTGGCAGGACTTGAGGGACTCGAGGCTCTTCTCGACGCGGAGCTCACTCCCTCCGTTTTCTTTCAGCAAGGTGCCGTATCCCTTGAATTTCTTGATGACCACCTTTCTGCCTTTGATCGTTTTGTTGCTGAGAGAATCGAAGGCAGCGAGAGAGGGATGATGACCGATGACCGCGATCGTGAAATTTGGAGGATTTATACGGTTTTTTTTGTCTTCGTGCCCTGGCCAATCAACGAATTTGATGAAATTGTAGACGAATGCGACTTTGATTTTGAATTCACGAGACAATGAGGGCTCGTCTTCAGCGTGCGAGAGCCGCAGCGGTAAGAGCATGGCGAGGACGAGTAGTAATGTCGCTTTGAAAGCCCTCATTTTTGGATGTTTATAGTTATCCCACTCTTGTGAACAGCAACATGATATCTATAGGTCAACGTATTTTTCCATCTTTTCTCTCAGGACTGTTTTTTCCTTGTTCGATTATCTGTAAATTTTGTTTCTGAGTCAACCTCCCTTGTCAAACTCCCTTGTGGTCCACGAGGTGAGGAGTGCGTCAGAAACGGTATGTCAGCTTGAGTCCGAAAATCCTGCCGTCCTGAACTATAGAATCCTGCTCATGTTCGATCGATACGGGATTGGCATATTCGACGTCGAATACGTTGAATATACTCGCCGAGATATCCAGCCCGTCGATCAAGTTCGTGCTGAACAGGTTGAGATCGGTGATGAAATAGGAATCGGTGCGATCCCGTCCCATGGTTTTCATTCGCGACCTGTAGCGTGTCTGGAACCCGAAAATAATCATCTCGTCCAACAGAGGCACCTGGAGGTTCAACGTACCCAGATGGGCGGGTGAGTTGGTCAATCTCGCGTGTGTCTGTTTGTTCTCGGCGCGAACCACGGAATAGCCGAATCTGCCCCGCCATCCGTTGCTCCAGCGGCCGTTGAGCTCGAACTCGAGGCCTCGGGCTTCGACTTCGTCAGTGTTTCGAAAAATGAAGAGACCATCCGAGGGGTCGATCTCCTGGGTTATCAGATCATCGATCTGATAGAGGAAACCAGACACCGATCCTCTCAGATCCGATCCGAGACGGCGCTCCAGAACGAATTCGTAGGTGTCGATGGTTTCGGGATCGAGATCGGGATTGGCTTTTTGGGTGTCGCCACCATCGTTGTAGTACGTCTCGTAAACGTTCGGGCTGCGGAACGCCTGGCCGTAGAGCAGTTTGAACGTCGTGTTTTCGAGAGGGCTGTAGATGAGGCCGAGACGTGGATTCGTAGTGCCGCCGAACGTCTCGTAGTGGTCGTGACGGATTCCCGCGTTGAGGCGCATATTGTCCCGGATCTCGACCTCGTCCTGAACGAATACTCCCCATCGCGTCGAATTCCGTTTGTCGTCGAGGTAAACGCCATCGACATCTTTGTTCGATTGGTCCTGTCTGAGGTCGCCCTGGAACTCGAATCCCCAGACGAGCTTGTGTCTCTCCAGCAGTTGTTTCGTGAGTTTGAAATCACCACCCCACCAGCGACCACGCGAGCGGTCCCGGTTGACGACCAGCCAGGGCGTGGTGGTCGAGGAATAGTCCGAGACATAACCTCCCTCGAAATCGTAGTGGCCGAGGATGAGCTTACCCGTTATGTCGGTGTCGTTCTCGAACTGGTGGTGGTAGCTCAGATCCAGAAAGGCTGTTTCGTCGAGCGATTCCGTGCGGTCATCGTTGAAGACCGAATCGTAGTGAGCTGTGGGAACGCCTTTCTTTCTCGATGAGAATCCACCCTGCAGCGCGAAATCACCCCACGAGAGGCTCAGAAACAGATTCGAGGCGTATTCATTGTCGGCGTGCCGGGCGTACCCATTGTTTGTCGATGGGTCGTCGAACTCCTCGAAGTACAAGTTCTGTCCGCGACTGTAGTAGCGGGAGTAGGAGAAGAGGAACTCGGTTCCGTCATCGAATCGGTCGCCATAAGTGATGCGGCCCTTGTAGGAGTCGAAGCTGGCGATCGAGCCGGATAATTCACCCCCTTTGAAATCCCCCCCCTTCTTCGTGATCACGTTGATGACACCGAAAAACGCGTTGCTGCCGTAAAGCGACGATCCCGGTCCGCGGATGATCTCGACACGCTCGATGAGGTCGACGTCGATGATGGCTTCCCGCCCAATCGCTGCCGTGTTGTAGATGTTGTCGTTGACTCGTGTACCGTTGATCAGGAGCAACACGCGCGTGTTGTAGTCGTTGGGCCGGCCGAATCCGCGAACTCCCAGATAGTTGTAGTTACGATCGCCGGTGACATAAAAACCGATCACGTTGTTCAGAATATCACTCAACGTGCGATAACCTGATTTCTGGATCTCGTCGGCGCCGATGACCGTTATCGACGAGGGTGCTTCGGTGACTTTCTGATTGAATTTAGAGGCGCTGTAGACGACCTCCAGAGGCTCGTCCATGAGTTCCTTCAGAGACATATCGAGGAAGCCCTTCTCTTCCAACCGGGGCTCTTCTTCCTGCGAGAGTGCCTGTCCGATCGCGACGAGAGACAAGAGAACACACAGAACGATGCGGAGAATTGGGCGGCGAGAAATCGAAATTCCATGAAGCATATCCAGCGCCTCGAGGTTGCCGATGATCGATCCCCTTCAGCTCTTTGGAGCGAGGGATCTTTTTCCAAGATGTCGAGCTCGTCACAACGAGAGGTGGATCAGAACATCGAGACCGCAACGACGCCGGTCTTCGGATGTTCTACCTGCTCTCCTTCGAAAGCCGATCCCATCCCGGCGAGTCCGGTGACCTCCAGATAACTGGCGATATTCCAGGTGTTTTTCGCGCCTCGATACCGCCACCAACGTCAGGGATCAACGATCTGCAGTGATCATCGGCAATCGGGAGGCGATGCTTGAGTCCGCTTCGCGGCCGGTGTGCCGATGCACTTTCCTGACGAGAGCCGCCGTAAGGTCACTGCGTGCGGAATTGACGCCATCCGGGTGCCGGGTGCGAGGAGAAGCAGGACCAGAGGTAAGGAGGAGCGCCGTTACCAGCGCGGCGGACTTCGTTTACGAACCCTAGACTGAACCGGACGAGTTTGCCAAGATTGACGCCTCTCCTCGGCAACGACGCTCGACTCTGTCTCAGGCTCATACATGGCGAATGCCGCGCCCGTTTCTCCTCATCGATGGCGTCTTGAAGATCTAATTATCAGAAACTTGGCAGCCTCTTCTCCTGCGTTTCGCACTGTTCAATATGCGGATGAGATGACACCGAAGACTTAGAAGAACTGCTCTATTTCCAATAATCAATATTTTGTGGAAGCAAGCAAGGGTTTGATAGGACCCCTTCGTGCATTGTGTCGGGCTCTAACATTAAAGGAGGCAATCAGATGAGGCGTTTTTCCAGCCTGTGGCAAAAGGGTTTTCTTTCGCGGTATCTCTGGGCCGCCGGACTTCTGCTCTTTCTGGCAATGATCCAGGCGCCGGCCTGGGGTGAGCAGTACGAGGAGCAGAAGCTGCTCCCCTCGGACGGCGGACAATATGATATGTACGGCACATCCGTAGCCGTCTTCGGTGAGGTCGCCCTGATTGGAAGTCCCAGCGCCAACAACGGCGCCGGGGCCGTCTACGTCAATCGTTACGACGTCGGCTCGGGAACGTGGAACGAGGATGTCAAACTCGTGGCATCCAATGGCCAGGACTATGACGGATTCGGCTTTTCTGTGGGGTTTTTCGGCGACGTTGCCATCGTCGGCGCTCCCTACGCCAACAACAGCATCGGCGCGGCCTACGTCTTCCGTTACGACACCGGCTCGGGAATATGGAACGAGGAAGCTCTGCTACTCCCTTCCCTCGGCGCAAGTGATGACTACTTCGGCGGATCCGTGGTCATTTCAGGCGATGTGGCGCTCGTTGGTGCGGAGATGTACGACGACAGCGGTTATGACGCGGGCGCAGCCTACGTTTTTCGCTATGATTCGGGCGCGGGAACGTGGAGCGAAGAGGCCCGGCTCCTCGCTTCCGACGGCCAAGAATACGCTCATTTTGGCCACGGCCTCGCACTTGCCAATGACCTCGCTTTGATCGGGGCGCCTTGGACCGATGGCGTCTTGGGGGCTGTGTATGCCTTTCGTTACGACCCTGGCTCCTCGGCGTGGAACCAAGACGCCAAGCTCGTTGCTTCCGACGGCATGATGGGCGATTCTTTCGGAGCGTCCATAACCCTTTCCGGTGATTTCATGTTGATCGGTGCAGAAGGGTTTTATGGCTTGGCTCACGGCTCTGCTTACTTTTTTCAGTATGATCCCATCGCGGGAACCTGGAATGAAAAACAAAGATTCCTGCCTTCCGACGGGGAGATGGGTGACTACTTCGGATGCTCCGCAGCTCTTGCCGGCGACCTGGCTCTGTTCGGCTCCAAAATAGCCACGCATGATCATGGAGTGACGGGAGCAGCCTACAGTTTGCGCTACAATGCGCTCTCGGGAACCTGGAAGCAGCAAGAGAAGTACGTCGCTTCCGACGGGTTCTCTATGGATGAATTGGGAGTCTCCGTTGCCTTGTCCAGCGATTTCATCCTGGTCGGGGCTCGAGCGGATGACGACAATGGTGAAGACTCCGGATCGGCCTACGCCTTCGACAAGATCAGACCCTTCTCGATCGACGTCAAGATCAACGGCCAGGACGGACCCCTCTTCCTATCCGAAACGGATACGGCCACCTGTACCATTGACATTGCCGCCGGCTCCCATGCAGGCACTCCCGTGGACGTCTGGATCCTCGTCATGCACAGAGGAGCCACGGGCACCCGTCGCTGGTCTTGTGGAAACCTCGGGGCTCCAACCTTGAAACCGGGTTGGGACAGCGTGTTTTTCACGGGTGGGCTATCTGACCTGTTGGAAACGCCTTTCAGCGTCCCTCTATCCAACGCTCTCGGGACCTGTTCCGTGTACCTCGTACTGGACGACGATCCCAACGGTTTGCTCGACATCCCTAATGTCTGGGCCTTCGACTCCGCGGCTTTTGTGGTGCAACCATAGGAGCTCGGAGAGAGTATAGGTCGCCACTCCTAAAGAGCAAACCCGACCCGCCGTTGTTTTTTAAGAGTATCCAAACTGGACGTCAAAGGAGATTCGCATGAAGATTTTTAGAAATAGAGAAACAAGGTGTTTTGTTGCAAGGCTTCTCCCGGCCGCCGGGATGATGCTCCTCTTGAGTGTAACTCAGGCACCGGCCTGGGGGCAGCAGTACGAGGATCACAAGCTCGTCGCCTTCGATAATGCCGAGGACGACTCGTTCGGTGACGCGGTTGCGCTCTCTGGCGACGTTGCACTCATCGGAGCGCCCTGGTCCGACGCCGGCTTTGAAAGATCGGGTTCGGCCTACGTGTATCGCTACGATCTCGGTTCGGGGACTTGGGTTACAGAAGCGAAGCTGATCGCCTCCGACGCCGAGCGCTCTCGACTCTTCGGCTGGTCCGTCGCCGTCGAGGGAGATCGCGCGATGGTATCGTCCCCTGGCGGGAGTGGAGCGGTTTATGAGTTCCGGTACGACGCGGTCTCAGGAACGTGGAACGAAGAGAACAAGCTCGTGCCTTCCGACATCCAACCCTTGGACTTTTTTGGTCGCCATATCGCTCTTGACGGCGATCTCCTGCTCGTTGGTGAGGACGGGCCTGGTTTCAAGGGAGCGGCCTACCTGTTCCGCTACGATTCCGGCTCTGGAACGTGGAACGAGGAACAGAAGCTTCTCGCTTCGGACGGCCAACCAGACGACTCATTCGGCTTCTCTGTCGACATCTGCGATAGCGTTGCTCTGATCGGGGCCATGAGCTCCGATGATTGGGGGTTCCATTCCGGGTCGGCTTATGTTTTTCGCTACGATTCGGGCTCGGCAACGTGGAAGGAGGAACAGAAGCTTCTAGCATCTGACGGCGCCTACTACGATCAATTCGGCTGGTCTGTCGCCATGTCCGCTGATCTCCTCTTGATTGGAGCGAATAGGGCTGACTACACGGGCGAGGAGTCGGGAGCGGTCTACGCAATCCAGTATGATTCAGGCTCTGGAACGTGGATCGAGAAGCAGAAGTTCGTTGCCGCCGACACCGGGACAGATGATTTTTTCGGATCCTCCGTGGCCCTCTCCGGCGACCTGGCCCTGATCGGAGCAAAATACTCCCTCAACGGCGCCGGTCGCACGGGAGAGGCCTACAAGTTCCGCTACGATCCAGGCTCTGAAACGTGGAAGGAGGAGGCAAAACTTAGCACGCTCGACGGTCTCGACGGAGACGAGTTCGGACAAGCCGTTGCTATTTCCGGTGATACCTTTCTCATCGGAGCTCCAGAAGACGATATCGACGTGTTGAATTGTGGATCGGCCTACATCTTCGGCGCTCTCGGTCCCTTTGCGGTCGACGTCAAGATCAACGGTCAGGACGGTCCCGTCTTCCTGACCCTGGCGGACACGATCACCTGTACCATCGACATATCCGCCGGATCGCATGCCGGAACGCCGGTGGACGTTTGGGCTCTGGCTATCTATGGGTATGCGGCGACGAGTGTCTGGTCCTGCGGAAATTATGGGGCGCCATCCTGGAGTCGGGGCTGGAACGAGGTCTTTTTTACAGGTGGGCTTGTCGACATGACCGAAACGCTCTTCAATGCGCCGGTTCCGAACCAACCCGCCGGATTCTGGTCGGTGTACCTCCTGGTGGACATGAATCCAGACGGTCTTTTAGACGTCGGCGATGTCCTGGAATTCGACGACGTTTCGATTATTGTGCAGCCTTGATCGGCGTCGAGGGGCCGCGCAAGACTGTGTTTGTTTTCTGACGTCCAGCCAAGATTGGCGTTAGAATCAGACTTGGCGCCAATGCCTTTTCTCCTCGACTAAGCCGGCGCTCCGCGATCAGCGGGGCGCCGGCGCGTTCATCCAGGTTGATGCGCTCATCTAAAAAGAAGAATTCGCGGAGGTCCCCAGGTTGCTCTTCCTCGTGGCCTGTTTTGATCGCACTGTTTTAAAATACGGAGACCGAGGCTATCTCTTTGTCCATCTGGACGCCTGTCACATCGCACAAAACGTAAACTTGGTCGCCACGGGGCTGGGGTAGAGATCGTGCAAAGTCGGCGGCTATTACGACACCGTGCTGGACGACATACTCCTGCTCGACGGGTTCAGCCAGTCGGTCATCTACGTGATAGCCATCGGCCACGAAAAGGCGGAAACTGTCACCGATGGTGAAAATCGAGGTCAGCCCTCGACATTGAAATAGTTGTTTAGTAGCTGCCAAATTGACGGCGGGGATCGAATTTGCTATCCTCTTAAAGACTGTTTCGAATTGTCAATCCCTCTTGACGACACCATCTCTTTATTATTTCTTTTTCCGTACTTTTTACTGGTCGGTTTCTCTTACCACGTATCTGGTTTATGCGTCGGCTCTCATTAATGACTTCAATAGTGACCAGCTTTTTTATTCTTCCCGTTTGGTATTCAATCTCCATTGTCCATATCGAACTGATCCCTTTTTTACATTTTGTTGTATAGGTGACTACACAATGCTTTAAGCATCGACTTTCCGCAAGTAGATCCTGATTGCTGAGAAGCTGCCTTATAGTCCATTTCTTTTGATCTTTTTTTCTATATTCACCTTCTTTGAAAATATAGTCAGATATTTTGGACCGCTCCCAGCGCACTTCTGCTTCCAGTCGTAAGTTTCCCAATTGGTGATGCCATTCTTGAACATCCCTGAGTATGGATCGCGGGTTTCTTCCCTTCATATTGAAATCAGGTCGTGGCGGGGGTTCTTGATATTTCCCTTCTTCTGTAGAAACCTGTCGGTATTCAAACTTTTGATTGTAAATATAATCAACAACAGGGCCTATATGCATGTTTTTTAGTGATGGATTGTTGATAAAAAACTGAATCAAGGTCGCCCAAAAATTGTTGTGGTGATAATCGCCCATTGCTCTCGTCAGTCTAAAAGCCTCGAACAAGCCGGTGTTTCCGCCCAGCGTTAAAATCTGTGCCCGATATAGGGCTTCGTCGATCGAAAAATTGCTCGGTGTCTGCATAAAACAATGCGACATCTTTTTGCTGAGCCGGATCGGTATCAACGTGGCGGTTCGAATGTTTTGTCCCGAACCAATATGCATGAACCACTGCTGATGCAAAGTATTTCTGTTGAAGAAAGCTTTGTCCATAAATTCCGGAACATGATATTTCGCAAGCAAATGTCTGGATAGAGAATAGAATTGCTTTGCCGTTTTATGACTTTTGGGTTTCCAGCGGTAAACAGGACGAATCCAAGCATCCCGGTATTTGAAAAGTTCAGCCAACGATTGTACGTAGAATATATCTTTTAACAGCTTGGTGTGTGATTCAATGTATTGAAAGAACTCCAGGGTGGATTGAGACCAATTGATTTTCTCAAATACTGTATAAATGACCTCCAATATGGGATTGCGTAGGTCATCAAATGATATATCCCGGTTATAGATCCTCTCAATCGTATTTTTTAGACAAGGGACTTTATCACATTTTCTCGATATGCTTTTTGATTTAGTCCGTTGGAATTTGAGCTCCTGTTGCAGTTCGCTCTTTGTCTTCTTGATCCGTGTATCGAAGTTATATTTTCGACACCAGTTCAAATATTGAACCAGCGAGGTCATGCCGATATTTCGCACATGGTTCAATATAGTGACCGTTGGCCCATAAATTGTGTTTTCTTGATTTTTACTTTGGTATGCACTCATGTTTTCTGGGTGGGGGATTATGTACGGAATCTTCATGCTCGTATGACTTTCGCCAAAGCATACCGCGCCAGTAATCAGCGAAATCCTGGGCCAGCGTTTGACTGGCATATTTGCGGCGTACGTTCTTGGCCTTTTCATCAACGATCTGCAGATGGCCGAGCTCATGAAGAAAAACATCGTAAAGCAGATACCGCCTCACGGCGAGCCTGGGCCACTGACATCCACGCTGAGCACCGAATTGTAAGGGGGATTGTTTATCGGTTAAAAACCGGGTAAGGCTTACCCTGGGCGGCAACGCACAGACCGCGATTTCTCTGCGTCCTCTGGTAACAGAAGCCAGCAGGCGAACTCCTTGGCCTTCATCGTTGAAATGCACCCTCCGTAAACGTATCCAGGTTTCGAAGGGGAGCCGGCTCAGAACCACTAGAATATCTTCATCATTGATATAATGCCGCCTATCGCACTTGGGAGTGACTTGAGAGAATTTGATCTTTTCAAATCTGCGCCAGTTTTCTCCAAACTGCTCCCGCAGGGATTGGTTTCTATATTTTGTCTTACTCATAGTTCCTCCAGAGTCTGGTTGGGTTAGGGCTGCCCTTGTCCCACAAATACTTTGCGGCGCGTTCATGGTGACGACTCTTTGAGTTGATAAATGTGCACCATATCGTAGAAGCGTGCAAAACCTTTCCATAGGGATTGGAATCCTGGAGGGC
>Ga0190283_1000422_pt1 | contig 22313 bp, 24 predicted proteins | sample 48691801_MG_FD_161669 | JGI IMG/M metagenome (GOLD analysis project Ga0190283, IMG submission 161669) | Hydrothermal vent microbial mat bacterial communities from Southern Trench, Guaymas Basin, Mexico - 4869-18-0-1_MG | ecosystem: Environmental > Aquatic > Marine > Hydrothermal vents >...
ACATCATCAGGAATCTTCACCAATTCAGCCGATTCCTGAATTTCTTGCAATTCTTCCTCGGTTAAACGCAATTCCAAATCAGGTTTAGGCTTAATATTGCCCTTTAAGTTTAACAGTTGAACAAAGCCTTCTTTCGACACAGGCATCACTTGATAGCGCAATAAAAATCGATCATACAGCGCATCTAATTCTTCGCCTTCAGGTAATTCATTACTGGCACCCACGACACAACTTAATGGTGTTTTATCTCTTTTTACACCGTTATCAAATTCACGTTCATTCAACAGAGTCAGTAGCGAATTTAAAATAGCACTGTTTGCCTTAAAGATTTCATCAATAAAAGCAACAGTGGCAGTGGGCAAATAACGACTCGTCAACCTTTCATAACGATCTTCTTCCAAGGCTTTAATGGACAAAGGACCAAATAATTCTTCTGGCACCGAAAAGCGCGTCAACAGGCGTTCAAAATAATTGCCTCCATTAAAAGCCTGTTTTAACCGACGGGCTAATTCACTTTTGGCGGTGCCGGGTGGACCGAGCAGTAACAAATGTTCACCTGACAATGCGGCTAACAAGGTCAAGCGTATTGGCGTATCCCGTTCAATTAGGTTTTGTGATAATGCATCACGTAAATTTTTCAATTTCGGTTTTAACTTCATTTAAAAAAATGCCTCCATATAAAAACTTAGATACCAAAAAAATCAGTTATCAATAATTCTATTAATCATTAATCGTCATAAATGATTTTTAATGAAATGCCAATGTTATCAAACATGTTGCAAAAGGTCAACCCTTTTGTGAAATTAATTGACTAGGTCAAATAATAATTATGCTTGCTTGTGGCTATTTTAAAGCTGTGACTAGCCTAAAATATTTCTACGATGTTCATATTTTTAAATTGTTAATTGTTAATTCATAATTGAATAAGGAATTAGCACTTTTGCCCTGTTATTTCTCGCAACGCGGATCGTTGCGTGAAGGCATTCCCAAACGGAGTTTGGGAACGATCAAGGCTTTAACGGCTCGTTGGTGGTTAATTCCTGATAATTTAGCCATTATGCTACTTCCACATAACGTGTTTCTGTTTTTTGATTTAATTCTTCTACGACTATCAAATAGTCACGAATAGCTTCTTGAATATTGTTCAATGCTTCTTGTTCTGTTTCTCCTTGTGACCAGCAACCCGGTAAACCTGGACACCGGATAGCATAACCTTCTTCCGTTTTACTCAGATTGACTTTATATATCATTGTTTTTCCTTTAATTAGTCAGGTAGGGTGGGCAAGTGTTTATTTGCCCACCGAAATAGCTACCAAATGGTAAATAATTGGGGTCAAATAATTGGGTTCAGAGTAATATTAATTTATGTAGTGAACCATTTATCACCAATTAGATTAGGTATAGATATTGATTGATAGTTTTTTGGGTTATTTCTCTAAATTATTAATTTTACTCTGACCCCAATTATTCTGGGCGAATGGCTTCAAATTGTTCGCGGTTAATATCGCTGGTATAGGTTTTTCTCATGTTAAATTCTCCTGTTAAATTTTTAAGTTTATTTCTACGTTTATTTTAACACACTAAAAAGTTCTTGAACAGGTTCTAACAAAGCACCATTAAAAAAACCACTATCAGCCCTCGGCAAACACCTTCCAAATCCGTTTAGGAAGGCGATAAAAACATTAAATTTGCCAAGATGAACCAGTCCGGCGTTTCCCATTAAATTTTTAGCGGTAAACTTCACTTTAAATCTCTTCATCTTTTAGGTTCCTATTTTAGCGGAATGATTTGTTTAAATTTATTTATTTTCAATAATATGTGGTCAATTTTATTTTTCAACGGCCATTTTTAGGTAACTTATTGATTTTTCAGGTTTTATTTTTCAGGTTATATTAAGTCTATGAAATATATGAATTAATTATTTCCGGACAAGTCTAGTGAAAACTATTATAAAATAAAGGGCATCGAAGTGGGTGCGGTTGATTTTATCACTAAACCTATCGTGCCTGAGATATTGCAGGGCAAAGTACGCGTTTTTCTGGAACTTTATGAACAGAAAAAACAATTGGAGGAGCAAAATCAAGCATTGCTTTCTGCTATTTCTGAACGCCAACAAGCAGAAAATGAATTAAAACAACATCAAGAACATTTGGAAAAATGGGTGGAAGAACGCACTGCTAAAATGCAATTTGCTTAAAGGACATATAGCCTCGGTCCCAATGTAAGTTATACCGGCAACCCACATTTTAATTAATGCTTCCCGATCGTTGAAATTTGCCACCGTGACTAAAAATTCCACTGGCAGCATTCGATTTAGTTCAAAACACAGATGTAGCTTTAACGATACAATTCAGCGAACACCTTGTTTTGTTTTACAAAAATATATAAACATAGGGGCTGATCTGCGTATCAGCCCTTAAAATGTAAAAAAATAATGACACCGATATGGCAACCCACCGCCCATTTAGAAACTTTGCGGAAACGGGCGCGTTTATATAACAATATTCGTCAATTTTTTGCGGATCGCCAGGTGCTAGAAGTAGAAACACCTATTCTTTCTAGTGGCTGTGTACCTGATCCACATATTGAGCCTTTTTGGACAGATTATCATGGTCCCAATCATAAGCGTTTGTTTTTACACACCTCACCAGAATTAGCCATGAAACGGCTATTAGCGGCGGATAGTGGTGCCATTTTTCAAATCACTAAAGTTTTTCGTGATGGTGAAGCGGGGCGATGGCATAATCCAGAATTTAGTTTATTAGAATGGTATCGCCCTGGTTTTAAGCAAGCAGATTTAATTCAGGAAGTTGAGCAATTATTACATCAAATCTTAGATTCGCCACCAGCTGAACGTTTAAGTTATTGCGCCGTGTTTGAACAGCAAACCGGTTTACATCCTTTGCACAGTTCCCTATTATCCTTACAAAACTATGCCAGTCAATTTGGTGTAGCAAAAGTACATCACTTAGATCGTGATACCTGTTTACAACTCATCTTTTCTCACCAGATTGAAACCCATTTAGGGCAAAACTGCCCTAGCATTATAATGGATTATCCAGCCAGCCAAGCCGCTTTAGCGCGAAAACGGGTGGATAATCCACAACTGGCAGAACGCTTTGAGGTGTATATACAAGGTATTGAATTAGCCAATGGTTTTTACGAATTAACCGATCCGGTTGAGCAACAGCAACGCTTTAAGCAAGATTTAGCGAAAAGAAAAGCCCTCAATTTGCCCACTTATCCATTAGATGAACGTTTTTTAAGTGCCTTAGAGGCGGGATTACCTGATTGTGCTGGCATCGCACTCGGCTTAGATCGCTTATTAATGTTAATAACGGGGGCAGCTCATATTGACGAAGTGCTTACTTTTCCGATAAACTATATATGATGAACATAGGTGTTCTGGATAATCATGAAAGTCCCTCTATAAGGTGCATTACACGATCCAAAGATGATTCTCAATGTCGAAAATTAGGATCAAAAATATCATTAATAATCAGTGCTTTAGCAGAAAACAAAAATGTTAAAAGACTTTTGCGTACCTACTTAAATAGTGCTTGATTAGTGCAGGATAGTGGGAATTTCCAAACAGCCTAATAGGGGCAAACTAATAATCGCCTCTAACCCACCACCAACACGATGACGCAAAATAATATCTCCCCCATGAGCGCGAGCAATATTTCTTGCGATACTCAATCCCAAGCCCGTGCCACCTGTCGCACGATTGCGAGATTTTTCTAAACGATAAAAGGGCTCAAAAACGCTTTCTAAAGCTGCTTCTGGAATGCCCTGCCCTTCATCTGAAACAATCATAAGTAATTGATTTTCCTGTTTTTTAAGGCTAATTGTCACTCGTTGACCGTATTTATGTGCATTATCGATAAGATTGACAAGGCAACGTTTGAGAGATTGGGGATGAGTAGATAACGGCGGAGGCGTATATTCATGAGCAATTGTCACGGGTAATCCCATTTCTTCATAATCTGCTTGCAGACTTTCTAATAAAGCACGAATGTCTAAAGGTTGAACGGGTTCGATAATTTCTAATCCCCGCATAAAGTCTAAAGTCGCTGCCGTCATGGATTGCATCTCATCCAAATCTCTGATAAAGTTATCGCGGCATTTTTGTTCTTCTAATTGTTCTACTCGTAAACGTAAACGTGTGAGGGGTGTTTTTAAATCATGGGAAATGGCGGTGAGAATACGGGCGCGATCTTCTAAATAACGGGTGAGTCGCGTTTGCATGAGATTAAAAGCGTGAGCGGCGCGACGTACTTCTGTCGGACCATTTTCAGAAAGTGGGGGATGATGAATGTCGCGTCCTAAATGTTCTGCGGCATCTGCCAAAATGGCTAAAGGACGAGTGAGCCAGCGCACTGTCATTATAGATAAACTCAGCACCGTGATCAATAAGATAGCCAAAATGAGCAATAATCGCCAAGGTGTCGTTATGGCTTCCTGAGGATGAAGGTGTTCAAAACTAACCCAATGACCATCCTGCAATTGTATTTTAGCATAAAACGGAGGATGCCAGCGTGCTTTGAAAAAATTACCTATCAAACTGTGAGTGTGTGGTGGATTAGTCTCAACAATACATAAAGGCTGATCATTTCCTAAGTGGCGGTGCAGACTCATCACAATGGATGCAAAAACAGGTGAATAGGTTTTTCCTTCTAAACACTCAATATTTGAGTTCAAAAAAACCCGTAAACGCAAAGTATTGAGTACGGTAAGTAGTGGTTCCCGTTTTTGATGTGGCAAAGAATCCAACATTTTGACCGTTTCAGTCATACGCAAAATTAACTGTTTTTCTTGGAGTTTAAATTTTTGTCTGTGCCGATCTTTGAACAAAATAAAAATACTTAACACTTGTGCTAACAACAAACCGGTCAATAGCACTAAAACTAAACGACCAAATAAGGAAGCGGGTAAGAGGCGCATTATTAATGGTTAATGGTTAATGGTTAATAAATATGGTTATTTGTTAATGAATCATTAGAGTCTTTCTGCACTTCGGTAGCCAAAACATAACCTGCCCCTCGCGCCGTTTTTATGATAGTCGGATTTTTAGCATTTTCCCCTAAATGACGGCGCAGCCTGCCTACTAATACATCAATACTTCGATCAAAAACTAAAGCTTCCCGCCCTTGACTTAATTCTAATAATTGATCCCGCGTTAACACCCGTTTTGGATGTTTCAAAAAGACACGCAATAAACGAAACTCGCCTGCACTCAATGGAATCACAACCCCTGCTGGTGAGACTAAATGACGTGTCACCAAATCTAGCGTCCAATCAGCAAAAATTAATCGCGATTTCGTCTCGACTTCTATTTCATCTTGACCAGGTAAAGTACGAGTACGACGTAATATCACTTTAACTCGCGCCAGCAATTCGCGTGGATTAAAAGGTTTAGGTAGATAATCATCGGCACCCATTTCTAAACCAATGATGCGATCCGTTTCTTCTCCCAATGCGCTAACTATAATAATAGGAATATTGAAACGGGCGCGTAAATTGCGACAAAGTTCTAACCCATCTTCACCAGGCAACATCAAATCTAATATCACCAAATCTATTTTTTTTTCATCAAATGTTCGCCATAAGGCTTTACCATTGCTCACGGCGGTTGCTCGGAAGCCATTTTTTTCTAAATAATCCTGTAATAAGCGGCATATTTCTAAATCATCGTCAACTATAAGGATGTGATCAAGTCGGTTTTTCATAATAATAAGGTTAAATGATTTCGGATAGTGCTGAAAAAGTTGTGTCCAAAAAATCTGTCAGGTTTATACCACTTTAAAAAAATTGTAAGCAAATGTAAACAATCGGTCATAAGACACATTTTATGACAAAAAAGTCTTTTTGAAACATAAACCATTTACAAAGTTTTGGTTTAATGTACCCATTGTTAAATTTATTGTTGGCAATTTCAAATTAATCAAATTAACTTGGTTAATTTTTCTATCAGGAGTATTTATTATGAAAAAGATTGTTGTATTATCATCTGCGATTGCGTTGAGTCTTGCGGCTAACGTTACGATGGCTCGATATGGTGGTGGCGGAAACCAGCAAGGTGGCTGGGGTAATGGACAAAGTGCTATGGATGGAAATCAAGCTCAAATGCGCCCTGATCGGATACAAGCTCGAATAGATCGGCTAATGGAACGCTTTGATGTCAATCAAGATGAACAGATCACACTTGATGAAGTCCAATTGGTGCGTACTGCTCACTTTGATGAAATGGATGTTGATGGAAATGGCTTAGTCAATTTTGCGGAGTTGGAAAGTTTTAGGGCCCAAGAACAGTATCAAAACGGTGCTATAGCAAACCGACGTGGCAATGGGCAAGGAATGGGTGGTTGTCTTGGTAATGGTTTTGGTAATCAGCTTGAACGTTTGGATAACGATGGGGATGGGCAAATTTCTATCAGCGAATTTACCGCAAACGTGCCTCTGTTCGATAGATTTGATGCTGATGAAAACGGTATCGTGACTATGGAAGAGTTAAACCAATGACGTGATCGTCACTAGAAAGCTGAAAAGAAGTTTCGTTCCCATCTTTAAAAACCTGCCAGGTCTTGAAGACCTGGCAGGTTTACGCCTGGATTTTTCAGGTACAGAAATAGCCTTTTTTGAAAAAAGGGTATTTTGGAAACCTACGCCCCTCCTTCTATCGTTCCCAAATTCCATTAGGTACAGAAATTTTAAAAAAAAAAGGGTATTTCTTTTATATCATCAAAAGTTAGTAGCTCCTATAATTTTGTTATACTACTAACGGGTAATTTTTGGACTTTTTTTTAACGGTTGGTGGGCAAAAAAAAGACTTTAGGAGCCCTACATAACTACACTTATATAATTTAAGTCATTGATAATTATATTAAATAATCATTAACAATTAACCATTAACAATTAACCATTACTATAAATCTTGGTTTGAAAACGAAACCATTCTGAAATCTAAAGGAAACTTGTTATGAAACACAAAATCTTAGGTATTTTCACCACCGTCGTTTTAGCCCTATCTACTTGGATAGGCAGTTATAGTTTTGCACAGGCACAAATTGCTACCGTACCCAGTGTTCAAGGAATGGGAGTTTGTGAACAACAAGGAAGAATGGACACTTGTGGGCGGGGCGGGCATCATGGCAACCGTCATCATGGCAGCAATAATGGCAACTGCAATGGCAACAACTGCAATGGCAACCGTAATGGCAACCGCAATGGCAGCAATAATGGCAATGGCAACCGCAATGGCAATAATGGCAATGGCAATAATGGCAATGGCAATAATGACAATGGTAGCAACAATGGTAGCAATAATGGCAACTGCAATGGCAGTAACAATGGCAACTGCAAAAACAATTAATCTTCAGGTGTTCAAGATTTAGCTTGGTTCAGTCAAACTAAAGTTTGGATTTCTTTTAATTAATCAAATCTCGGTTTGAAAACGAAACCATTATAAAACCTAAAGAGAACTTGTTATGAGACACAAAATTATTGGTATTTTCGCCACTGTCGTTTTGGTCCTATTCGCTTGGATAGGCAGTAATAGTTTCGCGCAATCAGAGGCACAAAATGCCACTATATCCAGTGATCAAGGAACGGGCTCATGTGGACAGGGCAGAGGAATGGGGCAGGGCAGGGGAAAGCATTTTGGGCAAAACAGCCCTGATAATCAAATACCAATAGCAGATGATGGCCGTCAATTTGTAGAAATGCCTGAAACGGCAAAAAAAATCATGCGTCAAAAGATGTTAAACAATCTCATCGCTTTGAATCAGATTCTGGGTTTGCTCGCAGATGGCAAGCTAAAGGATGCTGCTGGAATTGCCGAAACTCAAATAGGTAATTGGAGAATCGGTGGTGGTACGGGTATGGGACCAGGTAAATTTATGCCAATTGGAATGCGACAGATTGCTATGACTATGCACAAATCGGTAGATGAATTTGCGCAAATGGCTAGAACAGGTGAAACGACAAAGGCTTATGCCGCCTTGCAAAATATCACTGCTATTTGTGTGGCTTGTCACGCTTCTTATCGCACACAGTAGTTTTACGGATTTTAGTTCTGACAGGTTTTGGATAGTTCGACTGAAGTAAGCCTGTCAGATTTGTTTTAATCCACCCAATACACTACGGGCATCGGGAAAACGCTTGTAGAATCTTTCTAACAAAATCGTTTACTTTAAAAAACAAAGCTTTAGCTTTGGGAATGTTTCAGGATGGATAGTAGAAAGTTTACATTTTTCGATTGATTATGTTATGATATTGATTCATTCATTAATATATTTTATATTGTTAATGATGTTATCAGTTGTTTATTTATTCACAAGAAATAAAATTATGATAGAAGAAAAGAATAAACTAAGCAATAAACAGGAAGAATTTAATAGTGCTATGGATAAATATAATACTAATAAGATATATCAATATGTCTATAAATTCGTATCTATATTAAATGTATCTATACAAATTATACTTTTTGTTTTGCTTTTTCAATTAAGCATGAATTGGTATTGGTATATGATAAGTTTTATGGTGGCTTATTTTATAACTGATTTTATAAATGGTTTAGTTCATATGTATATGGATAATAATGATAATTATAACTCCATATTTGGACCATTTATTGCGAGTTTTCATTTACATCATAAACAAACTAAATATAAAAATAATCGTATTTTAGTGATTTATTTTAATGAATCAGGTTCCAAATTTTGGTTAGTTCCTTATTTATTATTTACTTTATGTTTATATTATCTACATATCAATCCTATTGTTTTGATTACACTCATTTATATTGGAATTTTATCTTCAATAGCTGAAGTATCTCATTACTTATGTCATAATTCTCATTCCAAAATCATTTTATTTTTACAAAAAAGTGGTATTTTATTATCAAAAAAATATCACTCTAATCATCATAAAAAAGAAAATGAGCAATATGCTTTTTTAAATGGAATGAGTGATTATTTTATTAATTTTATTGCAAATAAATATTATAACGGTTATAAGAATGGTACTGATAAAGATTTCAAGTATTATAATGGCGTAAATACGGCGAATAGATAAACAGGTAAATGCCCCCATTGAGTAAGCCCATGTTTTTTCAGTATATTGATACTGGCATTATTGAGAACAATTAAAATATTGTATTTGAATTCAACCTCAAAGTGCCTAAATGGGTATATTATTTTTGGGGAGTTACCGTTTTAACCGTTGAATTCAGTTTAGGATAATCAGTATTTCCCAAATCTTTAACACTGACTCCTAATTCAGCTAATAATTCCTGTTTTTGTTTTTCCATAATTTTTATATCTGCTATGGTATAAGTTTGTGCTCTCAAAAGTAAGCCAATAACAAAGAATAAGCTGCCTAATAATTCAATCATTGCAGAAGTCAGTAGTAACAGACGATACTTTACCAACTGCGGGGTCGTGTCAAAAATCGTTCCCATACCAATAAAAAGTGGATGCATATAGGAATCTGGATTGATACCGGCTAGATTCATTTGACTTAACTCTTTAATCATAGCATTTTTATGTTTCAGTGCTGATAGGTAAGAAGCATGATGAGTGAGCGTCGTTTGGTAGGTTGTCATTTGTGATTGAATACGTTGTATTTGGGGGCAATATTTTTTTTGATACCATGAGTTGCCAGGACAGACACCGTTTAGTTGTGATTGGACACTTTTACCTGTACGGTGTCCCAAACTGTTAAGCGCAGGAGAAGCCCATAATTTATCCAATTGTGTTTGTAATTGTTCTTGTTTTGACTGTGCTTGAGTCACTTGTGCCGAATCAGCATATTGGGAGAGTCGTTTAATTTCAGCGATAGCATCATCAACTGTAGCTTGAGTCGCTTGTACTTGGAGACTCCGTTGAAAGGCTTGATTTTCATAGTTTTGTGTGACAACTAGCGTGAACCCCCAGCCTGCAGCCCAGGAAATCAGAGATAAAATGAAATAGAATGCTAAAGAAAAAAAACCTGCAAAAATTAAAGTACTTGCAGCTTCTTTAATTAAAAAGGCACCTAAAATGAGACATATCACTTTAGATACGTCTAATCCTATACCAATCGCACCATAACTATATTTATATAGTGAAGAATCACCGGCTAAACTGGTATAGAGTTGGAAATTTAAAAAAATGCCCAATAGAATAAAAAATAATCCCATACCAATGAGTGATATTCGTAAGCCTTTGCTCATAAGTCACCGCCCTTTTTTTCAGTTATCAGTCGGATTTTACGTAACTATACTAATGTTGATCAGTGTAGAAATCCGATTTTTGAAAAAAATCTGATTTCTTTATTCTTGAATGGCAACTCGATGGATTGCCCCCACAATATCAAAATGTAGAGGCAATTCTGCTCCAATCAGAAAGCTGAGTTGTTTATGATTTTACTTGACTTACATCCGATTCTGATAAGCCCGATAAAGCCTCATCACTTTTTTGACATAACCTCTTGTTTCACGATAGGGCGGAATTTTATTGCCATAGCGTTTGACCGCATTTTCTCCCGCATTATAGGCTGCTAACACTAGCTTTAAGTCATTGTTAAACAAGCCTAATAAATAGCGTAAATAACGAGCACCACCATAAACATTAGCGGTAGCATTGGTTCTATCTTTCACTCCAAAGCGTCTCGCTGTTGCGGGCATTAATTGCATTAAACCGACTGCCCCTTTTGGTGAAACGGCTTTAGGGTTGAAAGCTGACTCTGTTTGAATGACAGCATGTAGGAGAGCGGGTTCTAACTGAGTACTGGTTGCGACATCTTGTATCAAATTTTGATAGTTTTTATATTTTCGATGGACCTTACTTTTGCGATAAGGAATCGAAAATGAAGCGACAGGATTTCCGCGTTTTTGATAAATTACTTTGCAACGCGAATTTTTAGGCGGTTTATCGGTGTAAGCAACGCCCCCATTTAAATTAACACATTTGTAAATCCTCGTTTGGCTAGTATTGGAAGTTTGTTTTTCAGTGAAAGAATAATTCCCATTTGAACCTAAAAGTTCATTCATTCCCGTATTCACACCGGCTGATTTATCCGTGAAACAGGCATCACGGTTTGATTGTGAACAATTATAAATGCCCGCTTGTTCCGTTACCGTTGTTTCTTCTTCTGGAAAAGATTTGACTGTGATTCGTCGAGAAGTTTTGGGTGGCTTGTTCGTGAAATTGGTCACACCATTGGCATCCACATAGCTATAAATTTCACCTCCTATTGCCGGTTGCATTAAGCTAGCACTTAATAATATTACATTTAGACTACTAAGGAATGAGAATTGAATAATATACTTTCGAGGTTTGAGTTTTTTGAAGAAAACTAAAACCTCATTCCTAATAACAAAATGGTTTTTTTTCATCAGTGTTTCCTTGAAAAGGGAAAATTTGTTCAAAAAATAGTCGTAATTACTCAGGGCAAGCATAAAGGTGTGCAGCCTATAACAATATTTATACGTAGGCTGCACATCCTTGTGGGTGTCCTAAATTGTCAATGCGAATTTCGATTTGAAATCAGTCTTTCAATGACTGTTCATATTCTCCCATAAAATGGTACAAGGAACTCTCCAACACCTTAACGGCACCATTAATTAAAGCACAGCGTCCACTGCCTGGCAAAATTTCACAAAGGTTAATTAATGCATCCAAATCTGTTCTACGACCCTGCCCTGTATCAATCTTGTTCAATAACATCGCGATATAATAAGAACCTGTTTTACAAGGAGGGCATTGCCCACAAGAAGAGTGAGCAAAAAAATTAACATATTCTGCTACTCGTTTCACAATCCCTGTGCCTTCAGAAATCACAATCATAGCACCTGTTCCTAAACTAGAACGGCGAGCGGCAACGGAGTCAAAATCTAAGGGTACATCTAAGTCCTTGGGTGTCAATAAGGTGTTAGAAGGACCACCGGTGAAAACCGCCTTGAATTTTTTGTTTAATAACATCCCGCCACCATAAGTATTAATCAACTCAGACAGAGAAGTCCCCATCGGTAGTTCATAAGCGCCAGGCGATAATACATCTCCACTTAAGGAATAAATTTTGGTACCACACGCATCACATAAGCCTAAATTCTGATACCATTGGGCTCCATTTTTTAAAATGTGCGGAACATTACATAAAGTCTCAATATTGTTAATCAGAGTAGGGCAACCATTCACTCCCTTTTCAGCTGGAAATGGGGGTTTACGACGAGGAAATGGAAATTTATTTTCGACTGTTTCAATGGCAGCCGTTTCTTCACCACCGATATAATGCCCAGAAGTGGGTAATACGGAAAATGTTAATGGTTGTTTAATGTAATCTGATACTTTAAAATAAAGTTCAGATTCTTCCCACTGTTTCACCGCACGTTGTACATTGATAATCGCATCTTCCAAATCAGGGTTAATATAAAAAACAATGCGATTAACACCTGTAGCCAGGGCGGCAATCATTGCCCCTTCAATCAATTGATGGGGGGTTTCTTCTAATAAAATACCATCTTTAAAAGTTCCCGGTTCATCTTCGTTAGCATTGCAAATTAAATATTTTTCTTTGCTTTGAGTTTGTTTAGCCAACATTGTCCATTTCTGGTGTGTTGGAAAACCACTGCCTCCTAAGCCCCTTAATCCTGCTTTTTTTATGATCTCAATGATAGTGCTAGGTTCCAGTAAAGCAATTTCCAAACCATCACCACCATTATGTGCCAACCAGGCATTCATATCGGGTCCGACTCGACTATTTTTATGTAAAAGAACCTGATTCAAAGATTCCATATATTTTTTGTCAATCTATTGAGTACAACAAATTAAATAAACAAACACAAAAAGTTTTGGACGTTATTAAAGTCTCATTACCCTAAGTTCAATTATTTACCTGACAATCCATAGTATAACCAAATTTTACGAATTTTGCAAAAAAATTTAATTTTTAATATTTGTTCCTAAGTAATTATGTTTTATATTTCAATACCTTCGCCAATTTAAAATTTTAGCCATTTCAAAAAAATACTGATTTTATTTTTAGTAAAATCAATAAGTTACAAATTTACGGCTGCTCAAAATTGACTGTTTTTACAATTTGGCGAAGGTATTGTTATAATGTTTAATATCTTATTGATTACGACACAATCGTGTATCATGATAGAAAATAACTTAAATGAACACAAATGAATACAGTTGAATTGCTAAACTTGGTTAATGGTGGAGAAAGCAGCCTCATCCAATTTAAAAGAGAAATCAGGGCTAAACAGTCTGGTGATATTGCAGCAGAAATGGTTGCAATGTCCAATTTTGAAGGCGGCTTGATTATTATTGGTGTTGATGATAAAACTGGGGATGTTATTGGATTGAATTTCAAAGAAATAGAAACGGTTAATAACCTATTATTTAATTGGGCATCAAACAATATTAAACCCGCTATCACGATATTTACAGAAACAGTACCAGTAGAACAAAAGAACGTTTTGGTTATTACCGTACCCAAAGGTATTGATAAACCCTATTGTGATAAAGATATGGTTTTTTGGATCAAATCCGCTGCCAATAAAAGACGAGTATCACCGGAAGAACTCCGACGGCTTTATCAAAGCGTTGGAAAACTTTATGCAGAACGGCAACCAATAGAAGATAGCAGTATTGTTGATCTTGATACCCAGTTGTTTAAAAATTTTTATCAGGCGCGTTATCAGGAACCTGTCAATGAATTAGAGCTTAATCGCTTGCTTGAAAATCTGCGCCTCATAAAAAACAATAAATTAACGTTGGCAGCCGCGCTTCTTTTTGGCAACAACAATCAGATTATCTTGCCTGAATTTCATATTTCAGTTATCTGGTTTTGGGGAAATGAATTTATTACAGGTGAATACCGCTCAAGCCGTGAACTGACGGGGCATTTAAACCGGCAATTTGAAGACGCATTGAATTTTACGCTCAGTACTTTAAGACATGTACAGGCTGGTAGAGACTTTAATAGTATCGGCATACCGGAAATTCCTAAAATCGTATTGGCAGAATTAATCGTTAATGCCTTAATTCATAGAGATTATTTTATTAATGATTCAATTAAACTTTTTATATTTGATAACCGAATTGAAATAAAAAGCCCAGGTAAATTGCCAAACGGTTTATCAGTGGAAGACATCAAAAGAGGCATACAAAGGCGTTCAAGAAATGTGGTATTAACTTCTTTCGCTAACGATATTCTGCCTTACCGGGGAATTGGCAGCGGTATATTGAAATCATTACAACTTTACCCTCGTATTCATTTTGAAAACAATATTGCGGGAGAGTTTTTCAAAGTGACTATTGAGAGAGAGTTAGAAAGTCACCGTCAACACGAGTCTATCATATTGAGTACAACGGATTAGGGAAATCAACGGATTAGAAGCGGGCTGTTGCCCTTTAACCGAATAATCTTCATAAAAAAATTCGTTGATTTCTAAAATCCGCTGTACTCAACTATTGTACTAGCCCACAATCCCTCAACCGAAAAGTATAAAAAAATGGCTAACGGAACAAACACATACATACAATTAGGTGCAAGCTATGTGGCACCGCAATTGGATAATACCGTTCAATATAATGAACATTATCAACAATTAGTGCTTGCTTATCAAAAATTATCGGCTGAAAAACAAAAGTTAGAAGAACTCATGGCAATGATTGCCCATAAATTTCGGGGTGCTTTGATAAGCCTTGATTATAATGTAAAACACCAAAATAAAAAACAATTTTCCTTAGATTCAATACAAACAATGCGTGGCTTATTAAATCTATTTGGTATCATTTCTACTGATTCAGAAAGGCTATGTCAAGCATTGTCGCAAGATATGCACGGTGAATGCACATTAACATCGGTACTAGAAAAATCTTTATCGTTGGCATTTACACAATTACTCACTATTAGTAATCGAGATAAAATTATCCAACATTTTATATTTTATGCCAAAAAAACGGGAAAAGTGTCGAAAACAACAACACGTAAACAATGGCGAAATAATGATGCTCATCTTGCTTTATGGAAACAACTGCAAACCGAATGGGAAACCAGTTTTATGCAGTTACCAGAACCCAGTTTAGCCAATATTGTTAATTGGGCTTCAGTTCGGCTATTTCCCATAGAAATAATAGGGTTTAATAATAATCCTATACAATTTCAACGCTATGCTGTTACAGAATCGGTGTTGATGATTATCATAACCGAAATCATTTTAAATGCCATTAAGTATTATTATTCTGAAAACAATGAACCGATCAAATTACGTTGGAAATGTCAAAAAGACGTTTGTTGGTTTACTTGCGAAAATCCGACTTCCAAGGATGAACCGAAGATGGGAAAAGGGGATTATAAGGGACGCAAATTTTTACAGACGCTTTCTACCAAGTTGGGTGGCGATTTTTCCTTTTCTACAAACCAAAATGATTATAGAGTTGATTTCAGTTTTCCCACCCATTTATTAACAACGGAGGTACTATGAGCCAATTTTTATGGCTCGAAGACTTTCAAAGTGATGGAGAGAATGTTGTTTCTTCTTTCACTGAGAATGATATACCATTTAGCCAGTTTTGTAGCAAGAAAAACCGTCAAAATGTGACTGCGCAAAATATGCGTGATTATCTGGAAACTTTACAGAATTTCTTACCGAGACGTGAACCAGATGATGCCAAGCAGCTCTATAAGTTATTCGTCAGAACGTTGTCACATGAATGGGAAGATGATTTTAGCCCTGATAATTTGCAAGAATCGAAATTCTCCGATAAAAACACTTTCAAACGCCAAAAAATGTTTGGTTCGATTATCAAATGTACAAGAAATTGGACTGCTCACACCCAAATCTTTGATAAGTTATGCGAACGTGATGTGGCTTTTTTGTTTATAGTCGCCATGCGAGCGATGTTTAAACTTTCTGATAAAACAGAACGTTATGAAAATCTATTACTCCAGTTGACAGATAAACTCCCAAAACAAGAACTGAAAACGCTGAAAATCTTTTTTGAGTATGAATATGACTTTGGTTTAAACGGCTATGGTAAAGATGACATGGATAGTTTTCTATTTGAATTAGCTCGCAGTATCTATAAAAGAAGTTTTACAGTTATGATTAAGGCGTTTAATGCAAATTAAAGGACAATTTATGAAGCTATTAATTATTGGTAGCGGTGGACGTGAACATGCCATCGCTTGGAAATCAGCACAATCAGAAATCGTGAGCCAGGTTTTTGTTGCTCCTGGCAATGCTGGCACTGCCCAAGAGGCAAAAGTAGAAAACGTGCCTATTTCAGTTTCTGATCTAAAAGCACTGCTCAACTTTGCCCAAGATAATGCGGTTGATTTAACCATTGTTGGACCAGAGGCACCTCTAGTGGCTGGCATAGTGGATAGATTTCAAGAAGCAGGTTTACGTTGCTTTGGACCGAGTCAAGCCGCTGCTCAATTAGAAGGTTCTAAAGCTTTTTCCAAAGATTTTCTGAGTCGTCATCATATTCCTACTGCTACTTATGCGAAGTTTATTGAAGTGGATAAAGCAATAGCCTATATTCGTCAAGTTGGGGTGCCGATTGTCATTAAAGCGGATGGACTCGCTGCTGGCAAGGGCGTGATTTTAGCCCAAACTGAAGAGGAAGCGATTAAAGCGGTGCAAGATATGTTGCAAGCAAATCGCTTTGGTGAGGCGGGACATCGGGTTATCATTGAGACTTTTTTAGAGGGGGAAGAAGCTAGCTTTATTTGTCTGGTAGATGGGGAACATATTTTGCCCTTAGCGACTTCTCAAGATCATAAAGCCCGCGATGAAGGGGATAAGGGTCCTAACACGGGTGGTATGGGAGCTTATTCACCAGCTCCCGTCGTTACGCCAACTATTCATGCACGTATTATGACTGACATTATAGAACCCACCGTGCGTGGTATGGCGGCAGAAGGTTATCCTTATAGTGGTTTTCTCTATGCGGGTTTGATGATTGATGCACAGGGCAATCCAAAGGTGTTGGAATATAATTGCCGCTTTGGTGATCCAGAAACGCAGCCGATTTTGCAACGCTTGCGTTCAGATTTAGTTGAACTTTGTTTGGCAGCATTGGATAAGCGTTTGCATCAGGTGGAAGCCGTTTGGGATTCACGCGCTGCTTTGGGAGTCGTATTAGCCGCAGGTGGATATCCGCAATCATACGAAAAAGGCTTTATTATCAATGGGTTAAAAGAGGCTGCTCAATTAGATGGGAAAATTTTTCATGCGGGTACTTTGGAAAAAGCAGGAGAAATTGTGACTAGTGGGGGACGAGTACTCTGTGCTTGTGCGTTAGGGGAAACGGTGCGTGAAGCACAATCAGATGCTTATGCCCTGGTTAAAAAAATTCAGTGGGAGGGTATGTATTATCGTCAGGATATAGGATATCGTGCAGCCAAAAAACGTAACATGACAAAAACGTTATGACTATTGAAACTGATCGTTTAATTAATCCCATTAGTAATACAGAGGATCGCGTTGTTGATAAGGCTATCCGCCCGCGCCGTTTAGCTGACTATACCGGTCAGCCACGTACTTGTGAGCAAATGGAAATTTTTATTGCGGCTGCAAAATCACGGAATGAGGCATTGGATCATTTGTTAATTTTTGGTTCGCCAGGTTTAGGTAAAACAACTTTAGCCCAAATTGTTGCTAATGAAATGGAAGTCAATATTCGTCAGACTTCGGGTCCTGTTTTGGAACGGGCTGGGGATTTAGCGGCTTTGTTGACTAATTTGGAGGCGCATGATGTTTTATTTATTGATGAAATTCATCGGTTAAGTCCGGTTGTGGAAGAAATTTTGTATCCGGCATTGGAAGATTTTCAATTAGATATTATGATCGGTGAGGGACCGGCGGCGCGTTCTATTAAATTGGATTTGCCCCCTTTTACATTGATTGGTGCGACTACTCGCGCTGGTTTATTGACTTCGCCTTTGCGTGATCGCTTTGGTATTACTCAACGACTGGAGTTTTATAATAGTCAAGATTTAGCGACGATTATTACCCGTTCCGCGGACATTTTAAATGTTACCATTGACGCGAAAGGGGCGAAGGAGTTAGCGCGTCGCTCACGGGGAACACCACGTATTGCTAATCGTTTACTGCGGCGGGTGCGTGACTATGCTCAAGTCCGTTTTGATGGGCAAATTACTTTAGAAGTGGCACAAAAAGCCCTAGATTTATTGAATGTTGATAGTTATGGTTTAGATATCATGGATCGTAAATTGCTATTGGCTATTATGCAAAAGTTTGATGGGGGACCTGTTGGAATAGAAAATTTAGCCGCCGTTATCGGTGAAGAACGTGGTACAATTGAAGATGTTATAGAACCTTTTTTGCTCCAACAGGGCTTTTTAATGCGTACTCCAAGGGGGCGTGTCGTGACACGTTTAGCTTGGCAGCATTTTGGAATGACTCCAAAGGGTCCAAAGGATTTATTTGATCATGAATGATTTTGTGTGGTTAGCGCGTGTTTATTATGAAGATACTGATGCGGGTGGCATGGTTTATCATACGAATTATCTAAAATTTATGGAACGCGCCCGCACGGAATGGTTGCGTGATAAAGGGATTGAACAATCACAACTTAAGCAGCAATATAATCTGATTTTTGTGGTACGACAAGTTACTATTGATTATTTAAAACCCGCTATTTTTGATGATTTATTAAATATCACAGTGAATGTGAAAAAATGGGGCAAAGCGAGCCTAATAATAGCACAAAAAGTGTTACGTGATACTGATATTTTGTGCACGGGAGTAGTTAAAGTTGCGGCGATTAACATTGTCAAGCAGCGCCCCCAAGCTGTTCCAATTGAGATTTTCCAGAGATTAAAAACTGAATAACTGAATAACTGATAACTGATAACTGATAACTGAAAAATGACTGAATTATCATTTGTGCAATTAGTGCTTGAAGCCAGTTTGCTCGTGCAAATGGTGATGGTATTTTTGTTATTGATTTCTATCTATTCATGGGCTTTAATTTTTCGTAAAAGTCGTTATTTGAAAAAAATTCGTCGAGCCACGAATAATTTTGAAGATCGCTTTTGGAAAGGTAAGGACTTAAATGAGCTATATAATCGTGTCAGCAGGGCTGATGAAGAGCCGACCGGTATAGCGAATATTTTTTCTGCCGGCTATATGGAATTTGTTCGACTACGTAAACAACCCAATATAAGCACCGAATCTTTATTAGAAGGTTCACAACGCGCCATGCGTGTTGCATTAAATCGAGAAATAGATCAACTGGATACCCATTTAGCCACATTGGCAACCGTTGGCTCTGTTAGTCCTTACATTGGTTTATTTGGTACTGTTTGGGGAATTATGAACTCATTTCATGCCCTAAGCGGGGTAGAGCAAGTGACTTTAGCCATGGTAGCCCCTGGTATTTCCGAGGCACTGGTTGCCACAGCGATGGGTTTATTTGCAGCGATTCCAGCAGTCATGGCTCATAACCATTATGTTGACGAGGTTGATCATTTAAGCACTCGCTATGATACTTTTTTGGATGAATTTATGGGGATCTTGCAACGTCAAGCTTAATTATTGCGGAGCGAGGAACTATAAATCATTATTCAAATAATGGTGGGCAACTTGCCCACCCTACAAAAAATTTAAAAAATTAAGCTTATGCCCGCGCTGAGTATAATCTCTTATTATATAGATGTTCAGAAAAATAACTTCATACACACGAGGGCTCTCGCTACGAATTGCCCCTACAATTGTGAAACCTCGTTTTGAAGCAACTTATTTATCTGAAAAACTATATATTCTTTAGCCTCACCCCCTAATCTTCAATCCTTAATTCCTAATCCTTAATCATTAACCTGATTTTTGCTTCAGAATGACTCGCCATTGCCTCCATAAATCTTCTATTCACATTTCTAATTGTTCTCGTCTGTATTGATTGTCAGAATTTATTTTACTTTGAAGTCCATTTTCTGCTCAAGTGCATTATGATTATTTTTGGGTGCATTATCCGCCAGGTAGTTAAGTCGAATGTTAGAGTTTGGGAACTAGAAGAAATGAATGGCGCGTGGACGCACGCACCCTACGCTTGCTGCCTCTATTTTTTTCCAATTATTTTTCTATTGGTTAACTTCGGCAAATACCCAATTTAGCGTATCAAACACAATTTGTAATTCTCTAGTAGCTGATATTTGACTTGGGTCTTTCATAAATACGTTATTTTCTAATTTACTGAATTGCCATATTTTTCCTGTAGTTACAACACTATAACATATATTTGCACCTTTAATAGAAACAGCAACCATTTCTGCTAAAGCTTGTGTCCATCCTTCATCCCAATCTTGTTTCTTGGCTTCTATAATACAAAGTGGCGGTAATTCCATGCCTCCGTAATCTGTAGCAGGTGCTATTAAATAATCAGGTTCTCCCACCAAACCTTTTTCTTTATCTACATTGAAAGGTTCTTCTATCCAGACATTTAAAGGCTTATTATTTTCTTCCACTATATTTAACATAGGAGTAATTACCTTGTTACATATTGTAGCCTCATTCCTAAAACTTAAACTATCCAACAACTTTTTTTTGATGTCATTTAATTGTATTTCAGATATTTCTATACTTTTACTGTTAATCATAAAATAATCTTTTACCTTAATACCGAAAATACCTGCGACTTGCTCAACTGATTCAAATTTACCATATGACATAGTATTCTGCTCTTAAAATTTAACTAATTTGGGAGATTACTAACACCGCTCTTCTCTCGCCGCTAGATCGGGAGCAAGGCAAAGTTAGAATTCATTTTAGCTTCTTTACAATAACTTTTAATTGTTCGTAAGATGTAATCAATTCCATTTCAATCATTGAAACGAGCTTATCTTCCCAATTAGCTCTTAATCTCTGAATTTCACTAACTGCTTCTTTAATATTATAACCTTGAGTATCAACTAAATCTAATTTTTCCCTGAAAAGTTTAGCTATTTGAATATGAATTCCACTATTATTTTTACCTTTTCTATCTGGAAGACTATCAATCGCTTTATTTAGAAAAATGTAATTGTCGCCACCTATATCTGAAAGATAAATTGCTAAATCCAACATTATTTGTAAGTTTGCCCAAACACCTCTATTTTCTGGTTTTCCACCACGTTGTGATTTGATTGTGGTAAATTGTTTGATAAACTTGGAATACTCTAATTGCCCGTTACTTCTAATAAATTTTTCAAATCCGAGAATCTCGGTTTTGACTTTATCGCCATATTTTTCCTCGACTTCTTGGATAAATTCCCAAGTTTCAATACGAGATAACCACTCATCTAATCTTTTTTCTTTTAACCCTTTATTTCTGCGATAACTATTACCAATTAAAAGAACATCATTGAGTTTCCCCATTTTAGTTAAATGTCCAATTGTAATTGTATGATTATCGCCAATATTAACTACCATTTCTTGATTTGTTTTCATTTCATATATCTTTTATTCTATTCACTAAGCTGAACTAAGCCGACTATGTCGCCATAGCCAGCTCGTCTTCAAAACCGTGCGTGAAACTTTCACCTCACACGGCTCCTCTCCTAATTGTTTGCGTTGACTTTAAAACATCAGTCTTGCATGTTCTATCGCCTTTACAATCCCGTTCATAAATCGTCATCATTTCATCATGCTCTGAAAATTTTGTTTCCACTTTCGTGAGAATTCAACTTCCACTCATGGTACTGATATAATTTATTAATTAGCATTGCTCTCAATTAGCAGTGGGAACAAATGCATATCCTCCTCATTACAAAGAGGCATTGGCTTCTTGTACAATCCTGTTATTCCACACGACTAAAGTTTGTCAAACTCCTCTCACCGCAATCTATGAGACTTGCGTGGAATAATTACCCCGTTCCCAAAAGATGGCACTTATGGACTTAGGTTTTTACCTTTACACCGTGGTAATGTTTCTTGCGAAACCGACTCCTATCATATTTTTACGGCGTTAGAATATGAATCTTCTTACCAAACATAGGTTCTTTCTTAGCATCCCCTATTCTCAATGACGATGTTTTCGTATAGCAGTAATTTCTTCCGTAACCATATCCATTTACCTAGCAAATCTCAGCACGGCTAATCGTACTTTCTTCACGTTACACCCCGCTTTACCAGAAGGTTGACAGCCCACCAATAGGGGTATTAGCTAAATTATAGGTCATTTAGAAAAGCTCGTTTGGGTTTAATTCCAAACTTATTCCTACATCTTTTGAGTTATCACACAAAATGATAACCACTCATTTCACGTCCTGACCTTTCTTTATCAATTTACAAAAACTTCTTATAAATCAAT
>Ga0190283_1000423_pt1 | contig 22253 bp, 24 predicted proteins | sample 48691801_MG_FD_161669 | JGI IMG/M metagenome (GOLD analysis project Ga0190283, IMG submission 161669) | Hydrothermal vent microbial mat bacterial communities from Southern Trench, Guaymas Basin, Mexico - 4869-18-0-1_MG | ecosystem: Environmental > Aquatic > Marine > Hydrothermal vents >...
GAACATCAAACATCGAACATCAAACATCAAATATCAAACAATGAATCAGAAAAAAAGCATTATCCAAATAATCTGGGGAATTGCCCTTATTCTGGCAGGCGTGGGAATTTTTTGTGTGATGCCTCAGAGGATATCCCAAATGGAAACGATGGATGTATCTTCCTTTTATATATATTTTACATGCTTTTGCTTTGCTCTGATAGCTGTTTTGCTGCTCGGGGGAGGCTCGAAAAAGATTTATGACAACTGTCAGAATCTTGCCCCTGACTCTGATCGGGAATCAGAAGATAAAAATAAAAAAGGGTAATATCAGGCATCAGTTTTTTACTTCAAACTATAATATAACGCCGGTATGAATTATGTTCAACAAATCTGAAATTCCCACAAAACTCAAAATTCCAGGTTTCGGGTCACTCAAATCTGATGATTCAGGTGTCAGGAAGGCCTCAAAAAAGACACCTGTCACGCATCTTAAGGTGACAGACCCGCGCGTCAAGAAAAAAGCTAAACCGGATGTGGCCTTAAGGCTAAAACTCCAGAAAATCGGCAACAGGATATATGCTGCCAAAAATCTGGATGAAATCCTGATCAGCATGATTGAGGAATTTACCAGTTTATTTAATTCCGAAAGAATCACAATTTATGTCTATGACGGGGAAACACGGGAATTGGTATCACGGGTCAAAAGCGGAAATGAGATAAAAGAAATACGAATCAATGTGGCACCGGACAGTATTGCGGGATATGCCGCTCACAAGCAGAAGCTTGTAAATATCAAAGATGTTTATAATGACGCAGAACTGACCGCACTTGACCCGGCATTGAAATTCGATAAAAGCTGGGATGAGAAAACAGGTTATACCACAAAACAGGCTCTGGCGGTTCCGATTTTTTTTCAAAAATTCCTGATGGGTGCCATACAACTGATAAATCGGAAAGATGGCAAATCCTATTCAAAAATGGACGAGAAGATCGCGGCAGAACTGGGCAGAATGATCGGCATCGGTCTGTATAACCATAAACGGGCGGCAAGAACAGCTGATAACAAATTCAATTATCTGCTTAAAAATCATCTTCTGACCCCGAAAGAACTCAAAGCTGCCATCACTGAAGCAGATAAGAGAAAAGATCCCATTGAAACATATCTGATGGAACGGCTTAAAATTCCCAAGAAGGATATAGGCAAATGTCTCGGGAAATATTATAATGTTCCGTTTGTGGAATATGATGACGACATGGAGATTCCGAAAAACCTCCTCAAAGGCCTGAAAGTTCCTTTTCTGAAAAAAAATATATGGGTGCCCCTGCGCAGCGAAGGTGATAAAATCGTCGTTGCCATGGATAACCCGCAGAATTTCCAGAAAATCAATGAGGTAAAGACGGTTTTTCCCAATAATCCGGTCGAGTTCTGTGTCGCTTTAAAAGATGATATCCTCTGGTTTATTGATCTTTTTACCGGAAAAAAGAAGAAGGCGGAGCAGGTGGATCTGGATATAGATGCCATCTCGGATGAGTTGCTGAAAGGAGTGGAGGATGAAGATGTTGAAACGACTGAGGAGAGCGATCTCGTATCAGAAGAAAGTGGCGCGGTGGTCAAACTTGTCAACAAGATCATCATTGACGCCAGGGAGAAAGATGCCTCTGATATACATATAGAGCCTTATCCCGGGAAGCAGGATGTCAGGATCCGGATAAGAATAGACGGCGCATGCCAGGAATACAGTATGAAGATTCCATACAGCTATAAAGCTGCCCTCATCTCCCGAATCAAGATCATGTGCGGCCTTGATATCGCAGAACGCCGAAAACCCCAGGACGGTAAGATTCAGTTTAAAAAATTTGCCTCGGGCAAAGCAAATGATATTGAACTCCGTGTCGCGACAATCCCCACCCAGGGCGGAATGGAAGATGTGGTCATGCGTCTTCTTGCAGCGGGTGAGCCGATACCGCTTGAAAAAATGGGGTTTTCAGAATCCAATCTCAAAAATTTTCTTGAAATCATCACACAGCCTTATGGCATCATATTCGTCTGCGGGCCTACCGGTTCGGGGAAAACAACCACGCTTCACTCCGCATTGAAATATATCAACAAGGTTGAAACAAAAATCTGGACAGCTGAGGATCCTGTGGAAATCACCCAGGGCGGTTTGCGGCAGGTTCAGGTACAGCCCAAGATCGGGTTCGATTTTGCCGCTGCGATGCGCGCATTTCTGAGAGCAGATCCGGATGTGATCATGGTGGGGGAAATGCGTGACAAGGAAACAACCTCCATCGGTGTCGAAGCCTCACTGACCGGGCATCTGGTCTTTTCAACGCTCCATACCAACAGTGCTCCTGAAAGCGTCACCCGTCTTCTTGATATGGGAATGGACCCGTTCAACTTTGCGGATGCAATTCTGGGCATTCTTGCTCAGCGGCTGGTTCGTACACTCTGCAAGGATTGCAAAGAAAAATATAATCCCTCGAAAGATGAATTTGACCGACTTGTGCATGAATATGGTCAGAAAGATTTTGAAAAAAACAAAGTTGCCGAATACTCAAAGGATCTGTTCATGTTAAGACCAAGAGACGGCGGCTGTGAAAAGTGTAACGGTACCGGATACCGGGGGCGAATGGGCCTGCATGAACTCCTGTTGGGAACTATCAAACAGAAAGAACTGATTCAGACCCAGGCAAGAGTGGAAGAACTGCGGACACAGGCCATGATAGACGGCATGAGAACCCTCAAGCAGGATGGCATTGAAAAAGTGCTTGACGGATATACAGATCTGATTCAGGTGAAAAAGGTTTGTATCGGTTGAGCCCGGCAGCAGAAAGTTGAAAACAGCCTGACCATCACTGCTCCTTTTCGGCTGCTTCCGTAAATTTTTTCAGTTGTTTTTCATAATAGGAATGATTGGTTTTGCTGAGTCCAAGTGCCTTTTTCCCGGGAGAAACTGCCTTTTCAAACTGGCCGTTCACATAATAGCTTTCAGCAAGGGTGTCCAGAATATGCGGGGCGTTCTCTGATGCCACAGCTTTTTGTGCGAGTACAATCGCCTTTTCCGGATCACGGAGTTTTTCGTCTTCACATGTCGCATAGAGCCATGCCAGATTATTCATAACCTGGGGGTTGGCCGGTTTAAGATTCAGTGACTGTTTATACGCTGCAATGGTTCCCTCATAATTTTTGGCCTGGTAACAAATATCCCCCAGAACGCTGTGGAACTCCGGATTGTCAGGCTCTTTTTCAATCGCTCTCCGGATTGTCTTCTCTAAAAAGTGGTTGTTCAGCTTCCTTCCGGTTTCGCTGAAATTCAGGTGATATCCGAGGCATCCTATCAGAAATACCCCAAAAATATATGCGGCGATGCTTTTTCTGATTTTCTGGTCATGGCGGGTAATCCAGGTTTTGTCCTTCTCACATTTCTTCAGGTATTCCACCCGCTCTGTGATGCTGAAATGATGCCAGTTCGGTTTGTCAGGGGACTGCCCACTGGTTAAGGCGATCTTTTCAAATGTGGAAATAAGGGGTTTTGCATTTTCAAAAAGGGTATAGACGTAAGCGTCTGCCTGACGTTCAAAGTTACGCATGAAGTATCCGAAAATATAGCGAAAATAGATAACAAAGATCAGTATGGCAAAAAGGGTGAGTATGGCCGAGATGCCTGTCGTCTGCTTAAGGCCCGCACTGTTTATCAGGTTGAATACCGGCTCGCTGGAAATAATTAAATATATGACCGTATCAAAAGTGGCATAAGAAAGGAGCATGTAGCCGACAAAGAAAAACAGGTAAAATAAAAGGTGTTTTTTTTTGATATGTCCGATTTCATGGGCAATGACTGCCTCAATCTCTTCCGGTCTGAGGAAAGTGAGCAGAGAATCTGTGACGAGGATGTAGCGGAATCTTTTTATCAGCCCCATCACGCCTGCGGTAATCATTCTGCCGCCGAATATGGGCCAGTAAAGAATATTTGCATATTCCATCCCCGCTTTTCGGCACAGGTTTTCAATCCGTGTTCTCTCATAACCTGCTTCAAGAGGCTTGCATCTCCAGAATTTCTGAATCATAACAGGCCCGATCATGGCAATGACAAAAAGGAAAACGAGAAAATAGATTATTTCTCCCTCAGTTGTGGAAAGAAGGTGTTTCGGCGTATCATAAGGCAGTGCGTGGATGATATCTGCAATTCCGGACAGGAGTAACCAGGGCAAAAGTACGGGAACTGAAAATGAAATGTTGGACAGGATGTATGATCGTCTGGGCACATCGGTTGCATAGAGTTTATGATAGGAGCCGTAGGCACAGGCCCATACAACTGTAAGATAGAACCCGAACAGTCCGAGGAAGACAAACGCCTGACATGTCGGAATGACTGAAAAAAAAGAAATGTCCGTGAAAAAAGATGGCAGGCTAAGTCCGTAAATATTTATGGCAAAAATCACGATGGCTATAACAAACTGCCGGGTTAACATCGCATTAAAATTATGGTCAAGGCGGGAAAAGCGGTCTTGTCCGCATACGCCGGCTTGGAAACGGAACAACTTTGGAATCTGCTTTTCAAGTCTGTGAAACTGCACCCAGGTAAAAGACGCAAAAATGATAATAAGGCTGAAAAAGAGGATGAATGTTTCAGCAGGAGGAAAATTTGTGTCTTCAGAAAGCGGATGGGTGGTGTAGATGAGCAGAGCGACGATAAGATATATGAAATTGCTGAACATATTATTAAAGATACAGGTGTCTTGTACTAACAGTGGAAAGTTAAAAAAGGAAAGTTAAAAGTTATTCCAGAAAATGTGCTATACCTTACTTTTTACTGTCAAGTTTATAAAATCTTTCTTTTTCACTGTAAATGCAGCCGCAGTACTGTTGCCGATACAATCCGAGGCGTTTTGATTCTTCGATGCCTTCTTTCCATCCTGCCCGGAAATCATTGTAAAAAAAGGGAACCCCCACGGATTTGCCCAAGGCTTCCCCAATGGCTTTTATCATGTCATGCTTCTGGAATTTGCTGTATAACAGGGTGGTTGAAAAATAATCAAATTTGCCCCGTTTTGCCATCAGGGCTGCTGACTTGAGACGGTCGTAATAGCACCAGGCGCATCGTTCTGATTCTCTGAACACCACATTCTGAATGAACCCTTCCAGATCATAGCCCTTTTGGTAAATGACACGAAAATCTGCCATTTCTGAATAATTCTGCAAGGCTTCCTGCCGTTTCAGGCACTCTGTGTATGGATGGATGTTATGTCTGTAAAAAAAACCCATCACATCAAATCCGTCCGAGCGAAGCGTCTTAATGGGATAAATCGAGCAGGGCCCACAGCAGATATGAAGCAGAATTTTCAAGTTCTTTCCCCGAAAATGGCGGTTCCTATGCGGACAAGGGTTGCCCCCTCTTCAATGGCCGTCTCAAAATCACCGGTCATTCCCATGGACAGTTCATCCATTGTCACATTCGGGATGGCCGCTTTTCTGATCTGATCCCGCAGTTCCCGGAGTGCTGAAAAAAAGGGCTGCACCTTTTCAGGTGCATTATAAAAAGGTGGGATGATCATCAATCCTTTGACAGACAGATTTTCAAGCAGGCTGATATCCTTTGCCAGATATTGCAAATCCTCCACAAAGGCCCCTGATTTTGATGCCTCCTCCCCGATGTTCACCTGTATCAGTATCTTCTGGATTTTATTTATCTTATTCGCCTGTTTGTTTAATTCACGGGCCAGCTTGAGCGTGTCAACAGAGTGAATCAGATCAAAAAGTTTTACAGCATATTTGGCTTTGTTGGTCTGGAGGTGGCCGATAAAATGCCAGGAAACAGGAAGAGACGACAGGATGCCGATTTTTTCCCGGGCTTCCTGAATGTAATTTTCTCCCAGAATGGTCACTCCTGCCTCAATTGCTTCCCTGACGATGGGTGCCGGCATGGTTTTGCTCACCGCCACAAGACAGACATCTTCAGGATTTCGTCCGCTTGTGCCGGCAACTTTTTTTATGCGATCTTTTACAGTTTCCAGTCTCTTTTTCAAATTATAAGAATCTCCTATCTCAAATTCATGAAAATGTAGGGTGGGTGGAGCGTAGCGGAACCCACCTTCTGCAAAAAGCCTTCGCCTGAATAATTGAAATTACCAACTTTTACGGACATTGTAAAGGACAAGTCAGTAGAGGACAAGTTTTTTTGGAAAAAAACCCGAACCATCCCTGCAAGCATTTTTTGGGAACCACAAAATTGCCACAAGTTGCCTGGTTCGGATTGGCAAATCCGAACAGTCATGAAAGGCGGGGGATTTGGCAATCCCCCGCGAGCGTTTTGGGAAGGTCGTGAAAGGCGGTGATTTGGCAATCCCCGCGAGCGTTTTGGGAAGGTCGTGAAAGGCGGTGATTTGGCAATCCCCGCGAGCGTTTTGGGAAGGTCGTGAAAGGCGGGGATTTGGCAATCCCCCGCGAGCGTTTTGGGAAGCGTCGTGAATAGCGGGGATTTGGCAATCCCCCGCGAGCGTTTTGGGAAGGTCGTGAAAGGCGGTGATTTGGCAATCCCCCGCGAGCATTTTTGGGAGAGCGGGGATTTGCCAATCCCCGTGATAATTCAGAAAATATTATTTTTATATCTTTACATGAAAGCAGGAAGATGAAAGAATAAAAAATTGATGTTTTCTGTCGGTCAAATATTTTGTATAAACAGTCATGATCGTCATGATCTGATGCCACAGCGAATGATGAAAGTTTTACAGTTTTTCCTGACACTTAAAACCTGAAACTTTCATATAAAATTAATTTGTGAAACAGAAAGGAGGATATCATGTCCGGTGCTTACACCCACATTACCTTGGAAAATGAGCTGAAGGAACCGATGAGGCTTGAAGATATCCCGGGTTTTCCGGAAGATGCAATCATAAGCATATTGGATTACTTCAAATTTTGCGAGCTTGGCGCTGTGAGTCCTGATTACCCCTACCTCGCGCTTGACGCACCTGAAGCGGCAACCTGGGCGGATTCCATGCATTATACCCGAACAGGTGAAATGATCCATGCCGGCATTCGTCTTCTTCGTGAAATGGAGGATGAAGCCCAACAAAAAGGACTTGCCTGGCTGCTGGGCTACGCCGCCCATGTTGCAACTGACGTTACGATTCACCCTGTCGTCCAAATGAAGGTCGGTGATTACAGTGAAAACAAGTCCGATCATCGGATCTGCGAAATGAATCAGGATGCCTATATATTTCAGCGGCTGAACCTGGGTGATATCGGGCTTTCCAGCCATCTGGACTCCGGCATCGGAATATGTGGTGATCCCGATGATCCTTCCCAGCTTGACGCGGATGTTCTGAATCTCTGGCAGAGCATGTTCCAGGAAATCTATCCTGATGATTTTGAAGAAAATCCGCCGGATATTAACCTGTGGCATCGGCGGTTCAAGTTTATGGTTCAGGATATTGCCGCACAGGGGGACATGCTGATGCCGCTTGCCCGACATGTGGTCGCGGGCAAGGGACTGGTGTATCCCCTGAAGGATGAGGTTGACATGCAGTATATTGAGAACTTGGAAACCCCTGAGTCGCCGATACATTTTGATGACCTCTTTGACAGGGCGATTAAAAATGTTGAAGGCGTGTGGTCCCTGGTTGCCCGCGGCGTACTGACAGATGATGAGGAATATCTTGAAAGAATAGGCAATTGGGACCTTGATACAGGCAGGGATGAAGATGATAATCTGATTTTTTGGGAGGAACAGAAATGAAAAAAGCCTTTTCGTTTAAAATTGTTCTTGCCGTGGTGATCGCTCTGATGATCGCTGTGGCAGGGTGTGGAAAGGGGGATAAGAAAGTCAAGGAGAAAGAAATGTATAAACTGGCTTCTTCCCTCACAAAGCTTGCTTCGGCCGTGGAATCAACTGTCCGCTATAAGAAGCCCCCCGCAGGAATCAGCGATGCAAAGCTGCTGAAGCTGGCCACCAAGCATGATCCGAAGCTTCTTGAGCCATTCAAGGAATATAAGGTCAAGGTATCTCAGAAGGACAGGCACGGAATAGTCCTTGTCTGCACAAAAAACGGCAAACAGGGCCTGTTGGAAGATGCCGGATGCACCGGCGCAATGGACAAGCATCTGTGGAAGTCTTCGGCATCCTGCAAATTCACATTAACCGCCAAAGATGTCTGTAAAAAACATTGACTCAAATCCGGACTTCCGAAGTCTTTCAACTTCGGAAGTCTCAGAGATGGCCGGACGGGATTTGCAATCCCGTCCGCAATGTTTCCGCCTGAACGGGATTGCAATTCCGTCCGGGACTTTCAACCTTCAACTTTCCACTTTCCACTCAGACATTAAATTGAAAATAGTTGTCCCAGACATCATCCATTTTTTTACAGGCCGCATCCAGAGAGAGCGTCTGATAAATATTTTCTCCATTTTCGTTTTGACCGGTGATCCTGCAAAGTTCCAATGTCTCTAATTTCCTCAGCGCATCTTTTATTTCAAAATCAATAAGAACATTGTATTTCTTTTCAAGCCATGCCTCAATAACATCATCCAGTGCCGATTCGGTCAGACCGTTTTCAGACCTGAGCAGGAAATAATACCCCAGAACGGCCTCTTTGCATTCCTCTTCTTCGGCAGCATCTATAATATGATGGAATACGCCGGCGTTGTTGTCCAGATTCTTAAAATAAAGATTGTCACCCAAAATTTTCATAAACCGGATTTTACGATTTTTGTAACTGTTCCATTGCTTCAGAGCATAAGCCCCTATTGCCGCCAAAGCACTTCCCCCCGCAACCATTGCGGATATCTGAGCAGGTCCGAGATTGGGCATCTCACCGCCATTCAGGACAAAGGAACGCGTCAGAAACCAGAACACAGAAGCCATTGCAATCAGTCCCGCGCTCGCTTTGAGGAAGACCGCAATTCCTCCCCCGATGAGACTCCCCACCATCAGCACCACATCTTTCGGTTTCATTCGCACCTGCGTATTCGGGAAAAGCATTTCCATATCTGCTTTGGGGATATTTTTGAAAAGTTTGATGATCATGCTTCCCGGTTCAAACTGCAGGTTTTTCCGTTTTTTCGTTTCAAAATACGCTGCATCCTTGAATTTTATGAATATTGCGATCCGTTCAAACACGGGAACATCTGTTTCCACGGTCTGGATGAGCCATTTTTTCAAAGTGGCTTTCCGGGTTGCAGTTCCCCGGTAGAAAATGACCTGACTGTCAAAGTCATCAAAATCCACAAAGATGCTGATCTTGAAAAGGGATTCTTTTTCCATGGCATACGCCAAGTCTGTTTCGGTGATCTGCTCATAATTGGCATTGTTCAGAATTTCTTTAAAATTTTCAAGCAGATTATCCTCACATTTCCTGATTTCATCCGGCGAATACTGATGAATGGTCTGGGTGTCATTGTCAGGATTAAACGGATAATAATTTTCTTTAAGATATTCTAATTTTTTATGAAATTCAAAGTGATAGATGCTCTCTGTCATTTTACAGAAGGAGCGGAATTTTTCCTGATCTCCAGGGGAAAATGATCCCTCTTCACAAATCAGCCTGATAATTTCCGATTTCCGAAAAGGAATAAACCGCTCTCTGTCCCGGTATTCAGTCATTTTTTGATTCCTTTCGTAATAATAAACGGTGGATGAAAAATCTCTTCCCCAGTTCCCCTGACCGCTCCGCCGGACTGACAAATCCGGTGGAAATGAAATTTTCCCTGACCGCTCCCGCCGGATTGACAAATCCGGTGGAAATGAAATTTTCCCTGACCCGGATTGACAAATCCGGTGGAAATGAAATTTTCCCTGACCACGGATTGACAAATCCGGTGGAAATGAAATTTTCCCTGACCCGAATTGACAAATCCGGAAATGCCTGTCAAATGGCTGGAACAAAAGTCAGGGCCTTCCTGCCTGACGTTCAATCCCTTTGAATCCTATAACTCCTTCCTTTACAAGAAATTCAATCACTTCGCAGACAGGAAGCCCCACAACATTTGTGTAAGAGCCGCTGATGCGTTTCACCAGAAAAGTGCCGAGTCCCTGAATGGCATACGCGCCTGCCTTGTCAAAAGGTTCTTTTGTATGAATGTACCATTCAACCTCTTCATCTGTCAGATGTTTGAAAAGGACCTGGGTTTTTACAGCTTCCGAAAAATTCCGATTTTTTACCTTGCAGATTATGGAATATCCAGTAAGCACCTGATGGGTCTGACCACTGAGACGCTTCAGCATGGTGCGGGCTGCTGCCCTTGAACCGGGCTTTCCGAGTATGGTGTCATTTATTAGAACGATGGTATCCGCCCCGATCACCCAACTGTTGGGATATTTTTCTGCCACTTCCCCGGCCTTGGCTTCAGCCAGAACCTTCACATAGGTTTCAGAAGCCTGCAAAGGCACACTGTCTTCATCAAAAGTGCCGGGGACAACAGAAAAAGAAAGCCCTGCCTGTTCCAGCAGATATCGGCGTCTCGGGGATTTGGAAGCAAGGATTAAAAACGGCTCATCATAAATTTTTGAAAATAATTTTTGCATAAAGATTTATTATCAGATGAAATATTGTTTGACAAGACCTACATGAAAAGATAAGAAAGCAGTCAGTCAGCTTTTTTAACTGCCTGGGTGGTGGAATAGGTAGACGCAAGGGACTTAAATATGGGTCGCCTGTCAGGGAAACCGCAGGTCAGTCCGCTCTCAAATTCGGGGAACCCTTTTCAGAAGCTCTTTTTATGGCACTGATGGCAATCCCGAGCTAAGACCAGATTTGTACGGCATAAAATTCTGGTAAAGTGTAGAGACTGTTATGGGAGCGCACCTAAGGCCGCAGAGCTATGGTGAAGAGAAAGTCCGGACCACAAACACATTTTTTGTGGCAGTGAAAACTGTAGTGGTAAGTAAAATCCCTTGATCCCCAGTGGTCGTGCGAGTTCGATTCTCGCCCCAGGCACCAAAAAAGGCAGATACTCAAGGATTTTAAGAAGAGGAATTTTTCAATCCCTTTCTGATTATAACGCTTTCAGGGGAGGCCTGAAATCAGCCCTGCATCGCACCTTTTTAACCACAGAGGACACAAAGGGGCACAAAGCATATGCATCAGGCTGAGATCGTGACCGTAAAGAACCGCAGAGAAAACAGTAAGAACTCTGTGGCTCTCTGTGCCTCCTCCGCGGCTCTCTGCGGTTATTAAAAAGCATCCCCCTAAATCCGTTATAATCAGCAAAAAATATCTTATTGATCCGTCAGAATCAGGAATATTCATCTGCTGATAAGCGATAGCTGGCTATTGGGCGTTCCTTTACTTCCTCAACCCTGACCTCAGCAATGGTGCTTTTCAGATCATCCCCGCCCCTCACCAGAACAGGAATATAATTCGGCGTAAGCCCCTTGAGAAGACCGCTTGATCCGTCTCTTTTTCCCTCAATAAGAACTTCAACCGTTTTCCCGATAAGTTCTCTGTAAAACTCTTGCTTTTTAACATTTCCAATCTCACGCATCTTCCGACATCTCTCTTTTATGACTTTTGACGGAATTTTATCGGGATATGTGCTTGCGAGCGTACCTTTGCGGGGCGAGAATGGAAATACATGCAGATATGTGACAGGCAGGTCTTGGATGAGGGAGCGTGTATTTTCAAATGCGGCTTCACTCTCCCCCGGAAATCCGATGAGGGTATCCGCGCCGACAGATGCATGAGGGATCTTCTCACGGATATTCATTACCAGCTCCCTGAAATATGCACTGGTGTAGGGTCTGTGCATCCTTTCCAAAATAAGATCATCTCCGCTTTGCAGGGGAATGTGAAAATGAGGGCAGATATTGCCCGGTTTTGCCGCCAATTCTATAATATCGTCTGTAAGTTCATGAGGTTCTATGGAACTCAGGCGCAAACGCTCAATTGCCTCTGAATCGTGGATGCGGTGCAACAGTTCCGAGAGGCTTATCTCAGGAGAAAGATCAAGCCCGTAGCATCCAAGATGAATTCCTGTCAGGACGATCTCATGATATCCTGCGGCCCTCACCCGTCTGATATTTTCCAAAACATCTTCCAGCGGCATACTCCGACTTCGCCCCCGTGCGTATGGCACAATGCAATAAGTGCAAAAGGCATTGCATCCGTCCTGAATCTTTAAAAAAGGCCGGGTTCTGGATGTTTGATGTTTGATGCTTGATGTTTGATGTTTGATGTTTGATGTTTGATGTTTGATGTTTGATGCTGGCTTGTTCAAATTACTGTTTTTGATCATATCGGGAATTTTGTGTTTGTCTGCATGACCGATGATATCATGCACACCGCTTATTTTTCTGATTTCATCGGCTTCGGTCTGAGCGTAACAGCCTGTCACAATGATGTATGCCCCGGGGTTGGAGCGTATGATCTGGCGTATGGCCTGCCGCGACTGCATGGAGGCTTTCTGAGTCACCGTGCAGGTGTTGATGATGCACAGGTCCGCTGCTTCTTTGTCATGGGCCGGAATCCATCCCGCCGCTTTCAGAGATTCTGCAATGACCTCTGACTCGTACTGGTTTACTTTGCAACCCAATGTTATGATGGCAAATTTGTTCATAATTTGATGTCTGATGCTTGATGTCTGATATTTGATGTTTGATGCTTGATGCTTGAAATTTGAGTATCCAGCATCTAACATCTAACATCTAATTTCCAATCCATCCTCCGCCAAGGACTTCGTCGCCATTGTAAAACACGGCTCCCTGTCCGGGGGTTATGGCTGACTGGGGCGATTCAAATTTGACGACCGCAGTATGACTGTCAATGGGAAACAGCATGGAAGCCGCTGCTTTATGGCGGTATCTCACACGGGTGGAAACCTTCATGGGAGATTTTGGTGACTGTCCGATCCAGTTTATCTCCGTGACCCTGCACTCCGAGGAAATCAGATATTTTTTAAAACCGACGATCAGCCGGTTTTGTGCTGTGTCAATTTTCACGACGTAATAAGATTCTGATGCGGGACAGTTGATGCCCCGCCGCTGTCCAATGGTAAAAAGATGCAGCCCCCTGTGTTCACCAAGTCTTTTGCCGTTCACATCCTCAATCAGTCCCGGGGCCGGCTCAAACCCTCCCTGACGGGCAAGGAACTCGCCATAGCTGTTTCCTTTTATAAAGCATATATCCTGACTTTCCTCATCTGCAATGGGATGAAGCCCTTTTTTCTCAGCCAGCTTCCTGACTTCCGATTTTGTCATACTTCCCAAAGGAAAGCAGGCCGCGGCCAACTGTTCCTGTGACAGGAACGCGAGAAAATATGACTGGTCCTTTTTGGGGTCAATTCCCCTGAGAAGATGACATCCGCCGCTGTCATCTCTTGCAACTCGGGCATAATGTCCTGTGGCGAGGCGGGATGCTCCAAGTTCACGGGCAGTGGCAAGAATCGTCCCGAATTTTATGGACGGGTTGCACACCAGGCACGGGTTCGGGGTTCTGCCTGCTCTGTAGGTTCGGGCAAAATAATCAACGACTTTCGCTTGAAAATCTGCGCCACAGTCTGCGATTTTTATTGGTATGCCGATCTGATTTCCAATCGTTGCAATCTCCCGGGGATCACCAGATTCATATCCTGTGACAAAATGAATCCCGATGACTTTATGCCCCTCGGCCTTTAACAAATATGCTGCTATGAGCGAATCAATGCCGCCGCTGATGGCAATGGCTGTTGTCATTTGTCAGTTGTATCACTGTCGGGTTTGTTATGTCTGCTTTTTATCTCACAATCCTTTCATCCTTGCCGGACGGGGTTTGCAACCCATATGCATCAGGCTGAGACTGCCGGACGGGGTTTGCAACCCATATGCATCAGGCTGAGACTGCCGGACGGGGTTTGCAACCCCGTCCGGCACAAGGTTAAAAAGGTGCAACGCAGAGCTGATTTCAGGACTCCCCTAAATCCGTTATAATCAGACGAAATCTTTTCCAGCAACCTGCCCAACACCAAGCTGAGGCTTTCTGTTTGCCTGTTTAAGCATTTTTTCAAAATCCTCAATTTTTCTGCATATCATCGCCTGTTTTACCAGTCTTACCAGTATATCCGGACGGGAAATGGACATCACCTCGTCATAAATATACGCGGGAACAACGCTGACTGATTCTTCAAGGAATTTTAAGACCATTTCACGGGCGTTTTCCAGTCTGCCTTCCTTTTTTCCTTCCTTTTTTCCTTCCTTTTTTCCTTCCTTTTTCCCTTCCTCTCTGCCCTCCTTTTTCCCCTCCTTTTTTCCTTCCTCCCTTCCCTCATCCTTTCCCTTTTCATGGGCAAATTTCAGGACATCCAGCATTTTTATTTCCTCCCATAATTCGTTGAAAGTTGATCTGTCAATCTGTCTGTTTGCCATGATCAGTGTGGCTGCCACAAGGAGAATCGGCATTTTGTCCTGCCTGCAGAGATCAATTTCAAACTGCAGCACTTTTTTTACAAAGCGGGTTTTTTCCTCCTCCCTGCCATACAGAGGCAGAAACACGAGTTCTGTCAAAACGGATGTGTCTCCTGTGTTCACGGCGTTCCGGATTTTCTCAAAACATTCCGGTCCGTCTCGTTCTGTCAGATCAACGACTGTCGGGGTGTATTGTCCGCTCAGAGTCTGTATTTTTTTTCTGCCGGAATATGGTCTGCCCGAGATCAGAACAATATCCGTGATATTGTCCTTCCATTCCCTGGCTGCCGAAAAATGCTGGTAAGCGAACCGGTAAAGGTCATCTTCGGTCATATTGCGCTGTCCTTCAACATGATACCCCTTTCCGGCAAAATCCTCAAATATGACATCCAGTATTCCGGCACTGACAGAAATTTCAGCAGGCTTGTAGGAGCAGACCCTCCGGATTTTCCCGGTTTTTATTCCCAGAACATCAAGAGTGCGGTCGCGGAATGCCTCTGAGAGCCAGTTGAGAACAATATCATAGTTCTGATGGTATTCCATGCCGTCATGGGGAATTTGTCTGAACACCAGATCCCCGTTTTCAAAAAACGCTGTTCTCCACTGCCTGAAAACATCGGGCCGAATATGGTATTCCTCGCAGATTACTGATATGGACTTTTTCCCAAGAAAATGCTGTTTCAATATGTCAGCTTTTTTCTTTGGTGAATAAATGTTGGGCATATATGGTTCTTTCTGTAACAGGACTCTTCAGATTGATTCCTAAGTGAACTCTCCAAGTCACTGCAATTTCTATGTTGTCCGGACAATCACTGATCTTGCAAAGCGTCATAATGGCTGACCATGTATTTTAACACTTTCAATATTGTCTCCGCCTCGATTCTTTCCACATATTCTCTGGTGGACTCGATGCTCATTTGCGGAACATCCTGTTCAATATCAGTAATCCTTGACCGGAGAAAAGTCCAATTGTCGGCGATGGTATAGCAGCCGAAAACGGTTTTTGCCGGCTGCTGATTTTCTTCCCAGTTCAGCCGTGCGACAGCAAGAAGTTCTCCGTAAAGCTGAAAGCGCGGGTTTTTGCCTTCCAATCCTCGTTTTCCCTCAATGACAACAATATAAGGAGCATCCATGACGCCGGCCTGACACTTTCCGATTACTGCATCTGCAATGCCATGCAGTTCAAAATTGGAGAATTCTGCTTCCAGCGGAACCTCGGCCCATGCCTGGAGATCGTCTCTTTCTGCCATCAGAAGCAGGGGATAAACAGCCCTTCCCCAGATTGTCGCCTCGTTCATCAGGGTCGTCTCATAAGGCAGCAGACGGTTTACAATATAGCCAAGCTGCTGTCTTTCCTCTTCCGAAAGAATGATCTGTTCATCCCTGAACCAAGTGTCAAGCATCACCCGCTGTTCCTTCAATGTGACAAGACACCTGATATCCTTCAAAGTCAGTTCGGAAAATAAATAATGTTTCAGTGACTGTGATGTTTCCATTCTGTTTCCTGATGTAAAACAATTTTGCAAATTGTTTTTAATGTAAAGCAATTTTGCAAATTGTTTTTTAATGTAAAGCAATTTTGCAAATTGATCAATGCAGAACGATTTTCCAAATCGTTTTCCCGGCACAGACATAAAAAAAACAATTTGCAAAAATTATTCAAAAAACACATGCTTTGTCGGGCGAGCTTTCATTACCCTGGTGGGACATGCAGGTACGCAAAGTTCACAAATGCTGCATTTTTTCTGGTCAAACTCGACAATCATTTCAGGCCGTCGGATGGAAAGGGCACCGGTCGGACAAACTGCCGTACATGCCCCGCAGTGGTTACATTTTTCCTCTTTCCGTCTCACTTCCTGTTCTGCATTTTTGACCTGCACCCCCTGATCTTTGAGATATTTTACCCCTTGTCTGAAATTTTTTCTGCTTCCGTAAAGCTCAAGAACCAAGGCCCCCTCTTTCCTGGGAAACACAGTTGCATTGAGTATATTAAAGGTAAGATCATAATCTCTGACCAAGGCGCAGACAAGGGGCTTGTGGACGATAGCTTCTGAAAACTGAAGAATAAGTATTTTTGAATACACGATAAATCCCCATTATAACAATCTGATCTGATTAAATTTTATAATTGCAAACCATCTGATAAAAAATTAATTTAATTGTAATTATATATCATGTCAACAGCAATCACCTGATATTCACATTTTTTTGCAAAACAGTTTCTTTTCCAGAACGACAAAAGGATTGACCAAGCTTTTCTTATCATATAAAATTCAAAAATTATTCTGATTATAACGCTTTTAGGGGAGGCCTGAAATCAGTCCTGCGTCCTTTTTAACCACAGAGGACACAAAGGGGGCACAGAGGGGCTCAAAGCTTAAACCTGCACGTTCGGCCGGATATGTCTGAGGGCAGGTACGGGGGCCTCCCATATGCATCAGGCTGAGACTGCCGGACGGGGTTTGCAGCCCCGTCCGAAACCTTTGCTTTCGTGGATATGCAAAACATTGCGGACGGGGTTGCAAACCCCGTCCGGCACATCATGGATCAATAAAAACAGACAATTACGATCTCAGTTTGATGCATATGGGGCCTCCCCTGAATCAGAAATTATCTTTGTTGAGCACCTGTTCGGATTTTGTCAATCCAAATCCAAAACAGACGGGCTGAATGAACACCTTAAAATCCGGAACACTTTATACTGAAAACAGGAATAAGGCGCATCAGAAAATGAACGAACAAAGCAGCATAACTCGCATATCTTACCAAGATTACCCCAGAGAACCGGTGGTTCTGGACAATCTTTCCGCCAAATTTATGAAGCAGTCAATGTTTGTGCCTTTGACTCTGACACGCAATATCCTCCGGGTCGCCATGACCAAGCCGGATGATGTCCAAACCCTTGACGCGCTGAAATTTGCTTACAGATTAAATGTTGAGGCTTATAAAGGCAAGGCAGAAGATATTGTCGAAGCCATTGAAAGACTGTATGGTGCCGGAAGTCAGTCCATAGAGACAATCATTGAGGAAGCTGGAAAGGATGTCTATGAGATATCACTCGACGGAGATGAGGATGTGGATCATCTGAGAGATATTGCTTCGGAAGCCCCCATTATCAGACTGGTCAACCGGCTCATTCTGGACGCGGTGGAACTGAAAGCCAGTGATATCCATTTTGAGCCTTTTGAAAACGAATTCAAAGTGAGATATCGCATTGACGGTGTGCTGAATGATGTGGAATCCCCGCCGGCCAGGCTTCAGGCTGCTGTCATCTCCAGAGTCAAGATCATGTCCAAACTGGATATCGCGGAAAGACGGCTTCCCCAGGACGGAAGAATCAAGCTCAAGATAGGGGATAAGGAAATAGATTTCCGGGTGTCCACCGTTCCGACACTCTTTGGAGAAAGCCTTGTCATGCGGATACTGGACAGGGATACGCTTGTCCTTGACTTGGAAAAACTGGGCTTTCGCCCGGATGTCCTTTCCCAATATACAGAACTCATCTCACAGCCTTACGGCATGGTGCTTGTGACCGGCCCCACCGGGAGCGGAAAAACATCAACGCTATATACAACCCTTGCAAAGATAAATGCCCCGGAAAATAAGATCATCACGCTGGAAGATCCGGTGGAATACCAGTTGCGGGGAGTGAATCAGATCCAGGTAAACCCCAAGATCGGTCTGACCTTCGCGAGCGGATTGCGTTCCATTGTCCGCCAGGACCCTGACATTATACTGGTCGGGGAGATAAGAGACAGGGAAACTGCGGAAATTGCCATTCAGTCAGCCCTGACCGGGCATCTGCTCTTCAGCACCCTGCACACCAATGACTCAGCAGGTGCGATTACCCGGCTCCTTGACATGGGCGTGGAAAATTTTCTTTTAAGTTCAACATTGTTGGGAATTATGGCGCAAAGGCTTGTCCGGGTGATATGCCCCCATTGCAAAAAGCAGATCACCCCTGATGAGAAACTTTTAAGGTCAATGCATTTAAGCCGGAGCGAGGCCGCGGGCATCCGGTTCTTCCACGGAGAAGGCTGCGAAGAATGCAGACATACCGGTTTCAAAGGGAGAACCGCCATTTTTGAATATCTTCCCGTGGATAATGATATTCGGAAAGAGATCATTGAACGGTCAGGCACAGAAAAGATCAAAAAGACAGCGATCAGAAAGGGGATTGCGTCCCTGAGACAGGACGGATGGCAGAAGGTCAGAGAGGGGACTACCACAATCTCCGAGGTGCTTCGGGTAACGCTTGAGATATGAGGGAAGTCTGATAAAATCCGATTGGGCGTTCAGGAAAAAGCCGGTGTTTTTTTCATTTCTGCCCCTGTCAATCCTGCAAAGCATTTATCAACCCCTGAAACCATTGGCCTTGTGGGAAGAGATGGATATTGAGATAATGCTCACTGCTCAGAATCGTCGCCAAAAAAGGTTCGGGATCAGGAGCGAGGAAAAACAGGCCGATGATTGTGATGTAAAGAACTGAAGTCGCTTTTGGGTCCTTTGGATTTCTCAGTTTGAGGGCTGTGCCAAAGGATTTTTTGACCCGTCTCCCGGACAGGTCCAGGCTGCCGAGTTCGTCCAGAACAAGATGAATGATGAAGCCGAGAAAGACAAAGAAACCGGCCATCCATGCGGTGAAATTTGAAACATGAAACACCCGGTGCAGCAGGATGGCATCGAGAAGCCAGAAAAGGATGCCTGCCGGAACTGAGTGAATGATCCCGCGATGCACGGTGAGACGAGTGAACAGGTAAAATACAGGATATTTTACCATAAAAAAAACTGCTGCCCAAATGAGAAGAAGTTCGGCCAACGAGGTGCCGATCCTCTGACCGAATACAAGAAAAAAGGCGATGACAGGTGCCAGGAAATTGAAGACCAGGCGGATCGCCACAGAATTATCCGCATCAATGTCGGGCAATATGCCACCCATGACACCCATAATAAAATAAAGAAGAACTTCATGAACTTGGGCCAGACCTGTCACCAACAGACCTGTTGCCGCCAAACCGCTTACCCGCGATGCTACTGAGAGATGGGTTCTGAAATCAGCCACAGGATATTCTCACCATTTCCATTTGAAAATTCAAAAAAACTCCAACAACTCCCGTCGGATTTGAAATTCACGAATCAAAACGCCATTTCCCCCTTCTTGTCGGCGTTTTCAGGGATTTTGCAAGCTGCTTCAGAAAAAGTGTTCTCGGTATCTCCTTTGCTCCGAAATTCACCAGATGATCTGATGTCACCTGACAGTCAATCATATCAAAGGATAATCCCCCAAGGTGTTCCACAAGTCTGACAAATGCCACCTTTGAGGCGTTGCTGACCCGGGTGAACATGGATTCCCCGAAAAAACATCTCCCCAGGGAAATCCCGTATAATCCGCCGACCAGTTCTCCGTCACGCCAAATTTCCACAGAATGTGCAAAACCGGATTCGTGAAGCTTGCAATAGGCTTCAATCATCTCGTCAACGATCCAAGTATCTGTTCTCGCTTTTGCACAGGAAGAAATCACTTGGAGAAACGCTTTGTCCATAGTCACACGGAACTCCCCTTTTCTGATGGTCCGCCGCAGTCTTTTTGAAACTCTGATCTCACGCGGATACAGCACCAGCCGCGGATCAGGCGACCACCAGATAATCGGTTCGTCCTCTGAAAACCACGGGAATATGCCCTGCCGATAGGCGAGGAGGAGACGCTTTGGGCTCAGATCACCGCCCACGGCAAGCAAACCGTCGCTCCGGGCACCATGGGGGGGAGGAAAACCGATTTCATCAGATAAAAGGTAAACTGTCATCTTGATTAAGTATCTCTCCTCTAATTTTCCGGGGCAAACCCGTCTTCTGTTCTCTCATCCGTAGATATCCGTCAGGACTGTTATAAGGCATCCATCCGCAGCAACTCGCTCAGACTGATGCGCCAGTCCTGCGGCAATCCGAGTCATATTCAAAACAGAGCCAGTGTAACTTGGAATATGATAATGGGCAGCAATTTTTACCCTGCATCGTAATCAATCTTCTTTTTTTATCTGCGATTTATGCCGGAAAAGCCCAGAAGCCTGCGACCTGTGACAGAAAATCTCTGGTCCAGATATTCTCCCAATGCGCCAGCGAGTATATCAATTGCCTGATCTTTGTCGTAACGAAGCTTTTCCAGCAGTTCCAATGCCTGATCCTGAATCAGAATCTCTATCATTTCACTGCAATCGGTAAGAGCCTGACTGTTAAAATTCGGTTTTCCTCTGTGTATGCCTTTCATTACATCGGAAACGGATTCATGCTGCATAAAAGGACCATCATCTATGGTGCGTAAAAGCACTCCGTTGAAAACTCCATCGCCAAATCTGTTTCCCGGCTTTTTGAATGCCGCCCTTAATGCAAGCGAAAAACGAAGTGCTTCATTATCCGGGTCCTTTGCTCTTACACCTTCCTTAACACACCAATGGTTAAGATCGGAATCCCATGGTTCCTTATCACAGGAAATTTCTTCACCGCCCTCATAGAAATGCATAAACATAATCGTGGGCTTAAATATCAAACCATCTCGTTCACGATGAATTTCAATCTTTGAACTGATCCCATCCCGATCAAGATAACTTTTCCAGAAGTTGAGTTTAGGATGGTAATATTTTTCTGATTTGGTGAAATATTTATCAAAATCGGACATGGTGTACCTCGTCATATTAATCTGTTTTATCCTGCCCCTCAGAATTATCCTGCCGCTCAGAATTATCCTGCCCCTCAGAATTAGTCCAATTCAGGCATTCTGCCGGCCGCGTCAATCTTCCAGAGTGTCTGATAGCTTACTTCTTCTTCATCTTTTTCGGGGATTACAGAAAAATCAATTCCTGTCTTAGTTTCTTTCAGATTGTTAAATGACATCTCTCTGAAGTCCCCCATATTTACATAATCTCCGTTGGGTGATAGATAAAACGGAAACTTGTTCGACTGAAAAGGGGTTAAGAGACCATACAGCATCGAACTCTTACCGCTGCTGTTTTCACCGGTCAGCAAGGTGATCCGTGAGGCGTGAATATTCGTTTCTCTGAAGCATTTGAAGTTTTTCAGTAAGATATGATTTATCCGCATTCTGCTGCCCTCACTTTGCCCGCAGGACTGCAATAACTCAGAATTTGAATAAGCTTCCTTGCCTCAGGAATTGCTCTGTAAACTCTGTTCAATGTTTCCGGAACAACATACATGGATAATACCTCCTCAAGTTTTCCGCTTTCAAAAGCTTCAGGGATATTATCTGTTTCATAAACCTTTTGCTTTAAATCAGGTTTTGGCCTTAATGCTCGAAAATTTTGTTGTCTGAAATCATACATACATGAAGCCACTAAAGCTCGTTTCATAATAGTTGATACAAAAATAATGCTTTCATTTTTTCATCAAAGCACTTCATCAAAGTCTGAATTATTCAGAACAACTTGAAATTTTTTCATCCAGAATGTCATCATTTGTCCAGTAGTCATCTTCTCTTTTACGAACTTTGGCAATAACCTTGGCGCAAGTATCTTCTGTGACTTTTGCAAAAGCTTCAGGCAAATTTTTTCTCATACCGCTCATCGTAAAATCACAATTATCTGCCATATAATTTTTAACCACAGCCCAACATGCTTCGATCGGCTGAAGCTCCGGATGGTATTGTGGCGTACGGAGAATTTTGTGCCCGTCAGTTTTGGCCAATTTATCAAGTCTGAATTCGGGAATCGGAGCATATCTCACGCATTCATCATAAAGTTCGGATTTCAGCATGTCATCCCTCCAGGGATATTTGTTCCGTGTTAACCAATCCCTGAGTTCATCTTTTGTTGAAGATGGTTTTGGGAACCTGTCTTCGGCGAGAACATTGTGATATCCGGCATTATCCATTATTATGACGGATCT
>Ga0190283_1000425_pt1 | contig 22182 bp, 23 predicted proteins | sample 48691801_MG_FD_161669 | JGI IMG/M metagenome (GOLD analysis project Ga0190283, IMG submission 161669) | Hydrothermal vent microbial mat bacterial communities from Southern Trench, Guaymas Basin, Mexico - 4869-18-0-1_MG | ecosystem: Environmental > Aquatic > Marine > Hydrothermal vents >...
GATCGCACAGGCGATGATCGAGGGCATCCCGATCCTCACCGGGGATTCTCTTTTTGATGCTTACAAAGTGAGGACGATATGGGAATGATCCCCGGCATAACATGCAACCGAACAGCTTACTGAGCGCAGACAATCCGTGAAATCAGCGTTAATCAGCGTTAATCAGCGGTTCAGAATCAAGGGCGCAGAAAATCCGTGAAATCAGCGTTAATCAGCGGTTCAGAAGTTTATATTATTACTTGATTTTTTACAGGCGTGTAAAACTGGAACAAACAATCAGAAAGGAGGGTAAGGCCATGAAACTGTCATCTTTTTTTTCAAAAATCAGATCACTGTTTATGAAAGACAGATATGAGGAAGGTGCTGTGGTTGTCGAAAGGGAACAGTTCGCACAGGAGATGAGAGAAAAATTCAGAGGCAACACGGCCCTTCTGAAAGCCATAGAGGAGGGAATGAACCGGAAAGCGGGGAGACATGAATATGTCTCTCTGACGGACTGACTCAGATGGAAAACATAACTTCCCGTAATTTTATAAAAATATTCCGCACTTTTGAAAACCGGCTGAATGCCATATTCCAGGGAAATACGGATTTTCTCAGAGGCGGAAGTGTCAGGAACCCGAAAAATTCGATCTACTATGAGTATGAGAAAAAACTGATTTCAAAGTCGGGTGTGACCATAGAGGCTGATGCGCTGTATGACAAAACTGAGGATGATTATCTGTATTACAGCTACAACATTTTTTTTGACAGCAACAAGCTGATGTTCCATTATGAACCGACACATAAGGAGCATTTTCAGCCGCATATCAATGTGTATGCCGACGGAAAGGAGTTGCAGAATGCTGACGGAGAGGGAATTCATATTCTGTCCCACAAATACCATCCGCTTGAGATTCTTTCCCTGTTGGAAAGGTACTTTGTTTAGTGTGTGCTTGGCTTTCAGTCGGGGATTCCCTGACAGGCGCACTCTGGCTTGCTGACCCCGGCATAACATGCAACCGAACAGCTTCCTGGGCGCAGAAAATCCGTGAAATCAGCGTCAATCAGCGTCAATCAGCGGTTCAGAATCAAGAGGCAGCAAATTCCCACCCATGATTACGCAAATTGCTACCATCAAATACTGGATTCGCCATTGCCAAATTCATTTTTTACTGATATGACAAATCTTGAAATTGAGCAAGACATACAACACACAAGCATTGAACAGCAAATTAGATGCATAAATATTTGCCTGTGATTCGGATTTCGATATTCGGATTTCGGATTTCAAATATTGAACGCAGGTAATCAGCGTCAGTCAGCGGTTCAGAACCCAAAGGTGAGGCGAGTGGTTATGAGATTCAGACCCGAACATTATCTTGAGGCGGCTCAGGAACAGGTCGTCTCGGCAAGAAGACTTCACAAACAGCGGCGTTATCCGGCGGCGATTTATCTTGCGGGCGTTGCCGTCGAATGTCTGCTGCTTGCGTATAAGACAAGGGAAAATCCTGTGTTTGAAAGCCGCCATGACCTGAGAAATCTTCTCAGAGAAAGCGGCATGTTCAGCTTTATCCGTCCGAAGGATCGGAGAAAGCTGTCTGTGCAGATGGGGATGTGTGGGCGCGTTGGAAAAACAACTACCGGTTTGCCTCTCATGCCAGACTGACTTCGGAGTTCAGACGGCTGGGTCTAGGGGTATCAGGGGGGAGATACTGAAACCGAGTTCCGACATGATAATCAACAATGCCGGTGAAATCATCATATTGGGAGTAAGGCGATGGACTTCAGAGAGGAATTAGAAAACATTTTGATCGGGATAGGTCTGGAGAACCCGACTTTTGAAATCGGTGTGACCCCCGAGGGAAGGGTCGGCGGGTTTGTTGTCTCCGAGAGTTTCTGTGGAAAATCACAGATTGAGCGGCAGGATATGCTGTGGGACAGGCTTGATGAGATACTGGATGAGGAAAAGGATCTTAAAATCATCGCCCTGCTGACGATGACGCCTGCCGAGGTGGAGGACGCAGATTCTTATGACTGACGGTTTTCACCGGGAATGATTTTTTTTCAGATCGGATGTAAGAAAAGAAATCATCCTGTGTGCAATGTATTAAATGGGGGCTTTTCAGGATATAGAAAACAGCCAGTCTTCTTAGGAAATATGCCGGTAATGAATTAACGGAGGATAAAAAAATGATAAACAGTCTGCGTACTCTTCCGATAGCCGAAAGAATACGACTGGTGGAAGACCTGTGGGACAGCATAGCGCATGATCAGGCGTCGCTGGCGCTGACGGATGAGCAGAGAGCCGAGCTTGACCAGCGGTTGGATGCCTATGAGTCTGACGGAATCAGGGGACGTATTGCCGGTGAGGCGATTGCAGATATCAGGAGACGATTGTGAAATACAGGGTGCATCTTCGGGCGGATGCAACCGATGACTTTTGCAGAATTTTTAACTGACATGAATGAAAACGAATATCGGATAAATCCGAGGCGTTCAACGAATTTATGGCTGAAATGACGGAGGTGAAAAGATGATCGCTTCTCAGCAAATTCAGGTTTCAACGCGTGTCTCGCCTGAAACCAGGAGGATGATGGACGAGTATGTTCGGGCCGGAGGGGAAAAAGAGGCGATCCTGATTGAGACCGCCCTGCTGCATCATCTGCAGGCACTCACAGAATTGCCGGAGTATATGATCGTTCCGCCCCGCATCCTGGTGTCTGAGGACTCCGGAAGGATGATTATGGAAAGTCTTGACAATCCTCCGGAACCGACCGACGCTATGAAGTCGCTTTTCAACAATGAGGGGCATGAGGAAAATGACTGATATCCGACCTCTCAGACACTCAGATGACCGGAGCGGATTCTGTTCAGGAAATCCCGATCTGGATCGCTTCCTTTCCCGGTTCGCAGGCCAGAATCAGTTCAGGCACCATATCGGGACAACATACATTGCCGCGGGCGGGAACACGATAATGGGATTTGCGACTGTGTCCGCCTCCCACATTGAAATCAGAGACCTGCCTGATATCCATAAAAAAGGGCTTCCGAAATATCCGCTTCCTGTCCTGCGTCTGTCCCGGCTGGCGGTGGACATGACCTGGGCTGATGAAAATGTCACAAACAGAGTTGCCAATTGTGATCCCGTTTTTGTTTCGCCTATTTTTTTTAACTTAAAAATCAGTCGGTTACAAAATAGCCGGAACAAAAACGGGATCAGCTTTCTGAGAGCATCAACAACAGATTCATCACCCCACCCGCACCCCGAAGGACTCCTCCAGAATGCTTCCGAGCGCGCTGCGGAAGGACTGTTCGGCACGTTCGGCACTGAGACCCCAGCGTGATCCGATGGCGCCGATGCTGCTGTCATATTTGCGGATAAAGAGCTGCACTTCCTTCAGTATCTGCTGAGGCTCCTCACGCAGGGCCCGGTTTTCAGACTGCTGCTCATCCCATTTACGCTGAGACTCCTCACGCAGGGTCCGGTTTTCAGACTGCTGCTCATCCCACTTACGCTGGGACTCCTCACGCATGGCCCGGATTTCGACCTGATTCGCTTTCGTGTCCTCACGCAGATCCCGGATTTCAGACTGCTGCTCATCCCATCTGCGCTGAGACTCATCCCATTTACGCTGGGACTCCTCACGCAGGTCCCGGATTTCGGCAAGCACCTGATCAAAACGGTCTTCCGTTTTCTGCTTACCGGCAAATTTTTCCTGCAGCATGTCCTGAATGACATAATGAAATGTTCTGTCTGCAAGATATATGGCAGCTCATGGCATATCAGTTCTTTGACTTCGACCAAGTTCATACAACCTTTTTATCGTAGAAATATATTGTAACTGCCAGCTTGTCAAGTGCCTTTCTGCATCTGAGCAAAAAAATCTTCAGCCATGCAGGCTCCGAAAAAGCCCGTTTTAAGCCCTTAAAAAAATGATGATTTTGCCTCCGAAAATGAGGTTTTAAGCCTGAAAAACGCCTATTCTCAGAAATTGAAAGTAAAAAGCCGCATTCCTGAAAGAATGCGGCTTCAAATTTACAGGCAGGCATTACTCTTTCGGACGCTCGTCAATAATCCGCTTGGCTTTCCCCTCACTACGCTCAATGAGCTTAGGCTCCACCAACCTCACCCTTACACTGATCCCCAGCATTCCCTTGAGATGTCCTGAAATCTTTTTCTCCACTTCCGCTTCCTTATCAGGCCCTGCATCATAGATTTCCTGCTTGGCCTCCACCCGAACCGTGAGATGATCCAGATATCCCTTCTTCCGAACTACAAGCACATATTGCGGCTCCACTTCAGGAATCTCCAGCAGGAGAGACTCAATCTGAGAGGGGAAAATATTCACGCCGCTGATAATGAGCATATCATCGGTGCGGCCAAAGACCTTGTCCATCTTGAGAAAAGTTCTCCCGCAGTCACATGTCTCCCGCCGGAGCCGTGTGATGTCTTTGGTGCGGTAACGGATCATGGGCATGGCCCGCCGCTGAAGCGAGGTGAAAATCAGCTCGCCCTTCTCGCCGAGGGGGACAGGTTCCAGGGTTTCAGGATCCACGACCTCTGCAAGATAATAATCCTCATTGATATGCAGTCCGTCCTGAGCCTCACAGTCAAAAGCGACACCTGGTCCGCCAAGCTCGGTAAGCCCGAAAGCCTCCATGGCCTTGATCCCCATGCGCTCCTCAATCTCCTGACGCATAGCCGTGGTCCAGGGTTCCGCTCCGAAAACCCCCACCCGCAGGGGCAGCTTTTTGATGTCCACGCCCATATCTTCAGCCCGTTCGACCATGGTGAGCGCATAAGAAGGGGTGGAGAGCAGGGCATTGGTCTTGAAATCCTGCATAATGGTGATCTGCCGCTGGGTCTGTCCCGAACTGGTGGGAACCACAGCACATTTAAGCCGGGTGACACCCTGGTGAAACCCTAATCCGCCAGTGAATAGCCCGTAACCATAAGCGTTCTGTACAATATCATCCTCGCGTATTCCCGCAGCCCAGAGATTTCGGGCCATACATTCGCCCCACTGTTCCATATCATCGAGCGTATAAGGGCCGGTGACAGGCTTTCCTGTAGTGCCTGAAGACGCATGAACGCGGACCACTTCGCTCATGGGTACGGCGCAGAGTCCGAAGGGATAATTGTCTCTCAGATCATTTTTGACCGTGACAGGGAGCTGGGCCACGTCTTCGAGGCTTTTAATATCTTCGGCCTTTATCCCGATCTCATCCAGTTTCTGCTTGTAAAAGGGAACCCGCTCATAGACCCAGGCCACAGTTTCCCTGAGTTTTTCCAGTTGAAGTTTCTGAATCTCCTCCACAGGCATACATTCAATTTCTTTATTCCAAGGCATCTTTCTCCTCCATTATTTATGTGTCAGGTGTTTCGCATTTGATATTTCTTCTCGTCCGCAATCTTTCTCTGCCGCAGTCCAAAACGTCTCGGACGAGTTTGCAAAGAATGAGGGTCCTCTGCCGGACTGGGTTGCAAACCCCGTCCGGCAAGCGTATCCAAAAGATCACGGACGGGGTTGCAAACCCCGTCCGGCAACAGTATCGTCCGGCAAGATCATGCGCCTGCCGCGGCAGAAAACCCGAGATCAAAGGCTTTTAAGTTCGTATCCACAAAAGCCTTTTTGGTTTTTGTCTTTATTATTTCCTTTACATTTTCCGCTGTGACCGGCAGGATACCGGTCTGAATCAGGGACCCGACCAGCACGATATTTAATGCCAGCACATTTCCGGCCTCTTTTGCAAGGGCAATCCCATCATACGCAATCAGCTTTGACGTTTTTGCCCGAATCAGGCCCTGCAAATTCTCCAGGTCCGGATAAACGCCTCTGCCAATGGACACCGTAAACGGCGGAAGCGGAGAAAGATTGGTAATAACAACCGATTTGGAATTGACCTTATTCAGTGCGCGGAGGGTTTCCAAAGGCTCAAATCCAACAAGAACGTCTGCCTCGCCATCAGAGATGATGTTACTTTCCGCATCTCCGAAGACAATCGCGGACTCCACGACCCCGCCTCTCTGGGCCATGCCGTGAATTTCACTCATCCGAACAGGAATGTCGGTAAGGAGGGCCGCTTCGCTGAGGACTCTGGATGCAAGCAGGTTTCCCTGTCCGCCAACAGCTACGATGATTAATCTTTTTGTATCCATACTTTTTATCCTTAAATATTTAAAGAAACCGGGTGTTGTAAAAAAACTGCTTTCTATTCTTTATTCTTCAAAGGCAAAATAGCGTTTTCAGGGCATATCTGCGCACAGACCGCACATCCCACACATGTGACCGGATCAATTTTCACTCTTTCATCCTCAAGGAAAAACGCGGGGCATGCAATCTCATTGAGACAATCCCTGTGATTTTTGCACTTGTCGCTGACCGTAAAAGACCTTATTTTGAGTTTTTTAAGGCTTTTGGCGTACAGGGTACACATTTCCTGTGAGATAATCACTGAAACGCCTTTGTAATTTATCGCCTCTTTTATGGCATCTATGCTCTTTTTAAGCTTGTACGGTCTGATGACCGTAATATGGCCGACACCGAGTGCCTTTACAACCTCTTCGATGGATATCCGCCCATATCCTGAAAGGTTGAAATTCTCCATATCCACCCCGGGATTCGGCTGATGGCCGGTCATGGCGGTGATGCTGTTGTCAAGAATAACCAGCGTGAAATTATGGTTGTTAAAAACTGCGCTTGCCAAACCGGTCATTCCCGAATGGAAAAAAGTGGAATCGCCGATAAAGGAGATGACCTTCTTATCCGTGGCTTTTGAAAAGCCGCAGGACGAACTCACGGACGATCCCATGCAGATCACATAATCCGCCATGGAAAGCGGCGGGAGAAATCCGAGGGTATAGCACCCGATATCCGTGGGGTAAATGGTTTCCACCCCTTCCTCTTCAGCGGCCTTCTTCACCGCATAATAGGTGGCCCGGTGAGAACACCCCGCACAGAGGTTGGGCGGACGCTGGGGCATTTCAGGAACGTCAGAGATATCCGGCAGGACTGGCCGCGTATAAGGCACACCAAAATAAGTTGCGACACACTGTCTGATCATGGCAGGATCAAACTCGTAAAGACGGGAGAGCAGCTCTTTTCCTTTGCCGTTTATGGGAAGCGTGAGCCCTTCTTCCTGACCAAAGGCTTTTATCGCCTCTTCCATGTACGGCTCACCCTCTTCGACAATGAGGACTTTTTCGCATCCTTTCAGAAAATCTTTGATCAGCGTCTCCGGCATGGGGCATGAAAAGCCGATGCGGAGTATTTTCGCCTTATCTTCTATGTTGAGTTCTTTCACGGCATCAGCAACATAGCTGTAACTTACGCCGTTGCATACAATGCCCCAGGCCCCGTCTCCTTTTATAAAGTTATATTCGGATTTCTGAGAGATTTCTGTGGCTTTTTCAATGTTTTCCAGCAGCCTGACATGAAGCTTCCTGGAAACCGCGGGTACGGTGACATAGTTGAACGGGTCTTTTTTGAAATCGCCCTTTGTGACGCGGGGCCTGATTTCGCCCAGAGTCACGACTCCGGTGGAATGATTGATCCGGGTGGTGGTTCTGAGGAGTACGGGTTCTTTCAGTTTTTCAGAAAGATCAAATGCATAGGGAACCATCTCCTTTGCCTCTTCCACCGAAGAAGGCTCAAGGATGGGAAGCCCTGAAAGCTTGCCATAGTAGCGATTGTCCTGCTCGTTCTGGCTGGAGAACATGAACGGGTCATCAGCCGTCAGAATGACAAATCCGCCCGTAACTCCGACATAAGCAAGCGTCATCAGGGGATCCGCTGCGACATTCAGGCCCACATGCTTCATCATGCACATCGTGCGAAGCCCTGAATTTGCAGCACCTGATGCCACCTCAAGGGCCACTTTCTCGTTGGTGCCGTATTCAAAATAAAGATCACTTTCCTGAGACATCTGGAAAAGGTTTAAAGACAGTTCCGAAGAGGGTGTGCCGGGATATGTGGTGGCAAAGGCAACGCCCGCTTCAATCGCACCTCGCGCAATGGCTTCATTGCCGAGGAGTATCATCTTTTCACCAGGATTTTCGGTTAGTAGTTTATGCATAATATTTTCCTTTTTTGCCAGTTGTCAGTAATCATCAATGACGAATGGCTAATTAATTATCTAATGACCAATTCCGCTATCAAGTCTGAATATGAGGCGACTCCCTGCTCGGCCTGGATTGGCAAATTCAGGCCATAACCGCCGGATTTGTCAACCCGCCGGGAGCAAGCCGGGTTTCTGCTAAGCTCCCTTGAATTCAGGTCTCTTCCGGCCAAGTGAGGAAAGCCCTTCCAGCGCGTCCGCGGTGGAGAAGATTTCCTGAAGCCGTCCCAACTCAATTTCCACGGCATCATTCATGGATTTGCCCATCTGCTGATCAATGATTTCGTTGGCAACTTTAAGAGCAAGGGGTGCTTTGAAACCGACAATCTTGGCAGTCTTGGCCGCGAGATCATCTGCCACGCCTTCGGGTGCTTTGCCGGAGAGCAGTTTCTCAACATTCTCTTTGTTGCACACCTGAGCAAGAGGCTTGAACTTTTCAGGAATCTCACGCTCTCGGTACTTGTCTGGTTTTCCTTCCGAAACAAGAGAAGCTATGGCCGAGTCCACCTCGGCAGGCCCGACAAGCTTTGTCACAATGCCCAGTTCAAACGCATCTTTTGCACTGATGCCCGCTCCGGTAAAGGTGTAGTACTTGGCAAGTTCAGGCCCGACATGGCGTGTAAAGCGGAGCATTCCTCCCAGCCCGGGATAGATGCCGATGCCAGTCTCAGGAAAGCCCATTGACCCGGCTGGCGTGGCAAGAATCGCCTGGCAGGAAAGCGCAAGCTCACTTCCGCCCCCGAGGGAAAGTCCGTCAAGGAGTGCTATCGTGAATTTCTCAGAGTTTTCGATTCTGAGCAGAAGTTCGTGGCCTTTTCTTGTGAAGGCAACAGTCTCAGGAACTTTATCTGCCTTTATGTTCCGGACAAAATAACGGATGTCCGCGCCCGCTACAAATGCCTTGCCTGCGCCCTCGAAGACAATCGCCTTGACATCGGGATTTTTCTCAGCTTGGGAAAACCGCTCTTCAAGCTGGGCAAAGACATCCGCATTCAGCGCGTTCATGGCCTCGGGGCGGTTGATGATAATTCGGGCGATGCTGTCTTTCACCTCAAGATCAACCACTTTGAAATCAAAAGGCGTTCCTTTCTCCTTCTGTTTTACGAGTATGTCGGGCATCTTGAAGTCGGAATACTTCTCTGTAATCGCTTTGACAAATTCGCAGGTCTTGTCAATGCCGATTTTGTTCATAATTTCAAACGGGCCCATGATCCACCTAAGGCCGATCTTTGCGCCCCGGTCGGTGTCTTCAATGGTGGCGACACCTTCATCCACAAGTGCGGCCGCAACCCCGAGACATACGCCGTAGAATCGCTCAGTCACTGCCTGAATCTTGGATTCATCCACTTCGCCCTCAAGGTTCCAGTTTTCTTTTTTCTCCATCTGGGCTTTGAGAATTTCAGTTGGCGCGTAAAAGGGACCCAGTTCGTCACCGAGGGTGGTGGCGGCGTGAACTGCGATGGGGATGCCGGTGACGTTCATAAGCAAAAACGGACCCATGCCGATTTTAAGCCCGCGTTTCGCGCCTTCCTCAATGGTGGGAATGCTGGCGATGCCTTCTTCAAGCATCCGGGCGGCTTCATTCAGAAACGGAACAAAGAAGCGGTTGACTGCAAATCCCGGGGCGTCTTTCACAAGAATGGAGGTTTTGCCGTGAAGCTTTGCAGCGAGAAGAGAAGTTTCAATGGTTTCCCTGCTCGTGCCATCATGGGGAATCACTTCAAGAAGACGGTTTTTTGCCGGGTGGAAGAAATAGTGAAGCCCGACAAACCGGTCAGGGCGGGAGATATGTTCAACAAAATCTCTGACATAAAAGCTTGAGGTGTTTGTGGCGAAAATGGTCTTCTCGGCGCATATTCCGTCAAGTTTTTTGAAGAGATCAATTTTTACCTGCTTGTCCTCGAAAACCGCTTCAATGACAATATCCGCATCCGCGACCGCATTGAAGTCGGTGGTTCCGGTTATCCGGGAGAGTATCTCCTCAACCTGTTTGGTAGTGAAAATCTTACGCTCCACCCCTTCCTGAAGCAAGTTTTTTATCGTGCTGAGTCCGCGTTCGACAAACTCATCTTTTATGTCAACCATGACGACGTTTATGCCTTCCTGGATGATCTTCTGGGCAATGCCGCTGCCCATGTTTCCTGCGCCGATGACACCGATTTTGTTAATTTTTGACATTTAGCCTCCTGTTTATAATCTAAATAAATGTGATGCGTGAATTCATGTTTCACGCTTCAAGCTTCCTTCATTATAGGTTATTGATTTTGATGTCCAAATTTTTTAAACCATCAATAAGCAGATCAACTCTGTAAAAAATGATTGCGTAAGCGTCTTAATTCCGATTTTAACTGGCGAAATCTCTGTATATTTGGCATTGTTCGGTTATGTTCAGAATCTGATTCGGTTATTGACAAGTTTTGGTTCTCTGAAATCAGTGCCCAGTACCGCATTCAATGCTGATGTCCAAGATGAAAGTCTTTTTACCGTGGCGTTAAGGCTTTTGGGTGTCGTCTCCAGGGATTCAGCAAACCCAGTGTCAGATTCAGACAATTCAATAAACGCCTCTTTAATTTCATAAGATTTTTCTCTGATTTTATCCTCTATTTCCGGCTTCCAAAAATGGAACAGAATCACATCATAGACAGCATGATTAAATCTGCTGACAAATTCTCCTTTTTTCCATTTTCTGAAGGAATCAGGACCAAATACCAGGAAAGCAAGCTTTACAGCATTTTCAAACTGTTCTGCCTGCATTTGTATATCATGTGCATCTGTTCGCCAAAGCGCATTTAATTCTCTGATTGTCAAGTCCAAAATTTTTTTTACCGACCCTGTATATTCTCGTATAAAATTTCTGAAAGCATAATATCTTAGCAGTAACTCAGCATCTCTCATCCTGAAATCAGGGGCATCTCGGTTTAAAATTTTCCTTAAACAAGGACTTTTGCCAGAATAAAAATCTGAAAATTCTGAAAAAGGCCCTGGATGAAGTGCATTGCGAAGTTCCTGGGATGATAATTTTACGCTTTCAATACTGAGCCGGAGGAATATATGATACAGAATTGAGTCGTTCTTCCAATGCCGTATGACAATCGTCCGAATCGTTCTGTTTTCAAAAACTTCGACGCTTCTGCTGTCAGAGACTAACTCATCCAATGATTTTCCATTGCACTGGTTTAAAATTTCGAGTCCCCTCAGCTTATAATTACCGAATTTTTCTTTTAATTCCTCGGAACCGGCAAACTGAATCATACTGAGTAATCGCTGTTTGCCGTCAATGACGATATAATTTCCAGGCTGCTCTCTCAATTCCGCCAAAACCAGTTGGGGAATAGGAAATCCAAGAAACAAGGACTCAACAAACTTACTTTTTCTTTCAGTTGTCCAGGCATCTCTTCTTTGAAAGCTGGGGTTCAGTTGTATTCTCCCTTTTTCAATTTGCCCAAGGAGAGTGTCCGTGGTCCAGTCTGTGGCCTGAACAATGACATCAGGCAATTCTTCCAAATCAGATTCGTCTTCAACGGGTTCAATATCCTCTCTGAACATCTCTTCATAATTTAAATCAAGTTTTGGCATAAGGAGATTTCAAACCTCTTACTTGTCACTCGCAGATTTTCGTAATTTAAAAAATGCACTGGCAGGTGTCCAGCGGAACGCCCGGTCAGGCAGATAACACTTCGTCATATTGTTTTATAATTTCTTCAGTAAAATCAATAATTTTTTGAATTATATCAGATTTGAAGTCATCTGATTTATATCCATGAACAACTGTATCTGTAATTTTCATCGCCGACATGAGTAATTTATAGTGATCTCTTGAAATAACCCCTTCGATAGTCAGGGCTTTGATTATATGTGAAGGCATAAATGATTTTACGTCAAGCGCTTCTTTTTTTACAAGCAGTCTGAGTGCTGCCTCACTCGCTGACCACACATATAAAAATGCTGCCTCAGAATGACCTGAATCTATAAGTTTTTTTGCATCCTCTATTCTATATAAAATATCTTCTTCGTCGCATGATTCCATTCCCTCAAAACGGTGCGCGTCTTCGTCAATTTTCACAACAACAATTTCAAAGCCCCATCCTTCCTGTTCATTTATCAAACGGGCAATCTCCCTGGTCTGAGGATTTTTGGACAAAGTGATCCTGGTTTTTACCTCAATCACCTTTTTTTCCTCATCTTTCAGAACAATCATATCCGGCTGAAATGATTTGAGGAAATCAGGGAGTTGATCTGGAGCCGGTTCAAGGAAAACTTCATACCCTTGTTTATGATATTCTTCTTCTAATGCCTTGATTCGGTTCAGTTCCAATTCTTTTATATGTTTCATCAGTCTATTACCTTCTGGTTTGGTGCTTCATCAATTACGATATAAAGAAAATCCGTCCCCAGGCTTAAACCCGATGCCAAAACAGTTGAACGATTTTCTACTCTTAAATCGTCAGTAAGATTTCGCTTTCTGGTATAATTATCTGTCAATTGTTCATCATCATGATAGACAAGACCATTTAAAGCATCAGAAATAGGCTTAGGAATATTATCCACATCCATCAAATCTTCATCGTAAAAATAAGTGATTTTAATCATAAGCTGCTCTATATGTGGGATAGCCTCGGAAGGCCATCGGCTTTCAGCTTCTTCTCTCACCAATCTTTTCCACTCGCGTAATTTTGCCCGTCTCCGAGTTTGCTGAGAAACCGGCGGTCCTTCAATTATGAATTCAAATGGCAGCATTATTTCTGTCCGGCGTAGTGCAGGTTAGGCAAATTATATAATTATTGTCTCAAAAATTAAAATCACTTTCTTTATGTTATCATAATGCCCTTTAATAGTTCCAAGCGACATTCCAACGCTTTTCCCATGAGCAATATTGTGTCTGTTCGCGATTACGCTATCAATTGAATCCTTGATTTGATTCGGTATTTGTTGTCCCATTTTCCATTCTTTTTGCCAAGCTGTCAATCGGATAGTCGGCACCGTAATAGTTGATATTAAATCTCAGATCATAGACAGATTCTATATTCTCATACATTTTCACTCCCAATCAGAAGCCGAATTTTTGAAGAATTTATTAAAAACTGCAAGGATTGGGTTTGTTAAGGATTTCTGATCCTTACTAAACGGAATCCTTGTAGTTTTACGAACCGGATGAAAAATTTTCACTCTATTTATTTTTCCATTCAGGCCGACGTTTTTCCTCAAAACTGCTGATCCCTTCCAACGTATCCTCTGTTTTCATGAGCGTATTCAGGAAAAGATCGCTGACACCTTCAATCGCCTTTGGAAATTCAAGCCCGATGTGCTGCTTTACTGCGCGTTTGTTCAGGCGGATAATGAGCGGACTGCTTGTCCTGATTTCGCCCACGAGCTTGTCCACCGCTTCCGTGAATTTATCGTCATCAACCCTGTGGCTGACAAATCCCATGTTCCGGGCTTCTTTTGCCGTGTATCTTCTGCCTGTGGTGCAGACTTCTATGGCTTTTGCCGGTCCCACAAGCTGGGGCAGGCGGATGGCCGCATACGGCGGAAAGAACCCGAGTTTGATCTCCGGCTGCCCAAAGACCGCCTTTTTTGCAGCGATGACGATATCACATGCGATGGCGACTTCCATGCCGCCTCCGAGACATGCCCCATGAACCGCGGCGATTGTCGGCACGTCAAGTTTTTCGATCCGTTCAAAAATTCCGTTGAATGTGGAAATCATGTCATCCACCATCTCAGGTTTGTGATCCGCCACTTCAACTCCCGCGCACCAACTCGGACCCTCCCCGAGAAAAACGACGCACTTGAGATCATCATCCGCAATGAGCTTATCCAACTCAGCGTTCAGATCATTCATCATTTCAATGTCAAGCACATTATGCTTTGGCCGGGCAAAGGTGATTCGGGCAATGCCGTCGGCCTTTTCCAACTTGAGTTCAGACATTTTGTTCTCCTTCTGGATATTTTGAAATTTTGAAATGTAGGGTGGGTGAAGCGAAGCGAAACCCACCATACCCACAAAAATGGTGGGTTCCGCAAAAAAAAAATGGTGAGTTCCGCTTCGCGGTTATGTTTACCGCACTGTTTGAAAAATGGTGGGTTCCGCTTCGCTTCACCCACCCTACAGAGATGTGTAATTTCAGGCGTTTACACTTTCTGGAAAACGTAGTTCAACTGCTCATTCGGCAATTTGTTGACTATCGTTTTCATCTCCATCCCCACCCTGACTTCTTCGTCTGGCACGTCACTGGCGATTCTCCCGAAGATTTTATAGTCTCCGTAATCAAGAACCGCTATGGAGTAGGGCAGATCATCTCCGAATCCCACGGGCGCGTATTCCAGCTTGCTGTAAGTGACGAGTTTTCCGGTCCCGGAAACCTCAGCCCAGTCCATGTTGCTGGTGAGGCACTGGCAACAGTCCGCGCGGGGCGGAAAAAAAATGAGACCGCAGTCTTTGCATTTGGTCGCCATGACCTTGCCGTCTTCCATGTATTGGATAAAATCATTAATCTTCGTGATGGAGGTAAAACTCACTGTCCCGAATTTTTTAAACCGATCATCTGCCTGCTTTTTCTTGCCCATTTTTTACCTCCCGAGAATTGTCACGTTTCCGTAAAGCCCCACGCCGCCGATATTGTGGACCAGCCCTATGGCCGGGTCTTTGACCTGGATATCACCTGCCTCGCCCCGGAGTTGCAGGACAACGGTTCTGATCTGTGAGCCGCCGGTAGCGCCGATGGGATGTCCTTTGGATAATAATCCGCCATCCACATTCACCGGGATACTTCCCTCTTTGTAGGTTTCCTTGCCCTGAATCAGGTCTTTTCCCTCGCCCGGTTTTGCAAAGCCCAGATTTTCATAAGCCATCATTTCAGCGATGGTGAAACAGTCGTGAACTTCGGCGACATCCACATCTTTTGCCGTGATTCCCGCCATTTTATACGCCTCATCAGCTGCCTGCTCGGCAACGGTCAGCCCGCTGAACAGGTCTCTTCCGGCCAAGTTGACCGCGGTTGTTGCCGCTCCCGTACCCATAATCCAAACCGGCTTCTTGCAGAAGGCTTTGGCTTTTTCCTCGTTGGCAACGATGATGCAGGAACTTCCATCTGCATTGGCGCAGCAGTCGCCGGTCCTGAGCGGACTTGCGACAGGGGAAGCCATTCGGTTCTCAGGATCGGAGAACATCTCCATTGTGATGGCTTTGCGATATGCGGCTTTTTCATTGAGCTGGCCATAAGTTCCCGCCTTCACGCGGATGAGCGCCAAATCTTCGGGCGTGGTCCCGTATTTTTCCATATATGCCCTGGCATACATGGCATAATAAGCGGGCATCATGGTTCCAAAAGGGCTTTCCCACTGGATATCGCCCCCGCGTCCCATTCGCTCCTGAGATTCAGCAGAGGAAATCTCCGACATTTTCTGGAACCCGATCACCGCCACAGAATCGTGAAGCCCTGACTTCACAAGCGAATAAGCCAGCCTCAGGCCCATGCTGCTGGATGAACACAGGGTTTCCACATAAAACGTGGGCTGGGGATTGAGGCCCAGATATTCCGCGAAAACACCCGCGGGAGAGCGTTGTTTGTCATATTCCGGTGCCGAGCAGATTACAGACGCGCCAATATCTTTGGCTGTTGTCTGTGCGTCCTGCATCGCTTCCTTAAACCCGTCAAAAGCCAGTTCCCTGATCGAACCCGGATACTGCCGGACAAAGGTACTCTGGCCTACACCTATAATTGCGACTTTTCCCATAAATAATCTCCAAAAATTGAATGTTTGGATGTTGGATGCTTGATGTTGGAGTTTCAAGTATCGAACATCCAACATCGAACATCCAACATCGAACATCCAACATCGAACATCCAACATCGAACATCCAACATCGAACATCCAACATCCAACATCCAACATCAAGTTTATATGTATTGCCCGCCATCCACTTTTATGACTTCACCGGTGACGTGCCTGGATTTGTCTGAAGCGAGAAATGTGATGACATTTGCCACGTCTTCCGGCAGACCAACGCGTTTGAGAACAATTTCATTCATTGCCAGTCCGATGATTTTGTCACGCGCATCAGAGTCTTTGAGCATTGCGGTCTCAATCAGACCGGGAGCAACCGCGTTCACGTTGACACCGAACGCTCCCAGCTCTTTTGCAAGGGCTTTGGTATAACCGATGATACCTGCTTTGGACGCGGAATAATTGCTCTGCCCGAATTTCCCCCGCATGCCGTTTATCGAGGTGACGTTTATAATTTTCCCGTATTTCTGTTCTTTGAACAGCGGCGCAACCTGACGCACAAAATTGAAATAGCCTTTCAGATTCACCTCAATGACACGGTCCCACTGTTCCTCAGTCATCTTCCAGCATACGCCATCCCAGTTCATTCCAGCATTGTTCACAAGAATATCCACGCTGCCGAATTCGTCAACGGCTGTCTTTACCACGCGCTCGGCATCGGCGAAAGAGGATATATCGCACTGAACCGATATGGCTTTCCTGCCCATTTCACGGATTTCATTTTCAAATTTTTTTGCCTCATCCTCGTGTTTCCGAAAAAGGAGGCAGACATTGGCCCCCTCACGGGCAAAATCAAGGGAAGCAGCCGCTCCGATTCCCTGAGAACCGCCGCTGACAATCGCATTTTTACCTTCTAAAAGCATTTCATACTCCTGCATGTTATGTTCGGAGCCGGGATGATCTTTGAAACACTGATATTTCAAATGATTCAGCCCTGCTCACAGTGGTCAGATAAATCCATTTTCTAATCATTTTAAAGCTAAATTAAAGCTACATTTTAATTATGTCAAGCAAAAAAAGAGGTTCAATTAAAAACGGCTATAACTATATTGTTAATAAAATGTTTTCTCATTTTGAATATTCAGGAGCTTTGACATGCTAAGCTTTATGCAAAAAACGGGCATTTTGTCATTAATGCCTGAAAATTTTTTCCCTGTCTGTTCAGATTCATTCTTCCACACTTCATTTTCTGATGGGGGAAAATGACCTGCCAGGAAGGAGCAAATCTCCCCCCTGAATACCACCCATTTTATATCAGATTCGGCTTTTTGGCATAAAAATTGCTTAATATATGCTCCCCAACATCTGGATTTATTTAAGGGAAGGGACTAAAAAATTGAAAATATCTTTTGCCTGATTTTAAGCCTGAGTGGGATATCATCATGTAATCATTTATATTTTTTCTGCCTGAATTACTGTTTTTACAGATATGCTCCCCATAGTAGGGCAAAATGCCTCCCCCCTTAAGTAGTCTTTTGCTACCTCAGAATACTGTCTCCACCCCATTTACATTTCCCTTTAATTATGACAATGAACACTTCAATATTCGTTCAATTAAGGAACTCGGGAAAAACGCATTATCCCGCCTGTGCGGGATGCAAAAAACCGCTTCGCTTAATTTTTGCACTCCTTGCGAATTTTCATGGGGTAATGCGTTTTTTCCGGGTCCCTAAGTATTTTTTCCATAAAAATTTTGAGGCGCTTGCGCAATCCCGGAAGCATTTTCTTAAAACCCATGGCAAAACTTAAAACCTAAAATTTAAAACCTTCATCAAGGATAATATCTATGAAATCGCTCAAACTTGGAACACAGCTGAATATAGCTTTTTTTGTTGCTCTGTTTGTTCCTTTGGCAGTTGCAACGATTTATTCCATTATTTATTACAGTCATAAAATTGAAGAGGAAGCCCTTCATACTGTGTCTGCCAATTTACAGGTTGCCACGCTCATTTACGATAACAAAGTTGCAGAAATGCAAAATCTGGCAAGGTCTTATGCAAAAAGAAAAACTGTGATTTTTTTCTTCAACCTCTCTCTGAATGAAAAACTGGGAAAGGACCTGGACAAGGCAGCGAAATTAAACAAAGTTGACATGGTGACGCTGCTTGACAAAGATTACAAAGTCGTTACCCGTTCCCACAGCCCCAAGCAGTTCGGAGATATTATCCCCAAAAACACCTTTATTGAAACCGCCCTTACAGGCAAAGAAGTTTCCGGCACAGAAATTGTTTCACCTGATGAACTGAAGCAGGAAAACTGGGAGATAAACCAGGATGGCTCACCTCAGAATTCTGGAACTTCGGAATTTTCAGAAGGGGCACTCACATTGACCGGTGCTGCTCCGGTATATGATCGTAATCAGAAAGAAATATTAGGTGCTATAATACTCCGGCGTGTTCTGAACAATGAGAAAAGCATCGTGGGACAGATCAATGAAAGCATGAAGATTGACGGGGCCATTTTCAAGGGAAAAAATCTTATAGCGAGCAATCTCCCGGCCCAGGATGAAAAACAATTTGCGAGTCTGTCTCCGGAGATTCAGGAAACAGTGCTTCAGCAGGGCCGCACCTTTGAGGAAGTGAACATCGTAAAAGGCGGTCACTTGGCGAAATATCATGCATTATCAGATGCCAGCGGAAAATTTGTGGGCGCGCTGATGGTAAGAATAGGCGCAGATCGTTATTCTGAAACCCGTTTCACAGCTATTGCAAGTCTTCTCGGCATTGCATTCATCGGGTTCCTTCTGGCTTTTTCCATTAAAATCATAATTCAGCGCCGCATCCTGATTCCGGTCGGAAGATTGAAGGAAGGGACCGAGCGACTTGCCGGCGGGGATTACTCATATCAGTTAAAAGTGACCTCCCAGGATGAAATCGGCATACTCGCACAGGAATTCAATAAAATGGCTATCCAACTGGGTGAGCGGGACCGGCTCAAGAATGAATTTTTGTCCAACACCTCCCATGAAATACGCACACCGCTCAACGGCATTATCGGCATTGCAGAATCCCTGATTGACGGTGTCACAGGCCCGTTGCCGAAAAATGCCCTCAGCAATCTCTCCATGATCGCCTCAAGCGGCAGACGACTGTCCAATCTGGTCAACGACATCCTGGATTTTTCCAAGCTAAAAGAAAATGTCATGGAACTCCCGGTACATCCGGTGGATATGCATGTCGTGACCGATGTGGTGCTGACGCTGGCCCAGCCCCTTGTCGGCAAAAAAACGATGGTGCTTGTCAACACCATTGATCCTGAAGCTCCCCTCATAGATGGGGACGAAAACCGAATGCAGCAGGTCATGCTGAATCTGGTGGGCAATGCCGTCAAGTTTACGGAGACAGGAACGGTGGAGGTTTCTGCCCAAGTGAACGGCGATGTCATGGAATTTACGGTGGCAGATACCGGCATCGGCATTCCCCAAGACAAATTTGATCTTATTTTTGAATCATTTGAGCAGGGAGACGGCTCTGTTTCAAGAGAATATGGCGGAACCGGCCTCGGGCTGGCCGTGACCAAACAACTGGTGGAATTGTACGGCGGTTCTGTCCGGGTGGAGTCAGTTCTGGGACAAGGATCACGGTTTATTTTCACGTTGCCCATTTCAAAAGGCAATGCAGATAAAATTCAGGAAATTTCAGTTTTCAGAGAGGCCCCCTCCTCTCCTTTGGAAACAGATAAAACCCAGGAAGCTTCAGCCGTCAGAGAAGTGGCAGTCTCCCTCACGGAAACAGATAATATCCAGAAAGAAGCTTCAGCCGTCAGCGAAGTGACAGTTCCTCCCCCAAAAACAGAAGATTCTCCGAGAATCATTGAGAATCCGGAATTTGACGAAAAACAGTTTCAGATTCTTGCTGTGGATGATGAGCCCATCAACATCCAAGTTCTCATCAACCAGTTTTCCATGCACAATTATTCCATTATCAAGGCACTTAACGGATTCGAGGCATTGGAGGCTGTTGAGAAACATGGGAAGCCTGATCTGGTGCTCCTTGATGTCATGATGCCCAAGATGTCCGGTTTTGAAGTGTGCGAGAAACTCCGGGAAACCTGGTCGGCCACTGAACTTCCCATTATCCTGCTGACCGCCAAAAACCAGATAGAGGACTTGGTAAAAGGCTTTGAATCCGGGGCCAATGATTATCTTACCAAACCCTTTTCCAAAAATGAGCTGCTTGCCAGAACCCGGGTCCATCTCAGGTTGTCCCAGGCGATGATCGAGCGCAAACAGAAAGAAGAGGAATTAAAAGCCGCCAAGGAGTCTGCCGAATCCGCCAGCTTGGCAAAGAGCGAATTTCTGGCCAATATGAGCCATGAAATTCGTACTCCGATGAACGCCATCATCGGGATGGCTGATCTGCTTCTGGAGACCAAACTGGATCCTGAACAGCGGAAATTCGTTGAAATATTCCAGACAAACGGGGAGACGCTTCTGGAAATCATCAATGATATTATTGATCTTTCCAAAGTGGAGGCCGGTAAAATTGAGCTTGAACATATTGACTTTGATCTGATGGAGCTTCTTGAAAGAACATGCGAGCTTCTGGCCTCCCCGGCACACGGGAAAAATCTCGAACTGAATAATTTCCTGGCTCCTGGTTTGCCCGCGTTTCTCAAGGGGGATCCTGTTCGGCTGCGCCAGATCATTGTCAATCTGGTCGGAAATGCCATCAAGTTTACGAAAGAAGGCGAAGTGGTTCTCAAGTGCAAACGCATTAATGACGAGACTGAGGATGAGGCCGAGCTGCTTTTCTCTGTTTCCGATACTGGCATCGGTGTTCCGCCTGAAAAACAGGATATAATTTTTGATTCCTTCACCCAGGCTGATTCTTCCACCATTCGTAAATTCGGGGGAACCGGTCTCGGGCTGGCCATTTCAAAGCAGCTGGCCCAGATGATGGGCGGACAGATATGGATGGAAAGTGAGGCGGGACAGGGCAGCACGTTTTACTTCACGATAAAGCTGCCCGTTCAGACGGAGCCGGCAAAGCCTGTCCGCTTGTCAGCTCCGGTGAATTTTAACGGATTGAAAGTGCTTGTCGTTGATGACAACGCAACAAATCGCATGATACTGAGCACAATGCTTCACGGATGGGGTGCTCTGGTGACAGAGGCGGAAGATGGCGAGCATGGAATAGCCCAACTCACACAGGCAAATGACGCAGGCGATCCTTATGATCTGCTGCTTTTGGATTGCCGTATGCCGGGCATGGACGGGTTTGAGGTGGCGGAATATATCAAAAACAACCTTGCCTCGACAGGCACGACCATTATGATGCTCACCTCCGACAACCGGGGAGAGCATGCTGAAAAAACCCGGGAATCAGGAATCTCTTCATATATGGTGAAACCGATCAAACGCTTCGAGCTTCTCGACACGATCAACAGTGCTTTAGGGAAAGCAGACGGCTCTGAACCGGACCCGGGAAAAGCCGAACCTGCCGTATCCGAACTTCCCAGGTCCGAACATTTTTATCCTATATGGATTCTGCTTGTGGATGACTATAAGCACAACCGTTTTATTGTTCAGAAATATCTCAAAAACACGCCGTTGCAGATAGACACGGCCGAAAACGGCGAGATCGCTGTTGAAATGTTTAAGGCAGGAGAATATGATCTTGTGCTCATGGATATGCAAATGCCTATTATGGACGGTTATACAGCCACGAGGGAGATCAGAAAATTTGAAGAGGAACACAATGACAGGAAAATCCCTGTCATTGCCCTGTCCGCTTATGCTTTGAAGGAAGAAATACAGAAAAGCCTTGACGCAGGGTGTGATGAACACCTGACCAAACCATTAAAAAAGGCAAAACTGATGGAGACGATTTACAGATACTCTGAAGCCATGAAACAGGATGTGGGCGTAAAAGAGAAAGACGTGAATGCAAATCAAGAACCAGAACTCGTTGTCTGTGTGGATGAGGATTTTGAGGACCTGATCCCTGAATTCTTTGAAGATATCCATAATGATCTTCAATCCATGACAGAAGCTTTGGCAGGCGATGATTATGAAGCCGTCCGCCAACTGGCCCACAGCATAAAAGGAGCAGGCGGGGCCTACGGATTTGACGCGATCACTGATATTGCAAAACATATTGAAGATGCCGGAAAGTCCGAAAACCGGGATAATGTGGAAAAATATGTGACCGAACTTTCAGATTATCTGGAACATGTTCAAGTGAAATATGAATAGATGTTTGATGTTTGATGTTTGATGTTTGATGTTTGATGTTTGATGTTTGATGTTTGTTGTTTGATGTTTGATGTTTGTTGTTTGATGTTTGATGTTTG
>Ga0190283_1000432_pt1 | contig 21924 bp, 20 predicted proteins | sample 48691801_MG_FD_161669 | JGI IMG/M metagenome (GOLD analysis project Ga0190283, IMG submission 161669) | Hydrothermal vent microbial mat bacterial communities from Southern Trench, Guaymas Basin, Mexico - 4869-18-0-1_MG | ecosystem: Environmental > Aquatic > Marine > Hydrothermal vents >...
CCTGCCCAAAGGGGTTATTATCAGCAATCAGGCGCTTATGGCACAGTACATGGGATGTATTGTGGACGGCAAGTATGATGAGAATGATATCAATGTGAATGCCCTGCCGATCTTCCACTGCGCCCAGCGGGATGTGTTTATGAATCCCATGTTCTGGGTCGGCGGGACCAACATCATGACGGCACCGGATGTCGGACAGATTCTCAAGACCATTGCGGATAACAAGGCAACCATGTTTTTTGCACCTCCGACTGTGTGGATCGGCCTGCTGAGGCATCCTGATTTTGACAAATATGACCTGTCCAGTCTCAGGAAGTGCTACTACGGCGCTTCGATCATGCCGGTGGAGGTGTTGAAAGAAATACTGGATCGCCTCCCGGGGAGTCAGGTCTTCAATTACTACGGGCAGACAGAGCTTGCCCCCTATCATACGATCCTGAAAGCCGAGGATGCGATGAAGAAACTCGGGTCCGCGGGCATGGCGGGGCTGAATATGGAAACCCGTCTGGAAGATAACAGCAACGCCCCGATTGATCAGGCAGGGATTCCCGGGGAAATCTGCGGAAAAGGCCCGCACGCCCTGACCATGTATTTCAAAGACCCGGAGAAAACCGAGGAAGCCATGAAAGGCGGCTGGTTTCATTCCGGCGATATTGGTGTGATGGATGAAGACCGTTATATTTCCGTGGTTGATCGCAAAAAGGACATGATCAAAACTGGCGGTGAGAATGTTTCCACCAGGGAGGTGGAAGAGGTCATCTATCTGGACAGTCGCGTTGAAGAAGTTGCCGTGGTCGGTGTTGACCATCCCCTGTGGGTGGAGGCGGTCACTGCCATCGTCGTTCCCCGGAAGGGGGAAGAAATCGGTGAGCAGGAGATTGTCGCTCTCTGCAAAAAAGAGCTTGCGCCCTTTAAAGTCCCCAAGAAGATAGTGCTTGTTGATGCGCTTCCCAAGACACCCACTGGGAAGATATTGAAGCGGGAAATGCGGGTAACTTATAAGGACCTGTTTTCAGAATAAGTGCCTGGAAAGAAACCCGGCTTTTTCGGGAAAGAGAGGAATCGGATCATTCAGGAAAAAGCCGGGGTTTCTCTCTTACCTAAAATTTTACGGATAATATTTCAATGAAAAATCGAGTCGTCATAGCAGGATGGGGACAGATTACCCAGGGAAAAGAGCAAACGGAGAATATCCTGGATCCTCTGGAACTGATGACAGAAGTCTCTCTCCGTGCAGGTGATGAGGCACGCTCCGCTGATATTCTGCGAAATCTTGACGGGGTAATGGTGGTAAGGGTTCTGAGCAAGTATTATGCTTCCGCAGCCCGTCAGTTGGCTGAAAAAATCGGAGCAACCCCCCGCTTTGCCAGCGTCTCGAATATCGGCGGGAATTCCCCCCAGCTTTTAGTCAACAAAGCAGCGGGAATGATCGCACGGAGGGAATTGGAAACGGTTCTGATCGCGGGTGCGGAGGCTTATTATCCGAGAGGTGGAAAAAAAGAACCGGAGAATGCTCTCTTTCAAGGCGTACCCGATGGCTATCAGGGCGATGGCACCGTCGGAAGCACCGAATCTGAGACGATACACGGAATGGCGATGCCCATACACGGTTTTCCACTTTATGAAACGGCCCTGTGGGCAGCATCCGGCTTGGAATTGGCAGCCTATCAGGAACAAATCGGGAACCTGTGGGCCACGTTCAGTGAAGTGGCTGCGACGCATCCGAATTCATGGACAAATACGCCCCGAACCGTTGAGGAAATTATTACGCCGACGGGGACAAACCGCCTTATCTCGTTTCCTTATACCAAATTTATGAACCCGTTGATCAGTGCTGATCTCGGGGCTGCCATTATTCTCATGTCTGAGGAAAAGGCAAGACAATATGCCCAGGGGAAGAAACGGCCCGTCTATTTTCTTGGAGGAGGCTATGCAGAGGATCGGCAGCGTTTTCTTATTCAGAAGTCGGATTTTATCTCAAGTCCTCCCCTTAAAGCAGCGGTTCGCAAAGCCCTGCAACGGTCTCACCTGTCGTTGGACGAGATTGAGTGCTTTGATATTTACAGTTGTTTTCCCTGTGCTGTGTCTGTTGCCCGGCGAATGTTGGCCCTGAAAAATGATGATCCCCGGGCTTTGACACTCACTGGCGGACTTGGTTTTTTTGGCGGACCGGGAAATAATTACAGCCTTCACGCAGTGGCAACCCTTGCCGACGCTATCGCCAACGGGAAAAATGACAATGGCATGATCACATCTCTCGGATGGTTCATGCACAAACATGCGGTGGGTGTATATAGTGCGTTTCCGGCTGACACAGATATTGGATACCATGATTTGGAAGATGAAAAGGAATATGTTGCAGGTGAGGAGCCAGTTGAGATTATCGAACAAGCATCGGGAAAAGGGGTTATTGAAACCTACACAGTTATCTATTCAAGGAATGGCGCACCGTTATATGCTATTATTTACGGGAAAACAGATCAGGGACTTAGGTTTGTCGCTCAGACGCATTCCGACCCGAATGTTTTTGACACCCTGACAACCCGGAATCAGGTGGGAAGATCGGTTCACTTGAAATACGATGCCCAAAAAAACAGAAATATCGCCGAACTATAGAACATAAAACTTCCTAAGTTACCAGTTCGTAGTTCCGCCTTCAGGCGGTGCCCGGGTTTCAGTTCGACACCGCCTAAAGGCGGAACTACGAACTGAATCTAACTTGGAAGTCTGAAATCGCAAATCAGGAGAAAATTTGAACCATGGCACAAGTCATTGCAGATCGAAGGGATGTTGACTTTATCCTTCATGAACAGTTGCAGGTCGAGGAACTGAGCAAACACGAAAAATTTGCAGAGTTCAACAGAAAAACAGTGGATATGATCATATCCGAAGCGCGCAATCTCGCGGTCAAAGAAATCCTTCCGACTCAGAAACTCGGAGATGAGGAAGGGTGCAGATTTGAAAACGGAAAAGTAAGCCTTCCGGAATCATTTCATAAAGCTTACAGCCTCTTCAGAGAGGGTGAATGGATTGCCTTATGTGATGATCCCGAATGGGGCGGACAGGGAATGCCCGCAGCCGTCTCGCTGGCAGCAAGCAATTATTTTAACGGCGCAAACTATGCATTTATGATCAATGTGGTACTGACCCACGGTGCCGGAAAATTGGTCGAGACATTCGGGACTGACAAACAGAAAGAACTTTTCCTCAGGAAAATGTACACTGGCAAATGGGGCGGAACAATGCTCCTCACCGAACCGGAAGCAGGATCGGACGTGGGTGCGCTGACCACTTCCGCGGTTAAAAATGCTGATGGAACCTATTCCATCAGCGGAAACAAGATATTCATTTCCAGCGGAGAGAATGACCTGGTGGAAAACATCGTTCACCCGGTTCTGGCGAGAATTGAGGGTGCTCCCCCGGGGACCGGAGGCATCTCCCTGTTTCTTGTTCCCAAAATATGGGTCAATGATGATGGAAGTCTCGGCGAGTTCAATGACGTAGTCTGCACCGGTATTGAAGAGAAGATGGGTCTTCACGGGAGCGCAACCTGCTCTCTCACGCTCGGCAGCAAGAACGAATGCAGGGGAACCCTCCTCGGCAAAGAAAACAGAGGGATGCGGGCCATGTTCGTGATGATGAACGAGGCCCGCCTGCTTGTGGGAATGCAGGGGTTTGGCTGTGCATCGGCATCTTATATGAATGCGCTGAATTACGCCAGAGAGCGAATTCAGGGAAAGCATCTTCTGAAACTGAGGGACAAAGATGCGCGGTCGGTCCCCATCATTCAGCATCCGGATGTGCGGCGAATGCTCCTGACCATGAAGGCTTATGTGGAAGGAATGCGAAGTCTTCTCTATTATGTCGGATATTGCGAAGACAGGATCAGAATCAGTGATGATCCCGATGAAAAAGCCGGATATCAGGGGCTTATTGATGTTCTTATTCCCATAGCCAAGGGCTACGTCACAGACAAGTCTTTTGAGGTTTGCAATTTTGGTGTTCAGATTTATGGCGGATACGGTTATACCAAAGAATATCCTCAGGAACAACTGCTCCGGGATTGCAAAATTACCCAGATATACGAAGGCACCAACGGCATTCAGGCCATGGACCTTCTGGGAAGAAAACTGGGACTGAACAAAGGGCAATCTTTCAAAAACCTTCTCGGAGAGATGAACAAGACTGTTGCAGAAGCCAAAAATATCGCCGGTTTGGAGGGACTTGCCTCCGGGGTGGAGAATGCAGTGAACAAGCTGGGAGAAGTCGCACTGGATATAGGGACAACCGCCAGGTCTGAAAAAGTGATGAATGCTTTTGCCTCTGCCTGTCCGTTTATGGAAGTCACCGGAGATGTGGTCATGGCCTGGATGCTTTTGTGGCGGGCCACTGTCGCGGCTCAGAAACTGGAAAAGGGCGCAAAGAAAAAAGATGCTGTATTCTATGAAGGCCAAGTCAGAACAGCCCAGTTTTTTATCAACGCTCTTCTCCCGGTTACTATCGGAAGAATGACAGCCATCCTTGCAAACGACGGCACTGTTGCGGAAATCTCCGAGGATGCTTTCGGAGGAAAATAAGCAGTTTGTAGGACACGAATAAACACGGATCGTGAAAATATCGGGCCGGACGGGATTTGCCCGGGCCGGACGGGATTTGCAATCACGTCCGGCCTAAATTATCCGTGTGTATCCGTGTCCTTCCAGCTCGAAAAAGGAGACGAACATGAAAGAAGTTGTCATCGTTTCAGCCTGCCGTACAGCAATTGGCGCATTCGGCGGAGCTTTGCGTGATATGAACGGCGCGGCCATCGCCAGCGTCACCATGAAAGAAGCCATAAAAAGAGCGGGGATTGATCCGGCGGTTATTGATGATGTCCGATACGGATGCTGCCTCGAACATCACGACACCCTGAATGTCACCCGTGTGGGTTCGCTGTTGGCCGGAATACCCGACACTGTTCCCGCAGCCACCATCAACCGGGTGTGCATATCGGGCATGGAAACTGTCATTTCCGGCATGGCGATGATTCAGGCGGATATGGCGGATGTCATTCTCGCGGGCGGTGTCGAACACATGTCCGGCGCGCCTTACACTGTTCCCAAAGCCAGATGGGGATGCCGTTTGCAGGATCAGGCATTTGTTGATTCCGTGATTCACGCGCTTCATTGCGGGTCTCACATCATGCCGCTTTCCAATGACGGGCCCCTGAACACTAAGGAAGCCCCCATGAGTTTTTTTGTGGGAAAGCCGTATATTATGGGACACACCGCGGAATTTATAGCCCAGCACCTGAACATCAGCAGGGAGGAGATGGACGAAGTTGCGCTCAGAAGCCACAACAATGCGGAAAGGGCAACCCAGGACGGTTCTTTTAAGGAAGAGATTGTTCCGGTTGAAGTGCCTCAGCGAAAAAAAGACCCGATCATTTTTGACAAAGACGAACATTTTCGGCCCGGCATCACCATTGAAAAGCTGCGAGGTCTTCCGTCCGGTTTTATTCCCAAGACCGGCAAAGTCACCGCGGGAAATTCGAGCGGCATCAATGACGGGTCAGCAGGGATGGTCATTATGTCCGCTGAAAAGGCAGAGGAACTGAATCTGACACCGCTGGCGAAGATTAAAGCCGTGAGCAGAGGCGCATGTCATCCCTCGGTCATGGGAATCTCTCCTGTGCCTGCGGTAAAGACTCTGCTTGAAAAAAGCGGCCTTAATATCGAGGATTTTGAACTTATCGAACTTAATGAAGCCTTTGCTGCCCAGTACATCGGGTGCGAGAGAGAACTTGGCCTGAACAGGGAAATCACCAACGTGAACGGATCAGGCATTGGCCTGGGGCATCCTGTGGGTGCAACCGGCGCGAGGATAATGGTAACGCTCATCCACGCCATGAAACAAAGAGGCAAAAGCCTCGGTCTTGCAACGCTCTGCGGCGGCGGTGGGGTTGCAATGGCGTGTGCAATTGAAATGGTTTGATGTTTGATGTTTGATGTTTGATGCTTGATGTTTGATGTTTGATGCTTGATGTTTGATGTTTGATGTTTGATGCTTGATGCTTGATGCTTGATGTCTGATGTTTGATGTTTGATGTTTGATGTTTGCGACTCCAACATCCAACATCGAACATCCAACATCAAATTAACTATATGAGGAGGATTCAGATGGAAATTTTGGTATGTGTCAAGAGGGTTCCCGACACCTCTGAGAATGAGATTGAGATCAACAAAGACGGAACAGATATTGAACGGGATGATCTGGTCTATTCGGTAAACGAGTGGGACAATTATGCAGTGGAAGAGGCAATTCAGATTCGCGATAAGGTCGGTGGTTCAGTGACCGTTGTCACTGTCGGCGATGATGAATCCGAAGAAGTGCTGAGAAGAGAAATGGCCATGGGCGCGGACAAGGGCATTCTGCTTTCGGACGATGCGTTCAACGGTTCTGACGGAAGAGGCATTGCAGCCATTCTCAAAGCTGAGGTGGAAAAAGGAAATTACGATGTGATCTTCACCGGCGCACTGGCTGACGACGGCGCAGGTCAGGTGGGCGGAATGCTGGCGGCCATGCTGGATTATCCGTATGCCTCCCTGGTGAACAAGATAGATGCCACAGATGACAAGAAGATAAATGTGGGCCGTGAGATCGAAGGCGGAAATCAGGAGATGAACGAGATAGCCCTTCCCTGTGTGCTTTCAATTCAGACTGGTATTAACGAACCTCGGTACGTTGGGATTCGCGGTATCCGAAAAGTGGCGTCGGTGGAAATTCCCACCCATGGTGCTGGAGACCTCGGCATTGCCGCGGATTCCGTTGGCGAAGCCGGTGCAAAGGTAAAATGCACAGATTATTTTGTACCTGAGATGGGCGAAGGGGCTGAGATGCTGGAAGGCAGCACCGATGAAATTCTGGAGGAACTGGTCAAGAGACTGAAAGAGAAGGGAGGTATAAAATAATGGCTCAACAAATTTTTGCTTATATTGCACATAAAGATGGCAAGGCAGATGACACAGCCCTTGAACTGGAGGTCGCGGCCCGGAAAATAGATGCGGATGCGTCAGTCACCGCGATTGTTGTGGGATCGGATGCGGTATGCGATGAAGTTGCCGCTTCTTATAAAGAGGTTTGGAAGATCAGAAGTGACGCCTACCCCAACGCCGAAGTGATCCGAAAGGCACTGGTCAGTATTTTGCCGGCAGATGCCATCGTTCTCGTTCCTCATGATACGTTCGGAATGGACCTCGCTCCCGGGCTTTCCATAAAGCTTGATTCAGCGTTTGTCGCAGATGTTGTTGGTCTGGAAGGCATTGAAGACGGAAATCTCAAAATTGTCCGCCAGGAATACAGCGGCATGGCCAGCACCCATGTATCCTGCGATATTTCAGGCGGCGCTGTCATCAATATCCGTCCGGGCGCTTTCCAGCCCGATGAAAGCAAAGGCGCGGGCGGCAGCGTGGTTGACAAAACCGGCGATGCAGGAGACCTTTCGGAAACGACCCGCCGTTTCCTGGAAGTGGTTGAGGCCGAAGCCGGCGACGTGGATATCACCAAGTCAGAGATTCTTGTTTCCGTGGGACGGGGTATCGAGGATCAGGATAATCTGGAAATCATCAATGAACTGGCTGAGGCTGTGGGCGGCGATGTGTCATGCTCCAGGCCCATCGTGGATGCCAAATGGCTGGAAAAAGCCCGTCAGGTCGGAACTTCGGGCCAGACTGTAAAGCCCAAGGTGTATTTGGCGCTGGGTATCAGCGGATCATTCCAGCACATGGGCGGCATCAAAGGTGCTCCCTATATCGTGGCGGTCAACAAGAACGCCAAGGCACCCATCTTCCAGATGGCGGATCTCGGAGTGGTTGCGGATATCCTTGAGTTTGTGCCTGAGTTGGCGGAGAAGGTGAATGAGATGAAGTAAAATTGAAGATTGAATGTCTTGTCTGAGATTTTACAATAGCATACGCATCCGGCCTGGTTCCTGGGGATTAGCAGGCCGGATGCTCTCTTAAAAGTTCTTCTCCCCGCTTCAAAATTCTCCCCCCTTTATATTCCTGTGGTTCCTATATTTTATGGCCCTGACCTGCTGATCAGCTAAGTCAGGATATGATTCTCATATGCCGTTGTATGCGGACTTCTCTGCTCATACCACGATGCCTTCTGTGTCGTGACATCATTCAGTACAACATAATGGGAACACAGGTCAATGGGGTGAAGGGAGTAATTCAGACAGAGGATAAATTATTCTTCCAAATTCTCCAACGACCGTTTACATGAAAATGGTGAATGATGCTGATTCTAACGGATTTTGTGGTCTGAATCCGTTTTTCAACCACAGAGGACACAGAGAAACCACAAAGGACACAGAGTCCTCCTGATCTCTGCGGTTCTCTGTGGTTTTCTGACAGTCTGAAATTATGCAGAACCACAAAATCCGTTAGAATCAATCATATTTAAGATAAAATAATGATAATTTCTTCATGGTTAAGGGGGAAATCGCCATTTTTTTTAAAATTTGCAAAAAAAATTATCAGCATCACATTTTTTTCTTGACAGGTTCAAACAGATGATTACTTTTTCTGGAGAAATAAAGAGAGCAAATAATTGATATTATAAAAAATAAACTTATTTTTATTGACAGATCATCATGCATGATTAACTTGAGTTGGAAAACGGGGAGGCCCTTTCAGTTATAAATTTTCAATCTTTTTAAAAATCCGGCACTGGTTCAGTTGAATAGGAATCGTATTAAAATCAAGTAGTTATCAAAATATGCAAAAAGACTGATAACTGTCTGTTTTCAAACGGTATATAGGCTGATTTTCTTAAAAAATCCCATTGAACTGAACCAGTGCCTAAATCCGTTATAATCAGTAAAAATTCTGCAAAATTTTTTTCAGCATCATATTTTTTTCTTGACAGATTCAAACATAATGGTTACTTTTTGGGGAGAAGTGAAGAGAACAACTAACTGATATTATTAAGATTAGACTTATTTTTATTGACAGATTATCATGCATGATTAGCTTAATTGGAAAACGGAGAGGCTCTTTCAGCCATAAATTTTCAATCGTAAAAATTAAGGAGGAATGAACAATGATAGTAAGAAGAATGTTCAATACCCCGGCATGGGGATGGAGAAGCCCGTTTGGAGAATTGGAGCGGATGAAAAATCAGGTGGACAGGCTTTTTGAAGGATATCACAAAGGACTGTCCGGAAGGCAGCAAAGTGCCGGCGTTTTTCCGCTGATAAATGTGAGTGAAGATAAAGATGCTTATCGTGTGCGTACGGAACTGCCGGGAATGAAGGCTGATGATCTGGATATTTCCGCAACCGCTGACAGTCTTGCCATATCAGGTGAAAGAAAAATTGCTCCTGAAGACGAAGAAGTGAAATATCACAGAAGGGAACGGGAATCCGGCAAATTCAGCCGGATGATAAAACTGTCGGGCCAGATTGATCCGTCCAAGGTTGAGGCAGGCATTGCTGACGGAATTCTGACGGTGGTTCTGCCCAAGTCAGAATCGGCAAAGCCGAGGCAGATCAAAATTGGCTGATAATATGGATTTTATCAATTTTTTATCTGATTCACAAGGAGGGATGACAAATGACAGACAGTGAAACCAAAGACCTTCAGGCAAAGGAAAAGGAAGAGGTGGTGAGTCCCGCAGAACAGACAAAACAGGGACCGACTTTTGTGCCGGTTGCGGATATATTTGAAACAGAATCCGCTATTACGCTCCTGGCGGATATGCCGGGGGTGAAGTCGGAAAACTTTGATATTGACCTTCGTGAAGATACGCTGACCCTGACGGGTGAAGTATTGCCGCCCGAAGGTCCCGGGGAAACGGATATATTCAGAGAATATCAGACAGGCAGATATTACCGTCAGTTTACCCTTTCGGATGTCATTGACCAGTCAAAAATTGATGCCAAGCTGAATGACGGTGTCCTGAGACTGACGTTGCCGAAAGTTGAAAAAACAGCTCCCCGTAAGATTACGATTACGGCGGGATAAGGATTCCCGCCGGAAAGCGTTCCTGCCGGAGTGAACGCGTCCTGAGCACGAATGTCATTTTCTGCCATGAGCCGGGACGCGTTTTCCCGGACCGCGGATTCACGAATGATGCCTCTGTGGGAAAAAGGTTCCTGATGATATGCGTTCAGGATCAGGTTATCAGCGATGGGACAGCTTTCCTGCAACAATGCAAAAATTCCGTTCCGCTCCACTTCATTTTTGCACTCCTGAAAAGCTCCGAATAAGATGGCGAATTGTTATGTGAATAACGAGATTGTATCAGAATTTCATATCCGGATAAAAATTTTTGTCCAATGCCTCATCCATAGAATAAGGGCATGTCTGAGGAAAATCGGATTCGGGAATGCCTGTTTTCGCGGCCGCATATTCCACAGCATCGGAATAAGCTTCTGTTATTTTCTTCTCCATCTGATGCTTCAGACTGGGACTGGTTTTTAATAACCGCTTTATCCGGTGTCTCTGCTCAACTATCGTTCCTTTCCAACTGTTTGAACGATGGTCCGGCTGAAACTGCCATTTCAGGAGATGGGCAAACAATACTTCCAGTCTGCTCAACAGTTCCCGATGCTGACTTTTTCCCATATCTTCCAATTCCTCTGCAATGTTTTTAAGATCAATCTGTGACAACATGCCATTTTTCAATAATTCGACATTGTGACATATCCATAAATAAAAATCCTGTTCATATACAGATTCCAGATTATTCATAAGAAACCTCTCATTCGTTCACAAAATCCGGTTGAACACATTCTTGGGATTTGCCTCAAAGCCGTCAACAATTTTTCAGGAATGGCCGTGCTGATGTCAGACAGGCAGCACATTTTGGGCAAAACAGCTCGTCAGTCGCAAGTTCCTGTAACTTGCTGAAATCAGTGATGCCTGCATTTTAGCTGATATGGAAAATATCGGCATCAGCAGATTGTGAGAACTTGCGGTTGTCAAGTAATTTGAATTCTTAAAATTATTTTTAATTCATATTCAAATATCATGCAAGGAAAAAATTTGAAAAGTTAAGGCACCTTAACATTGTCGCCCGTTTCAAAAGTCCACAGCAGGCGTTTTGTAAAACTTTTGTAAAAGCAGAGTTCAGGCTGGCCTTTCTGCCAGATTTATAATAAGTAATTGGCCATATGTTTTAAGGTATTTGCATATTGTGAACCGCAGATCAGCGTTCATCCGTGTTCATCCGTGTTCATCCGCGGTCTGTGAAAGCTGTTTTCCCGGAAAAAAATCCCGGAAAACTTTTGGCCAAGTGCTTATATCATACAGAACTGTATGTTGAGTTAGGTACTCAGAAAAAACGCATTCCCCCGAAAAGACATTCGCCCGGTCGGAGACAGAACAGGCTTCCGCCCTCTGTGCCCTTCTTTGTGGTCTTTGTGTCTTTGTGTGATATATAAAATGATGGGGGAATGCGTTTTTTCCGAGTTCCTTACATGAAAACTCCTAAAAATTTTATCTGAAAAGGCTTTGAAAATTATGAAAATTGCGAAACGTACCATTTTTAACACCCCCCTGCTAAGTTCCCTTTTAAATTGGATTTCCTTGTTTGTTCTCGGTATATTCAAATGGAAAATTGAAGGAAAAGCTCTGGATATACCGAAATATGTTGTTATCGCTGCCCCTCACACTTCAAACTGGGATTTTCCCCTGACGATGCTGACAGCGTTTGGGCTTAACATCAGAGTTTGCATCATGGTAAAAAAAGAATTGACCCAATGGCCTTTTGGTTTTATGTTCAAATGGCTGGGAGCGATTCCTATTGACCGAAGCCAGTCCAACAACACGGTTGCCCAGGCAGTACAGTTTTTCAATGAAAGTGAAGAACTGATCATAGTCATTCCCCCATCAGGAACCCGTAAAAAGGTGAAAAGATGGAAAAGCGGTTTTTACCATATCGCCAATGGTGCCAATGTCCCTGTTGCTTTGGGATATCTGGATTATGCACGAAAAACCTCGGGCATTGGTCATTCATTTGAACCGACAGGAGATATTGAGACAGACATGATAGCTGTTAAAGCTTTTTACGCTGATATTGCCGGAAGGCATCCCAAAATGGCTTTTCGGCATGTTTCAGCCGAAGTCACGTTGATGTAAGTGCCAAAGTTGAAAGTTGAAAGTGCAAAGTTGAAAGTGCAAAGTTGAAAGTGCAAAATGCAAAATTGAAAGTGTAAAGTGAGGTAGAATATCCCGGGCAACTTTCCACTTTTTACTTTCCACTTTCTTTATTTATGCAATCCTCCCTGCAAGCAACGTCAAATTCAGTCCTCCGTGGCGAAAGCGATGGGGTTTTAAGCGGAAAGGAACCGTTTTGACAAGACTTTTTTCCGGGACAATCATCGCCACCTTCCATTCTTTGTAATCTTTTCCCAGTTTTTCGCATATTGAATGGAAGAAGGTCTCACTTCCCTCCAGCGTCTCAATGCGTCGTCCATAGGGCGGATTCAGGACTACAAGCCCGGTTTTTTTCGTCAGCTCTGACGGAGAAAAATCAAAGAAATCCGAACAGTGAACTCTGATGATCCCGGAAAAATTATATTTCCTGATGCATTGTTGCAGGCGGTTACACGCTTCTTTATCTTTATCGGAAGCAAAAATGAGCGGCCTTTCCAGACGGGTAAAGTTTTTTTCAGATTCACGTTTTATATACGCCCATCTCTGCGGTCGGAACGCGGGCCATCCCATGAACGCAAAATCCCTTAACCAGCCCGGAGGTGTATGTGTCGCCATCATGGCAGCTTCAAGAGAAAAGGTTCCGGAGCCGCATAATGGGTCCGCAAGCGGCTCCCTGCAATTATATTTCCCGAATTTCAACATGGCAGCGGCGATGGTTTCCCGGAGAGGCGCAGTGCCACCGTGTTTTTTGATTCCTCGCTTATGGAGTATCTCTCCGCTGCTGTCGATGGATACCGTGAAGCGATCTTCCGCCACACGCACAAATATCCTCTGTCTGTAAAATGAAATGTTCTGAATGTCTTTGTGCAGACCGGTTTGAGCAATGCGGTCTGATATACTTGCCTGAAACCGTTCTGCGATGGCATCTTTATGATAAAGTCTGGAATGCCTGGCGGTTACAGATATCTTAGGCAGAATCCCCGGACAGAGAAAAAGCTCCCAGGGCAGATCCGCCAGTCTTTTTTCAAGCTGATCAAAGTTGGTGGCTTTGAATGCGCCGATTCTCATGAGGATTCTGTTTGCCGTGCGCAGGTTCAGATTGGCAAGATAACAGTCATGCACACGCCCTCTGAACTCCACGCCGCCCTCAACAATCACTGCGCTCTTGGCAGAAACAGAAAGCGGAAGAGACATCAGTTCATCAAAGCACAGCTTTTCAAAGCCTGGTGCGGTTGCTGCAAAAAAGTTTTGCATTCGGCCTGTCACATGGCGTTTGACACGTTTGGAAAGTGGATTTGGAAGAGTCGTCATCATATTGAACTTTCAGTGTTTTGACATCGGGACCAAAAGCCCCGATGCCGGATTTTTTCATCGCATCAGTCATTTTCAATTCGCGTAATTGAACAGAACCTGCGCTTCAGAGTGGCCAGAGATTATTATCATGCCATACGGCCTCGGTCAGTTCCCTGTCCATGGTCGCAAGGGCCTCCAAATGTTTGGTTTCCCATTCTGCGAGCCATTTACAGAGTGCCTTTTCTTCAGGATCAGTTGCGGCATCTGCCCTTTCCGAATACAGTTTGATGGCACTTTCTTCCATGGACATGGCCGCGGATATGGTAGCAGCTTCAACTTTCAATTTTTCACTGTTGAGTAAGTGTATAATCAATTTTAATCAGTGTCAAGAGTGCAGATCAGACAGATGCTGAAAAGATGCCCGGGAAGCGTTTCTGTCACCCGGATTTATATAATCTTTCATGGCTGACCAGGCTATCCTTTGCTGCCGTCAAGCATTCTTCGCATCCGATTTTTTTCCGCTTTCATTTTCCGGAGATCATCTTCCATCTTCTTACGCTTTTCAAAAGGCGTATTCCTGATCTGTTCTTCCAATTTTTCAACCTCTTTGATGAGGCGGTAAAGGTCTTTTGCAATGAGCTGGATAGACATGATATTTTTCACCTTTTCCTGTTTCACGGTTCTGTCAGTGATCTCTGCCGGAGATTCAGACTTGTACGGTTCGGGCAGACGAGCATGTCCAGTAATTAACAATTCTGACGGGACTGTTGCGCCTGCCAAATTGACGAATCTGGCGGATGTGGTTCGGATTTGCCAATCTGAACCGAGCAAATTTTGGTGCGGTCCGGACAACCGAATAAATTGTGAGACACTGTTTCTATCATAAAAAGAGCTTTTAAGCTATTTGAAACAGCCGGGAAAATATTTTTTTTTGCATACCAGACAGTTGGAACAAAAAAAACGGAGTTACTTTTCATTTTCAACTTTGAAATTTTTGCTTGATTTTTCCTGAAAAACAGCATATAAAAAAATTATCTGATCACAAAGCAAGCTTTGCACTCCGCCTTTGTCTGCCAATCAGCAACAAGGCGGATTTTGCTCACGTCCGTCAATTCGTCAAATAATTTAAGATAAGCGTATGATTAAAGCAAATACTGTGGCAGGAAAACGGCGTTATCGGGTTAAAATCGTCGAAGATGCAAAAAAAATAGCCTTGGAATATTTGAAAAATATTGAACTGTCCAACGTCATCCATTTTGGGCTGCCTGAAGTGGATGACCGCTATCATTGCTGGCGGGTTCCTTTGCTCACCCAGGATAACGTCCAGATAGGAGAGGTGGTCATTGACGCATTTTCAAGCCTTATTTCAGAGAAAAAAACAACCCGGCAAGATGTGCTGGAAACCCGGCTGCTCGGACGGAAACCGGAAAAAAAGAAAAAGCGTTCCCGGGATATTCCCAAAATTTCCAATCTGAGAAATACCATCGGACTTGGCGACAGTGAAATGCTTCTGACAGAGACGCCTTTGGAATCGGTTGACCTTGTTTTCACATCACCGCCTTATTATAATGCACGTCCTGAATATTCCGATTTCATTACTTATGAGGAATATTTGCTGAAGATGCGGAAGATTATCCAACAGTGTCATCGTGTCCTGAACGAAGGACGTTTTTTTGTGCTGAATATCTCGCCAGTTTTGTTAAGGAGGGCAAGCCGTAGCGAATCTTCAAAAAGAATTGCCGTCCCTTTTGATTTTCATCGCCTTTTTATTAAAGAAGGATTTGAATTTGTTGATGATATTATATGGGCAAAACCAGAGGGGGCAGGATGGGCCACCGGCAGAGGAAGACGGTTTGCGGCCGACAGAAATCCGTTGCAATACAAGCCGGTTCCGGTCACTGAATATGTCCTGGTTTACAGGAAAAAAACGGATAAGCTCATAGACTGGCACATTCGGAAACACCCTGACAAAGAAATTGTCAAAGAATCAAAAATACAGGATGGATACCAGGTGACGAATATTTGGAACATTCATCCTGCTCATAACAAAAAACATCCCGCGGTGTTTCCCCTGGAACTGGCTGAAAAAGTGATCACCTATTATTCATTCCTCAATGATGTTGTTCTGGATCCATTCGCGGGAATCGGAACCGTGGGAAAAGCAGCATGTAGCACAGAGAGGAGATTTGTTCTTTTTGAAATCAGTCCGGAATATGTTCAAATTATCAAAGAAGAACTCAACGCATGGAAAAATGTTGATGTTTCTGCAATCAACTGGATTAATTATGATATCAAACGAACTTGGATTTTTGATAAGTGATTGAAATGACAAAGAAATACAAGATAGCAGAACTTATTCCCGAAATCGGCGAATCTTTTGCGCTCTATAAAGGCAAAGATGTTTGAGAAATTGATCTTGGGCACATTGTTGAGCATTTTCGGATTTCGGTTAATCAATCCTGAAGACAGTTCTCAGAATAACAAAGTATTTTGGCTGTCATCAAGAGGAGATAAGCGGGAAAGCGATGCAACCTTACTATATAAACCCGGTGTGGAATGCAAAAACCTAAGATATGTTTATACTATTGAACCCGAAAAACTTATTGATACTGAATAAAATATAACAAGGAGCAACTTATGGACAGAAGAATCGTCAACCCCTGGAAATGGCAGGATCAGTACGGTTTTGTGGAGGCCAATGACATTAGCGACGTTCAGCGTATGGTAATGTGTTCAGAGCAGGTTTATGTTGATGACGAGGAAAACCCCGGAGACATGGCAGCGCAGTTCAACCAGGTGTTCGGCAATATTGACACTGTATTGGAGGAATCAGACCTGAGCCTCGCCGATGTTGTCCGCCTCAGCTATTACACAACAGATATTTCCGCGTTTATGGAAGCGGGCCCAGTGCTTGCCAAGCGTCTGGACAAAGCCGGATGCAGGCCCGCATCGACACTGCTCGGTGTGGCCGCATTATTTCATCCGGATATCATCGTCGAGATAGAAGCCACTGCTGCGGTTTAACCGTGTACAGTGAAAAGTATGGCTGCAAAGCCAGATACTGCGTTGAAAAATATCAGTGTCAGCAAATTTACGAATCAACTTTTTACTTTTCATAAAAAAGAACCCGTGAAAACAACGCATCAGATTATTTTTGAAAATTCAAACAACATGGCGGATATCCTCTCGGGCAGTGTTGATCTGGTCGTCACTTCGCCGCCTTATCCGATGATTGAAATGTGGGATGAGATGTTTTCCGAACAAAGCCCTGAAATCTCCAGAGCGTTGAAGGATAAAAACGGCCCATTGGCGTTTGAACTGATGCACAAAATACTTGATGCGACTTGGAGCGATCTCTGGCGAGTGGTAAAAAAAGGCGGAATTGTCTGTGTCAATATCGGAGATGCCACAAGAACCCTGGACGGAAATTTTGCATTATATCCGAATCATTCAAGAATTATGTCGCAGATGCTTAAAACAGGATTTGCCGCCTTGCCAGGCATTTTATGGCGCAAGCAGACCAACGCACCGAACAAATTCATGGGTTCGGGAATGCTGCCGCCCGGTGCTTATGTCACCCTGGAGCATGAATTTATTCTGGTATTCAGAAAAGGGGGCAGAAGGGAATTCAGGAAAGATGACGAAAAAATGAACAGAAGAAAAAGCGCTTTCTTCTGGGAAGAAAGAAATGCCTGGTTTTCAGATATATGGACGGATCTGAGAGGAACCGTTCAGAATCTGCCTGACAGCAAAATAAGAAAGAGAAGCGCGGCCTTTCCTTTTGATGTTCCGTACCGGCTCATTCAGATGTTCTCCGTAAAAGGAGATACCGTTTCAGACCCCTTTCTGGGAACAGGGACAACTCTGTTTGCTGCAATGGCCGCTTGCAGAAACTTTGTCGGATATGAATTGGAACAGGAATTTCGTGGTCTGATTTTTTCAGGAGCAGATCATATTGTCTCATACACAAATGAACGTATCGCCAAAAGAATAGAGAATCACCTGGAATTTGTAAAAGAGAGAACCAGAGAAAAGGGCGAATTTAAGCATCTTAACAGGCATTATCATTTCCCTGTTGTCACGCAGCAGGAAAAAAAACTCCTTTTAAATCAGTTGGTCTCGGTTGAAAAAATTGATGAAAATAAAATGGAGGCAACTTATTCAAATTGATCGCCTTCGTATTTGTGTAAATGTCTCCAAACACGGATGAACACGGATGAGTCCGCGGCAGACAGGCATCTGCGTCTGTCTGCGTTCATCTGCGGTTCCTCATACGCAAATACCTGAAAATATATGACCAGGTACTTACGATAAATGTTGTGATCAACTTGACAATAATAAATTATCCTTATATACTTGACAGTGAAAAAGTAAAAGATTGAAAGTTGATCCGTAACCCGTTGAAATTACTGAGTGACAGCAATTTCAGCATGTTACGGGAACTTATGACTGTCGAATTATTATAGTTAAATTAATTTTCCATAAAATAAAAGTTCCAATCCGAGGCAGTTGGCTATCAATCAGTGAGCAACTAATTATGATTTTTAAAATCATCACCTTGTAACCATTAAACCCGGGTTCCTTTTTCATACTTTTTTACTCCAGAATTAAAGATAAAAGAGTTGACCTGGAAAAGATTAATGATTAAGATTAATTTATTGCTGTTCCCTGTTCATGCGTTTCAAATCCTGAAAGCCGGTCTGAAGGACAACCTCCACAAACCTCGGATGAGCATCTGCGGTTCAGGCCCGTATCGGAAACCACAAAAACCGTTAGAACCATATTTTAAGGATATGCAATACACTCTGATTGACCACACCGCAGATTTCGGAATACATGTTTTGGGATCGGATTTGCAGAATGTGTTTGAAAATGCAGCTCATGCAATGTATGACACGATTACAGACACCAGCCTGCTCACGGGCATAAACACATATAACATTCAGATCACAGGAGATGACTGGCCTGACCTGATGATCAACTGGCTGAGAGAGATGCTGTACCTTTGGACAGGCAGAGAACTGCTTGTGAAAACAGCGGATATTCTTTCCCTTTCAGAATATGAACTGACCGCAGAGGTGAAGGCTGATCCGTACAATCCGGACAGTCACTCCATCATAAAAGAAATAAAGGCGGTGACATATCACGATATCCAGGTTTATAAAGGCCAGGCAGGATGGGAATCGAAGATTATATTTGATGTGTGAGGCAAATCATGCCATATACCGGAGGGGAGCAAAATGTTTCGGACGGGGTCGCAAACCCCGTCCGGCAGTGAGAACCCCGTCCGGAGGGGAGTAAAATGTTTCGGACGGGGTTGCAAACCCCGTCCGGCAGTGAGTCCGGCAGTGAGAACCCCGTCCGGCAGTGAGGAATTTCATGAATTTATCAACTATTATAAATGAGATTGAGAGCATATTAACATAACTTGTTGTCGGACGAATTATGAATCTTTGCCGGACGGGGGCCTTTGCCGGACGGGGTTTGCAACCCCGTCCGGCAGTGATATTTTCCTCCACAAGAGAGAACTTGTCCGGCAACAGGCAAAATGTTTCGGACGGGGTTGCAAACCCCGTCCGGCAGTGAGCATATTAACATGACAGAAAATCTGAGAAAAATTGACGAATACCGATGGGAAGTTCCCAAAAGCGGCGATATGCGGGTACCGGGAATTATCTATACTGACGAATCCATGCTGAAAACCCTCAGAAATGAGGGCGCAATAAAGCAGTTGGAAAATGCGGCAACGCTTCCGGGAATTGTAAAAGCCGCGCTTGCGATGCCGGATGTTCATCAGGGGTACGGGCTGCCCATCGGAGGGGTTGTGGCCTTTGACTGGGAAGAAGGCATTATCTCTCCCGGAGCTGTAGGCTACGACATCTGCTGCGGGGTCCGCCTCGCCACAACACATCTCGAAGAAAAGGACGTAAAGACCAAAGTGGAATCGCTTGTGAACGCGCTCTACCAGAATATCCCCTGCGGTGTCGGTTCCAAAGGTTCGGTAAAGCTCTCCGTTGACGAAGAAAAAAAAGTGCTGACACAGGGCAGCCAGTGGGCTGTGAAGCATGGCTTCGGAGAAGATTCCGATTTGGAATGCACTGAAGAGGGCGGGTGCCTGCCCAATGCGGATCCGGATGTGATCAGCGAAAGAGCGTTGAAAAGGGGAAAAAAACAGTTGGGAACCTTAGGCTCCGGAAATCATTTCATTGAGATCGGAGTGGTGGAGAAAATACATGATCCCGAAGTCGCAAAGGTTTTCGGGCTGTTTGAAGGACAGGTGACGCTGATGCTCCACTCAGGCTCCAGAGGATTCGGCTATCAGGTCTGCGACGATTTTCTTGCGTTTATGACAAAGCATGTGAAAAAGCTTCCCATTGAACTGCCGGACAGGCAGTTGTCCTGCGCCATGATACAGTCTGAAGAGGGGGGGCGGTATCTCAATGCCATGGCCTGTGCGGCCAATTATGCCTGGGCAAACCGCCAAGTTATGATGCACAAATCCCGTGAAGTCTTTCTCCATACGCTCGGCATCAGTCCGAGGGATCTCGGGATGCGTCTGCTCTATGATGTGGCGCATAATATCGCCAAAAAAGAGGAACACATCATCGAAGGAGAAAAACGGATTGTCTGCGTTCATCGGAAAGGGGCGACCCGGGCGTTTCCGGCAGGGCATGAAAGCGTGTGCAAGGAATATCGGGACGTGGGACAGCCCGTTATTATTCCGGGGGATATGGGCACGGCATCTTATGTGCTTGTGGGTACGCAAAGGGCCATGGACGAAACCTTTGGCTCAACCTGCCACGGTGCCGGCCGGGTTCTGAGTCGGACCGCCGCAAAAAAAGCGAGCAAAGGCAGGGCCATCTATCGTGAACTGGAAGACAAAGGCATTCTCGTGAGATGGAGAGGCAGGCACACCATGGCCGAAGAGATGCCGGACGCGTACAAGGATATTTCCCAAGTAGTCGGAGTGGTTCACGGCGCGGGAATATCAAAAAAAGTGGCAAAGCTGAGACCCATTGCTGTGGTGAAAGGATGATGGATGCAAACATGCCCCTGCTGATCGGATTGCTAAATCCGAGCCGCCGGATTTGGCAATCCCGCGGGAGCGGCGAATTTAAATTGGTCATTTGACCGTTGCAGTAAATCATAATTAAAAAATTTGAGGATAGGAGTAAAGACAATGGAAGAAAAAACAAAAGATGTCCTACGGATTCTGGTGTCAGTGATCATTCCTCCGATCGGCGTTTTCCTTCAGGTCGGCTTTGGCATGCATTTCTGGATCAATATCGTGCTTACCCTGCTGGGATATATTCCGGGTCTGGTACATGCGATATGGGTTATCGTCAAATTTGATGGCTCGAAAAAATAAAAACAATCTCCGATGAAAGCCAAAACCTGACACCGGGGAACACTTGGAGCTGGCTTCAGCCTCGGAATTTATTCCGAGGCTTTTCGTTACCGAGGAAAGAGGAGCAAATTTATTTATGGAACCTGTTCAGGCAATCATCTTAGGCATTATTCAGGGACTGACCGAATTCTTGCCGGTAAGCAGTTCAGGGCATCTGGTGCTTTTCCAGCATCTTTTTGGTCTGGAGGAACCAGAACTTTTTTTCAACATCAGCGTACATGTGGGAACGCTGGTGGCTGTCGTCATTTTTTTTCGGAAGGAGATACAGTCAATTATAGTTTCACTGGTGCGTTTCAGCGCGTTGCTTTTTAAAAGAGAGGTATCTTTTGACGATGTCTGGAAAGATGCGGATGTAAAGTTGGCCATTCTCATTGTCATCGGCTCGATTCCCACCGCTTTTATCGGGCTTATGCTTCATAAGGTGACGGATATTATGTTTTCCTCCATTTTTCTGGTGGGCTGTGCACTCATCGTAACTGGCCTGTTTTTATGGGGTACACGCTGGATCAAAGAAGAGGAAGACACCCCTGATTTTACAATAAAAAACGCATTGGTGATCGGGGTGGTGCAGGGGATGGCCATTATTCCCGGCATATCAAGGTCCGGCTCCACCATCGTGGCAGGGCTTTTCCTGGGACTGTCCCGGGAAACAGCGGCCAGGTATTCATTTCTTCTGTCCATACCCGCAATTGTGGGTGCTGAGATTCTGAGCCTGAGAGAAGCATCTCTCCATGCCTTGGACGGAGTTACGATTCTGGGCACAATTACAGCAGGCATTGTGGGATACTGTGCGTTGAAACTGCTTGTCTATATTGTAAAAGCAGGCCAGATGCATCTTTTCTCGCCGTATTGCTGGATAGTCGGGATTATTGCCTTGATTTGGGGATGGTAATATGTAAAAAAATGTAGGGTGGGTGGAGCGAAGCGAAACCCACCAGTTTGCATGAGGCGGGTTCCGCCTCGCATAAGGTGGGTTCCGCCTCGCATGAGATGGGTTCCGCCTCGCATGAGATGGGTTCCGCCTCGCATGAGATGGGTTCCGCCTCGCATGAGATGGGTTCCGCCTCGCATGAGATGGGA
>Ga0190283_1000436_pt1 | contig 21817 bp, 15 predicted proteins | sample 48691801_MG_FD_161669 | JGI IMG/M metagenome (GOLD analysis project Ga0190283, IMG submission 161669) | Hydrothermal vent microbial mat bacterial communities from Southern Trench, Guaymas Basin, Mexico - 4869-18-0-1_MG | ecosystem: Environmental > Aquatic > Marine > Hydrothermal vents >...
AAGCATCAAACATCAAGCATCAAACATCAAACATCAAACATCAAACATCAAACATCAAACATCAAACATCAAACATCAAACATCAAACATCAAACATCAAGCATCAAACATCAAGAGCAATGACTGAATTATTTGAACTTATACAACTGACTGAGCGTATTTTCAACAGACCCTTCGGTATTCTGTTAATCATAGCAGGGCTGTCGTTTCTGCTGATTGCCGTCTTATTTGAACTCAGCGACATCCGAAACAGGATTGCAGAAATAACTGCTGTCACTGTTGGAACAATTTTAATTATAACAGGCGCGGTAATGCACCTGAAACCGCTGACACCGCCGGAACCTTCGGCTCCGGAAAGTCAGATTGCGGAGATTCAAATTGCGAATATTAAGTCGGGCCGGGAAACCCAGACAGATGATCTGAAAAAACCCTTGGCATTGCCGGAAGAACTGCCTCTGAATTCCGGGGAAGCAGCCGAGTCGTTGAAAAAGACATACCTCAATTACACTGAGGTTTCCCGGTTTGAATTCTTATGGAACAACAAAACTGATGAGACCGAACAGAGGGCAGCGTTTTACAGACCCCTGCCACCGGCAGGGTATAAAATACTTGGACATTATGCACAAGGGGACTATGACAAGCCTTCAGGTCAGGTGATTGCGGTGAAATCGCTTTTGGAATCGGCTGATGAGGGGATTCTGGCGTATCCGGTCAGATACAGGCGTATATGGCGGGGGACGAGGGGGACTATATGGCGGCCAATTCCTCCGGTTGGGTATCGTTGCCTCGGCGATGTTGCAACGCCCGGCAATTCAGAGCCGGACCGGAAAGAAGTCGTCTGTGTCAGGGAATTTCTCCTGACAGAAGGCAAACCTGGCAAGCGGATTTGGAACAGCAGGGAAAACAACGCGGTTTACGATATAAGCGTTTATCCGGTGCTGGCAAAAAATTCCAAAGGGCTTGGGATAAATCTGTTCCAGGGATATGGGCGCAAATTGTCCCGGAGATCAGGATATGCGTCGTTTCCTGTTTTTAAGAATGACCATATTGAGCCTGCTCAGGACTGATTTTCTGCGCGGAAAATGCCGTGTCAGGAGATAATGATGACTGAAAAATAAAGGGGAGTAAGGGAGTAAAAAAGGTGAGTCAGGAAGAATTGTCAGAAATTATCCACAGAGCGGAAAAGGAAAAAGCAGTCAAGCTTGATTTGTCGGAACTTGATGAAATCAGTCAGCTTCCGCCTGAGATCGGCAGAGTGACATCGTTGGAGGTCCTGATTGTTGCAGGACTGAGAGAACTGCCCAAAGAAATTGCGAAACTCAGAAATCTCAACCGGCTTTATCTGAGTTCCAATTATCTGAGTGAACTTCCCAGGGAAATTGTTCAGCTTAAGAAACTCAGTATTCTGGATTTAAGCTTCAATTACCTGACTGAATTTCCCAAAGAAATCATTCAGCTCAAAAATCTCAGCATCTTGGATATAAGCTCCAATCAGTTGAGTGAGCTGCCCAGAGAAATTGGCAAACTCAGAAATCTCAGTATTATGGACATAAGTTCAAATTATCTGGGGACGCTGCCCAGAGAAATTGCGCAACTCAGAAACCTTGTTCAACTGGATCTGAGTTCCAATCAGTTGAATGAACTGCCCAAAGAGATCGCCCAGCTCAGAAAGCTCAGTATTCTGGATATGAGTTTCAACCACCTGAACAAACTGCCCAAAGAGATTGCCCAACTCAGAAATCTCACTGTGCTTTCCCTGAATTCCAATCATCTGAGCGAGCTGCCCACTGAGATTGCCCAGCTCGGAAATCTTACTCAGCTTTATCTGAATTTCAATCAGATGAGAGAAGTTACCAAAGGCATTGCCTTTCTCAGAAATCTCAGCATCCTTTCTCTGAATTCCAATTATCTGAGCAGTCTGCCAAAAGAAATCTCACAACTCAGAAATCTCACAGAGCTTTACCTGGGGAACAATCAGCTGAGTACGTTGCCCGGAAGCATTGTCCTTCTCAGAAATCTCAATATTCTGGATGTAAGTTCCAATTACCTGAGCGAGCTTCCCAAGGATATTGCCCGGCTCAGAAATCTCACTGTATTTTATCTGGATTCAAATGAACTGACGAGACTGCCCAAGGAAATCGCCCAGTTGATAAATCTGAGTCATCTTGATTTAAATAAAAATCCTCTGACATTCCCTCCCTTGGAAATCGTCAGCCAGGGACTGCCCGCTGTCATTGATTATCTGAAAAATTCCGGCAGGGGGCAGACACTTTATGAAGGCAAGCTTCTGGTGGTCGGCCAGGGAGGCGTGGGCAAAACCTGCCTGGTAAAACGTCTGGCCCTGGATAAATTCTCAGAAAACGAGGTCACCACCAAAGGTATTGATATTCAGTCCTGGAAAATTACCGCACCGAATGAGGCGAAAACCGAGATGAGCCTCAATGTCTGGGATTTCGGGGGCCAAGAGATATATCACGCGACCCACCAGTTTTTCCTGACCCAGCGGTCCCTTTATATTCTGGTCTGGGACGCGCGCCAGGAAGAGGAATACGCCCGCCTTGACTACTGGCTCAAGACCATAAGAATCTTTGCCGAAGACAGCCCGATTCTGATTGTGATGAACAAGGCTGACGAACGGAACAAGGATTTGAACATCAAAGAGATGAAAGATCGCTGCCCCCAGATTATCGCTTCACGGAAAGTCAGTGCAAAGATGGGCAAGGGTATTGAGGAATTGCGGAAGTTTATCGGAAAACAGGCATGGGATCTGCCCCTGATGGGGACATTCTGGCCTGCTTCCTGGCTGGCTGTACGCAGGGCTCTGAAAGCCAGCCCGAGATATCATCTGCCATACAAAAATTATCTGCAGGTCTGCAAAAAGCTTGACATTGAGGAAAGCGAAGCCGGAACCCTGAGCCGCTATCTGCACGATCTGGGGATTATCCTGCATTTTCAGGATGACGCGCTGTTGAAAGATACGATCATCCTCAAGCCGGAATGGGGGACAGACGCGGTGTATAAAGTGTTGGATGCGAAAATTGTTCAGGAACGCAACGGGATTTTGCACAACACAGATTTGCCGAAAATATGGACCAACCGGGCATTGTACCCCAAGGAAAAATATGCGGCCATCCTGCGCCTGATGGCGAACTTTGAACTGGCCTTCCCTTTTGGCAAAGAGGGGCGTCATATTGTCGCTGGGTTTTTGTCCCACAAGGAAGTTGAATATGACTGGAATGCCAGGGGCTGCCTCCAATTTGAGTATCACTATGAATTTCTGCCTTCCGGCATGATGACCCGTCTGATTGTGCGGATGCACGAATTTCTGATGGATCGTAATGATGAGAAACTCTGCTGGCGTGATGGCTCCTATCTTGAATATGAGAGCAGTCAGGCCATGCTCAGAATTGATCCCTATACCAAAATAGCGATGATCCAGATCAAAGGGCCTGAAAAACGGGAATTTCTGGCAATCATCCGTTCTCATTTTGACGCTGTTCATAAAAGCATCCGCAGGATTCTTTTTAAGGAAAAAATTCCCTGCATCTGCACACCCGGATGCAAGCATCGGTTTGAATATACTTTTTTGGCAAAATGTGAGGGAAAAGGCATAAAAGACGTAATCTGCGAGAAGAATGCCGAATATATAAATGTGGAAAACCTGTTGGACAGCATCGAAAAAACGGAAATTCGGCGGCAAAAAATCAGAGGGGGCAAATACCCTAAGGGCCGGGGGATGAATCCGGCTGCTCCTCCGAAAAAACAAAAGAGCGGGACGGGACCCGGAACATTTATGCTTATCTCAGGAATTCTGCTGATAATTTTGTGTCTCGTTTTTATATGGATGGGATGGGATATTCTGGAGCTTTTCAGGACACTGTCTTCTGAACTGGGAAGTTTCAGGTTTTAGGTATGTTATTTGCCATGGTTCCTTAATTTCCCTGTCTCTGGAGAAAGTGGGCATTCACGACCGTTTTTTCGAACTGGGCGGCAATTCGCTGGTCGGCATAAGGATTGTGGGACAGATGAAAAAGATGTTTGACAGAAAATTTCAGGCAAAGCGACGAAAGTCGGGGAAAGGTAGGAACTGAATAATAATGGATGACAATTCAAAAAATTTTGAGGATATGGATTTTAACAAAAAAAATTGGCCGGAGTTCAAAGTTCAGTTTGAACTCCGGAACAATTCATAATTTAAAAAGAGCAAATCCTTATGGAAACAACCAAAATCGTACCAGACAATTCTGATGAAATTTTTGAACCTGAAATAAGAATAAAAACGCTTTCAGCCATAAATTTCAGAGGATTTGAGAAAATCACAGTCAGCTTTGATTCCGGCCTGAATGTCATCATCGGAGAAAACGGAAGCGGGAAAACTTCGATTCTTGATTGCACGGCTAAAATAGTATCCGTTTTTGTACAGAGCCTGCAAGGAGAAAAAATATCCTCTGAAAAAATTTTTGGTATCTTTGATATGAAATATGGAAGTTCGGAGACCTCTGTCAATGCAGTTTATTCTTATGGGAATCAGGAGATCGGCTTTGATATCATTTTCAGTAAAGAGGATTCACCTGAGATAAGGCCGGTCTCCGGAATGAAACAGTTGAGAGAGTCAGTCAATGATAAGATTCGTCATCAGAAAGCAGTGAACCTCCCGCTGTTTGCTTATTATCCCGCTGTTGACGCTCCTCTTGATTTCAACGGGATTACAGGCGGGTTGCCGACAGGAAATATCTTCAGAGCTTATGACGGGATATTAAGCAGGAAATCTTTTGATTTCAGAAGCTTCTTTATGTGGTATAAATGGCAGGTGAATATCGAAAGCCAGATCGGTGAAAATAAAATCCTCAATGCGGCAAGGAATGCCGTATATTCAATCCTGAGCGATGACAGTAACAAATTTGACAGTCTGTTTATTAACTGGATAAATCATCCTGAAGGGGAAATGCTCATTAATAAAAATAATGTGCCTTTGAATATCAGCCAGTTATCATCAGGAGAGAAGTTTCTTCTCGTATTGGTTACTGATCTTGCCCGCCGGCTGGCCATTGCCAATCCGAACAGAGAAAATCCGCTTTCCGGCTTTGGCATTATATTAATTGATGAGGTTGATCTGCATCTGCATCCGGCATGGCAGCGCGTCATCGTTCCGAAATTACAGAGGACCTTTCCCGAGTGCCAGTTTATTGTAACAACGCATTCACCGATGGTTTTAAGCAGGGTCAGGCCTCAGCATATTATTATTCTGAATAATTTTAGGGTATTGGATAATACTCCCCATACGTTTGGCAGAGATGCGAATTCTATTTTGTATGAGCTGATGGATGTCAGAGAACGGCCCGAAGAAATTCAGGTGAGAATTGATGAAATTTATGAATTGACCGATGAGCATGAACTGGAAAAAGCAAAAAACAGGCTGAGGAAACTATCTGAGGATTTAGGTGAAAATGACGTTGAAATCGTGAGAGCTTATACGCATATAAACTTTATGGAGGAGATGGATTAAAGATGAAACATATCAGGAAGGGCAAAGAACCGCATTCGCTGTGATACGCACAAAGGCGAACAGGAAATTACAATAAATCCTTCCGATAAAACAAAAAATTGCGAACGATTCATCAAATACAGGGGGAGCGGAAAAACAGATTCCGAGGAGCCGGCCATCAGGGAGGAACTGAACAGGATACTGAATCTTAATACACAGACATTGGTGAAGAATCGGAAAGCAATAAAAGATCAGGTGATAAAAGAGCTTAACAGAATCAGTGGAAGAAATTCAGTCTGGCTGATTCAGTATGTTAAAAAGATGATTCAAAAATATGAAAGCAGACATAATGGCAAATATATACCTTATTGCCAAGTTGTTGTATGTTTCTTGAAAAACCGCTTTGCAAATGAACTCAGCAGGGGAAAGATTTGAATAATGATCAGCGCACTGATGAACAGACCGTTTATCTGCGAAACCCCTTGATATATGGTTATTCATAGGGGGGCGAAACTTGAGATTTCCCTTTTTCCTGATAAGATCATACCATCGCCTTCCGGGGACAAACCGCCCGAACCGACGCTGGCAGAGCCTGCCGAAGCTGAGTATATTCCCGATGCAGCTCATGATATCTGCAAGTCTGTGAAAAACGGTAACCACATTTTTTGATTGCAATTTATATAAAAATATAATAATATTCAGGCCACAGAGAAAATGATAAAAAGAACTCTGCGGTTCTCTGTGCCTCTCTGTGCCTCTCTGTGGTTACTGAAAAGCATCCCGGGCACAGTCCCCCAAATCCGTTATAATCAGTATTTATTTAATATTTGGTTTTGAAAAAAGGAAAGGAAACAAGCTATCGAACTTGATCTGTCCAAACGGGGACTCACGCGGCTGCCAACAAAAGTACCCCAGCTCAAAAATCTCAAGGCACTTGATTTAAGTTGCAATCAGCTGAAAGGACTGCCCGAAGAGATTTCGCAACTCAAAAATCTCAGGGTGCTTGATTTAAGTTACAATCAGTTGAGAGAACTGCCGAAAGAGATTTTACAGCTCAGAAATCTTGTCAAACTTTCTTTAAGCTATAATCAGATGAGAAAACTGCCCCGGGAAATTTGGCAGCTCAGAAATCTCTCCCAGCTTTCTTTGATAAACAATCAGTTGGAGGAACTGCCCGGAGAAATTGGACAACTCAGAAAGCTCTCCCAGTTGGATCTGATGAACAATCAGTTGAAGACGCTGCCCGGAGAAATTGGGCAACTCAGAAAACTCTCCCAACTGGATTTAAAAAACAACCAACTGAAAGAACTGCCTGAAGAAATTGGACAACTCAGAAAGCTCAGGTTTCTTAATTTAAATTTCAATCAGTTGAAAGAACTGCCCAGGGGAATTTCGCAGCTCGAAAATCTTTCTCAGCTTTATTTGATGAACAATCAGATAAGTAAGCTGCCTGAAGAAATTGCCCATCTCGGAAATCTTTCTCAGCTGGATATGAAGAACAATCTTCTGAAGACGCTGCCTGAAGACTTTACCCGGCTTGAAAATCTTACATTTCTGAATTTGAGTTTCAATCAGTTGGAGGAACTGCCGCAAGATTTTACACAGTTGAAAAATCTCATTTATCTTCATGTCAGTTCCAATCAGCTGAGAGAACTGCCGAGAAAAATTTCCCGGCTGAAATACCTCTTTTATTTTGATATCAGTTCCAATCAGGTGAGCAAACTGCCCAAAAAAATTGTTCATCTGGAAAAGCTGAAACGGTTTGACATAGACGGCAATCCCCTGGCATTTCCTCCCGTGGAAATTGTCGGCCAGGGCTTATCCGCTATTAAAGATTATCTGAAAAAAATGGATCAGGGCGGTCAGACCCTTTATGAAGGAAAACTTCTGATTCTCGGACAGGGGGGGGTGGGCAAAACCTGTCTGATGAAACGCCTGACCCGGAATAAATACACTGAAGGAGAGGGCACAACCGAGGGCATTGACATTCATCCCTGGGAAATTGTCGCTCATGACTCATCAAAAACCCGGATGACGCTGAATATATGGGATTTCGGCGGCCAGGAGATTTATCATGCCACCCATCAGTTTTTTCTCACCCAGCGTTCGCTTTATATTCTGGTATGGGACGCGCGCCAGGAAGAGGAATACGGCCGTATTGATTACTGGCTCAAAACAATAGAGACTTTTGCCGAACACAGCCCGATCCTGATTGTGATGAACAAAGCAGATGAACGGGTCAAATATCTGAATTTCAAAGATCTGAAACAACGCTGCCCCCAGTTGGTCGTATCCGGCAGGGTCAGCGCAAAAAAAGGCACCGGAATTGCGGCCCTGAGACAGCTTATCAGAAAAGAAGCATGGAAACTGCCATTAATGGGAACCTTCTGGCCGCCGTCCTGGCTGACAGTTCGCAGGACCCTGGAGACCGACATCCGATATCAGATGCCTTATCAGGAATACCTGAAGCTTTGCAAACAATATGAAATTGAAAAAAGCGAGGCCGGAACCCTGAGCCGTTATCTGCACGATCTGGGGATTATCCTGCATTTTCAGGACGACTCACTTTTGAAACATACGATTATTCTCAAGCCGGAATGGGGAACGGATGCGGTTTACAAGGTACTGGATGCCAGGCCGGTTCAGGAAAGAAAGGGGGTACTGTATAACACTGATTTGCCGAAAGTCTGGACGGACCGGACTTTGTATCCTGAGGACAAATATGCCACCATCCTGCGCCTGATGGCGAATTTTGAACTGGCGTTCCCGGTTGACTCGGGGGATCGTTATATTGTTGCCGAGCTTTTATCTGAAAGAGAAGCAGAATATGACTGGAATCCTCATGAACCGCTGCAATTTGAATATCATTATGAATTTCTTCCGGCCGGCGTGATCACCCGTCTGATTGTGCGGATGCATGAAATTCTGATTGAGCGTGACGGCGAAAAACTCTGCTGGCGTGAAGGGGCTTATTTTAAATACAAAAACAGTCAGGCACTGCTCAGAATCAACCCTTACGTCAAAATGGCGATAATTCAGGTTCAGGGGCAGGAGAAACAGGAATTTCTGAAACTCATCCGCCATCATTTTGCCTCTCTTCACAAGACCATCAGAAAAATTCGCTTTAAGGAGAAAATCCCCTGTCTTTGCAGTGTTGACTGTGAACATCGTTTTGATTACAACTTCCTTTTAAAATGTGAGGAAAAAGGAAAATTTTCCCAGACTTGCCATGTTTCCGTTGAAGAAGTGGATATCAGAGAGCTGCTGGACCGCGTGGAAAAACGGGAAATTCGTGAAACAAGACTCAGAGAAAAGTTGGAGGATCAGTATCCTGCTGAGACAGGCCCGTCCCCTCCGAACCCTTCCAAAAATAAAAAATGGTATTTGAAAATTTTGCCGGTCAAGAAGAGAGACAGACATGGACAAAAAAGCTGATATCCCGTAGAAACCCGGTTTCTGCAGAGGTTAAATATTTTCAATATCAGGAGTTAAAGTGATGCCCCCGTTAAAACTTCGGCACAAAGTCAACTGGGCGATTCTGGCCACCTTTGCCTTAATCGCCCTCTGTTTCAGCAGTATTATAACAAATTTTTGAACCGGAAACCTTCTTCTTTGCTCCGCCATCTCTTAAACTGAAAACCGAGAGCCTGGCCCGTGTTTTTGCACACTGCGACACAGTCACCGCAGTTGGTGCATTCTGTCTCCAAAGCCTGATTAAGCGTTTTCATATCCAGGGAGAGAGAGCAGGCCTTTTGGCATGGTCCCTGAACCGAACCGGAAATAAGGCATTTTTCTTTCTGATACCCCACCTTCAAATGATAGGGATTGACAAACCTCACCAGTACCAGAAGAACTGCCTGGGGGCAGAGACAGCGGCACCACAGCCGGTTCCGGGAAATAAATTCAATAAAGAGTATGGCGACAATAACACCCGCTGCAAGAGACAGATGCTTCTGGACAAAAATATATTGAAATATCCTGGAATACCATGCAGGCATGGAAAACTGGTTCATGACAGGTGTTGCCGCAAACAGCAGGGTAAAGAGCATTCCTACTGTGAAGATACAGACTTTGATGCGGAACGCGCTGATTCGGATGTTCAGTCCTTTATAGTTTTCAGGCAGGAGACGTCCGGCCAGCCCGTGAACCCATTCCGAAAGCAGTCCGTAGGGACATATCCAGGAGCAGAAGACAGTGCCGAGACATATCGCCAGGGCCAGCACAATCCCCGCGGCTATCAGAATCCCGGGGGCAATATACCAGTTCTGAACACTCACCTGCAACACCGCGAGCGGATCAGCAAGAGTCAGACCTAAGATACGAACAGAGAGAAAATTCCCGCAGATATAATTGATCTGCAACTGATGATTCAGATAGGGAATCACGATAAACGCGGCCGCCACACTGATTTGCAGGATGCGGCGGTAAAATTTTATGGTTGGTTTTTTCATAGAATTACAGGTTTTAATAAAAAGATTATCCAGAGTGCAGTTTGGCAGAACCCCGGTTTTCAAGTTTCAAGCTTCAAATACTCAGAAATCCATTCATTTATAATCACAGCTTCCTTTTTGTCAATCTGCTGGCATACTGCGTTTTTCAGATCCATAATCAGGAATTTGTCCAAAGATTCAAGATCGTCCGGGTTATAAGTTCCGATACTCTCAAAAGCGTCTTCCATGACCATATCCGCGACCGGCCCGATCAGGTCGGCCAGACGTTCTCTGAATGCGTTCAGAAATTCGGTCTTCTTTTCGCCGGACAGAGTCTCTGATTCGGAGATCAGTTCAATCAGACCATGGGTATGGAGCCAGCAGATAGCGGATAATACCTCAGTCTCGGTCATACCTGTTGCGTCTATCACCTGAGAAACCGTCTTTTCTCCCCTGAGAGCAAGTGATATCCGGAGTTTCAGGGCACTGAATCCCTCGTATCTCGAATTTGGTGTCCTGACAGTTCTGAACACAGCATCATTTCCCGGGATGATTTTTTTTACCGCTTTTATCCGGGCATCCACTTTTTTCATCGCACTCATAAATTTCTCAGTATCAATCGCCCGGATTGCGGAAAGGTCAATATTCGGGATTTTGTCTGAGAATGACAGCGATACATTAACCCACTTGAGCAGATTATGGTCAGATTCGCTGCCACTCTCTTTCTCGACCAGAATGGCTCTTATCTTGCCGTGGTCCAGTATGATTCTGCCTTCCTGACCATCGGCATTGTTCGTGACATAAAAACAGCCGCCTGCTTTCTCATCAAGCTTATATTTCATGGCCTCATATAATGACATAAATCACCTCAGTTTGGGCAAAGTCACCCCTTTTTTCGTATTCTGCTGATCTTGTTATGCATGATCTGAAAGCTTTTCCGCAATCTTTCAAACGCCATGGTCAGTTGGGCAATTTCATTTTTCGTATTCTCCTGAATGCTTTCAGTCCCGAGGTCTGTGTCAATCTCCCCCCTGCTCAGCTGGGTCGCGGCTTCTGTCAGCCTCACAAGCGGTCCGGCAATGACAAATCGGGTAAAAAAGTAAAAGAGAAACACTGAGACCGCGGCGATAATGAAATTCCACCAGGTAAACACCGAGGTCAGGATTCTGAGCAGGCTGTCCCTGGGAATCTGAATGCTGATGATTCCTCTCACATCTCCCACCTCGTATCCAAAGGCCCGGGTTCCGTATTTGTCCAGAAGAATGGATTTCATCGGCTCCTTCACATCTTTATTCAGATCTCCGTGACACTTCATACATGCTTTTTTGACATACAGCGGTTCCGCATATCTGTAAAGTTCTCCGTCAAAACCGTCTGTGTAATCAAGTTTCTGGTTCCTGATTCTGTTCAGTGCCTCATTCTCAAAAGCATCAGGTTTGTTTTTCGGCTCCCGGAACTGATCCGACACAACCCGGAAGTTATAGCCGTATTTTATATCAGCAAGAGACGATATCTCGCGGGTCGCCAGCGCGGGATTGTGAAGGTAAAATTCAGATGACTGCTCTGTGTCAGAAGCGTTTTTGTATGTTGTCAGAAACCCGTGCTCCTTGGTATAGACATCCTTGGACCACACCCCACCCAGGCCTGATATCCACTGCCTTGTCAGAATGATCTGCCTGGAGACAGATTTGGCCTGCCTTAGGAGGAACTCATTCTGAACTTTCTGAAGGACCAGGGTATAGGAAACCATCGAAAGGACTATCATGACAAAAAGAAGGCAAAGCATTTTTGCAAATAGACTTTGATTTTTCATAATCACCTCTGTAAATTTTGGATGCTTGATGTTGGATGCTTGATGTTGGATGTTAGATGTTGGATGCTTGATGTTGGATGTTGGATGCTTGATGTTGGATGCTTGGAAATTGAAAATTATCAAGTTCCAAGCGTCAAGTTTCAAGTCCCAAGTTTCAAGTCCCAAGTTCCAAGTTCCAAGCGTCAAGTCCCAAGTTCCAAGTTCCAAGTTTCAAGTTTACGCTTACGTTTCAAGAAATCTCGCAGGAACCGTGACAATCGCCTTTTTCGGGCAGACATATTCACAGATTCCGCACCCCACGCATTGATCGGTAATGACCGGATATATCCCCTTATCCAGCAGAATGGCTTTTCCCTTTAACGGGCATCGCTCAAAACAACTGCGGCAGAGGATGAGCCCTATCCAAGTATAGCATTCGTCCTTATTGAGCTTGGCGAGGCCCATGCGTGATTTTTCAATGGACACATCCTCAAGCGCATCCGAAGGGCATATCGCACTGCACCGCATACAGAGTTTACATGGGGAGACACGCGGATCAATTTCAGGTGTTCCCGAATGAAACCATCCGGTCTTCAATGTGATGCAGTCAAACGGGCAGACTTGGGCGCACTGCCCGCACTGGATACAGCGATGCAGGAACTCCTTCTCCGTAACCGCACCAGGCGGTCGTAAATATCTGTTCAGCATTTTTCCAGTTTCCAGTTTATGTTTACGTTTACGTCTCCAACTCCAACTCGTCCTCAATGGTGACGTAAGTAGTGTAAATTGTCAGTACGCCTTCCATATCTTTGAGTTTCTCCACTTCATCCTCCATGAACTCCGAAGGAAATTCGGCAACTGTCACGATATACTGTTCCTCGTGAATGCCATAAGTGGTCATCTCCGGCATGGCGCTGATTTGCGTTCTGACATCCTCAACCTGTTCTTTCAATGTGTGAACCAAAAGTCCTGCAATTGCCATAATAAAAATTCCTGTAAGTTGTGAGTTGTAAGAATCGTCTGGCCTAAAGTTTCTGTTTCCGGACGTGTTACTAGTACAGCAACTCGTAAATTCGTCCCCCCCTCTTATCTATTATATAAGAGAACTTGTAAGTTGCTGTACTAGGGGCTCGAAAAATATCGAACAGGGCTCATTTCCGCACTCCATTTCCGCACATATAATTCTCAGGGGCGAAAATATCGACTAGGGGGCTCATTTCCGCACTCCTTCCCGGGAAAAACTGTTTACATCGGGAAGGCTTCATGGTTTCGATCAAGAGCTACCAAAAAAAAAGCCGACTGGGACTGAAAACCATGAACTCGGAGTTTATTTTGATCAACACGCAACTCGAAAAAATTCATATCCTCTGATATTTTCTTTTCAACAGATTCAAGTCTCTTTCTGATTGCTTCTGACCTTACGTCCTTAATCTCATATTTTGTATATGCTAATCCATGTTTGGGAACTCTGCTTCCAGTTTGATAAACTTGCTTCCATGTATGATTGGACAAAGTTTCAAGAAACGATGAAAATGCTTTTAATTCATGACTTTCCCAGTCAGAAAAACACTGCCAATCACTTTTAAAATATTTTAGTGCAACATAAGGATGCATACTATAAATGTTAGCGTGATCATTTATTTCTTTAGATACTAACCCCATAATTTTTATTTCTTTATTATTCGCTCTCACATAATTCTTAACTTCTTCTGTTACAGCCTTTTTTGGTATTGTTTTCTTGTTTTTCTTCTCATTATATTTTTTACCCATTTAACTGACCACCGTATTTATTTTTAAAATATTCCTTTATGCTTTCCTTTCTGATTATATCCGTGCAACGAGCTTCCGGTGCCAATGATCCGCGAACTTCTTTCCACGGTTGGGCCTGACAGGTCATATACTCCAAAGTTTTAGCAGACATACCACCGTATGTTTCCAATACCTGTTCCAGCACATCTGTCACATCTTCATCAAAATCAACCAATTCCCCTCCGACATTTAATGGCTCCCAGTCTGAATCTTTAAACGCCTCGAAGACTTCCCGAACAACAGGGCCATGAGCCCACGCTTCCATATTTTCAGAGAATAGTTCTCTGTCTAATAATAACTGACACCAAGCCTCTGAGAAATATAATAATTTTTGCACCTTAAGATGAGTAATCACATCCCCTGACTCTTTATCAAATTGATTGATAAACCAATTTGCAACATCGATGGCAGATGGGATTTCTCTATCCGATCCCTGAATGGAGTCGGGTTCAACATCTTGCTGATGCTCGATTTCATCAGTCGCTTCCGCCCATACAGGATCATCCTTATGGCGTCCGAATAATTCCCAAGGGGTATTGTGGCGAAGCGGACCTGATAATGTTACTGCTGAAGTTTTAAGTGATTCTTCTCGGAATTCTCTATCAAGTAACTTTGCTGAATCAACCTTGTCAATCTCTTTAGCCTGCTTCTTATCCTGAGGGATATCAAAGTTTCTCTGATACTCAATTTGATCAAATAATTCCATCCACCTGGGATCATCCCTGAATATTCCGAATGATTCCCAAGGCGTATTATTTTTCACTTTCATAGGGTCGTCTATAGGAATATTGACGGATAGCTTTTTCCTATCCGGTCCCTGATCGGATCCAAGTTCAGATATTTCTGGCTCCTGATCAGTTTCGGCAGCTTGAGATATTTCTTTAAGTCTTTCTCTGTATTCTTTAATGAACAGGTCTGCGAGATCAACCATCCCATTTTTATAAAACTGACCTGTTTCTTCGCGGACGGATATCCATTGATCTGAAACAAAATTCATGATCCCTTCCTTATTTTGTTTTCAATATTTCATTTTCAATTCGTTCCTGAACTGCCGAAGCAAATCGCTCCAATCCCTGACAGGTGATCTTTTGTGAATCATAAGGTGAGAGAATATCTTCAATCCCCTGGATTTTACCGTCAATCGTTTCAAATTCGGGATGCCTTTCAGTTTCGAGAAGCATATATAACTTTGTCTGTTTAAAAAGTGTCTGTATCCAAATCAAAGCATTGCGGGAAGTATCCCATGCGGAATAATCAATGGATTGGGAGAACGGCTTTTCAAGGGTGCGTTGTTTTATTCGCATAATGTCCTCAAGCTGTTTCATGCAAGAGAGATATTCCTCTCCGAATGAATAAGCTAAAGCCCATCCGCAAGTTTCTGTAAGGGGAACATCGGCATACTCAGAGAAATCTTTCTCTACATGCTCCAGCAGGATCGAAAACCATAGCTCCCGGATTTGCCTGAGTTCCAATTTTTTCATATTCAACAGCGGAATGAGAAGGTCATTTGTTGTGGAACCGGCCCATGCGCCCTCTAAGGGACCGCTCAGACACGCTGCAATTTCACGGAGTTCTTCCTGAGTCATCTGTTCGGGCCATAAAGTTTTCATCTCTTCAAAGACATCAAGCCTCAGTCTCTTTAATTCCTCTGTTTCCTGAAAGTTATGCTGATTTACGCTGACCCGTAACTTGAATCCCCACTCGGCCAGCGCGTGAAGACATTCTTCTTTCTCCAATTCACTGAGCAATGTCATGGCATATTTAAAATGGCTATCGTCGGACTCCAATGGCATGACCAACAAACTTTGTACGGCAATAGCCCTGCCCAATGGTATATCGCAGCGTAAAAAGCTTTTCAGCAATTTTTCATCCCCGTCCGAAAGTTCTTCTGCAACTTCGGTGACAACACATTGGAAAAGGACACCTAAAGCCTGTGTTTCAGGGTTTAAATCATTTTGGGCATCTGGTTCAGATTTTAACAGAAGCCGGACTGCATCTGAAAAGAATTCTGACAACAGTTCCGGATCAAGTTTCATCAAAAATCGGATGGACCATAGCACACTTGACAGCGCATAGTATTTTCGGATCGGATGGGTAAAATAATATCCGGCATGATCTAACACCTTGTCAAAGTCATTTTTTCGCAACAAATATAAAATCCCTCCGGTTTCCGGGGTTATCTTTACCGCTGATGTGCCAAAAGGAGGTTCTTCGAGATATGCGCCTGATAAAAATGTTCTGATTTTTTTCGCAAACTGCGTGTCCGTCAGCTTCAGAAAATCCTGCTCCCAAGTCCGTGAGTTTCTCAGTCCCTCACACAATGCGCTCCAGAGTTCTCTGAAGTCTTTTGTGTCAAGAGATTTCAGGTGATTGATGATCCGGGTGAAATAAGCCTCATCTGATTCAAAAAAGGCAGCACCGTATCGTTGAAACAGATTGGACAGAAAATGACTCTGCTCTGACAGTCTGTCCTCCTGTCGATCCCGGGGAGAGAAGATGGTCACGATTTCCCGGTCACCTTTGCTCTCGTCAAGGAGATCACTGATATAGGTTTCAAGGTCATCAAAAAGATCATCAGGAACAGGTGTCACCAAAAGCGGATGGTTCTGAGTCGCTTTCTGAATAGAATTTGATAAATGGTATCCTTTCAGAATCCGACCGGTCTGATCGGCCATCAGAATATGGCGATCATGGAACACCTGCTTCTCTTTACCCTTTTTCCGCAAATCGAACAGAGAAAAATTCGTGTAGTTTAAAAGCAGTTCCAGTTCACAGCATATCTTTTTCAATCTTCTGACCCGCTCTTGCGGGTCATTCAGTGCCTGAGTATTTGTCAGCACAATACATTCCAAACTGACGGACTCCATGCGGGCAAAGATTTCAATGCCGCTTTCGTCAAAGTAGGGGTCAAACACATATAGTTTATTCGCTTCCGGGGGTTTTGACTTATCCAGACTTTGAAGCCATTCAATAAAACTTAATCGGCCTTCGCCACACCAGCCTTTTGCAAAAAAATGTCCGCCAGAAGGTTTGGGGAACATCTGAGACGCTATTTCCCGTGCAGTACGAGCGGACGGGATCCATGGATCAAACGGATAATTATCAATCTCACCTTTGGAAGCTTCGGAAATATACTTTATCCTTTGCACCTGATCCACGCGACGTATCAGTCCGCGATCTGTTATTTTTTCAAGATGCGGGGAACCGAGCTTTCCTTCCAGTTCAATGATTCCTGCCCTGAAACCGATACGACGTATCAAAGGGGTATAATCTTCATGCCAGATTTCCCAACAACTCTGACCTTTCTCTTTTTTCCAGATTGTCAGAAGAATTTCCGAGATATCTTCTGCGGCCTCAAAGTCCGTAAGAATAGGATTATTATCTCTGATTTCAATGTTTCTGCATTGATCTGAGATAACCGCATTGTCGTTTGACAGACGGCATCTGACTAAGATTTCAGTCTCTTTTTCAAAAACACCGCCTCTGATCTCTGTCGTCACGCTGCGGCAACTGTGCTCTTTGCGGCCGTCTTCAGCATTCTCGTCAATTAAGCGGTCAGTTTTATTTGTTTTGACGGTTATGTAAGGATTGTCATTGTCATCCGCGGAGGGAAAGGCAAACCATTCAATATTTCCCATACGCCCGCTGTCTGTATCAAAAAATCTCAATCCTGTATCTCTCTGCAATTCCTCCAGGCAATACGTTATGATTTCTTTATTGTATGAAAAGAAAGGCGTTTTGTTTATGCAGAACAAAGTTCCCACAAACGCGGGATTCCGAGAGGACGGACTTGTCATGGGGCGGGCATCGGGTTTGAATTTAAAGTCACTGACTGAGTTTTTTGACGGTTGAAATATGATCGGTCGGACAGCAAATTTTTTCGCATAATCAACAAGCCTGAATCGGGTATATGCTTCTGCCACCTGGTTTATTCCAACATTTTGGCAGGCTTCTCCCAACGTCATACCTTGCAACAGCTTTTCAACGAGCAGATGAATATTGTCTGCACACTCAATAAGCGTAAGTTTTGCGACCCGGTATTTTTCTGTGCCGGACAGGAGTTTTCTCTTTTTTCCGCCATCCTTTGGGCTTGCCCATCCCTTCTGAGTCCGGGATGTGGGAATTATCCAGCCATACAACAGATGAAATTCTTGTGTCTCTCCTTTTAAAAGGTCGAGTATCCATAGTTGTAAGCAGCATGATCCGGCTTTCCCCTGAAAAACCCTGCTCAGACGTTCATCTTGACTTAAAATTTCTAATGGATAATCAGTTTGTTCTTTCATCAGCGTATTCCTCCACAGATAAGCCGTTGCGCTCAACTATGCCGTTGTCTGCTCGTTGCCGTTGCCTGCTCGTTGCCGTTGCCTGCTCATTGCCGTTGCCTGCTCGTTTCCGTTGCCTGCTCGTTGCCATTGCCTGCTCGTTTCGGACTGCCTGCTCGTTTCGGATTGGCAAATCCGAAACAGATATGCCGTTGCCTGCTCGTTGCCGTTGCCTGCTCGTTGCCATTGCCTGCTCGTTTCGGATTGGCAAATCCGAAACAGATATGGCCGAATTTATCAATCCAGCCGGGAACAAATTAGCTCCCTCTGTGACGGCTCGGATTTGGCAATCCGAGCCAAGCAGCAGGAGGGGAACAGATTAGCTCCCCCTGTGACGGCTCGGATTTGGCAATCGTTCGACGGCTCGACTGAGCTCGCCGAAGTCTGAGCTCACGCCGAAGCCGAGCCAAGCAGCAGGACGAAATCCTCACCATTCACCATTCACCATTCATCATTCAAACTTTGCTGACCTTTGTCGCGCAGATTTTGAACTCAGGCTGTTTGGATCCCGGGTCAAACGCGTCTTTGGTCAGTTTGTTGATCATCAGTTTTGCATCGTACCAGGGAACGAAGACCAGCCCGGGGCGACAGACATCACTCACCTTCGCCTCAAAGGTCATCTTATCCCGCCGGGTCTCCAACAGCACCTTGTCTCCGTTGTTAATCCCCATCTTCTTCGCGTCCTGGTCATTGATTTCCACAAACGCGTAAGAAAAGGAACGCTTGAGTTCGGGAACCTTCATGGTCATAGTTCCGGTATGCCAATGATCAATGACCCGGCCGGTGGTGAGCACAAAGGGATATTCAGCATCCGGCTCCTCTGCCGCACCTTTATACGGGCGGAACCATATCACGGCCCGTCCGTCCGGTTTTCCGTAAAAATGGTACTTGTCCGGATGATCCTCGGGAATGTTCGGATCCTTGCCCCGGACATATCGGATATTCGTCCCCGGATGATCCTCTGTGGGACAGGGCCACAGTATCCCTGATTCCTTCCGCAGCCGCTCCCGGGTGATGCCCCAGAAGTTGTAAGGCGTGGGCCGTGCAACCCGGCGCCATTCATCCCATACATCAGCGGAATTTTTGTACGGAACCAGTTTCGGATCAACTCCGATCCGCTTGGCCAGATCCACGAGAATATTGACCGAGGGTTTGCACTGCCCCGGCGGTTCAATCGCTTGGGTTATCAGGGAATACCGCCTTTCAGAACAGCCGAACACGCCCTCCCGCTCACACCAGAATGCAGGGGGCAGTACCACGTCCGCGTATTTCATGGTCTCCGCATCACTGAACGCTTCAATGAGGCAGATGAAATTGTCCTTCCGGGACATGGCCTTGGTGTATTTGTTGACGTTGGGCAGGGAGTGGGCCGGATTGGTGGTCAGCAGGAGCAATGCCTTGATCTTCCCCTCTCCCAGGGCGGTGAACATGGCAATGGTGTGGTAGCCCGGCTTGGGATTGATCGTATCTTTCGGAATATCCCACAGTTCCTCCATCTCATTCCTGTGTTCCTGTTTCTTGATCACGCGGCCCGCGGGGAGCAGATGAGACAGGCCCCCTGTATCCCGCACCCCGCCGCAGGCATTTGGCTGGCCTGTCAGAGAGAAAGGGGTCGCACCCGGTTTTCCGATGTGCCCGGTCAGAAGATGCAGGTTGCTGGTGAGATTATTCGCCCATACTCCCCGGATACGCTGATTCAGCCCCATGCACCACATGGACATGGTAGCGGAAGATTCGGCAAAGATTTTTGCGATCTTCACAATGGTCTCAGCAGGTACACCGGACAGTTTCTCCACCTTTTCCGGCGTGTAATCTTCCAGAAACTTCTTGTATCCCTCGAAGTCGCTCTTTGTCTTGTCATTGCCCATAAAGGTGACATATTTGGAATGGAAGCGATAGTCATCCAGTTCCTCCTTTATGATCACATACGCCATGCTGTTCAGGATGGCCAGGTCCGTGCCTGGCCTGAAACTGACATGGACATCGGCAATCCGGGCTGTGTTGGTTTTACGCGGGTCAACCACGATCACCTTGACATTCGGATTTGCCTCTTTGCGGGCAGCGATCTTTTTGAACAGCACCGGATGGCACTCGGAGGTGTTGGTTCCGATGAGGAAAAAGCAGGTGGCATTTTCAATGTCGTCGAAAGAGCCGCACGGTTCGTCCTTGCCAAAGGTTGTCACATAGCCGCCCACTGCCGAGGCCATACACAACCGGGGATTCCCATCAACATTGTTGCTTTTAAGCCCGGCCTTGAAAATTTTGCTGGCGAGATAGGTCTCCTCTGTCAATGCCTGGCCAGACCCGTAGTAGGCAACAGATTCGGGTCCGTGCTTGTCAATGGCCTCTCTGAATTTGGAAGCGGTCAGGTCAAGGGCCTCGTCCCAGGTCGCGGGAACCAGTTTGCCGTCCTTGCGGATCAGCGGTTCTGTAACCCGCTCTTTGGCATAGATGATAGGCGGCATCAGCGCGCCTTTCAGGCAGAGGAACCCTTGGTTATGATTGTTCGGATCCCCTTTGACCGTAATCACTTTTCCGTCTTTCACACCCACCATCACGCCGCAGCCTGTGCCGCAAAACCTGCAGACTCCCTTGACCCACTGATCCACCTTCTGCCCCTTTGCCTCGGCAGGAGAAAACGCCCCCCCGATCGCCATCATCGCAGACGCGGCAGCAGTAGATTTAAGAAATTCTCGTCTGGTAACATCCATAGTTCATACTCCTTTCGGAAACTGGATGTTCGATGCTGGACGTTCAAACATCAAACATCAAACATCAAACATCAAACATCAAACATCAAACATCAAACATCAAACATCAAACATCAAACATCAAACATCAAACATCCAACATCAAACATCCAATTTCTAATCTATCTTCTTTTTGGCAACCGATTTCACATACGCATCATGGTGAATTGAGTTCTGATGATACGGGTGGCAGTCGTTACACCTGGGGGTGATTCCGTATTTCTGCTCCATTCTTGTGATGCTCGGATCGTGGCACTTCCTGCAGGTGGTATCCACATCCGGATCAATGGCAAACGGCACAGAACCTTTTCCGTCAGGCTGGCCGTGGCACACAAAGCATTTCACCAAGGTCACGCCGTGCTTGCTCTCATACCAGTCCTGGGCGATTTTCGGGGTCGTCTTTGTGTGACAACTGAAGCAGTCCTCTGTCGTCTCGGTTGGCTTAAGGTGTTTCACCGCGTCACATCTGTTTTCAGGAAATGCCAGATTGACATAGACGATGAAAATCGCCAGGAAGGAGACCGCACAAAAAGGGAACAGCGCGCCCCAGTAGCACCCGAAACGGCTTGTCATACGCTCGTTAATTTGGCTGAACAATGTCATTCTCCGAAACTCCTTTCAGTGGAAGTTTTTTGGCAAATTCCGCATTAAAAGGGAACCGCCGGTCAAATTCGGGAAGATGTGCCATGTTGAAATGGCATCCTGCACAATTACGTTTTGTGTTCCCGTTTTTTCCTAAATACGCATCATGGGCCAACCTTCCGATCTCGGAAATCTTTTTATCTTTAGTGTCCTTATAGAGATCCTGATGACAGCCGAGACAGTTCTCGTCAGGTATAAAACGACGGGCAAATTTTTGCATCTGTCTGCGGTCAAGCTCATCAGGATTTCCCATATAATGGACAACCACATCTTTTATTCCGAGAAATGCTTTTACAGTGAGATATTTGTGTCCCAGACTGTCGGGGATGTGGCACTGTCTGCATTGAATCGGTTTCTTGTCCTTATCCACCACATGACTTGATTTCTCAAGCTCGTCTTTATAAATATTCATTTCATGACAAGACATGCAGAACTCGGTGGAAGAGGTGATCTGAAGGGATTTGGAAACCAGAATAAGGCACAGAAGCCCCGCACAGATAAATAAAGCATAATACTTTTTCATTTCATCCTTTCCTTCAGGGTTGTAAGGTTTTAGGTTTTAAGTTTTAAGTTTTAAGTTTTAAGTT
>Ga0190283_1000437_pt1 | contig 21788 bp, 20 predicted proteins | sample 48691801_MG_FD_161669 | JGI IMG/M metagenome (GOLD analysis project Ga0190283, IMG submission 161669) | Hydrothermal vent microbial mat bacterial communities from Southern Trench, Guaymas Basin, Mexico - 4869-18-0-1_MG | ecosystem: Environmental > Aquatic > Marine > Hydrothermal vents >...
TTGACAACAGAGCCGGAATGATTTCTCATTCCTATTTCCGTAGGCGTGCACAGGTTGTCCACCCGGCGGGATCTTCGACTGCGCTCAGAGGTAAAGGTTAATGTTTCCTCTATGTTCAGAATCGGCGACTTGCCCTAAGTACTCGACAATACGTTCATAATCATACTCGTAATCTTAATCATACTCTTTTACTGTCAGCTTGGGAGATATTTGATTATGAGTAAGATTATGATTATGATTAAGAAAATAATCTGAATCTAAGGCATGAGAATCCTTCTAATAAACCCGCCTAATTGCGGCCGGAGCATCCCGGAAGAGCGCTTCGGAATCGAATCCATTAAACAGATTTTCAGGGGAGAACCGCTCTGTCTTGAAGTTTTGGCCGGAAACCTGAGAGACCACGACGTATCCATCCTGGATCTAAAGGCCGACACCCGCACCTTTGACAAGGCCCTCTCGGATTTCGCGCCTGATATGGTGGGGTTCACAGCCGTCACCTGCGAGGCCAATACGGTCTTGGAGCTTGCCCGCCGGACAAAGGAGATTTGCGGGGCCGTGGTGGCCGTTGGCGGTGTGCATGCATCCAGCGATCCGGGATTTTTCAACGTTTACGGTGCTGTTGACTACGTGGTGGCGGGGCTCGGCAAAAAAAGCTTCCAAAAACTTGTCCGCGCCCTGGAAAAGGGCCAAGACAGCGCCTCAATACCAGGAGTGGCAAAGATCTGCCACGAAAAACCGATAAGTTTTAAAAAGCGCGAATATAGCAGGGAAGATCTGCTGGACCACGTGGCCCCGGATTACGGGCTTGTGGCAGGATATAGGGACAGTTATATTTTACCCACCTTAGGGCTTACCGTGGGTTTCGTGTGCACGGCCTTTGGGTGCCCCTATAGCTGTTCATTTTGCTCCGTTGGCAGCCTTACCGGGCATCGTTATCTGACCCACTCGGCAGATGCGGTTGTCAGAGACATCTCGCTTCTGCCGGATGTGCCGGTAATCCGTCTGGTTGATGCAAACTCATTCGGCAATCCCAAAGGCTCCATGGCACTTTGCAAGGCCATACAGAAATCCGGCATAGCCAAGGCTTTTGCTGCGGATGCCCGGGCAGACAGCGTTATCGCGAACCCGGAGCTCTTTTCCATGTGGAAGGAGATCGGTTTAAGGACAGTGATTGTAGGCTTTGAAGAGGTGAGCAACGCTCGACTGGATCAGATGCAAAAACAGTGCACTGTGGAAAGGAACCGGGAGGCCATAAGACTTTTTCATGATATTGGTCTCACCGTCGTGGGCGACTTCATCGTGAGCCATGACTATACACCGGATGATTTTAATGCCTTAGAGGATTTTATTCGGGAAAACTCCGTGGACCTTCCCATGCTCACGGTCCTTACCCCCCTTCCCGGGACTGATATTTATGGGATAATGAAAAATGAGATTTTTATCACCGATCTCGATTATTATACCCTGACAAACGCCGTAGTGCCCACCAAAATGGATGAGGGGGAGTTCTACTCCCGTTTCTCCCGGATGATTTCTTCGTTTCACGCAAATGGTAAGGTATAGGTAGACTAACATGGAGGCATACATACAGGATGTAAGCGCATTTCTTCCCAACGATCCCGTGGATAACGATACCATGGAAGAGGTCCTGGGAATGGTTGGCGAGGTTCCCTCAAAGACCCGAAGGGTGATCCTTCGCTCAAACGGGATTAAACAGCGCTATTATGCCATTGACCCGGCAACAGGGAATTTCACACATTCAAACGCCGAGATGACGGCGGAGGCGGTGAGACTGCTTAGACCCTATCCGGAATTTTCCATAAATCACATTGAGAGCCTCGTCTGCGGCACCAGCACGCCTGACCAGTTAATGCCGGGGCACGCAAGCATGGTTCATGGCCTTTTGGGTAACCCTCCCTGTGAAGCTATCTCCACCATCGGCATATGCCTTTCCGGGATAAGCGCCATGAAGTACGCTCTTATGAACGTAGCCTCTGGAATGAGCCAAAACGCGGTTGCCACAGGCTCGGAACTGCCCACGTCCTTTTTGCGGGCAGGATTTTACAACGTGGCGGGAAAAAACTCGAAGGGGCGGGATTCAAGAGAAATAATTCCCTTTGAAGCGGATTTTCTGAGGTGGATGCTCTCCGACGGGGCCGGGGCCCTGTTCATAGCGTCTTCTCCACGAAAAAACGGTCCAAACCTGAAATTAGACTGGATGGAGACACTCTCTTTTGCAAACATGCTCCCCGCCTGCATGTATGCGGGAGCCGAAAAAAATGGGGACGGAAGTATAACCGGCTGGAGACAGATGGACTCGCCGCTTGACGCCATTAAGAAGGACTCTTTGGCCATAAGACAGGACCTGAAGCTTTTAAACGACCACATTATGCAAACCCTTGTGGACAAGGCGCTTCCCATTGCCCTTGCAAAACATCCCACCAGACCGGAGGAGATAGACTGGCTCCTGCCCCACATGTCATCAAACTACTTTCGCCAGAAGCTATACGACCACATGAAGGCCCTTGGTTTTAAAATTCCCTATGAGCGCTGGTTTATAAACCTGGAAGAAAAGGGCAATACGGGCGCAGCATCCATATACATCATGTTAGAGGAGTTATTTCATTCCGACAGGTTGGAAAAAGGGCAGAGGCTTTTTCTTATCGTTCCCGAAAGCGGGCGTTTCTCAATTTGCTACGCCATGCTGACGGTGGTTTAGGGCTCGCTATTCTTCAAGGGTGGAGGTATCTCCCTCCGGAAGACCCAGTTCCCTTGCCTTCAAGAGCCTCCTCATGATTTTTCCACTCTTTGTCTTGGGGAGTCCGGGAAGGAAGTCTATCTTTCGGGGACAGGCCACGGAATGGAGTTTTTTCCTGGCAAACTTCTTGATGTCTCTCTTGAGTTCGTCAGATGGTTCGTACCCGTCCTTGAGGGAGACAAAGGCCTTGACCACCTCCATAGCGAGAGGATCAGGCACACCAATAACGCCTGCTTCCGCCACGGCCGGATGTTCTACAAGGGCGCTCTCCACCTCAAAGGGACCTACAAGATGCCCCGCCGTGTTGATCACATCGTCGGCCCTTCCCACGAACCAGAAATATCCATCCGCATCCATGGTTGCCCGGTCGCCGGTGATATACCACCCGTTCCGGAATTTTGAATCGTAAAGCTTCTGCTTGTTCCAGAAGGTCCTGAACATGGAAGGCCAACCAGCCTTTAGGGCGAGATGTCCCTCTTTCCCTGGAGGGAGTTCCTCCTCACAGTTGTCATCGAGGATGGTAGCCGTTACCCCTGGAAAAGGCCTTCCCATGGAACCGGGGCGAATGTCCTGTACCGGATAGTTGGCAATCTGGATACACCCTGTCTCTGTCTGCCACCAGTTATCGTGGAAGGGAAGTCCAAACACCTTGTTTCCCCACAGAATGGCTTCAGGATTCAGCGGTTCGCCTACACTGCATAGGTATCTCAGACTCCTCAAATCATACTTTTCCACCACCTTTTCACCGGCCTTCATCAGCATCCTGATAGCGGTAGGTGCCGAATACCAAACAGTCACCCTGTACTTCTCGATCACCTTATACCAATTGCTCGCTCGAAACCCACCTTCATAAACCACCTGGGATATGCCATTTGACCAGGGGCCAAAGATCCCGTATGAGGTTCCGGTAACCCAACCAGGATCGGCAGTGCACCAGTAAATATCATCGGGGTGAAGGTCAAGGACATACTTGGCCGTGGCGTAATGACCCACAACCGCCTCATGAGCATGCACAACCCCCTTCGGTTTTCCGGTGGTCCCGGATGTATAGTGGATGATGGCATAGTCTTCCCTGTCTGTCTTTTCTATATCAAACAGATCTGACGCATTTTCCATGAGGTCTTCATAGTTGACCTCTTTTTCTTTCAATTCATAGGCCACATTTTTTCTGTTGATAATGATGACTGTTTCAAGGGCAGGCAGGTCTTGAACGATCTCTCTCACGATCCCTGCCAGCTTCGGTGTTGTGATAAGGATCCTTGCCTCACAGTCTCCAAGCCTGTCTTTTACGGCATCAGGCCCAAAGGCAGAAAAAAGGGGACCAATGACGCCCCCGGCCTTGAGTGCAGCTAAAAGAGATATATATATCTCGGGAATCCTATCCCCATAAGTAAAGACCCTGTCTCCTTTTTTGATCCCCAGGCTCTTTAGAACATTGGCGAAACGGTTGGTCAGTCCGTATAAATCTAAGAACGAATATTCCTCAACTTCACCATCCTTCCCCTCCCAGTAAAGGGCGACTTTGTCTTTCAATGATGTTTTTGCATGTCTGTCTATGACCTCATAGGCTATATTGAGACCCCCGTCATCGAATTCATCAAGTTCCTTCTCTATATCTTCCCACCTGAAATCCTCCCTAAGCTTTTCATAATTAAGGAGGTTGGGCATTACACTCATCTTGTAAAGTTCTTCTTTAATAATAGGATTGTATTCCATTTAAGCGCCTTTCTTACCTGCCACTACTTGATAGTTTTTAGCATCTTCTTGAATTCAGATGTACCGGCCTTTTTGAGGATCTGAAAAATAATGGTTTCGGTGGAAGTAATAACGGCCCCTGCCTCCTTCATAAGCGAGAGGCCAATATTCCAATTGTCCTCTGTCCTGGAATCCACTGCATGATGAGGAACATGCACACTGCACCCCTTCTCTAAAAGGGAAACACATGTCTGGAATACGCAGATGTGGGTTTCAACACCCGTCAGGATTATATTGCGCAGGCCTTCTGCCTCCACACGGTTATTAAATGGATCGACACTGCAGGAATTGAAATCGAGCTTTTCGATTGGGTCATATTCAGGCAATGATTCCTTTATCGGGGGGACTGTGGAACCCAGCCATTTGGAATATTGCTCGGTCAGAATAACCGGCAGTTCGAAGACCCTCGAAAGATGAAGGAGCTTGACAATCCTGTCAGTGACCCTGTCCGGATTGCCCATAACCTGCATGAGCTTTTCCTGGACATCTACGATAATAAGTCCTGTATTTTCTTTGTTCAGTAATGAAATAGTCATAACAACCTTTACCTTAGGCAAAACCACCCTTACTTGTCAAGTTTCGGGAAAAGCCCTCTTTACCGGCACATCAGTAATAGGAGGATTTCCGTTTTTTCTGTTGTCTTCCCATGATCAGACCAAAGATTAGACCAACCAGCAGCACTGCCGCTCCAGTGAGAAACCACGTATTCCTCTGAGAAGACTTCAGCACAACATTTTCTTTGGTCAATTTTTCCGTGGTTGCCTGGGCAACCTCCATTTTAGTCTTTGTTGTCTCATACTCTTTCTTGAGTTTCAAAAAACTGCTGGCCTCCCTTTTTAAGGTCTCATATCTTTTTCGCACTGCATCGAGGTCTGTCCCGTTTTTTTCCAGTTTTCCGCTAAGCTCTTCCCTTTCACTGGACAACTCGCTCCACTCCTTCTCAATCTTAGTCAGCTTCTCTTTGAGTCTGGCATTCTCTTTTTTCAACAACCCGGTCTGAATTTTCCAGGGAACACGGTTAACCAAATAGCCACTCACTACCCACCCCTCCTTGTTCTGCCGGTTGGGCTCCAAAAGACGAACACGACTCCAACCCTTTTTGGTCTCTAAGACCTGCACAGCCTCATCCTGACGAAGCATTATAATGATCTTTTCCCCTACGCCCGGTCCTTTTCGAAGGGTAATCTTGCTGGGATTCATCACATAGGACTTTTGGGCCTGACCAGTTTGTGAAATCAAGGATATTCCAATTGTTATGAACATCATCAGTAATAATTTCTTCATTCTTAAATCCCCTTTTTAATCGTAACCATCGTCAAAATCTCTACTCGCCCTTCTCCTTCTTTAATACCCTGATATCGGTAATCATTGTAGAAGGGTATTGTCCCTGCCCGTTTTTTTCAAGGTATTTGACCATATCCCAGAGGGTATTTAATGCAACAGAGACCCCTATGAGCGCTTCCATTTCAACGCCTGTGCGCGCCTGTGACCTGACAAGACATTTGGCCTCAACCGCTTCCCCAACTATTTCAAAGGTTACTTTTACCGTATCTAAAGGAATCTGGTGACAATGGGGAATCAGCAGATGAGTCTGTTTAGCTGCGTTCATGGCAGCAACTTCCGCCACCAAGAAAGGATCCCCTTTTTTGATCTCCCCTCCCTCTATTTTTTGAATTGTACCCGGAGTAAGGACAATTCTTCCCGCCGCCTCTGCCTTGCGTCTGACAACCGGTTTCCCTGTGACATCTATCATTCCCATATCCCATCTCCAGTGTTATCTAATTTCCTTCTTACTTGCCCCTTCTCTTTTTATCATGTCGACCGCCTCTATGAGCGCAGGAAACACATGCTCACGGGTATCTCCGCCCACAACTACGGTCATGATCTCGTCACCAACCTCCAATCGGCCCCCTGAGGTCTCAACCAATACATCAACAATCCCAGGCAATTGTCTGATTTTGAGGACTATCGCATTTAATACATCTTCATCAAATACAACTTCAATGCCACTCACCTTGTCCCCATTCAGGGAAGTTTCCCGCACCACACCGAGGTGGCTGGCGATCATCCCCATCTTTGGATAATCGGGATGTTCTTTGAGGGTTTGAATCATTTTACTCAGGTCCATTTTGTCTCCCTTTGCCATTTAGGTTTTTTTCTTACTCATAATCATAATCTTACTCATAATCAAACATTTCTCAATCTGGCTGTAAAAGAGTATGATTACGAGTACTGTTATGAACTTCTGAACGTACTATCAAATAACCATCATACCAAGGCGTGAAAAAACAAACATCAACTTTAGGCGCTTCAAACTCCAAACTTTAGATCACTTTATCGTACCTTTTTCCTCATCAACTCTTCACCTTGAGGCAAAGCATCGAGATCGTTTAAATTAAATAGTTTTGTTGTCAAATCAAGATATGTGTTAAGAGTTGATCGTCCCGCCTTTCCCTTTAGAAAAACGATAGGGTCATTCAGCATCTTTTCGACAATGGATCTCGTCAAGGTTTCTATGGCCTCATACTGAACAGGTGAAAGTTCGCCCAAGGCCGAATTGCTCTTTACAAATTCGGCCCGGATGATCGATTCTGCCTTGTTTCTTAATGAAATGATTGTAGGAACCACTGCCAAGGTCTTTAACCATTTTTCAAACTTGACAACCTCTTCCTCGACAATGCGCCCCGCCTTGACCGCCGCCTCCTGCCTCTGTGCCATATTTAATTCGATAACGCCTTTCAGGTCGTCGATGTCATAGAGATAGACATTATTCAGGTCATTGACTTCCGGCTGAACGTCTCTTGGGACCGCAATATCAATAAAAAAGATGGGGCGATTGCGTCTCTTCCTGAGCGATTTCTTGACCTGGGATCGGGTAATCACATATTCCGGAGAAGCGGTCGACGTTATAACAATATCCACATCGAAGAGTTGCGCTCCGATTTCATCAAATGAGACTGGCAGGGCATTAAAACGTTCCGCTACCTCAACTGCCCGATCAAAGGTCCTGTTGGCCACCATAACTGAACCAACCCCATTGCTAAGCAGGTGCCTCGCCGCTAATTCAGCCATTTCCCCGGCGCCTATGAGAAGGATCTTTTTCCCCTCCAAAACATGAAATATCTTCTTGGCCAATTCAACTGCCGCATAACTGATCGAAACCGCAGCCCCACAGATATCGGTCTCTGATCGCACCCTTTTTGCCACGTGAAAGGCGCGGTGCATTAACCGGTTGAGGATAACGCCTGATGTTTTCTGGTTCGTTGCCTGAGCATAGGCCTCTTTAATCTGGCCGAGAATCTGGGGTTCTCCAAGCACCATGGAATCGAGGCTGGAGGCCACATTAAATATATGTTTGACCGCGTCCATATCTTCAAGAACATAGAGGCATGTCAGAAATTCCTCTGCCCGGATACCCCCAAGTTTGCACATGAATGAAACCACTGATTTCCTGGCCTCTTCCACCTCTTCTGTGATGAATAAGGCCTCAACCCGGTTGCACGTGGAGAGAAAAAGACCCTCCTTGACAACATCGATCTCTCTCATTGAGACCAAAGCCTTTAGGGTATTGTCTGACTCTGATGCAAGGCGCTCCCTCAGTTCTATTGGCGCGGTCTCATGGTTCATGCCTATGTTGATGATTTTCAGCATAGATTTTATCGTACCCCCATACTGCTGAAACTATGATACCCACCCATCAACAAACTGACACCCACAAAGGTAAACACCAATACAGAGAAACAGACAATAGCCATAATTGCAGCCCTTCGTCCTTGCCAGCCAACCGCAATCCTTTGATGAAGAAGCGCCGCGTAAAACAACCACGAGATCAGAGACCATGCCTCTTTGGGATCCCATTGCCAATAGCTTCCAAGGGCATATTGGGCATAAACAGACCCGGTAATCATCCCCACGGTCAGAAAGGGGAATCCATAAATGATCGAATAATAATTAATGCTATCTAAGGTAGCAAGAGAGGGGAGCCTGCTGTAGATTGCCCCGAGACGTTTCTGTTTAATCTGATACTCCTGGATCAGGTACATAATGGCGGCCAGGAAGGCAATGGCCAACAAGGCATCACCAATAAATACAGTCCCCACATGGATAGTGAGCCACAGGCTCTTAAAAAGCGGTTTTACAGGTTCCTGTGTCCAGGGCATTGCCGACGAAATAATCATTAGAAACGCTGCAAAGGGAGCAACAAACGATCCCAAAACCATCAGCTTGAATCTTCCATGGATGATCAGGTATACGCAAATAATGGACCAGGCAAAAAACGATAGCGCAGACTTAAGGTCAAGGATCGGGGCCACCCCCAACAGATAGTATCGGTAACCTAAAAAAATGGTATGGAAGAGAAATCCTGTAACGAGAATCCAGTATGAACACCTGAAGATCCATTTCTCCTGCCTGATGATAAAGACGATAAACCCGCCTGTTGCCAACAGTTCAAAACAAAGTGCAGCGTTAAACCAGAGAGGTGCCATAAGCTCCTTAGTACTTTCTAACTGACAACATGTTGTAAAACAGCTATCCCAGCTCGTTGGAGTGTTGGAGTGTTGGAGTAATGGAGTAATGCAAAGGAATCTCTCATCTCAAGCCATATTACAGATCCCATACTCCAGCGCTCCGAAATTTTTAACTGCCCCGAAGGGCCACTTTTTCCAAGCGCAGGTTCTGAAAAAGCATAGAGAGTTACCAATTAAATTTTATTGACATTATTCATTTTGTCTTCGCGTCCTTTGCGCCTTTGCGCGAGACAAGAGTGTTTTTATATTTATCTCCTGTGGGAGTATCCTTGCAAGAGATGATTCTACCCTGGCTAGATCATTTCTTGCCAGGGCCTCTATGATTCCCCCATCAACAACTTCATGAAAAATGCGGCTGTTTTCTTCCTGTGAAAGGCCCATTGCCAGGACCTTTTTCCGTAAACCGCCCATCAGATTCAAAAAAGTCTCATATTCGTTACCAAATTGTACATCAAGCCCTTTTCTTATCTTCTTTGCAAGGGCAGGGCTCTTCCCGGAGGTTGAGATCACAATCGAGAGGTCTCCTTTTCTTACGATGGAGGGAACGATAAAATTGCAGTCTGCGGGCTGGTCTACCGCATTAACCAGCAGACCCCTTTTGCGGGCGCTCTCACTGACCTTACTATTCAACTCCTTATCATCGGTAGCCGCTATGACAATAAATGCACCATCTAAAAATTCTTCCCTCATCTCTTCGCCCAAAAGCCGCACTTTATTAATCTCAATCAATTGTTTAAGTTTACCGGTTAACACCTTGCTTACAATATGTATCGAAGCCCCATACCTCAGAAGGGTTTCCACCTTTCTCTGGGCCACTTTGCCCCCTCCAACTACGAGGGCTATCTTATCTTCGAGCTGCAGGAAAACCGGATAATAACTCATTCATCGGACCTCGTTAAGTAGTGTCTGAACGAAATAACTGTTTCATAATCTTAATCATAATCATAATCTTACTCAAAACGATTAAGAGTAAGATTAAGAATCTAAAAACAAATTTCAAATATATCGGTCCACCATATCAGTGACAGCTTTTTCAACACCCTCAATCCCTTCCTTAGACTCAATATGGTGGTACAGGTTCTTGATCTTCCCATAGGTTACGGTATCGTGTTCCAGGTCATCAGTTGATCGGTAAGTTCCGCCGCGCCTCCCAATCCGGAATATTGTCCGGTCAAGATCTGAAAGCGCCTGATACTTCCGGATCACTTCCAACATCATTTCCTTGTCTTGGGGAAGCCTGCCGGTAACCTCCTCAAGGAGGTTCATGATATGATCGCTCGTCACCATGCTGGTAATCCCGTCTAAGGTCTCAATAAAAAGCTTGATCTCTTCCGCTATCATGTCATCGGTCTGCATGGTGAAGCTGCCATCCTTCAATTTTTCGTGCAGGGGGACCCTCCTCGGCACGCGCAGGCTCCTCAGTCGGATAAAGTGGGGATTGATCTGATTCAATGCCTTTGCTGTCTCAACCGCGTGTTCCTTCCATATCTCCTGACCACCTAACCCGGGCATAACATATTCGGATAGCTCCATACCGGCCTCGATAACTTTTTGGCCGGCCTCAATTTGCTGGGCACCTTTGACTCCTTTTTTCATCAGTTTGAGGAGCGGGTCATAAGCGCTTTCGAGCCCGATATGTATCCTGTCTAATCCTGCCTCCCGTATCTGCTTCAACGATTCCACTGATTTGCGTACAACAGTGCGAGACCTGGAATAGGTGGTTATCCTGGTAATCTCTGGAAGTTTTTTCCTTAAGAACTCCAAAACTTCGACCAGATCTCTGGCCTTCATGATCATGTTATCGGCGTCCTGCAAAAAGCACGCGCCAGTACCGTAATAAAGCCAGGCCGCAACGCTGCGATAACTATCGCTATAATCTGAATCTCCGAAAATGGAGCTGATTACCTCGTCATTGACAGCCCCGCTGGAGCCAAGCCTCCAGGAAACGGCCTTGACATCATCAACAATATCCTTGACGCTCTCTATATCCTGCTTGATCTCCTCAACTGTCCTCAAGGAGAACTTCCTTTTCTTGTACACAGGACAAAACTGACACTGGTTCCAGGGGCAGTTCCGGGTCACCCGAAGGAGGAGACTCCGGGCCTCGCTCGGTGGCCTGATAGGTCCTTGCTCAAATCCTAATTCCTTTTGTCTCATTTTTCAAAACCCTCCTCCAGACCTCGCCTAAGGCGGGACTCAACCACTTAACGGGGTTTGGGACTGAACATTATCAGCTATGAGTCTCTCTTTCAAGTCAGATATTTCATAGGCACCCCAGCCCATTTTTTTGTTTGACAAACATATATCATATTTCTATATTCTCCAGCTTAAATCAATTTTGATGGTCCCGTAAAAAGTCAAAATTGAAAAAACCGCCATTAATAATATCAATAGGTTATCTCACCCGAAATGGCCGAAATCGGACTTTTTACGAGTGCATCAATTTTGGAGAGGAAAAGATAGGTGCAATACCTTTTTTCTAATTATAGGATCAAGAATTGTAATCTCAAGAATAGAATCGTCATGCCTGGACTGGCCTCTTTCTTGATAGAGGACGACGGTTCTATCACCGACAAAACCGTTGAACACTACAGGTTAAGGGCTGCAGGCGGCCCGGCTATGGTGATTATGGAGGCCTGTGCAGTATCGCCAGAGGGAATAGTCTCTCCCCACCAGGCCAGAATTTACGATGATCGGTTTGTGGAAGGGCTCCATAAAATCGCTACAGCAATCAAATCTGAAGGATCAATTCCTGCCGTTCAGATTCACCATGGTGGCAGGCAGACATCATCTAAGGTAATCAAGCAACTACCGGTGGCCCCCTCACCCCTCCCCTGTCCCACTATAAGGGGAGATGTGAAACCGCTTGCGACGGGTGAAATAGAGGAGATAGTCGAAAAATTCGGGGATGCCACCACCAGGGCCATTGAGGCAGGGTTTGAATTAATAGAAATCCATGGGGCTCACGGTTATCTCGTCAATCAATTTCTTTCGAGGTTTTCCAATATCCGCGAAGACCGGTATGGCGGAGATATCGCGGGAAGGACCCGGTTTGCCGAAGAGATTGTGAAGGAGTTGAGAAATCGTGTTGGCAAAGATTTCCCCATCTCCTTTAAGATAAGCGCCATGGAATTCGTCAAAGACGGCCTTGACATTGAAGAGAGTATTGAAATCCTGAAAATCCTGCAAAATGCCGGCATGGATGTTGTTCAGGTATCTGCCGGAAACGACGCCACACCCGAATGGATCTGCCAGCCTATGTTTATGAAAAAGGCCTGTTTAGCAGATTTTGCCGGGGAAATCAAAAAGGCGCTGGATGTGCCGGTAATGACCGTGGGGAGAATCAATGATCCCCTGATCGCTAATGAGATTATAAAAAATGGAACGGCCGATCTTGTTTGCATCGGCAGAGGTCTCTTGGCGGATCCCGAAATGCCAAAAAAGGCCATAGAAGGCCGATTAGACGACATAAGAACCTGTATCGCATGCAATACCTGCATGGAGTCCATCTTCAGAAGAGGCCGCATAGAGTGTCTCGTCAATCCTGCATTAGGACGTGAAAAGGAGATGGCCTTTCATCTTGCAAAAACCCAAAAAAAGGTCATGGTTGTCGGAGCCGGTCCCGGCGGCTTGAACGTGGCGTGGGTTGCTGCGAGGCGTGGGCATGATGTTCACCTCTTTGAAAAGCAAACCCAGGTGGGAGGACAGCTAATAGTGGGGAGTATTACTAATTTTAAGAAAGAACTACTGAACCTGATCAGATTCCAAAAGAGACAGATAGAAAGATTCGGAGTGAAATGCCACATCAACCACGAAGTCACGGCAAACACGCTAAAGACCCAGGCCCCTGACATAGTGATCTTAGCCACGGGCTCCGTACCCTCTTTTCCGCCTGTTGCCGGGATTGACAAGGAGATTGTTATCTCTGTCAATGAGGCCCTGAATAGCGGTCAGCAAAAAATAGAAAAGGCTGTGGTTATTGGAGGCGGCCCCACCGGATGTGAGGTCGCCCTCCACCTCTCGGAGAACGGGTGTCAGGTGACCATCGTTGAAATGCTTCCCAAAATCGGCGCCCCCCTTGAAAGCATCACAAAACAACTCCTCATCAGAAAGCTTAAAGATAACAACGTGGAGATCAGGACAGGATCTAAGCTAATAAGAGTGGAAGACAACGGCGCGGTTGTTGCGGGCGAAGATGACACACAGGTTTTTATTGAGGCATCTAAAGTTGTGGCTGCAGTCGGTTCCAAACCGGATAACAGGCTTTATAAGCAGATCAAGTCATTGGGATATGAGATCCATCAAATAGGAGACTGCTTAGAACCGAGAAGCGCCAAGGCCGCTATTTATGAGGGGGGTGTCTTAGGCCGTTCTATTTAGATTTCAACTCCTGGTAGGCGCCCTGTATCTCTTTAAAGCGGATTTCAGCCAACTCCTTGAATTCCTCCCCGAGATGCAGCACCTTGTCAGGATGATATTGATGAGCAAGGCGTAAGTAGGCCTCTTTTACCTCCTTTGAAGATGCCCCTTTTTGGAGGCCCAACACGGAGTACGCGTCTTTCGGTTCAAAAGCATCCTTTGCTGCGGTTCCTCTTGAACCCGCCCCCTGCGAGAACTCATCCCTCTCTGCATTATGGCCTTCATAGCCGTATCGCCTCTTTCTGTAAACATAGAGATACCACCAGAGCAGGCCTAAGACTATAAGGTCGTCAATCCATCCCACGCCTACAAAAAAATCGGGAAAAAGGTCATAGGGGCAAACTGCGTATGACAAACCGAGGATGGAGAGCAATATTTTCATGCCCGCCGGACCTCCTTGATTAACTCTTTACCAAATTTCTCAAGAAACCTGTCTAAGTCCTCTTTCCAATCGACCATGACATTGAGTCCATGCTTCTTGGAAAGTCTGTTTTCTAACAGACAATTTGCAGGCACAACAAAGGGACTATTCAGGTCCTTCAGGCTGCAAGGTTCAATTGGGGTCTTGATGCCTAATTTGTTCAGGAGATACTTGGCAAATTCAAAGCGGCTGCAATAGCCCCCGGCAGTTAAATGGTAGGTGCCTCTTCCCTCCTTTTCTAAGAGTGTCTTTATCTGCAAAGCCAAGCGATAGCTCCACGTGGGCGACCCGAATTGATCCTCCGGTATCCGCAAAACCTCTCTCTTTTTACGAACAGCCTGAGCTAAGATCGATTTAATTAGGTTTTTACCGTTTATGCCATACAGACAGGTGGAGCGGATGATAATATAGCTTGGGGAATTGCCCCTAACCGCTGTTTCGCTTTCCAATTTACTTTTCCCATAGGCTGAGACTGGATTCGGGGTGTCGTCTTCAAAATAGGGCTGGGGCATTCCCTTTTTACCATCAAATACATGCCCGCAGGAGAGATGAACCATTTTACAGCCAAATCGCGCAGATGCCTGTGCCAGATTCCTTGGACCTTCCACATTGATTTTTCTAACCGCAAAATCCTCTGTTTCACACGCCTTCATATCGGTGAATCCTGCACAATTGATGATCACGTCAGGAGCCACCTCAGCAAGGTTCTCTATAACCACATCCCAGCTAATAATATCCACTTCATCTTTGCCCGGACAAATAACTTCGTTGTCCTGCCCAAGAACTTCCTTACATTCACTCCCCAACATACCTGTGCTTCCCATAATGAATATCTTCATTTTGTTACTCTCCCAACCTTCACACTGTATTTGAGTATTTTATATTAATACATAAACAAGAAAAAGTCCACAAAATCTTAAACTTAGGATCACATTCCCCCAATTTACCTAAAAAAATCGGCATTCTAAGCTTGCGTAATCGATAGCTCTCATGTAGTTTATGTCGCTAAATATCGCAATCCCCACACAAATCAGCAAAGCATAAACCCGAAACAGGTTATCCCGTGAGAAACCGATACTCCTTCAAAACGCACTTTTTTTTATTCTCCTTCTCATTGGTCTTTATTTCACTCTTGTTGATGGCCACTGCACAGGACCTTTTAAGCTCTGAAAATGGCGAAGGGCCTGACTTGAAAAAATCAAAGATAAACGGACAGATTTTACGGGGGATAGATCTCATTTATGATCGTCAATTTGATGATGCCGAGGACCTGTTCAGAAACGTCATTGCCAAATCACGGGATAAACCAGCCGGTTATTTCTATTTGGCCATGGTTTCATGGTCCCGCTTAGCCTCCGGCTTCTGGTCTTTAGAGAACGTGAAGGAGTTCAAGAGGCGAATTGACCGCGCCATAGAGGTCGCTGAAGTCCGGGTTGACAAGGACAATGCAGACAGTTATGACTTCTTTTATCTTGGAGGGGCCTTGGGTTTTAAAGGCCGCTTTGAACTTATGAAAGGCAACTGGGCCTCTTCATTTTTCTTGGCGAGAGATGCCATAAAGGCCCTCAAAATCTGCTTGAAAATGGATCCTGATAACAAGGACGTCTTATTGGGCTTAGGCACTTTTGATTATTATACAGCTCGGCTTTCAGGGATTTTGAAATTTTTGACCTACTTTCTTATCCACGAGGGCGATATAGAAAAAGGGCTGAAGAAGTTAACTATTGCCTCCAAGGAGGCAACCTACTCGGCAACAGAAGCCAAGACTGTTCTCCTTTATATCTATCTCTTCGGTGAGCAGGACTTTACAAAGGCCCTTGATCTCTCAACCGAACTGGCAGAGAGATATAGAACAAACCAGCGTTTCCAGGTTCTTCGAGGTGTCAGCTATATCAGATTAGAGATGTATCCTCAATACAGAGAAATGGTCAGCCAGTTGCGCCTGAGGAGCACTGAAGCATCTAACAGGGAGATGGCCTCCATGTGGGAGAGACGTGCACTTTACTTGGAGTCAATATATGACCTTTTTCATGGGCTCTATCCTGAAGCCAGATCCAGACTAAGAAAGATACTCGATCATCAGGATCCCGAAAACGACCCTACGATGATTGCATGGCCCCTGACAAAAATAGGGATGAGTTATGAGCTTGAGAATAACCGGGATGAGGCCACAAAATACTATGATCAAGTCTTGAATATGGAAAACGCCTCCGGGGCCCAATTTGTGGCCGAAAAGCTGTTAGAAAGCCCTCTAAAAAAAGGAGAGCCGTTTATCGGTTATTGATACATGAAAAAGACCTCCTGCAGCCTGTTTACCATCGTTCTACTGATGCTGTTAATGAGCGGATGCATGAGATTGGCCCTGCACGCCACATCACCCCTCATCCCCAACTTAACCATGGCCTTTTTTGAGGAATGCGACCTGGAACTCGCTGAGCAATCCCTCCCTGCGGAACTCAAATTGATGGAGGGTCTTCTCAAGAGTGCCCCCCAAAACAAAGAGCTCCTGACTGCCCTCTGTATGGGATTTACCGGATATGCTATGCTATTTGTTGAGGAGGAAGACCCGGAAAGGGCATCAATACTCTACCTGCGTGCCAGGAGATACGGGCTCAAGGCTATCGGCATCGAAGATGCGAATCATCAGGCAATCCTGGCCAGGCTTAACGCCATGGGAAAGGGGCAGATTGAGCCCCTGTTCTGGGTTACAATGTCTTGGAATGGATGGATCAATCTCAACTTAGACAAGCCTGCGGCCTTAGGCGAGTTGACCGCTTCACAGGAATGCCTGGAAAGGGTAATGAAGATAGACCCGGAATATTTTTATGGCTCGCCCTATATAATATCCGGCTCTATGTTAGCGGCAAGGCCAAAGATCTTAGGCGGAGATGCGGCTAAGGCAGAGGAGTTTTTCACAAAGGCTATGGCCGCGAGCAATGGAAAATTCTTTCTGGCGCAGTACTATTATGCCAAATACTATGCGGTCAGGGTCCAGGACAAGGAATTATTCCTTAACCTGATTGAGGAGGTGGAGCGGGCCCCGCTCGATCAACTGAAAGACGCCTGTCTCATAAACAGTGCGATCAAAGAGAAAATGAAAGGTCTTAAAGAAATGGCTGATGAGCTCTTCTTTTAAAATCAGGAGGTTTTTAGTTTATGAAAAAACGAACACAATTAGTCTTCCTTTTCCTGTGCATGTGGTTCTTTTACCAGCCACTACATGAGTTAGAAGCAGCAAAGAAGCCCCAATATCTCATTAAGTTTGCCACTGTGGCGCCGGATGGGTCCACCTGGGTAAAACAGATGCGGGTGATAGATAAGGAGATTAGAGAAAAGAGTGGGGGCAGGCTGGGTTTCAGAATCTATGCTGGTGGTATTGCCGGTGATGAATTAGATGTGTTGAAAAAGATCAGGATAGGCCAGATCCACTCCGCTGCATTTTCCGGTGTGGGGTTCGGAAAAATCCTGCCAATGGTTAGAGTCCTTGACCTCCCTTTCCTCTTCAGAACCTACCAGGAGGTTGACCTGGTCCACCGGGAACTAAACCCTTTTTTTTCTGAGCAGTTCAGGAAAAAGGGTTTTGAACTTTTGGGCTGGGCAGAGGTGGGCAATGTTCATCTACTCTCAAAAAAACCGATCAGGACCGTTCACGATCTTTCAGGTTTAAAGGTGTGGACATGGACAGGAGACCCGATCGCCAAAGAAACCTTTATCGCCATGGGGGTAAACCCGATCCCACTTGCCATCACGGACGTTACCACGGCCCTGAACACCGGGATGATTGACACCGTCTATGCCCCTCCCCTGGGCGCCTTGGCCCTCCAGTGGCAGAACTATCTCGATTATATGATGGCCCTTCCCCTTGTACACTCCACAGGGGCAATCCTACTATCATCAAAGCAGTATAAAAAGCTACCGAAAGACTTAGCCAAATTACTGAAAGATACCCTTAAAAAGGGGATGGCAGACCTCACAACCCAATTGAGAGATCAAACCGAGGAGGCGATTGAGATACTCAGGAAGAGCGGGTTGACCATCATCCCTGTACCAAAGGGAGAAACCCTCAATCAGTTTCACGCTGTCGGGGCAGAAGTAACCCGCAAGCTGACCAACAAGGTCTTTCCCAAAAAACTCCTGGACCGTGTTTACACGCTCCTGAAAAGACCCAATGATTAACAACTTCGTAGCCATTCACGGGTGCAAAGGTTCAGGGAGGAGATAGCTTTCCTATTTCATAATCTTAATCATAATCTTACTCTTACTCAATACGATTATGATTAAGAGTACGATTAAGATTATGATACGCCCGTAAAAAGGATTTCTTACGGGCGTATCAATCTTCAATTTTCAATATTCAATTCCAAAATCTTCATGAATACCCTAAAGCAGTTTGACCATATCCTTGCCAGACTTGAGGGCTGGCTGATTATCCTTCTACTCTGGTTGATGGTTATCCTCACCTTTATTCAGGTGGCACTGAGAAGTCTGTATACCTATGGCCATTTTCAATGGGCCAATGACATGTTAGGACATATAGACTGGTCCGGACCCTTTGTCAGGCTGCTCGTGCTATGGCTGACCTTTTTAGGGGCTTCTCTTCTTACTAAGGAGGGTAAGCATATCAAGATAGATCTCTTGTCCACCCTCCTCCCTAAGAAATGGCTTCCCACCCGCGAACTTATTTTGGCCTCAGCCTGCGTGGTGATAAGCGCCATCATGGTCAAGGTATGCATCGACTACATAAGCATGGAAATGGAGTTTGGCGGGACTATCTTTTTGAACCTGCCAAGCTGGATAAGTCAATTGATCCTACCAGCGGGCTTTGCCTTTCTCCTTTTTCGGTTCCTCATAAGAGCTATTGATGAGGGAATTCAAATCGTCAGGGGGATGTTATCATGATTCTGATACTGGTAATCATCCTCATTATCCTTGTCATCTCAGGCCTTCCGCTTTTTGCGGGCATCCTGACTGCTGCCATGCTTGGCCTCCACGTTAGCGGGGTGGAATTCACCGCCATCCCCATTGAAATCTTCCGCTTAGCCAATGCGCCTGTATTATTGGCTATCCCCCTGTTTACCTTCGCCGGATACCTCCTTTCCCAGGGAGGAACCTCCACTCGTCTTGTCAGGTTTTCGAGGAGCCTCTTTGGATGGCTCCCCGGGGGCCTTGGGGTCGTGGCACTCGTTTCATGCGCCTTCTTTACCGCCATTACAGGAGCCACCGGTATAACCATCATCGCCTTGGGAGGCCTCCTCTTCCCTGCCCTTATCTCTGAGAAATACGAAGAGAATTTCTCATTAGGCCTGATAACCACTTCCGGGAGCTTAGGACTCCATTTTCCGCCAAGTCTCCCGATTATACTCTATGGTTTTGTTTCCGGCACAAGCATTGAACAGCTCTTTATGGCGGGGCTCTTGCCGGGGGTCTTGATGGTTGGAATACCCTGTCTCTTTTCCGTGTATATGGGCAGGAAATGGAGGCTTGAACAACCCCCCTTTTCTGGCGGGGAATTTCTTGCAGCGCTTAAGGGTGCTGCCTGGGAACTCCCGATACCGATTCTAATCCTTGCAGGCATCTATTCGGGTTTCTGTACCGCCACAGAGGCCGCCGCACTCACAGTCGCCTATGTCCTGTTTGTCAAGACCCTGATCTTCCGAGAACTCTCACTCTTGAGGGATCTTCCCGTGATCATGAAGGAAAGCATGAAAATGGTGGGGGGGATTATGATTATTCTCGGAGCGGCATTAGGCTTCACCAACTATCTCGTAGACGCCTTTATCCCCATGAAAATCCTCGAACTTATGGAAGGATTGGTTTCAAGCAAGATCGGATTTTTGATGATCCTCAATATATTCCTTATTTTGGTGGGCTGTATGATGGACATTTTCAGCGCTATCCTCGTGGTTGTTCCCCTAATTGTTCCTCTCGCCGTCCAGTTCGGAATAGATCCGGTACACTTGGGCATCGTCTTCTTAGCAAACTTAGGGATTGGTTATAATACTCCGCCCGTGGGACTAAACCTCTTTATCGCGAGTTCCAGATTTGACAAACCGATAATGCAGTTGTACAAGGCCACCCTCCCCTTCCTGGTCCTCCTGCTCTTTGCCCTGCTCCTCATTACCTATTGGCCCGGCTTGAGCCTTTTCTTGCCAAACCTGCTGAAATGAATATTTGAGTTTTCGAAAAAAGTTAAAAAAACCTTTTTACGAGAGTGTTTGGGTAGTATTTCGTTTCTGATCATAAGAAAGTACTCTGTGGTAGCTGAGTAAATTCCGTACGGTTGATATCCTGGCCGCAAAAAAGGTCGGACACGGCTTCAATGGCCGTCTTCTGATAATCGAGATTGTCTTCAAAGTGTAATTTCATAAAAACCTCTATTTAACCACGGAACACACGGAATACACTGAAGTTAAAAACGCCTTTTCCCGTGTATTCCGTGGTTTTTTATTTCAATTTGTGGGGCCTGAAATGGTGCCTACGCTCAACAAGGTATTTTGTAGAGCGCCCAGACTCCACAAACAGCGTAGCGGAGCGCAAATTGGAATACGTGCTCCACAAGACTGATAGCGTAACGTACAGACTCTGCAAAAGCATTATAAAACACGTTTTCCCTCTGCGAGATTTATCAACGCAGGGAAGCATAGGGTTGCCGACCTCCTGCCTCCACCAGTTTGCAGTTCAGTTAACAGCTTGGCATCTTTCAATTTCCTCAAGAGGTTTGCAGCCGTTTTTTCATGGATATTGTAGCTGTGATTCAATTGTTTGCTGGTATCGTTTACTCTGAAAACAGGTTTGCTGAAAATAGCGTCCAGCAAATGGACCGAATACTGAGAGTGTGTGATTTCATGAATTTTAATCTTCATCTCCTCATACAAAGCCATGATTTTCCTAACCCGGTTGCTGTTCTTTCCAGCCTGAATCGTAATCGCTTGCAGGAAGAATGCAATCCAGTTGTTCCAGTCCTGCTGCTCAGATATATTTCTCAACCTTTGATAATATTCATAACGATTTGCTTCCAAATATTCACTAAGATAGAACATCGGCCGGGATAATTTCTTTTTGTAAAATAGAAACAGCGGGATCAAAATTCGTCCAATGCGACCATTGCCATCTTTAAAAGGGTGTATTAATTCAAACTGGGCATGCACGACAGCCGTCTGCAATAAAAAGTCAGCGTCATCAAAATCAACATACTCTTCCCAGGCCCTGAGAAAGTCATTCATTCGTACAGGGTCGGGCGGGACAAATGATGCTTCTTCCATTGAACATCCCGCTTTGCCAATCCAGTTCTGATCCTTTCTGAATTCTCCGGGAGTTTTGTTCTGGCCGCGAACCGAGTTGAGCAAAATCTTATGTATCTCCCGGATAAGGGCTAAACGAATCGGATAATCCCGCAAATGTTCCGATGCTTGAAATAGTGCCGAACGATAATTGGAGATTTCCTGGATATCTTTATATTTTTCACCTTCTTTAATCAGTCCAGCTTCCTGCTCCAGCACTTCGTCAACGGTTGCCTGTGTACCTTCGATTTTGGAAGATAGCACTGCCTCCTGGGTGGTCAGCGGCGACAACATCACCGCAGGATTGGGAATGCCCTGCAACAGCCCGTCGTAACGAGCAAGTTCAGCATTGGCATCACCCACCAGAGCAAAAAGAAGCTGGTAATCCAAATTGGTCAGCGGTAATTTATCGGGGATGTATGGATTCATGATGTTTCCTCTTTATCTGTAATCCTTTTAAGTGCTTTGTGCAAAGACCTCCGGGGCAGAACCGCATAACTGGCTGGCAATGGAGCGTAGAGAAATTGCCAGTTCGAGTTGATTTGTTATGGCTTTCGCTAACCCAACTTTCTTGCGATATATACACCATAACTGTAGTGAGTTTTATATTTCTCATACAGATCAAT
>Ga0190283_1000438_pt1 | contig 21786 bp, 34 predicted proteins | sample 48691801_MG_FD_161669 | JGI IMG/M metagenome (GOLD analysis project Ga0190283, IMG submission 161669) | Hydrothermal vent microbial mat bacterial communities from Southern Trench, Guaymas Basin, Mexico - 4869-18-0-1_MG | ecosystem: Environmental > Aquatic > Marine > Hydrothermal vents >...
GGACCACGGATGTGACTGGTGTGACGACTTTGCCAGAGGGAGTTGAAATGGTGATGCCTGGAGACAATGTGGCGATGGAGGTTGTGTTAATTACACCGATAGCGATGGAGAAGGAATTGAGGTTTGCCATTCGCGAGGGTGGAAGGACCGTCGGCGCAGGTGTTATCAGTGAGATTATCGAGTAGGAGAGCAGCATGATAGCCAACCAGAAGATCCGAATTAGATTGAAGGCCTATGATCATAAATTGTTGGATCAATCCGCTATGGAGATTGTGGAAACGGCTAAGGAGACAGGGGCAAGGGTGGCAGGCCCAATTCCTCTCCCTACAGTCATCAACAAATATTGCGTTCTTAGATCCCCTCATGTGAACAAGAAATCAAGAGAACAGTTTGAGATAAGAACACACAAGCGATTATTGGACATATTAGAACCAACCCAACAGACCGTTGATTCTCTCATGAAGCTTGACTTAGCGGCCGGGGTAGATGTGGAAATCAAGCTGTAGGAAGTTTTTGTATGAGCGGGAGTAGAAGGTGGTGCAAGGTGAAGTTGGAGCTTAATCCTCATGGTTAACAAGCTTTTTGGTAAGAAATTGGGTATGACAAGTTACTTCCTCGAAGACGGTGGAAGTGTTCCGGTAACGGTCTTAGAAGTTGGCCCTTGCGTGGTAATACAAAAAAAGATCCGGGAACGGGAAGGCTATGATGCTCTCCAGATGGGTTATGGTTCAAAGAAAGAGAGCCGGGTTAACAAGCCTTTGAAAGGTCAGTTTAAGAACGCGGGAGGCAGATTCTTTACCACGTTAAGAGAGATCAGAGTTGATGATCCGGACGCCTTTGAATTAGGACAGGAAATTAAATCCGATATCTTTAAGATTGGCGAATTGGTTAATGTGCGAGGGCTTAGCAAAGGGAGAGGATTCAGCGGTGTAATGAAAAGGTGGGGATTTTCCGGTGGAAAAAAGACCCATGGTTCCCGTTCACACAGAATCCCCGGTTCGATCGGATGCAGCGCCACTCCGGGGAAGGTTGCAAAAGGGAAAAAACTACCCGGCCGGATGGGATATCAGCATGTTACAACCAAGAATCTCAAAGTGGTTGATGTAAGGCCGGAAATGGATTTGATTCTGGTCAAAGGCGCAGTGCCGGGAGCCCCTAATACCTTCCTCGAAATCTGGAAGTCTCGCGTGGGTGTATAGAGCTTAATTTAAGAATTTAGGAATTTTGGGAATTAAAATTAGCAACGGTCATTTAATCCCGTAATTCGTAATCCCTCAACCCCTTAATTCAGGGTGTGTATATGACTGTTTCGGATGTATATAATCTTCAAAACGAAAAAGTTTCAGAAGTGGAACTGAGAGACGACATTTTTGGCGTTCTCATAAAGAAACATGTTCTTCACCAGGTTGTTGTGGGCCAACTTGCCAAGCGTAGGTCCGGGACTGCTGCCACAAAGAACCGTGCAAATGTTAAGTGCTCCAGAAGTAAGCTCTGGAGACAGAAGGGGACTGGCAGGGCCAGAGTCGGCAGTGGTTCATCTCCCACGAGAAAGGGCGGGGGTGTGGCCTTTGGGCCTTCTCCGCGGGACTATTCACAGAAAGTGCCCAAGAAGGTGAGAAAGGCGGCATTGCGAATGGCCTTGACAGACAAGGCGCAGAGTAATCGCCTTATGATTATTGACGATTTCAGCCTTCCTGAGATCAAAACAAAAAGTTTTGTGGGAACAATGCGCGGTTTTGATGTCAAAAAAGCGCTGATTGTAACAAATGATAAATCAGAGAACTTAGAAAAATCATCTAAGAATGTCCCGCTTATGAAGGTTATGCGGTATCAGGGGCTAAATGTTTATGACATTTTAAGATATGATCACCTTTTTTTAGAACGGCCCGCTGTTCAGAAAATAGAGGAGGCGTTGGTTCCGTAGTGGATATCTACCAAGTGATCAAAGAGCCACATATTACAGAAAAGTCCAATTTGCAGAAGAGTGAGACCAATCAAGTTTCTTTTAAGGTGCACAGAGGGGCAAACAAGATAGAGATCAAGCAGGCTGTGCAGACTCTTCTCAAGACAAAGGTCTTGGACGTGAGGACAATGAATGTGCGGGGTAAGCGTCGGCGTATGGGAAAAAACGTTGGAAGGAGATCTCATTGGAAAAAGGCCGTTGTGAAGTTGGCCCCGGGTGAAAACATAGAGTTCTTTGAAGGAACGTAGGGATTGGCGCCCCGGTGAAATAGAAAAGAAAAACATTTCACTGGGTAAAATTGATGATTGACGATTGTCGATTGAACAAATGGCAAAAATAGACGGAAAAGCAGATCCAGACGGCGAAAATATTCTCGTAACGGCTCTATTTTATCGGAAGACTCAGTAACTATTTTGTGTAGTTAAGCGGAGCAAAGAATGGGCATTAAACTTCATAAACCAACCTCGCCTGGAAGGAGATTTCAGACATCTTCTGAATTTGAGGAAATAACACGCAACAAGCCTGAAAAAGCCCTTCTCAGGCCGTTAAGGAAGACAGGCGGCAGGAATTCAAATGGTCGTTTGACTGTGCGGCACAGGGGGGGCGGACATAAGCGCATATATCGCCTGATAGATTTCAAGAGGAATAAAGACGGGATCCCTGCCTCTGTTGCCTCTATTGAGTATGATCCCAATCGATCAGCCAATATTGCACTGTTACACTACGCGGATGGGGAAAAACGATATATTTTAGCCCCTAACAGCCTTCATGTGGGAGACCGGGTGATGTCGGGGGAGGGAGCGGAAATAAGGAACGGTAATGCTCTTTCCTTGCGGAATATTCCTTTGGGAAGCCACATCCACAATATTGAGCTTAACGTAGGACATGGTGGGCAGTTAGCGAGAAGTGCAGGAAGTTACTGTCAGCTAATGGCTAAGGAAGGGAAATATGCTCAAGTCAAACTCCCTTCCGGTGAAGTACGAATGGTTTTTCTGGACTGCAAGGCGACTCTCGGGCAGGTGGGTAACCTGGACCACGAAAATATATCCATCGGTAAGGCAGGTAGGAATAGATGGTTGGGAAAAAGGCCGCGAGTGAGAGGCGTTGCCATGAATCCGGTGGATCACCCCCATGGTGGTGGCGAAGGGAAATCCTCGGGCGGACGACATCCTGTGACTCCGTGGGGTGTGCCTACTAAGGGGTATAAAACCAGGGTCAGGAAGGGAAGCGACAGACTAATTATTAAGCGTCGAACCAAGTAATTTATAGCTATACCCGCTAACCGCTGAGAATTATTGAATGCAACAAGAGGAGGATAGGTTTTGCCAAGATCTCTAAAAAAGGGTCCGTTTGTCGATGATCATCTATTAAAAAAAGTTGAGACGGCAAGTGGCACCATGAGCAGGCAGATCATCAAAACATGGTCGCGCAGGTCCACAATCCTTCCCGAATTTGTCGGTCTGACATTTGCTGTTCACAACGGCAAAAAGTTTTTGCCCGTGTTTGTCTCTGAAGATATGGTGGGACACAAATTAGGTGAATTTTCTCCCACGAGAACTTTTTATGCGCATGCCGGCGATAAGAAATCGAGATTGAAAGGTAAGTTGAAATAAACGGAATTTAGGAATTGGAGGTGTGCTTCTTATCTTAATTTCTCAATTCCTAAGTCTCTAAGGATTATTTTGAAGAGTTAAAATGGAAATAAGGGCAAAGGCAAAGTTTGTTAGGATTTCGCCACAGAAGATACGCCTAATTATGGGGCAGGTCCGTGGGAAGAAGGTAGAAGAGGCATTGAATTTGCTCTCTTTTGCGCCTCAACGAGGTGCAAAGATACTAAAAAAGTTGGTTGATTCGGCGGTGTCAAACGCCCAGCAAAATGCTGATATGGATGTGGACTCGCTTTACATCGCAACGGTATATGCTGATGAAGGTCCGACCTTGAAAAGGTGGCGGCCACGGGCCCAGGGGCGGGCGTCGAGAATAAGGAAGAGAACCAGCCATCTAACTGTTATTTTGGGCGTGAAATAGGTTACGTTCCGTTGATTAGCCGCAAAGACCTTTTGATTACGCTGGAGGTGTATATTGGGACAAAAAGTTCATCCGGTCAGTTTTAGATTAGGGATCAACAGGACTTGGGACTCTAAGTGGTTTGCGAATAAGGAATACAGCGATTTTATTTTTGAGGACTTCAATATAAGGAAGTTCCTGAAAAAAAAGCTTCTCCAGGCCGGTGTGTCAAAGATAGAGATTGAGAGGGCCGCGAGCAAGGTCCGAATTCGTATTTATGCCGCCCGGCCTGGTATCATAATTGGGAAAAAAGGTGTTGAAATTGAAAGGCTTAAGACTGACTTAGAAAAAATGATAAAGCGGGATGTTATTCTTGATATTCAAGAGGTGAGAAAGGCGGAGGTCGATGCCCAGTTGGTTGCTGAAAATGTTGCCATGCAGTTAGTGCGGCGTATTGCGTTCAGGCGAGCCATGAAAAAGAGTGTAAGCTCTGCATTAAGATTCGGGGCACAGGGTATAAAGATATCGTGTAGCGGCAGATTGGGTGGGGCAGAAATGGCGCGCAGGGAATGGTACCGAGAAGGAAGGGTCCCTCTCCACACCATCAGGGCTGACATAGACTATGGATTTGCAGAGGCATTTACGACATATGGGGTTATCGGCGTCAAGGTGATCATATTCAAGGGTGAGATATTGCCGGATAAGAACAAAAAGGCGGTAGGATGATTTTATGCTTAGTCCAAAGAAGAGCAAGTATCGCAAAAGACAAAGAGGCAGGACAAAAGGGAAGGCCTTCCGAGGTAGTACGCTTGAATTCGGGGATTATGGTTTGCAGGCATTGGAATGTGGCCTTATGACCGCTCAGCAGATAGAATCGGCCCGGATTGCAGTAACAAGACATGTAAAGCGTGGAGGGAAAGTCTGGATACGGGTTTTCCCGGACAAGCCAGTCGGCAAGAAACCTGCAGAGGTAAGGATGGGGAAAGGTAAGGCCACTCCGGATAGTTGGGTAGCCGTAGTAAAGCCTGGAAGAATTCTCTATGAACTGGAGGGAGTGTCGAAAGATGTGGCAGGAGAGGCATTTCGTTTGGCAGGACATAAGCTGCCGTTTGCCACGAAATTCATAGGTAGGGGAACATAAGCTCATGAAGGCCAAGGAACTGAGGGAACTCAGCGTAGAAGAGCTAAAAGAGAAAAAAAAAGAGGCGAGTCAGGAGCTGTTTAACCTGAGGTTTCAGAAAGCCACGGGACAGTTAGGAAACACCGCTATAATCCGCAAGACAAAAAAAAATCTGGCGCGAGTAAAAACCGTGCTTAGGGAATTGTCGATTTCTGGGGCGATAAAGTAACACGAGGTAGTGATGGTAGAGCGTGGACAGCGAAAAAGACTGGTGGGAACTGTTGTTAGTAACCGAATGAACAAGACAGCCGTGGTTTTAGTCGAGCGTTTGACAAAACACGCAACATATAAAAAATATGTCAGAAGGCGCGCGAAATATATGGCGCATGATCCTAATAATATCTGCCAGATTGGTGACAAGGTGGGGATCATTGAGAGCCGGCCTATCAGTAAAAGAAAGAGGTGGCAGGTCGCTGACATTATTGAGAAGAGTCAAGCGGTTTAATAGTTCATCGGAGTTGATGAGATGATACAAACTGAAACGAGATTAAGGGTAGCTGATAATTCCGGCGCTAAATTAGTCACCTGTATAAAGGTGTTGGGTGGATCCAAACGGCGATACGCGAGTTTGGGAGATATAATTGTAGTAGCAGTTAAAGAGGCAATGCCAAATTCCAAGGTCAAAAAGGGAGAGGTTGTAAGGGCGGTGATCGTCAGAACCGCTAAAGAGATCCGCAGGATTGATGGATCTCATATTAGGTTTGATGATAACTCTGCTGTCTTGATTAACGAGCAGGGTGAGCCTATTGGGACCAGGATTTTTGGCCCTGTGGCAAGGGAATTGAGGGCAAAAAACTTTATGAAGATTATTTCGCTGGCCCCCGAGGTGCTTTAATCGGGAGTTCACCACTCCGGGTGTGGGGGACATGTAAACCAGCGCTGTGGAGCGATAAAAGTGCGGAAAAAGCATCCTAAAATCAAGAAAAATGATAAGGTAATTGTTCGTGTTGGGAGAGAAGTGGATAAGATCGGCGCGGTTTTGAAGGTCGATAGTGAGAGAGGGCGGGTAATTGTCGAAAAGATCAATATGATTAAGAGACACGCCAAGGCAAGTCCTCAGACCGGGCAGGGGGGGATCATTGAAAAGGAGGCTCCTCTAAACATCTCCAATGTGATGATCGTTTGTGATAAATGCACTGAACCTACGCGGATCGGAAAGCGTTTACTCGAAGATGGTTCAAAGGTTCGTGTATGTAAGAAATGCGGTGAGCCGATGGATAGGTGAGCGGGTTGCGAGTTGCAGGTTACGAGTTGCGGGTTGATGGGAAAGATGTGATTTTAGTATGTTGTTGGGGTACCAGTTAATAGGGAGGAACAATCGTTGTCTCGATTGAAGGATAAATACCATTCGGAAGTGGTACCTTCTATGATAAAGGAGTTTGGCTATGAGAGCATCATGGCTGTTCCTCGTATCGAGAAGGTTACCTTGAATATGGGCCTGGGAGAAGCGATACAGAATATCAAAATCCTTGATTCTGGTGTTGAGGAACTCACCATGATTGGGGGGCAAAAGGCTGTGGTGACTAAGGCCAGGAAATCGATTGCGGGTTTCAAACTCCGTGAGGGAATGCCTATCGGTTGTATGGTGACTCTACGACGTGAAAAAATGTTCGATTTTTTGGACAAACTCTTCAATGCGGTTTTGGCGCGGGTTCGGGATTTCAGGGGCCTTTCGAATAAGGGGTTTGATGGTCGGGGCAATTGTAGTATAGGGATCAAAGAGTTTATCGTCTTTTCAGAGATAGATTACGATAAGATAGAAAAGATGAAAGGCCTCAATATCTCCATTGTGACAACGGCCAAGACCGATGCAGAAGGTCTTTTTCTACTGAAGCATTTAGGGATGCCTTTCAGGAATTAGGGTTGTTAGAGGTAAACAGGGAGGTCGTTTTGGCAAGGAAGTCACTTATTGTTAAGGCTCAGAGAAAACAGAAATTCAGCGCTCGTCATTATAACAGGTGCCCAATTTGCGGACGGAGCAGGGCCTTTTTGAGAAAATTCGGGATCTGCCGCATCTGCTTCAGAACCCTGGCCTCCAAAGGGGAAATCCCTGGGGTGGTCAAATCAAGCTGGTGAACGAAAAGTTATTTGTTTGGGTATATAAGCAAAGATTTCCGCATGTTAATAATTAGGGGGCAGAGCATATAATGTCTATGACTGATCCAATAGCCGATATGTTGACAAGGATTAGGAATGCCCAGAGGGCGTCACATGAACTGGTCAATATTCCTAGTTCGAAATTGAAGATAAATGTTGCTAAGGTTTTGAAATCCGAGGGCTATGTCAAGAACTTCAGAATAATTTCTGATGGTCAACACAGATTTATAAGGATCTTTCTGAAATATGATAAAGAGGGTGTTGCGATTATCGAGGGGATAAAGAGGGTGAGCAAGCCGGGTTGTCGGGTATATGCTGGAAGTGATGAAGTTCCAAAAGTGTTAAATGGGTACGGCATCAATATACTTTCCACGTCAAAGGGCCTGATGACAGATAATGAGGCGAGAAAAATGGGGGTTGGAGGAGAGATCCTCTGTGCTGTTTGGTAGACGATTAAATCCCGCCCCGGGCGGGACAAAAAGGTGGAGGTCCTGAATGTCACGTATAGGCAAAAGGCCTATTCCAATACCAAAAGATGTCGAGGTGAAAATCCAAGGAGATCTTGTTAGTGTGAAAGGGCCCAAAGGTGAACTGAAACGCCGTGTTCATCCCAATATATCTGTGAGCAAGGATGGGGACCAAATCTCTGTCCATACCTCTGATGAGTCAAGAGAGGCAAGGTCTCTTTACGGTCTCTTTGGGGCGCTTATTTACAACATGGTGACAGGTGTTACAACGGGATTTGAAAAGGTGCTTGAGATTGTTGGTGTAGGATACAGGGCGGAATTGAAGGGGAGGACGGCTGTTTTTAATCTGGGGTATTCGCATCCCATAAACTTCCAACTCCCAGATGGGATTGACGCGAACATTGAAAAAAGTAGAATTGTCTTGAGTGGGATTGATAAGGAGCTTTTAGGTATGACTGCCGCTAAAATCCGGGGACTCCGGGAGCCGGAACCTTATAAAGGCAAAGGAATCAAGTATGCTGATGAAATAATCCGGAAAAAAGCGGGCAAGGCCGGAGCGATAAAATAGATAAAATGTAAGTGAAGTTTGGAGTTTAGCTCACTTTTAACTCTTCCGGTTTATCCGGGTTAGGGTTGCCAATAAACAATTAAGAGGTTCGGAGATGGGTGTTGCCAGGAGAACAGAGAGCAGATTGAGAAGAAAAAAGAGGGTGCGTAAAAAGGTTAAAGGCAACCCTGTGAAACCCCGTTTATGTGTTTTTAGAAGTACTCAACAGATATATGCTCAGATCATAGACGATTCAGAGGGTAGGACCTTAGCAGCGGCATCTTCATTGTCAGATGATCTTCGTTCGAGGATTGGGAAAGACGGCGGAAACAAGAAGGGCGCTGCACTGGTTGGTGCTGCAATTGGGAAATTGGCTCTGTCAAAGGGGATTAAAAAAGTCGCTTTTGACAGGAACGGTTTTTTGTACCATGGTCGCGTGAAAGCGCTTTCTGATGCGGCGCGCGAAGGTGGACTGGAGTTTTGACACAACCGGGCTTGAATTCATTAGCAGATACGTAAACCGATCGCCCCTATTCAGCATACAAAAGCTTAATTTGTCGAATTTGGAGAAGCAACACCCATAATTGGTAATATGATTAAAGAGGGAGATTTCCATTGTTTCAAGGAGAGGACGAAGCACAGTTAATTGAGAAGGTGGTCCATATCAACCGGGTTGCAAAGGTTGTAAAAGGTGGTCGGCGCTTTAGCTTCAGCGCTATTGTTGTTGTAGGGGATGGCAAGGGGATGGTCGGTAGCGGACTCGGAAAGGCCAACCAGGTGCCTGACGCCATTAGGAAAGGGATTGACAAGGCCAGAAAAGATATGGGCGATGTTTGCTTAGATGATACTTCAATTCCTTATGAGGTGATAGGAAAATCGGGCGCTGGCCGTGTTTTATTGAAGCCTGCCGGACAGGGTACTGGTCTGATTGCCGGAGGAGCGGTTCGTGCGGTTTTGGAGGCAGCGGGCGTGCAGAATATCCTTACAAAATGTCTCGGTTCTCATAACCCTCATAATATCGTGAAAGCAACGATTAAAGGGCTACGTTCATTGCGGAGTCCGGAGGAAATTATGCACCGCAGGGGTAAGATGGTTGAGGAAGCGGGCAATTAACGGTTTTATCAGGGTAAATTACCGGCTAACGGCGGTGTGGTGCGATTGTAGATGAATGGAGTTCAACCGGCGCTTGAGGTAAGAATTAACAATGACTAAAACAATTAAAGTGACTCTTGTCAAGAGCGGGATAGGCAAAAATAGGAAAATTCGTCAAACCCTGAGGGGATTAGGTTTGACCAAGTTGAATAAGTCAGTTGAGCTGAATAATACACCAGCTATCAGAGGTATGATTCAAAAAGTTTCGTTCCTTGTTAAGGTTGGTTGAGATATGGGGAAAAGGGATGAAGATCAATGAGCTTTCGCCCGCTGAGGGTTCCAGAAAGAAGAGAAAGAGAGTTGGAAGAGGCCCCGGATCAGGACATGGAAAGACCTGTTGCAGGGGCCACAAGGGGCAAAGGTCTCGTTCTGGCGGGGGGGTGCGGCCCGGCTTTGAGGGTGGGCAGATGCCTCTTCACAGGCGGCTTCCCAAGAGGGGTTTTACCAATATGTTTAGAAAAGAGTATAATATCCTCAATGTGGAGGATTTGAACCGGTTTGAGCCGGATGCTTTGCTTGACGCAGAGGCCTTTAAACAGGCCGGACTGATCAAGAAGATGATGGATGGGATTAAGCTGTTGGGGACTGGGGAGATTACCCACCCGGTTGTTGTAAGGATACAGAAGATTAGCAAGACAGCTAAGGAAAAGGTCGAGGCTGCCGGCGGTAAGGTTGAGCTAATATAGTTATGAGCGGAACGAGATAGGCATATGATCGGTGGCATTCAAAATATTACCAAGATACCGGAGTTAAGGAAGAAGATCCTCTTTACACTCCTTATGCTTGCTGTTTATCGAGTAGGGTGTCATATTCCAACCCCCGGGATAGATGGAACAGCCTTGGCAGCCTTTTTCAGCTCAAAACAAGGAACCCTTTTTGGTCTCTTTGATATGTTTTCCGGTGGTGCGCTGAGTCAGATGTCTGTGATGGCCTTGGGTATCATGCCATATATCAGCGCTTCTATTATATTAGAGCTCATGACGGTTGTGGTGCCTTACCTTGAAAAGCTGAAAAAGGAGGGCGAGCAGGGACGAAAAAAGATAACACAATATACCCGTTACGGCACAGTCCTCTTAAGTATTATCCAGGGCTTTGGTATTGCCGTCGGTCTTGAAAATATGACCAGCCCGGGTGGAGCGATGATCGTGCCTGTCGGGGGCTGGGGCTTTAGACTTCTTACTGTAATCACTCTTACTGCCGGGACCTCCTTTCTGATGTGGTTAGGAGAGCAGATAACTGAAAGAGGGATTGGGAATGGGATTTCACTCATAATTTTTTCCGGTATTGTTGCCGGGTTTCCGGTGGGTGTTGCAAACAGTTTTAGACTGATGAGCACTGGTGAAGTTACCCCCTTTTTCATGGCGCTGATAGTTGCACTCATGATTGGCGTGATTGGCGCCATTGTTTTTGTTGAAAGGGGCCAAAGAAGGATACCGGTTCAATACGCCAAGAGAGTGATTGGCCGCAAGATGTATGGCGGGCAGAGCACGCATCTTCCGTTAAAGGTCAATACTGCGGGTGTGATTCCTCCAATTTTTGCCTCCTCCATTATTATGTTTCCCGCGACCATAGCCAATTTTCTGAGTGTTGATGAATATCCATGGCTTCAACATGTTGTTAATGCCTTAAATCCTGGGCATATAATCTATACGCTAATATATGTGACCTTCATATTTTTCTTTTGCTATTTCTACACGGCTGTGCATTTCAACCCGGTTGATGTTGCCGATAATATGAAAAGATCAGGGGGATTTATCCCGGGAATCAGGCCTGGCAAGAATACGGCTGAATATATTGATCGAGTATTAACGAGATTGACCTTCTCGGGCGCTCTGTATGTTTCGGCTGTTTGTGTCTTGCCCAATATCCTGATCTATCAGCTGCATGTTCCATTTTATTTTGGTGGAACCGCGCTGCTGATTGTGGTCGGCGTTGCAATGGATACCACAAACCAGATAGAGTCTCATATGCTGACCCGGCATTATGACAGCTTTATGAAAAAGGGATTTGGAAAGACACGTTAGTTATCTCGGAGATTATGTCTGATATGGGCCGATTATCGGCAGAGGTGATATGCCCAAGGAAGAGACAATTGAAGTTGAAGGGGTCGTTATCGAAACTCTGCCCAATGCCATGTTCACGGTTGAACTTAAGAACGGCCACCGTGTTTTGTCTCATATTTCTGGTAGAATTAGAAAGCATTTCATAAAAATATTGCCGGGGGATAAGGTTGTGGTGGAATTATCCTCATACGACTTAACGAGAGGTCGGATTGTTTATCGTGGTATCAAGGACTGAAGTTTAATAGTTTTTCAAAACAAGAAAACCGGGAAATGATAGAGGCTTTTCGTTATGAAAGTACGACCGTCAATTAAGAAGATATGTAACAAATGCAAGATTATCCGACGACGTGGGGTTACACGGGTGATTTGTGAGAATCCTCGTCATAAGCAGAGACAGGGATGACGGGGATTTAGGAATTCCGAATTATTGTGAGTGGATGGTCTTAAGGGGATTTCTCTAAATCCCGAACTGTGCGACTTTTTAAAAAAATAAACAGCAAAGAGGAGCTGAAGATTGGCAAGAATTGCGGGTGTCGATTTACCGAGGGGAAAGAGGATAGAGATTGCCCTTACCTATATTTATGGTGTTGGGAGGTCATCTTCGCAAAAAATACTCTCAGAGGCGGGGATAGACTGGAATGCTAAATCGGATGATCTTACGCCCGAGCAGATTACGGGTATCAGGAAGATCATCGATGAGAAGCATAAGGTCGAGGGTGATCTCAGACGTGAAATCTCCATGAACATAAAGAGATTGATGGATCTCGGCGCGTATCGTGGATTGAGGCACAGGAGAGGCCTGCCTGTCAGAGGTCAGAGAACCAGTACAAACGCAAGGACGAGAAAGGGCCCCCGCAGGTCCGTCATGTCAAAGAGAAAAAAATAGAAATCTGAGGAAACCGAATGGCAAAAACGGCAAGAAAAAGAAGCAGAACCAAAAGGGAAAAGAGGAATGTCCCCTCTGGAATTATCCATATCCAATCTACTTTTAATAATACCATTGTGACTATTACTGATCCTGGTGGAAATGTCATTGCCCAGTCAAGTGCGGGAAGGGGCGGGATCAAAGGATCGAGGAAGAGCACACCGTTTGCTGCTCAGCTTGCGGGGCGTGACGCGCTCAGGCAGGCAATGGATCAGGGGATGAGGGTGGCAGAGGTGCGGGTTAAGGGGCCTGGAGTGGGCAGAGAAGCAGCTTTGCGCTCCCTGCAAGTAGATGGCTTTACTGTTACTGTTATAAGAGATGTAACCCCGATTCCACATAATGGGTGCCGTCCTCCGAAAAGGCGAAGAGTGTAGGAATTTTGGATCGGATAACGAATAACGATTGACGATCAAATGGCGCGTTAGTCGCAAGCCCAATGACTAATGAGTAATGACCAATAACGAATAACCGAGGCAGGAGGGTTGTTTTGGCTCGATATACCGATTCTTCGTGCAAGTTGTGCCGACGAGAGAATCTAAGGCTGTATTTGAAGGGTGACCGGTGCTATGGCGACAAGTGCGGTTTTGAAAGAAGAGCGTATGCTCCCGGACAGCATGGCCAGAGGCGAGGAGGTAAACTCTCGGATTACAGGATCCAGCTCAGGGAGAAGCAGAAAGTCAAGAGGATATACGGTCTGCTGGAAAAGCAGTTCAGAGGCTATTATTACCGTGCTGAAAAGCAAAAAGGGATTACAGGGACAAACCTGTTGATATTGCTTGAATCACGATTAGACAACGTTGTTTACAGGATGGGTTTTGCTGCCTCCAGGAAACAGGCAAGACAATTAGTCAGACACAATCACTTCTTAGTGAACAACAGGAAAGTCAATATACCCTCTTACCAGGTGACGTCGGGAGATGAAATTGCGGTAAAGGATAAGAGCAAAAAGGTGCCACAGGTTGTTGAGGCAATGGAGACTGTAGTCAGGAGAGGCATTCCGGACTGGATTGATGTTGATAAAGAGAAGGTCAAGGGAATACTGAAAGCCCTTCCTAATCGAGAAGATCTCACGATGCCCATTCAAGAACAACTCATCATAGAATTGTACTCAAAATAAGGCATGGGAATCCGGTTGTTGATGATGTACTGGTGAAAACTATCAATCAAAAATCGTCAATAAAAAATGGGGAGGCCTTCTTGGTAGATCAAAAAAGCAAAAACTGGCGCGAGTTGATTAAGCCGAAACGGATTGAAATCAATCAGGAGAGTTATTCAAATAATTACGGCAAATTTGTATGCGAACCGCTCGAGCGGGGCTTCGGAATCACTCTCGGAAATTCGTTGAGACGTGTTCTTCTGTCATCCCTTCAAGGTGCGGCAATTGTATCCGTCAAGTTTGATGAGGTGCTTCATGAGTTCTCAACTATTACAGGGGTCCTCGAGGATGTAACGGATATCATATTGAATTTGAAGGAGATAAAGCTTAAAGTCACAGACGTGGAAGAAACGGTTATCTTCCTGCACCGGGAGGGTGAGGGAGCGGTTACCATCGGAGATATTGAGCCGAACGATTTCGTTGAAGTCCTTAATCCTGATCAGCACATAGCAACCCTGAATAAGGAAGCTAAACTGAATATGGAGATGGTGGTCATGACAGGAAAGGGTTATGTTCCGGCCGAGAATAGCAAGCCCGCGAATATACCTATCGGTGTGATTCCAATGGATGCGGTGTTTTCTCCCATTCAAAAAGTGAATTATGTTGTGACGAACGCCAGGGTGGGTCAGGTTACCGATTATGACAAACTGACCTTGGAGATCTGGACAGATGGGAGTGTGCTACCTGAAGATGCTGTGGCTTTCGCGGCTAAGATCCTTAAAGAGCAGATGAACCCGTTCATTAATTTTGAGGAAGAGCCGGAACCGGTGGAAGAAGAAGAGGGTGAGGAGAACGAGAAGCTAAACGAAAATCTTTTCCGGCCTGTCTCAGATCTTGAACTGTCAGTACGTTCTGCCAACTGTTTGCAAAATGCCAAAATTACACTGATAGGCGAATTAGTTCAGAAGACAGATGCGGAGATGTTAAAGACCAAGAACTTTGGAAGAAAGTCTCTCAATGAGATTAAGGCTATTCTCGAGGAAATGGGGCTTTTTTTAGGTATGAAATTAGATAATTTCCCTGCCCCTACGATCTCTGATGAGGAAGAAGAAGCAAAAGTAGAAGAGGGAAAAGAGAAGGAAGAAGTAGATCGAGACGAAAACGAAGAAAGCGATCAAGAGATAGATGAGAAAGGGGAGAAGGGGAAAGAAAAGACGAAGGAAGAAGACCTTAGCGGAAAAGAAGACGAGAAAAAGGGAAAGGGAAAAGATAAATGAGGCACAGGAAGGCAGGGAAACAGCTGGGACGTAATACGAGTCACCGCAGGGCGATGCTCCGAAATATGGTGACGTCCCTGTTCGAACATGAACAGATTGTAACAACCGATGCGAAAGCCAAGGTGGTTAGGCCTGTGGCCGAAAAAATGATTACCCTTGCCAAACGGGGGGATCTCCATGCAAGGCGCCAGGCCCTCGCCTATATGAAAGACAAGGGTGTAATTCATAAGCTGTTCGGTGACCTGAAGGATCGATATCTTGATAGACAAGGGGGGTACCTCAGGATTGTAAAGAAAGGTGTCAGAAAGGGGGACGGAGCGTCTGTTTCTGTTATTCAACTCCTGCCTGCGGATGAAAGCGCGAAATCGCGGGAAAAGAAGGCAAAACGATCGAGTGCAGGCAAGAAAAAGGAGGAAAAGGGGTAGACCCCGTTTTTGAGGTTGAGTCTACATCCGTAATAATGGCCCTCTTGCCTGTTTAAAGGCAAGGGGGTTTTTTTTGGGGAGTCCAGGCGATGAATTTTGATCGTAAAGATCTGTTGAGCATGGGCTCAGAGGGCAGGACCTGCGGAGGAGCCAATGAATATAACGTTGATCAGGGGCGGTGATCTCGTAAATCCCGTTGGCGGGACAGTTGAAAAGGTTGATTTGCTTATTGAAAAGGGAAAGATAAGTAAAATATTCCCCTGGGGAGTGTTCAAGGAAAGAAGCCCTCGAATAAGTATTGTTGAGGCGTCTGACAGGCTTGTTATCCCGGGTTTAATTGATATGCACGTGCATTTGAGAGAGCCGGGACACGAGCATAAAGAAACGGTTGCTACGGGGGCAAGGTCTGCTGCTGCAGGAGGTTACACTGCCATTGCCTGTATGCCCAACACCGAGCCTCCGAACGACTGTCGATCGGTTACAGAATTTATCTTGGGGCAGGCAAAAAGGGCGGATTCAGCCAAAGTCTATCCGATTGCAGCCATCTCAAAGGGGCAGACGGGAAAGACGCTAACCAATTTCGGCGAACTTCGAGATGCGGGGGCAGTCGGTGTTTCGGACGATGGATTTCCTGTTGCCAATAGCGGGCTGATGAGAAGGGCCCTCGAACACGCCTCTTTTTATGGTCTAAAGGTCATTTCTCACTGCGAAGACAGAAGCCTTTCAAGAGATGGTGTAATGCATGAGGGAATAGTATCGACTCGGATCGGTCTTGCCGGGATTCCTGCCGCGAGCGAAGATATTATGGTTTACAGGGAGATTGCCCTGTCAAGACTGACGGGATGTCCTGTTCATATTGCCCATGTCAGCACTGCAGGATCAGTTGAGTTGATTAAGAGGGCCAAGGAAGAGGGCGTCCTGGTTACAGCGGAGACCGCCCCCCACTACTTTAGCCTGGATCATGGCGCGGTTGTCGGCTATGATACTGTCTTTAAGGTGAACCCCCCTCTTAGGACTGATAAAGATGTTGAGGTTATCAAGGAGGGTTTAGCAAAGGGCGTTATTGACGTAATTGCCACGGACCATGCTCCTCACAGCACCTTGGAGAAGGATCTCGAATTTGACAAGGCTGCCTTTGGGATGATAGGCCTTCAAACCGCACTGCCGCTGACCCTCAAACTGGTTAGGGAGGGGATATTGAGTCTGACCGAGGCCATTGGTAAACTTTCCAGTAATGGGGCGGATATTATTGGGATTCCTGGGGGCCGCCTTGTTGAGGGAGGGGATGCTGATTTAGCTATAATCGACCCCGAATATGAATATCTGTTTAAGGAGGATCAAATTCTTTCCAAGAGCAGAAATTCCCCGTTCATAGGAACGAGGCTGAAGGGCAGAAATGAATTGACCATGGTTGGAGGGAAGATTGTCTGGGAAAAAAAGAGCTAACATCTTAGTGGTCGATGATGAAAAGAGCATGCGGGAGTTCTTGGAAATCATGCTTACTAAAGAAGGCTACGAGGTGATTATTGCCGATGACGGTGAACAGGCCTGCGAGATCTTGGACAGAGAGATATTTGACCTGGTAATTACCGATATTCGCATGAGGAATATTAACGGGATAGGGGTTCTAAAAAAGGCCAAGGATGTGAATCCATGTGCTATGGTCGTTCTGATTTCAGCCTTTGCCACGGCCGAGATTGCTGTTGAGGCGATGAAAGAGGGAGCCTATGATTATATCCCAAAGCCCTTTAAGGTTAATGACTTCAAAAGGATTATCAAGGATGCTCTGGAATCCAAGACAAGGCTTAGAGAAGAGGATAAAGGTTCAAAAAGCCGTTGTCATTTTGGTTCTTTGATCGGGGAAAGCCCGCAAATGAGGAAGGTGTACGATCTGATAGAGAGGGTTTCAAGTACAAAGACAAATGTGCTTATATCGGGTGAGAGCGGAACAGGAAAAGAATTAGTAGCCAAGGCGATACATAATCTGAGCGAAAGGCGGGATAAGCCTATCGTTGTAATTAATTGCGCCGGGATTCCTGAAAACCTGATAGAGAGCGAACTGTTCGGTTACAAGAAGGGGGCATTTACCGGCGCCGTTGCAGACAAAGAGGGCCTGTTTAATATTGCCGATGGAGGAACGGTTTTTTTCGATGAGGTGGGAGAACTCTCTCCGGTTATCCAGGTCAAACTATTAAGAGTGATTCAGGAGAGGACATTTACCGCTGTTGGCGGGACCGAAGTAAAGACTGTCGATGTTCGCTTCATTTCTGCAACCAACAAGGATCTTGAAGATGAGGTCATTGATCAAAACTTCAGGGAAGATCTCTACTTCAGACTGAATGTTATTCCAGTTAACTTACCTCCTTTGAGGAATAGGGAGGGAGACCTGCCTCTATTGGCTCAGCATTTCCTTGAGAAATTTTCAAAAGAAATGGGGAAAAATATCAGAAAAATGTCCAGTTATGCCATGGATATCCTAAACAATTACGCATTCCCGGGTAATGTGAGGGAGTTGGAGAATATCGTTGAACGTAGTGTGGCCTTGGAGACTTCGAATATTGTCCTGCCTGAAAGTCTTGCCCTATCCAGCCTGAGAGAGAGGGGGAACGAGAGGAGGAAAAGAAGGACTGATTTGGGCCCGGATGGGATTCAGTTAGATGAGGTGATGTTGGAAATAGAGAGGGATTATCTGGCCCAGGCCCTGGAAATTGCCCGAGGATCAAAACAGAGGGCCGCGGAGCTGTTGGGGGTCAATTTACGTTCCTTACGATACAGATTGGAGAAACAGAGTATTTCTGAAAAGGATAATTCGTAGCCGTGAACGGTTTCTTAAGGTTTATGCCCTATAAATAGGTGGCAGATTCCCAAGGTCAGAGTGTGTACTTCCACCTCAACAAATCCCGCATCTTTCATCATCCGTGCAAAGCCCTTTACTGAGGGGAAATTCATTATGGATTCACCGAGGTAATGGTAGGCGTCAGGGTTGGGAGAAAAAACCCTGGCAAGGAGAGGTAAAATCATATTCAAGTAAATATGATAAAGGACCTTAAAGTACTCTGTCTGGGGCAAAGTCAGCTCAAGGACCAACACCTGACCTCCAGGGGCCACCACCCGCCTCAACTCAGTAAGTGCACTTATCTTGTCTGGGATGTTGCGTATACCGAAGGCGACTCCGGCAGCATCAAAGCTTTTGTCCGGGAGCGGGATGTGCAGGGCATCCCCCTTTATCAGATCAATTTTTGTGGAAAGGCCCTTGCTTTGAATTTTTTTCATGCCCTGGCCTAACATCTGCCGCACAAAATCGAGGCCTATTACCTGTATATCAGGATGTTGCATGGCCGCTTCGATGGCCAGGTCAGAGGTTCCGGTTGCCACGTCCACGAATCTATAGGTGTTGAAAAACCTCATCTGTTCTACCGTAAAACGGCGCCAGGCAACATCCCGCCTCAGGCTCAGAAAATGATTCAAGAAATCATATTTTCCTGTGATGGTGGAAAATATTTCCCTGACTATTCCAATGCGATGATAATCATCTATTTCCTTAACTGAGGGATATCGTTTTCCTGGGGATTTCATTCCTTTGCCTCAAATACATCTCAGTTTTTCGGGAAAATTTTCGATCTATGCGTTTGTGCATGTTTTCTTGGCTGCGAAACGCCAAGAGTGGTGCATATTTCATCCTTAGCGCTTAATCCTTGAAAAAGATTTTATGCGAGTTGAAAACAGCTTGGCGCAGGTGGGGCAATAGAGATGATGCTCTTTTACATCGGTATGCTCTGATGTGAGCACCTGAACATGTTTGATGAATTTTTGCGATGCAAAATATCTGCCGCATGCTTCGCACCGTTCAAGGGCATGTACCCCTACGGTTTCATTGCGGATGGATATGATCCTGTTGCCATCCTTATCGGTCATTTGGATAGCCCCTGTAGGGCAGAGATTTACGCATGTCCCACAGCCAATACAAAGCCCTTCTGTAGGTGTCACATACCTAATGCCCTTCCGCTTTTCCATCTTAAGCGCCCCGGCTCCCACGATTTCCTTGCATACCCGAACACATAAACGGCATCTTATACATCCGTCAGCGGTGGGACCCAGGTCAATGTTATACTCCTCTGCCAGATTCCTTATGAACTTAGACTGGGGGGCCATGGCCAACAGATTCCTGAATGCGGAAGTTCGTGTTTTAATGGCGAGTTCGCTCCGGGTCTTCACCTCCAGTCCTTCCCTGGCCCTCAAAATACATGAAAGCAGGATTCTCGGCTTTCCGGTACGGCCCCGTACCTCGACCCCGCACAATTTGCAGGCCCCGATAGGCTTGAGGGCTTCATGATAACAAATGGTGGGAATCCTGATTCCATTTGACCGTGCCACCTGGAGTACGGACATCCCCTCTTCGGCTTCAAATTCACGACCATCGATTATGATTCTAAGCAGCTTCATAATCCCATTCACTCTCGACGTCAGTCACGGCCTGCTTCATGCAAATCATCGAGGTATTCTTCCAGATAGTGCAACTCAGTCGATAAATCGCCCACCTGGTGATGAGCAAGGTCACAGATATTGAACACTGAGGTAATCTTACCTTTTTCCACGATCGGGATGTGCCTTATCCCCGATTGAATCATCAGGCATATGGTGTTGTCGATATCGTCCTCGGGCTTTGCCACAATCATTCGGTTTGTCATAGCGCTCTTGAGCTTGATTGCTGAAAAGGGCTTTTGTTCAAACTTCAAATAGGTCAGCAGGACATCCTTCTCTGTAAAGATCCCTACCGGATGGTCGCCCTCCATGATGATCAGTGCGCTGATGTCTCTCTCCGTCATCAAATTGATGGCATCTTCCACCGAAAGTGCGCTATCGATTTTTGTGACATTTCCACGATTCTGTTCTAACGCATCCTGAATGGGCATAGGTCCCCTCCTCTCCGTTTGGTTACCATCCATAGCCCTTTATCCCCCCAGGACACGAAGGCAGTCCTGAGGGAAGCGATGGGTTCCTTCCCCGTCTAAAGTCACTTCGAGGAGGGCATCGGGATCATTCTTGACCGTATCAGGGTCGGTTACAACCCCATGAAGGCCCACATACCGGTCCATATAATCCTGCCAGCTCTCATCCCCTGATTTCCTGTACACCTCAATTCTCTGTCCTCTGCGAAATTCCATTGCTATCATTCTCCTTCTCAAGCCAGGATTTTTGGTGGAGAGATCTCTGCGTGGCTCTCTGCCGTGGCCTTACGGGCGCATTCCAGGCAGAGTATTCTGTCTTTCAGATGCCTGTTGATCCCCTGAACCCTTTTCCTGATATAATCGTGGTATTTGGCAGGGCCTATGACCTTGCCACATATCTCACAGTATTCAACCCTGAGGCGATTGAGGATGGTTCCACAGAGATTCAATAGCCTCTCCCCACCCCGGTCCTCTATGCGCATGGCCCCGGTGGGGCAGTTGGCCGCGCAGGCGCCGCAGAGAATACACCGTTCAGCGGTGATTCTCAGATCTGTGGGTGCAGGGTTATCTAAATCCAGGTATCCCATTTTCAGTGCGTCAATCTCCATCTTGCTCCGGCATATGTCTACGCAGGTTCCACATCTGATACAGATGTCGCACCTGAGACAACGTCGCGCTTCTTCCCTAACACTGTTTTCAGGGTACCCTAATTCCGCCTGCTGGAAAGTGAGGCGTCTCCTTTCGTCATTGAGCATTGGCATCTCCGGCCTTGTCAGGGTCATTTTGGTTGATGCGGGTATCTCAATGAAGTCAACCCTGCGCCGACGTACAGGCACAGGGGGCATCCTGAGTCTCGGTATTCCAAGTAAGTAGCGATCTATGGCTTCGGCAGCCCTCTTCCCACCGCCAATAGCCTCGACGACCGTGGCCGGACCTGAAACAACGTCGCCGGCAGCAAAGATCCCATCCATTGATGTTTCCATGCTTGCGATATTGACACTGAGCGTGTTTCTTTTCGACCATTTCAATGCCCTCAGATCGCTTAACCCAGTGCGGTCGACGGTTTGCCCAATGGCGGGGATCACCGCGTCAACCTCTAAGAAGCAGTCGCTGTCTTCGATAGGGATAGGTCTTCTTCGGCCACTTTTATCGGGCGGGCCTAATTCCGTTCTGAGACAGTGAAGAGAGTTGACTTTCCCGTCTGAACCCCTTATCTCAACAGGAACTGCCAGAAAGGAAAACCTGACCCCCTCTTCCTCGGCCTGGGAGACTTCCTCCTCGTTTGCGGGCATCTCTGCCCGGGTCCTGCGATATACCACATGTACCTCGTGGCACCCAAGGCGGACGGAGGTTCGGGCTGCATCCATTGCCACGTTTCCCCCGCCGATCACCGCCACCCTCTTTCCAGGGATAAGTCTGTTCCCAAGCGCCACACGGCGCAGGAAATCAATGGAATCAATGACCTGAGGGAATTTATCCTCTCCTGAGATACCTGCCTTATAAGAAGCATGGGCGCCAATGGCAACAAAGAATGCCTCAAAATGCTCTTCTTTGAGCTGATCGAAGGTAACGTCATTGCCGAGGCGCGTGTTAAAACGGAATTCAACCCCCAACTCTTCGATCATGGCCACTTCGCGG
>Ga0190283_1000443_pt1 | contig 21599 bp, 42 predicted proteins | sample 48691801_MG_FD_161669 | JGI IMG/M metagenome (GOLD analysis project Ga0190283, IMG submission 161669) | Hydrothermal vent microbial mat bacterial communities from Southern Trench, Guaymas Basin, Mexico - 4869-18-0-1_MG | ecosystem: Environmental > Aquatic > Marine > Hydrothermal vents >...
GTAATGAATTAGGTAATGAATTAGGTAATGAATTATATAATAAATTAGATAATGAATTAAATAATGAATTACGTAATGAATTACATAATGAATTAGGTAGGGGATTAGGTAATGAATTAGAAAATGAATTACGTAATGAATTAAGTAATGAATTAGGTAGGGAATTAGGTAATGAATTAGATAATGAATTACGTAATGAATTAAGTAATGAATTATATGCTGAATTAAGTAGTGAATTAGAAAATGAATTACGTAATGAATTAAGTAATGAATTAGATCATATTAAATGTATCTCTAGTTGGTTATTCATATGTTCAATATATGCAAGAGTATATTTATCTTGGTATATGTTTATAAGCAAAGAATTTAATATCACACTTTCCACTAGACAAAAAGATCTCATATATCTATACAATCTAATAAATAAAACATTTATTACTAGATGTTATTTTACAAAAAATGTTGTTTTAGTATTAAGAACTCCCAATAAAATTATAAGAAATGAAACATCTCTACATTCCATAGAATTTCCTGCCATACAATTCAAAGGTAATTATGGAATGTATTATATAAATGGGAGAAAAATAACTGAAAACCTATTTATCAGACTCTCTAAACAAGAAGTGACTTTTAGAGAATTTATAGAAGAACCTAATGAAGATATTAAATCTGCAATTTTAGCTTTTTATCAAGAAAAGTTTGGAGACGATTTTGTATTTAATTTCTTATCGGAGTCTATGGAAAAAGTCAATACTTATACAGATATAAAAAAAGTAAAATACCTTGAAGGTACAACTAACTCTGAAAAAATAGGAGTATATACTCTGTTTAAAGGGGAACTTAAAAATGTAGGAAATGTGGGTATATTAAAAATAGCATATGTAAGATGTTATTGCCCTTCTACAGATAGGATGTTCTTTCTTGGTGTAGAAAATAATCACACTAATGCTAAAGATGCAATTGCTAGTTTATTTAGAGTCCCCATTAAACTACAAAAAGAGATAAAGTATATTTTACGCCAAGGTGAAAGGTACTCTACAGTATTTACTGATAAAGGGAAAGAAATACAAAAATTTATGAGTAAAAAAGATTACATTAATACCACAAGTATCACAGGAAATGAGTATTTTAGTAAAATTAAATATGAATATTGACAATTAAACAAATAAAATTATGTTAGAGAACAAATTAGAAAATAACTTGAAAAATGAATTAATTTCTATTAAAAAAGTAAATGTGGCACCCTCTTCAGATGAAGGTCACTTTGTAAAAGGTGCCAAATCCGTACAAGAAATAGATTTAGATATTACTGAAAGTTTTTTAGTAAAGGGGGAGTCAGTATTAGTGACTAAAAATCACACCACTTTAGAAATGAAAGAGGATTGTTTAGTCAACACTCAAGTAGTTTACAACCCTTTTAGTAAGGGGTATGAGAAAAGTAAAGATTAATATATTTTAAGATTAAACCTACAACCTAGTAGAAATACTAAAAGAAGATTAAATATAAATTGTAGTGTTGGAAATGGTATACATAAAAGCCTAACGGGAATGTCAGAGTACACGTTCAAACAATTTGCAGAAAAAATGTTCCGAGGCTTTTATGTATACCATTTAAAAGAAAATCCAATAAATGAACCATACAAAAAAGAGAATTAAATGACTATCATGTAAAAAAGACAGAAGAAGAAAAGGTAAAATTTAAGTAGTGTGGAAAAACTTGTTGGTATGATATGTATAGTGAACCACCCACCTGGACGCAGTAAACACTGGAATGAAGAAAGGCTATACACTACACTATTTAGAATTATTAATAAAGAAGAAAGCGAATTAATAAGGTGGTAGAGTTGTATGTGAAAGCATTTCTTATGCTCAAAATACAGATAAGTGTTATTTAACCCGAATAGCAGAAAGAGGTGGGAAACCTTTTCTTTTAGGATTAAGATATAAAAGTATGTATGTGAAACCAGAAACAAAGGTTATAGTGATATGAATATAAAAGCCTTTTTAAAAAATAGACCGAGCCTTTCTTTGCGTGGATTAGAACAAGAAGCTGATTTACCAACAAAGACTTTAAGCCATTATGTTAATGATAGAAGAAAATTGAGTGCTGAACATATTGAAAAGATAATGCCGGTATTATCGAAATACGGATTTAAGCAACAATAATTAAGCACAACGATGAGTATATGGTGCGTTTTGCACGAAACTAATAAATATTAAACAACTTTAAATTATGGAAAATACATTGCGGAAAACAACAATATCTATGGTATTATTGGGCAACAGTCGGTTCCTCAAATGTTTTATAACGGTTAGTATAAAAATTGAAGCCGTAAATAAGATGCTACCCTCACGGATGTGGTGAGCATAATTAACAGGCAATAGCCATTAATAACACTACCATAAGCTTGTGCTTATTTAAGAATAAATGAAAACAAGACACAATGACACCAACATAATTTTTTAAACAAAATGGAAAAACTTTACAATTAATAAAAAACTTTGAAAAACGTAACAACATAAGTATTGCTATAACATTTTATAATGATTTATAGCGTATATTCTCGCTTTTTATTAAATACAAAATTATGACAATATTAGACAATATTAGACAGTATTATTCACGTAAAAAATACAACTTACCAAAAAAAATATTAGGAAAATGGTTTGCAATAGTGGTGCATAGTAAAGATGCAAAATTACCACCAGCATTTGATGGAAATGGGAAATACATTGATTATGAAGTTGATGATATTATACCAATAAAAAAATTAGACAGTGGTTTATATGCATTTTATAAAATTGTAAATATTAGTTATAGACGTGGAGATTGGTTATATTATACTGATGGATTTCATTACGATTTAGAATTTGAGTATATATCGGTATTCTCTGGGCCCGCTTTTAGTGAAGCATAACGTTAAGAATATGACAAGTAATCTATAGAACGAATTTAATAATTTAGTACAAACCTCGAAGGCTTATTTACTATATTTAGTGTTAGTCTTTTGTTAAATGGTTAAATATGACAGATAAAGAACTAATTGATTATATGATAAAAGAAATGAGAAAAGATAAGGAAAAATCCCTTGACAAATGGTTAGTTTCTATATTTATTGTGATTGGCATCTTTCTTTTGTTTTTAGCTCTCCTCTTTTTAATATGAAAATAGTAAAGGGAATAGGATTGAGACTCAAAATTAAATTTAAAGAGATGACAAAGAAAAACAAAAAACAATGGGATAATGCTTATGCACAATTAATTGCTCACGATAAAGAGCAGAACGACATAAAAGTCAAGTGCTTGATATATGTAAAAATGCAAGTTAGAACTGAATTTTACAATGAGGTAATGGAATATATTAAAGATTGTGATTTTACACAAATATTTGAAATTACAAAAGTAAAACCAAATGATAAATATAAGCAATCAGAAGATTTTGACCACTTAAAAGAAGTTTGGGTTGACCAATACTGTAATGGGGGATATTTAGGTGATGATTTTGCTGGATGGGTTAATATTAAGATAAATGAAAAAGAATACTTGAAATTTCATTACTCAATGTAGTATTAAACTTATCGGTTTGTATAAGATTAGGTACGATTTTCCTATCGAAAAATTTACTTGGAAAGTAAGTAAAAACATTGAGGTTTAACAATAATACAGCATTAATTTTATTTTGTGTTAGCATTAGTACATTAAGAATAACAATAAAAAACAAATATTATGGAATGCGATAAATGCAATTGTAGTGTGATGGATAGACCATTACATAGAGTAAATGAGAAAGGAATTGACGGAATTTGGTGGTGCGAATTGTGTTTGAAAAAGCACGAACCCGAATTATTAAGGAATATAAAAGAAGATGAAACTCAACTTGAAAAAGATTTAAAAGAAATTTTAGGGCACTAATTATTTTGCCGTATTTATTACGGTATTAATGTTAACGATAAGTATAAAAAGGCGTTTTAATGCTTTTTATACAGTGTTGTAGTGAGTACGTAAAATAGTAACTGAAATTAGATAAAATGAAAAACCTTTTTAAAACCCAAATTAATAAAGTGGCAAATATGACCACTAAAGATAGAAATTTTTTGCTATACCAATTAGCAACAAAAGAGTATCTAAACACCATAATGCCTCACGAAATAATACAGTTAGAATTTATACAACTTATTAGAAAACAGAACGGAGAAATTGACAGGGTATTAAAAAAATTGAGAAGAACACCCAGAATTAGACCCATGAATGTAGTATTCACTACAACGACCTGTATATGATTTTGTAGGTATTACGAAGCAAAAAACTTGATTTGCCTACACATTTGAAACAAAGAAATAAATTTCAATTATTAACATATAAAATAGATGAACGATAAGAAATTACAGATAAAAGCCGAAAAGTACATTGAAGAAAATGGCATAGATAAAAACACTTATGCTATTGGAAAAGCGTTCAGAGATGGGGCTAAAATGATGCTGAATTTAGGGCAAGAATTGCACAAATTGTTAGGTACCGGATGGGTTTCAATTGAAGAAGCTCAGCCAAAACCACAAGAGAGGGTTTATCTAGTCTGTGAAAATCCTAAACGTAGCGGTAGTGTATTTAGATTTCAAACAATGGCGGAATATATACCTTATATGACTGTAAAAGAAAATGATTATATGGCTGATGAATGGCAAGGAACTGGTGATTATAATGAGAAAGAAGATGAATATTACACGCCTAAAGGCTTTTACGAATGGCAAAGTGAACTAGAGATAAATTGGAAAATGTCCGCTAAGATTACACACTGGAGGCCATTAATAGCACTACCGTAAGCTTGTGCCTATTTAACGAATAAAAATTGAGTCAAATATAAATTACATAAATCATGGCAAATAACTGTTACAATAATATATCTATAACAGGGGATTACAAAAAATTAAAAGGATTTTCTGAATATGTATTAGAACACACTGATAATGCAATGTTGCTAATGAAAAATATATTGCCAACAAAAGACCCCTATGAATCTTGGGGTACTAACTGGTTTTATATTGCAGATCATGAATTGGGGAAAGAGGATCTAAGCATTTCAGGTGATACTGCATGGGGACCTGCAATAAATTTATTCCTGCATTTAAGTTCATTGTTTATTAACTTAGAGTTTAATTACTATTATGAAGAAGCGGGTTGTAATATAGCAGGAACTTACGTATTTAAGGGTGGAGAAGTTTTAGAAAAAGAGGATTCTACTTATTGGAAACATAAGTATAAAGAGGATAAAATCTTTACACAGGAATTAGCAGAGTCTGAAATATTGGAGGCAATAGATAATGAAGAAACAAAAAAGGATATAAAGGATTCTGATTATTATAAAGATGCTCCTAAACACATACAAAAAGAATTATTTACATATTTAAATAAGAATATTCATGGGAAAGTTAAAAAATAAAACTAGAGAGATTAAGAATTTAAAGTTAAGCTTGGTGTTCTCAACAATAATAGCAAGTATTTGTATTATAGCATTATATACTTTAGTTTTTTACCTACTTGTTTGACAATGTAAATTATTCATAGCATATGGTTTAAAATTAATATTATTATACTATTTTTGTGATAATATATGGAAAAATTAAAATATATAACAGATGCTCATTTAAATAATATAATTAGATTCTTGAAAAAAGATCATAATGGCATAATTCCAAAAGATAATGGAGAACCTTATAGAGAAGAGTATCTGAGGAGAAAAAACAAAAACTAAAATGAGATTATTCACAACAACAATTTTAGGAATTATTTTTGTACTACAATTAGCCTGCAAAGATAATAATAGAATAGAATTGGACAAAATTGAAAAGATTTAGCAGTTTTCAGAAAAAAATTAAATGTAAATAATGGATAGGCAAAATGCTATAAACTTGTTAAATTCTAATAATAGTTTTTATCTAATAGAGGATTATTATGAAAGCAATTTAAATGGTAAGACTAGGGTACCCGGAGATTTTGAGTACAATTTATCTATATACTTAGACTTACTATCAAATAGGACAAATGTACATCAAAAAAATATTTACAATAATATATTAGCTGTAGTTGTCCAATTTTACTTAGAGAAATTTAAAATTTTAAAGGTAATAGATCTTAAAACACAAGCTATAATAAAATATATCTAATGCAACACCCTATTACTATTAGAGGAACACTTAATTTTATTGGTAAATTTGAAAGGATAGAACGAGATAATAACATAGATATTGTAAAAAAAATAATTTCTATAATTACACCAGATAATCAAAAACTCTTTTTAGAACTTCGTTATAAATTAACTAAAATACTAAAGATAAAAGAGATAGGAGTAGGAGACCCTGTTGAAATAGAATTCATATTCCAGGGATCAGAAAAAAACGGAAAGAGGTATAATAACCTCTATGTTAAAACAATTAAAAAATTATAAACAATGTTAGTAAAACTCACAAAAAAAGAACAGAAAGAGTATGGTGTGTTGTCTGAAATTAAACAAGGGGGGTTTATGATTAGAAAACAAGAAGAGAGAAAATCACTAATGTTACAATCCATAATAATATCAGAACTATTATTAAAAAACCTTTTAGATTTAGAAAAATATGGTATGATTAAAGGTAAGATGAAACTTCAAATAAAGTCTCTCAAACGGAAATTACAAGAAGACTTGGTTAGAGCAGATAATGTGTTTGATAATGATGTAGATGCATTAGAAGACTTAAAAATATTTAAAGATTTTGTAATAAAAAAAATAAATTCACTTTTTAATTAAAAACTATGAAAAAAATAATATTAATTTTAACTTTAATTGCGATTATTTTAGCTGTATCAACACAGGCACAAATAAAATTACCACGTTTAGGAGACCCTTCTGATAAGATAATTGAACAATACAATATTTATAAATATGTATCAGAGTATGTAAAAATAAATACCTATACAATTATAAAAGGTGAAGATGTCTTTAAGTTTGAAGATAATAAGCTTATATACTATATTATAAAAATTAATAAGAAAGAGATGAAACTCTATAAAAAGAAATTCACAAAACAATCCTCTGATTATACACAAGGTAAAAGTAATTCGGGTTATATAATTGAAGAAAAAGAATCTTGTATTATGTATTATTTACAAGATGTTGAAGTAAACAACCATATCAATTACTACATATCTTCTCACAGTTGTACGTGAGACAGAGCAACTAAAACTTTTAAGGAGCTAATCACTCCTTATTTTTTCGCAAAATTTAAAAATACATGATTTATTCAATATTTGACATTGAAACAGATGGATTATTGCCCACTGTCACTAAAATATATTGCCTATCTTATGAAAAATATGATAAAAATATATTATTAGAAAAGAAAACTCTTTTAAAAGAGGAGGAAATAATAGAGTTTATAAATTTACAAGAAATTTTGATAGGGCATAATATCATTAGATATGATATTCCAGTACTAGAAAAGATTTATGGAAGTAGGATAAACATCAAGGTCAAGTTAATAGATACATTAGCCATTTCTTGGTACCTTATACATAAACCTAAAGCAAAACACGGATTAGAAGCCTATGGAGAAAAATTTAAATTCCCTAAGATAAAAGTTGAAAATTCTCAATGGAAAGAAGGGGATATAAATTTAATGAAAAGTAGATGTGAAAGGGATGTAGAAATTAATACTATTCTCTTTAAAAAACAATTTAATTATTTATTGAATTTATATGGTACAGAAGAAAAAGCAATAATTTTAATTAAATATTTAAAATTTAAAATGGAATGTTTGAGGGACCAGGAGAGTGTTAAATTATCTTTAAATAAAAGAGAATGTCAAAGACATAAACTTGATTTAGAATTCTTTATAGGTAAGAAGGTAACTTTATTAGCAGAGAATATGCCAAAAGAGGTATTTAAAAAAGCTCCACAAAAAATGTATTTAAAAAATGGAGAACTTTCTGCACTAGGAGTAAAATGGAAAATATTATTAAAAAGATTAAATTTGAAAGAGGATAGCCTTACAATATATAAAAGGGGAAACCCCGGATCTTCTGCTCAACTAAAGTCTTGGTTATATAAATTAGGTTGGGTTCCAATAACATTCGAAGCGAGTAAACAGACTGGTAAGAATGTGGAGAAAGTTTCTCTACCATTTGGGAGAGGGCTGTGCCAGAGTGTAAAAAGCTTATTTGAGGTAAATCCTATATTAGAGAATTTAGATAATCTTTTAAAAGCAAAACATAGGATAGGGATTTTTAAGTCCTTTTTAAAGCATGTAGATGCTAATGGTAATATATATGCTAATGCAAATGGGTTAACTCCCAGTATGAGGTATATGCATAGTGCACCTTTAGTTAATTTACCGGGAGTCGATAAATTCTATGGAAAAGAAATTAGAAGTGTTATTACAGTGCCAAATCAAAATTATTCTATGATAGGTTGTGATATCAAAGGGTTAGAATCTACAACGGCAGATTATTGGATGTATAAATATGATCCTAAATATGTAGAGGAAAAAAGAAAGCCCGGATATGATCCACATACTGCATTTGCAGTTTTCTCTAATAAAATGACAAAGGAAGAAGAAGATTTTATAAAATGGTACAAAGGAAAAAACAAGCTTTAAGTGAATTGCAAAACCTGTCACCAGAAAAACAAAAAGAGCTTTATAAGAAGTTAAGTGGAATTAGAAAAACCCTTAAATCCGCTAATTTTGGTTTTCAGTATGGTGCAGGCGGTAAAAAGGTGGCTGAGTTAATAAAGCAAAAGACATCGGAAGGTGTTAAATTACATAGACTATATTGGAAGCTTAATTACTCAATTAAAGAAGTCGCTAATTCTTGTGAGATAAAGAAACTTGGTAATGATACTTGGTTGTACAACCCATTAAATGGGTTTTGGCTTTGGTTGAAAGCAGACAAAGACAGGTTTAGTGTGCTAAATCAAAATTCGGGTGTGTATTGTTTTGACGTGTTCTTGAAAATCTTAATAGATAAAATCAAAAAACACAAACTGAAAATAAATATGCAATACCATGATGAATTTATATTAATTGTCCCCAAACACATAGAGAAAGAAGTTGTACAATTGATCAATGATTCAATAATAAAAACTAACAATGTACTAACACTGGAAGGAGTATCTATAGAAATAGATGTTCAAACAGGAAGTAATTATTCGCAAATACATTAAGATATGGAAAAACAATATAGGACAGAAGAACAATTTATTGAGATTACCAAGAATTTATTGAATGGTAATTGGAGAGACGCAGCGGATGGTGCTGTAAAACATGGATTTTATGCATCGGATATGATTAGATTTAATAAGGAGTTAGAACTCATAGGAGACCTTTATGATATAGCAGAGTTGCCAGAATTAACACAAAGGAGGAGGCACTCATCTTATGTGGGATAACATCAATTTTATCTTAATTCCTATCCTCAAAGACTCTAAAGAATCTTTGAGTGAGGTCTGTAAAATGTTTATAGAGGAGGAACAAGTTTTCCCTGTAACTATTGTATACATTGGGAAAGAGTTTGAAGAAGTGAGTAAGATTATATTCAAAAATTCAGGAAAAGAAGTTGAGAAACTTCTAATTGGAATACAATATAAAACAACATTTAAAGCGTGAACATAGAACTATGAATTTAAAAAATATTATTAGAAACCTTTTCGTAAGTAAAGAGACTAGAACAATTACAGAATTGTATGAAAGATTTTTATCCGGAGATGGGTTAAAGAAATTAATGGACCTACAACAAGAGGCATTTTATAGAGAAAAAAATTTAGAGCGAATTCGTCTAATTAAAGAAAAATACGAATTTTACAGATTCAAAGAGTTTGAAGGACTTCCTATGAATGTAGAAGAGAAAGCAGATTTTGAATATGTTACTTTTTGGATGAAAAAGAAGAAAAAATAAGCCTATGAACTTACCACCCGGAGCAGGGGATGACCCCAGAGCACCATACAATCAACCTGAACCCATCAATTACAAATGTATACGTTGTGGAGAGGATACAGGAGGAGAATTTGATTATTGTGAAGATTGCCAAATTGAAGATTATGTTTGAAAAACTTAATGAATTACAAAATAACATCTTAAATAATATACCTATCAAAGGATCCGGATTACTGCATTTAGCTCCCAGAATAGGTAAAACTAAGATTATTATAGACCTTATAAAAAGGGATAAGCCTAAATCAATATTGTGGGTTACTCCATCTGTAAAGTTAGCAGAAGAAGACATACCTAATGAATTTAAATTGTGGGGAGCAGAAAAGTATTTAGAAACCTTGACTGTGTCTACTTGGGCCTCTTTGAGTAAACAAGAAGGTGAATTTGATCTAATAATATTGGATGAAGTTCAATTCATAACTCCTGTAAATGCTGTTAGGCTTTTAAATAAAGAATTGAATGGTACTATTATAGGTATGACAGGAACTCTATCTGAAAGAGAAGAAAAGATAGATATTTTACAAAAATTAGATTTAAAAATTCTTCATAGAATATCTACAAAAGAAGCCGTGAAGCTTGGTTTCTTAGCTGATTATACTATTAATGTAATAATGATAGAAATGGGACAAGAAAAAACAATGAGGGTTGGAAGTAAAGCAAAAAATTGGTTAAGTAGTGAGCAAGCAAACTATAATTATTTAACTAAAAAGATAGAGTTAAATAGGAATTATGGTGGTGCAAATATGAAACCATTTTATCTAAATAGAATGCGAGCAATTAAAAATTCCCCTATAAAAAATGTGGTGGTAAAAAAACTCCTACGAAAAATAGGGGGTAGAAGGTTAATTTTTGTACCCACCATTAAACAAGCAAAGGAAATTTGTAACTATACTTATCACAGTAAAAGTAAATCTGACAGAGACTTATTAGATTTTCAATCAGGAGCCTTAGATGAACTGTGTATGGTTAAATCAGGCGGTGTTGGGTTTACTTATAAGGATATAGACCATTTGGTAATAGTACAAGTGGATTCTAATAAGAATGGTAATTCAGAGCAGTTGATTACTAGAACACTACTAAAACAACCTGATTACAAAGCTAAAATTTGGATATTGTGTTTGAGACACACTGTAGATGAAAATTGGGTGAGTTCTACTTTATCTAAATTTAACAGAAGTAAAATTAATTATTATAATTATGAAAACTTAGAACTTTAAGAGATGAAAGAATTAAAATTTAAATCAGTATCTGATGTGGCACATTCATTTGCTAAGGTTACTACAAAAGGTTGTGGTACTAATTACAGTGGGAATATATTTTATATTAACGATACTATATACTCTTATGGAGAACATCACATAATAGCTAAAAAGATAAGAGATAAAAGTAACAATGTAGTATTCACGCTTGTAAATAACAATGTGTACTCTTCAACCACTTCTAAACACACTAGTATAGTACAAATGGCACTTTATTCTAAAGTTATTGGAGTTTTCACAGATATAAAGTATTTTATGCCCGTAAATGAAATAAAAGAAAAGGCGTTAAAGGCTGTTTATCTTTATGAAAGATACAAAGGGGCAAGAACTGAAGGCAGAATAAAATACCATTTTAGAGATTTACTTACTATAATAAAAGAAATACAACTTCTAACCACTTATTATAAAGTAAAATCTAAACTGCCCAAATTTGTAAAATCTTTTGTTAATTTAGACTTTAACAATCAAGATAAATTTTTACCGGGATTAGACCGACTCGCAAAGACAGTACAGAGATTCAAGAAGAGAGAAAAGATAAAAGAATTCCAAGTATTTGAAAACAACAAGAAGAGACGAAATAAAGACCTGCAAATGGCCCTCACTTCTTGGAGAAATTTTAAAACAAATCACATTTATGATAGTATAGACAATCGTTCATACTTAAGATATAATTCAAAAACAGGAGAAATAGAAACTACTCAAAACATAACGATAAAAGTAGAGGAATTTAACCGGTTGTGGAAGTATTATAAAAATAAGACATTAGTTGGTAAAACTGTGAAATGTAATTTTCCTACAGAAATCAATAGCATGAAGTTTTCTGTTATTGTGGGATGTCATGATATACCTTTTAAAGAAATTGAAGATATTAAAAAATGTTTAGAAAAAGTATGATTATGAAAAACAGTTTTAATAAAAATATAGTTAAAATTTTACATGGGTTAGAAGTTGATGAAACTTTAGGTAAATTAATTTTACTATGTTTTTATTATAACTTAAAACCTACTATATTTGACCCTCTCATAATATTAAAAATCAGAAAATCTGAAATATTTTATAAAGTAAGAAGTAAACTATCCTTTAATATTCCATTATTTGGAGATGAAGATAGTGCATTTTCTTGGGTGATTGAAGAATTTATCCCACTGTTTAAGATTAAGAACAGTAATAAAGCTCACCCAGGAAAAGAGACAGTTACTAGAATGAAGAAATTCTTTTCAGAAAATCCTGCTGTAAGAAAGTCAAAAATTATTGAAGCTACTAAACTTTATTTATCTAAAGTAGAAAGTAGATATATCAGAAGTTCTCATTATTTTATATATAAGGGAGTGGGAGTGAATAAAACTTCTGATTTATTAAATGCTTTAGAATCTTTAAAAGAAATTAAATCTTCTGAAACAGAGAGAAGTTTTACTACAAATGTAATTCAATAATATGACAAACAGAGAAAAAGTAGATTATATACATGACGTTTTAAGAGAACAAGAGAGTTATGCTTATGGGGAAGCCCAAGCTAAAAAATACTTATCCCGAGTTGAATACAGTAATATTAAATTAACTGTATTAGAAAGAAATAGAATATCTTGGCCAGGTAAAAGTGATGAATGGTTATTTGAAAGATTGTCAAATGAACTTAAAGGTAAAGTTAAAGAAATACACAGACTTTTAGATATGTTAGAAGATTTACACAATATCAATATAACTTAACAATAAAATAATGACAGAACTACAAAAATATAAAAAAGTAAATTCGTGTACATCACTTAAAGAATTAAGTGAAGTTATTTTAGAACTGGGGGAAGATGGTTTCATTCAAGGGAGAATAAAATCTTTTAGAACAGGTATAATGGTACAAATGTGTAAAAATTACACTCTTGAGAGACACAATACCTTAACTAGAGTGTATGGGATAAGACAACAAGCAATGATGATTTTGTTTTACACTCACACAAGAGATGAATTTTCAAAAAGAGTTTAAAAAAGGACAATTAGGACAAAACAGGGGATTATCTTTAGGAGAATCTCTCTTACATATAGAGAAGGCTATAAATGGTACACAAAAGGGTAAACTATTTGGTGTCGCAGGAGCACCAAAATCTGGTAAAAGTACTTTTGTTAATTATGCATTTATTTTACAACCTTATCTGCAAAAATTGAAAGAGCCTTTATTGAATATTGAATGGATTTACTATTTGTTAGAGACAAACAGAGTAGCTGTTGAATTTGATTTTGTTACATTCTTCTTGAATAATGAGTATGGTATAAAATTTATAAAATTAGAAGATAATTTAATGCACAAGGGATCTCCTCATATAGAGTTATCTCCAGATTATCTTAGGGGGATTTTAAGGGCTGATGATGATAGCTTCATAAAAATTGATGATACTCTACTACCTTTAGTAAAAGAAGTATACACAAAGCATGTAGTGCCCTTATGTGGTCATTGGGATGAATCTGGAAACTTATTAAAAAAAGGTATGATTACCTTTGTAACAAATGCACCAAACCCAACAGGGATGTTCTTTGATATTAGGCAACATGCTGAAAATTATGGAGAATTTGTGTATTCAGGGAAAGACCCTTACAAGAAGATTATAGGATATACACCTAAAGACCCAAATAAATACACAATTGTGATTTTAGATCATTTAAGAAAAATAATACCGGAAAAAGATGTAATATCTAAAAAGCAAATAATTGACAAAACACTAGAGTATCAAGTACAACTCAGAAATTTGATTGATTATACTTTTATAGACATTATACACCTAAACAGGTCTTTAACTGAATCACAGAGAATGAGGCAATTTGGAGATATGTTATACCCAACGTCAGACTCTATTAAAGATTCGGCAAATCTAAGTGAAGATTGTGATTATGTATTTACATTGTTCAGTCCAAATGATGATAGGTATAACCTGTCACAACACTTTGGTCTACCTATAAAAGATGGTAGTGGAAACCCCATATATCCTAATTTAAAAACAATACATTTAGTAGAAAGTAGACATTGTGTCTACCCACAACACTTTAGAGTATTAATGGAAGGTAACCTAAAGAATTTTAAAAGTTTTAAAGTGTAAGATTAAAACAAGGACATTAAACAAAAAATAAATAAATTATGACAAAAATAAAAAGTGTTTGTATTGACACGTTAACTGCAATACAAGATAACCAGTATACTGCTGACTTGAGAAAACCCGGGCATGATGCTTGGAGAGATTTTGGAGTATCTGTATTTCATTTTATGACACAACTACAAGAATTAGGATTGGAATTAGTTTTAGTGCTCGGAGAACCCGGTAAATTTGTATATTGTTAAAAATATACGCACATTTGTAAAATGAAAAAATACACACTTTATGTTTTATATGATCTAAAATCTTAAAGTGGACACATTATACTGAAGTGGTTGAGTGTTTATCTAAGGAAATTGTGTATAATAAGGAAAATTATAAAATTACAAATGTTACCCATGCCGGGTATAAATTGGATGAATTGCGGGAAACTCTTTAGAGCCTTACTTACTAACTTAACATAGAAATATAGTTAAGGGCAAACAGTAACTTGTTTGACATAGTAAAAATAGTAAGGATTAGACAATCCGCAGCCAAGCCCCTGAAATAACATAGAAGTATGGGGAAGGTTCAACGCATAGATATTGAGTCAGTTAAGACAATAACATATCCACGAGTGTCCAACACTTTAATTAGTGAAGATATATGCTGAACTACACAGAGATGTGTAGAAGTAGAGGATAAAAAGCCTTTACGATAACAGTCAGGTGGGAAAAAGCACCGGAGTAAAAAACCTAAAATCTAAAACAAATATTTGGTACAATGCAGATAAAAAAAATCCAGTTTGGAAAGGTGGTAGAGAGGAGTATGGAAAGAAAAACAACCCTACAGCACCCTATCATGTACTGCCTAATTTCTATGAAGATATTATTACACACATAAAATCAGGTATGGAAAAGGGTATGTTTGAGAAGAATGTAGTGGCTTTTATTACAGGACATACAGAAGTGTATAAATCAGGACTAGAAACTAGAGTACGATTAAAAACTTTAGGAAAACTTGCAAATAAGATGCAAATTGAATCAAAACTAGAGACCGTTTTGTATGCAAAAGTAGAAAAAGATTTGACTACTGGAGAAAATAGTTATATATTACATACACAAAATGATGGATTAAATACTGCAAGAAGTCCTGAAGGCATGTTTGAAGGGGTTATAAAAAATGATTATAACTTCATTTTAGAATGTATAGAAAAATACTAATATGAAAATATCTAAGAAAGAATTGAGAGAAAATATTGAAGAATTACAACATAGCTATAATCATCTCTACCACAGAATAAGCATCTTAGAAGATAAGATAGAAATACTAGATGATTTAGGTCCAATACATGGAGAAATGGTTGAGACAGAATCTGGCGGATTACAATTAAAAAAAAATAATTTTTAACAAATAAATTAATTGATAAATATGAGTAAAATGAAGAATTTTGGTTATCTAAGTGATAACGATGATGTTTTTAAAGCAACTAGTGAATATGGAAAATTTGGTTTAAACCAAGGAAACATAACTGAACTAGAGTACACCCCCAATGGTGGGAAAGATGGTGCCCTTGGGGAGATGATTAATTTTAATGCCCAAGTGGGGGATCAGAAATTGTACAATTCATTTTTCTTGGCCAACAGGAGGTTCTGGGATAGTGATAATAATGAAGTATTTGTAGGGTCAGAAGAATATAATAATTTCTTAGTGGAAGAAGATAAACTTCGTATGGCAATTATAATACATGCTGCAAAATCTTTAGGTGTTGTAGAAGAACAATTAAGCACAGCCCTAGCAAAACCTGTAGCTTCTTTTGTGGAATGGTTTAATATTGTAAGGTCATTAATACGACCAGACTATGCTGTAGTGCCTATAGATATTTTCTTAGAATATCAATGGATTGTTAAAAAAGGAAACACTAAAACATTTTTACAAATACCTAAAAATTTTAAAGGTGGTAGATTCTTTTCAAATATAGAAAATCCTGAAATTACTTGGGAAGAAATTATAGAGAAAGACGGTTCACTACATTATATAGATGAGAATGGTGCTAGGCATGTATTTGAAAGAAATGCAAGTTTTATGGATAGTCCAAAAGCTGTGCAGCAAAATCTCGCAAATACCTCGCAGGCAGTTAATAATATGAGTAATACCCCCACTCAAACAACTCCAGCAGCAGATATCTGGGGAGCATAGATTGCAAAAAAAAAATTTTTTGTTTTAATCAGGATTGGGGGAGAAATCCCCCTTTTCTTTTATTTAAATAACGTAAAACATACTCAAATAAAAAATATAATTATGAAGATACTGTCGAGCACACACAACGGAATAGTGAAGGTAACTGCAAATCCAGGATTTTCAATTAAAAGAAGTGTTGAGAAAATAGAAAAAGAATTAATTAAAAATGGGTATCTAGTAGATGGTATTGAATTTGCAAGAAGTGGCACATGTTATATTGAAGTGGGGAAGCTCAGTGATGATTATTTTTATTATACAATAAGAGTATCAAATCATACAAAAAGAGGGTATAAGTTAAAATACACAGAAGTTACAGAAGAATATATGGGATGGATTTCTTGTGTTAATGTTTTAAATACTGAAATGCTTCATAAGTATATTCAATATTTAAGTAAAAATAAAGTATGAAATAAATTTAAATTCAATATAATAAAAATGATTGATGACAAATATTATTTAATAACTAAAGAGTCTATTTTAAAAAAAATTTCAGAAGAATCTATTTTTAAACACTTAACAGGGAATCCTATAGAACTTAATGAGAAAATAATATCTCCATTCAGAAAAGACTCAAATCCAGGATGTTGGTTTGACATTTCTGATAATGGAGAATTACTATTTAAAGATTTTACAAATACTCCTGCTACAATGAATGCATTTGAAGCAGTTAAAAAGTGTAAAAACTTATCTTCCATAGAAGAAGCACTACATTATGTTACAGCCAATATAAATGTTATAAAAAACGGATTACAAAACCCCTCAATAATTTCTTCACCAAATATAAAACCTATTAAAATAGAATGGGACAATATAGATATACTAGTAAAAACCAGAGATTTTAATTCTGTTGATGTATCTTTTTGGACAGCTTATGGGATTAGTAAAAAAAATTTAGAGGAGGATCAAGTATTTGCAATAGAAGAATATCAATTAAATAATCCAAGAAAAAAAGACATACCAATTATACCAACTTCTATAACCTATGCTTATACAGGGTTTAAGAATAACCGTAAAAAGTTATATAGTCCTTATAAAAAGAACAGATTCATTACGAATTGTAACAAAGATGATATTGGAGGAATATACAATAAAAACAAACCTCTTATAATTTCTAAATCTTATAAAGATTATAGAGTGTTAAAAAATCTATCTTTAAATACTTGTTGGTTTCAGAATGAAGGTATGTTTCCTAATAAGGAAGTTATTATAGATGAATTTAAGAATATTCCTTATATAATTGTATTCTTTGATTGTGATACAGCAGGTATATTGGCCAGTAAAAAACTTAAAAATTATTTGAAGGGTATTTTAAACACTAGTGTGATGACTGTTGAAATTGAACCACAATTTTTAAAAGTAAACATAAAAGACCCATCCGATTATATAAAAGTTTTCGGAGAAATAAAATTTAGACATTACATGAAAAAAATAATAAGATGAGCAAGGGAAAACAAAATAGAACAATGGGACATAATGGGGAAAGGCACTATGCAAAAATTTTCAGAGAAATGGGATTTACTTTTTGTAAAACCACAAGACAATCAAATAGAATGATGGATAATTGTGGTATTGACTTAAATTTCTTACCCTTTAATGTACAAATTAAAACTGGTGTTCATAAATCTATAAATCACAGAAAAGTTTTAAAATACATAGATGATAGAAGAGTAGAATTATTCCTCCCAGAAGATCAAATACATAAAAAATTAAATATTTTAATACATAGGAAGGCTGTTGGAAGAGGTAAGAAGAGAAAAGATATTGATGATCTAGTTTATGTAGACGGTCCTGAATTTAGAAAATTCTTAGATAATAGTAAGGTCAGAAAACAATGTAGTTATTTGTCTATACCTATAAATAATAAATTAGAAATAATACAATTTTTTACAGAAAATAATTATAGAAATCTACTTGTAGAGAACTTAAGTGAGAAGTGGGAATGGGCAAAATACAAAAAATTGCATATAATGTCATTTAAAACCTTCAAAAATATTATAAAATCAGTGGAACTAAAATAAATAAAATATGTATAAAACAATAGAAGATATTACAGATGAATTAATGGAATTTGAAAATAAATTAAAAGAAGATCTAATATCTCCTTTTATAGCATTAAATGCCATTAAGTACTTAGAAAGTGTAACCAAGGACCTAAAAGAACAAGCTAAAGAATTGGCTATGGAGGCTGCATCCAACTACCCTAATGGAAAAGGAGAACAAGACGGGGTAGCTTTTATTACAGTAAAGGGTAGGAAGATAATTGACTATAAAGGTGTAGGACAATGGGATAATGCAAAGGCTAATGTAAAAGCCATAGAAGATTTACATAAAGCTGCATATGAAGGTTACCAGAAAGGTAATAGGTTAGTAGATGAAGACGGTGTATTTGTAGATATTCCCAATGTGACCTATGTAAAAGATCACATTAGAATTGAAGAAGTTTAAAAATAAAGAATATAAATGACAAAAATAATAAAAAATGCAACATGGAAGTATTTATTACCATGTTTAAAAGGGCATGGAAATAATTTTGCAAAACTATTCACTGAACTAAAGCCCATTTTTGTAGGACTAGGTGATAAAGAGAAGGGAGAGGATGTTAATCAAAAATACACTATTTTTTCCGTAATAGAAAAGGGGGAAAACATTAATATATTAACAAATTCTCTAAATTGGATCAAAGACCAAGATTATTATTTAGATGACTATGAAATTGATAAAAAACATCACATGATAGTAATATACATACCCTCTGAGTTCTATTTCTCTTATGATAAATTTATAGAAGGGGAATACAGTGAAATGTATAGCAAAGAGCAAATAAGTTTCTTATTTTCTCACCCCTCAAGAATAGAACACTCAAAAGTTTTAGCTAAAAACAGAGAGTATAAAGACATTTTTATAGATAAAATTAATTTAAGGTTTGGTACAACTGTACAAGAAGGGGAGTTTGATAAAATAGATGAATTCGATTATCCAATAGAAAAGAAAAATGAAATTTTTAATTACTAATAAAAGAAGGGATGTATATATTAATAGGTGGTAAAAAACAAAGTGGTAAATCTACAACAAGTGCTATGATAAAAGAGTTATCTTTAATAAGTTTTCAAGAGGAAATGTTCTCTAGAAAACTTAAAGAAATGGCTTGCAAATTATTAGATTGTTCAATGGAAGATTTAGAATCTGAAGAATTTAAAGAAGTTGAGGCTTTTGCTGGTGTAACTGTCAGACAAGTCCTTCAAAAATTAGGGACAGATTTTGGTAGAGATTTAATTGGTAAAGATATTTGGGTAGATGCAGTTTTAAATAACTATGTGTATGGAGAAAATTTAATTATTTCAGATGTTAGATTTATTAATGAATTAAATCTTTTGAATAATGTTCCTGGATTCTCTATCTATGTTATGAATTCTAGTTCTAGTACAGATCCACATAAATCTGAAAACAGTCTCACAAAAGATAATTTTGATTATGTTATTTCAAATACGGGAACACTAAAAGAATTAGAGGATAAGATTAAAATAATTTTAAAAAAAGAAAATTTGTTATGAGAAACATTAAAAGAATTCCAATAATTTGTGATATTTTAAAGAATAAAGAGTTTAGATTTATATACTTAGATAATGTATTAAATGAAAAGTTTATAGGAAAACAACTAGACTTATTTAAAGACAAACCTATTTCAAAAATAAATATCGAAAAAAAATCCATGGTTTTAAATAATTTATTAGATAATGGTACATTTGAATCTTATTGGAAAGAAAACTGTGATTTAAGATTAATACAAATAATGATAAGCACAGGATTAATTGAGAATCTCCCCGGAATATACTTCTACAAAGAGGGTTCCGAGCATATGATTGAATTAGGTCTAATTGCCCCTAAAGATATTATGTTTTGGGGTAGAAATTATACTAAAGATAAAGTGAGATTAGAAGAGACAGAGTTCATTCTTTTACGAGATATGGATTCAGACCACATAGAAACAATCTTACTAGAGGAGCATGTAGAAAAGGACTCTGAATATTATGATTATTTTGTAGATATATTAAAAGAGAGAGAGGCGAAATATAATAAAACATCGACCTAAAGATTATTCGGAAAGTTCTATGATAATAATAGAAATTAAAAAATTAGAACTTTACAAAAATGCAATGGGAGATGTAAACCAAGAGTATCAAGATTGGCAGTATGATTTAGATACAACTGCAATAGTTAAATTAGTAAAGAAATATAATGGACTCTAATCAGATGAACCAAAGGAATAGATTAGACAGCAATAAATCTTTCTAATATAGAAAATTAATAATCTGGATTTATGAACTTAATTAATTGAAGATTTGCCAACATTAACTGACTTTATCACAAAATCTACCTATTTTTGTAATAAAAAATAATGTCTAAATTTTATAGTGTTGGCAAATCTTTTTTAAACCTTTTAAAATTTAAAAAGTTTAATCTACAACCTTCTAGAAACAGCAGAATACAGTATTTTGTTAATCCTATCGGTAAACAAATAAGAGTGACTTATTCAGATAAACAAATAGCCCTTTTAGATAAACGGGGGTATCTCGTAGAAGTTTCTCACAGCTTCACGGAGAATCAAATCGACAATTTTCTCAAATTATGAAAACAAGAAGAGAAAATTAAATGGTAAAAATTTTTATATTTGCATTTATTACCCTAAACTTGTTTTTAGTAGGGTCTGATTTAAGGGATAGTTCTCAGATGCCTGAGCAAGTTTTGGTATCTAAGGAATTAAAACCTTATGTAGTACAATTTATTAAAGAAGGAGTTAAAAGAGGTGTATTAGTGAAAGATGCATTAATGAAAGATGTGGATTTCATTACAATAGAGTCAAATATAAGATTTCCACTATTGGGAGATTACTCTAAGCAAAACAGACAAGTGAAGATTGCGAAATACGCAATGGTAGATACCTTAGTATTAAGAAGTGCAGTATTTCACGAATTAGGGCATGTATTAATAAAAAATGAAATCCACTGTTGTAATTCTTGTTTAGATATAATGTCAAGAATAGCACCAGCTAGTTTTTCTATCTATGAAGAAGTATTTTGGAATG